>Ga0105046_10000191_pt1 | contig 76390 bp, 56 predicted proteins | sample MAT03_FD_78385 | JGI IMG/M metagenome (GOLD analysis project Ga0105046, IMG submission 78385) | Freshwater microbial communities from Lake Fryxell liftoff mats and glacier meltwater in Antarctica - MAT-03 (megahit assembly) | ecosystem: Environmental > Aquatic > Freshwater > Ice > Liftoff...
CCTTGCCATTTCCGTTCGAGCCCGGGGAAACCGTGACGCGTGGAACCCACGGGTAGGGTCTGGGATGGATAGTCAGACGTGATTCACGAGGGTGTGGAACGTTGCCGGAGAATATACTTTACGTATCAACTATATTAGTTTACGCGTCAACTATCTTGAGATGCCTGCCAGGGGTGGGGCGGAAGCAGAACATACAAGCGGCCAAAACGGCACGCGCAGATTGACGCACGTTCTGCAAACCGGATTGCAGTTCTCCACCGAATGGCCTGCACTCATTGTCCGGCGCCGAGAACTCGGCACCTGCACTCATGCGGCCTTCTGCACTGTCGCGAGTCTGCACTGTTTTGCATCGGTGCAGAACTATGCAGGCCAAACCGGCTGCACTCTGCTGCACTCTCGCCCAGTCGGAAACTGCTGCACTCATTGTGCTGCACTCATTCACGCGTGCGCATATACGCGTAGGCGTAGGGGATAGGGGGTTACCGATGAGCATCTCGAATGGGGAAGAGCATCCCTAATGAGTAGCTACGATTTCCGGACGGTCTGTCCGGTGGTCACTTCAGACTGACCGCGTATAGTTCGACGCGTCCCAAACAAAGCGGCCCCCGCGATGCTGAAACATCCGGGGGCCAGGTAAACCCCAGAGTCATTGGAGTTCACAATCATGGTTCTAGCCGCCTCGCGCCCCACCCGCAAGCTGTCCCGCCTTGCCAACAAGCTACGTCAGATCGTAGCCGCGACCCATTTCGCGAACACGCGTACCGAACACGTAGACGCGTCCCGCGTGCAGTTCATCGTGCATCGCCTGCCCAGCTACGATCGGCAGATGGATGAGGCTACCGCCCCGTTGCTGGATAGCCTGACGATCGCAGAACGCGCAACCCTCGCCGAGATGCTTGGAGCTTAGCTCCCTCCCGCCCGGACGCATCTCTCCCCAGTCTATTCCTCCCAAGCGAAGGGTTCGTTCTATGCTCGTTTCCCAGATCGTTCTTATGGCGTTTGTTCTAATTGGTGGGTTCGCGATGGCCAGCACAATGGGCCGATCGTTCTAGCAGCTAACTGGGAATCCTGATTCAACAGGATCACACAACTAAGGCAGCTACTCGAAAGGTAGCTGCCTTTTTTCGTGCGCGGATTTGGATGGAACTAGCGGCTAGTCACTTCGCCAAAGTGTCCAGTTCAACTACGATTTCGCAGAACTGAAGGCGGGGAAAGTCTCAATATGAGACGGTAGTCTGACCCGCAAATATTGCAGACAAAAAACAGTGACCCCTGAATATTCCGCCAACCAAAACTGCGACCACTTGATACTACGGGGCTTGACCGCGCGTTCCGAGTGTTGCAATCGTTTTCGCAGTCAAATTGCTGTTGCAACGAGGTTTTCAGATCTTATCCTGGATCTTCCAGAACAGGGGGAACCTCATGCTTCGCGCAGCCATCATTGCGGCCTTGCTACTGATTGCAGTATCCCTTCACTTCCTGACTTGGAGTTGGGGCCGCGGCGCCGAGCCGCTCCTGCACGTCTACACGTCGGTTACCGGGAGTCTCGTCGACACATGGGAGGGGAAGAATGTCCAATATATCGCGGGCAAGCATTACATGCGGGTCGACCTCGGAGAACTAGATGAGCTAATTGAAGTGAAGCCCTATGACCTGTGGTTGGACTCAAGGGTATTTCACCGAGTAGGCGTGCAGCCTCGCAACGATCGTTTGTCCAGCCTGATCGTTGGAATACTCTTGCCGGGAATCCTGATCTCGACAGCGGCGATCATCTGCGTCATGCCTCCCAGGACGACACAACGCCATTCAGCCGAAATCGGTTCCTAGAAACTTCAGCGAGCAACTTTAGGCTTTGAAGCCGTCTTGGCTTCTTCGGAAGCCGCCTTCGCTTTCGCTTGGTGTTCGGCCGTCTCATACAGGAAGCTCGCCACGGTCTTGGCGGCATTCACAACAAGAACCGCATGATGCTTCGAGGGCTTGTAGCTCCTCGCATGGGCGTCGCTCATCTTGTTCCGCAGACCTGCAAGACCGCTGACGATGCTTGTGAGGCCGGAGAGGACCTGCTTGAGGGTGCCGTCTATGTCCGGTCTGGAAGGATCCAGGTTCAGGGTCTTCTGGACCTTCTTGTACTGGTGGATGAGGTCACCCTCGTGGTTCTCACACGCGGCGTCAGGATCCCCACCAGTCTCGATGTCTCGTAGCACGCCTTCAATCAGAGACCTCGCGTTCGTGATGGCGCCGTCATAGTCGCCGTCGAGGATCTTCTTTTCCGCCTTCTCGACCTGTTCTCCGATGAACCGGTGGTGGTCATGATCTGGATCACCGAAGGGTGCCTTGAACTCGACCGTTGCGCCTTCGAGATCGCGGAGCTTGGCACGACCGCGATCGATGACCACTTCAAAGCCGTCGTAGTTCAGGCGGGCGTTGAGATGTTTTATAGCTTCGTCTGGATCGCTTACTTTTGGGCAGTCCAAGAACTCCCTCGGATCGAGGACCTGCTCGATGATGGCAAAGAGGCTATCAGTTCCGTTCATCGCTGTCAGCTTCTCTTCGACGTAAGACCATCTAGAAGGGAAGCCCTGGCAATACGTGTCGTTGAATCCGTACTCGTTAAAGAGCGATACGAGCATTGGGCCACTTCGATACGGCGACATCGGCTTGTCGCCAGTGACGATCTCCCTGAGAGCTTTTATCGTTCGTAACGCAAGTTTTTTCGTCGCCATTTGTTCTCTCGTCCAGCCCGACAAGTCTTCGCAGTCAGGGCATTCTACCCTACGACGGTTTTCTCGTACTGCGAGTTCGGTCGAGTTCCTGCACATGCAGGATTGACAAAGAGCGTTCGGCACCCATAATTACGGCACGAAGCCTACGGATTAGCGGAACTGTCGATCCGGTGGTTGCGGGTTCGATTCCCGTCGTCCTCGCCTGCATAAGCCCACAAGTCGCAATGACTTGTGGGCTTTTTTTGTGGCACCCCTGAGCCCCGCTCGGGCTCGCGGGCTACGTGAATAACACATACTGCTGCAGGAAGTCTTCGACCGCTTTGTAGTAGTGCTCAATCGTTTCACGCTTCCGCCAGCCGTGCCCTTCTCCTTCGTACACGTGATATACGTGCGGAACGCCTGACTTGGCCAGTGCGGCGGCGATGACATCCGACTGCGCCCGGGGGACGACCTTGTCGATATCCCCCTGAAAGATCGCCATCGGGCGGACGATCTTGTGGGCGTGGAACTCCGGCGAACGATCGCGGTACAGATCGGCCGACTGCGGCAGCGGGCCCAGGATCGTGTCGAGATAGCGGCTCTCGAATTTGTGCGTCTCGCGGGCCAGATGGAAGTGGTTGGCCACGCCGTACAAGCTGATGCCGGCCGTGAAAACCGTGGGATGCTTGGTCATCGTCTCCAGCACGGTGAAGCCGCCGGCGCTTCCGCCCATGATCACGGTCTTGTTGGGATCGATCCGCCCGGATGAGGCCAGATGCTGCATGCCGCCGATCGCGTCCTCGACATCGCACACGCCCCAGTTGCCGCGGAGCTTGAGCATGTAGGGACGGCCATAACCGGTCCCGCCGCGATAGTTGACCATCAGCACCGCGTAGCCGCGCGTGGCGAAGTATTGAGCCTCGGCCCGCCAGCCGGCGTTGACCTGCGAAGTCGGCCCGCCGTGAATCTGCACCAACAGCGGCGGCTTGCCAGGGCTCTCGAAGCGGTCGAGGTCGGGATAATAGAGCAGGCCGTACACGGTATCGCCGCCGGGGGATTTCCAACGGATCGACTCGCAGGGGATCAACTCGCGCTGCGGGACGGTCTCGCCCGATGATCGGGCCACGATGCGGGTCAGCCCGGTCGCGGCATTGTGCCGCACCACACGGGCGGGCATGGTCGCAGCGCTGGCCACCACCGCGATTTCGTCGCGATCCGGTGCGGCGGCGATCTGTGTCACATCGCTGAAGTCGGCGAGCGCCTTAATCGGCGTATCTTTGCCGCTGGCAATTTCAATTCGCACCACGCGGCGAAATCCCCCGTCGTGCCGAGCAGCGGAGAGCGAGAGCCCGTCGTGCGACAAGGCATACGACCGCTGGCCCTGCTGCCAAGCGGGCGCGGCGTGCTCGACTCCTTCGGGCGTGAGCCAACGCCGTTTCTCGGTCGTGATGTCGTGCACGCAGATGCGGCCCCAGCCGGTCTCGTCGGAGACGTACAGCAGTTTCTTGCCATCGGGCAGATACTCGGGCTGAAAGATGGCAATGTCGGGTCCGCCGGCCACCGCCCGAGGAAGACCGGCGCGCGGCGGCCCGCTTAAGGGGATCTCGAGATCGGCGACGCAGAGCCGGGTGCCATCCCAAGGCATGTTGGGATGATCCCAGTCGACCCAGGCCACCTGACGGCTGTCGCCCCTCCAGACCGGCTGCATGTAAAAGTCGTGCCCCGCGGCCAGAATCACCGGCCACTCGCTCCCCTCGACATCGACCACGGCCAGGCGATCGGTGTCGTCCTCGCTGTGGACATACATTACCCAACGGCCGTCGGGCGAGACCACCGGCGAACAGGCGAAGCCGAACGCAGGGGTGATTGGGCGGGCTTTGCCGCCGGCGATGCGCTGTCGATAGATCCGCCCGGTCTTTTGCACCACGAAGTAAACGTAGCCGCCATGGACGGTGAAGTCTCCGCCGCCGTAGCTGACCTCGGCCCGTACACTCAAGTCGCGGGTCAGATCGCGGGGGGCGTCGTCGCCGGTCTGCGCCACCAGGATCCCTTGCCCAGAGCGGCCCTCGAGCCAGACCAGGGTGCGGCCGTCGCTGTCCCACTGAGCCGATTCCAACCGCACATCGCTGGCGAGGCTCTTGGCGGCGATGGGGCTCGGCCAGAGGCCGAAGGGGCAAGCGGTTTGCGTCATGAGATTCTCAGCGCGATGTGGAAATGTCTCAAGCGGTCGATCTCCCACACTATCCCGACGCGCTAGCGAGGGGAACCAGCCACAGTCACCGAATCCTTCGCGATCCTTTCGAAAGGCGCTCGGATATCCGAGCGCTCCCTCGCTTGCGCGTCGGGCTAGTATGCGGGTTTTGAAACAGATGCTAGTGCATCTCGGCTTCGCACGTGCCGATTCCCTTGCGGAAGAAATTAAACTGCACGTTGGGATGGTCCGCCAGCAGCGACATCGGCACGCTCGCGTCGGGGAGCTTCTTGGCAATCATCAGGGTCGTGAGCCGCTGGCCGAACGGATTATCGTGATTGCCAGCGTGCCAGATGCTGACTTTCTCGGCCTGCCAGGTTTGCAGCGGACCGACCGTGAGGGCCTGCGTCGGCACGCCGACCAGGTAGCCTCCGCCCGAGGTGCGCGCGTTTTGAATCAATGTCATCGGGTGCAGATCGACCACGCGCGTCGAGAGCTTGCGGTATTCGGCCGGGGGAGGAGGCTCGTTCACCCACTGGCCGGTGCGCGCCGGAGGATCGTTGAAGGCCCAGTGCTTCACCTCCCCCTGGCCCCCTTGCATCACGGCGCAGCGAACGCCCTTCCAACTGTCCACATAAGGTCGCACGTCGGCCTGCGGAAAGTGCAGGTGGGCGTCAGGGAGCCGCAGTTCCTTGCGGAAGCGGTCGAAGCACATCTCGCGGTCGGCTTTGGCGAACGACAGCGGGTGGTCCGGGGGGACTTCGCGGCCATCCTGATACCACTCGTCCATGCCCCAGAAATGACCATGCCGCACGTCGAGTGACAGGTCGTTGACAATGCGGGCGACCAGCGGCAACTGTTCGGTGGGGCCAATCGGGCCGCAGATCCCCACCGGATTGTCCGGCGTCGACTGCTGCCAGGCATGGATATATTCCAGGGCCTCGGCCAGGTAGAAGTCTTCGATCGTGTCGTAGAAGACCACTTTAAAACCCGGCCGCGACAATCCCAGCATCTGCTCGGGGGTCAGCTTGGCGGCGTCATTCAGAATCGCTTCATCCAGCGTCGTGTAGTCCCACCAGCCCGGGGCGACCATGCTTTGACGGCGAGGCATAACTCAACTCCGAGTGGGACGAGCAACAGAGGGAGAAATTAAGAAGACGGAGAAGAAGAAATGCATTGTCCGCAGATGAACGCAGATTTACGCAGATGAAATACAAATACGGATGAATGCAAATACGGACGAATCAGCGAGATCGCACCATGCGACGAAAGACAAGCCGCGGTGATGAGAAGTTTACGATGAGGGCCCGAGTGAAGCCGGTTGCTTTGAGATAGTTGAGGACTTGAGCTTCGTGCGCACTCGAAATCTCAGAGACGGCTTTGCATTCCACCAGTATGCTGCCGAAGCAAACGAAGTCTGCCTTGTACCACGATTTGAGCAGGATTCCTTTGTAGTGAATGGCTACTTTCTGCTCTCGCTGAAAAGGGATGGCTCGAAGTCCTAACTCCACTTCCAACGCATCCTGGTACACGGGCTCCGCAAAGCCGCATCCCAACTCCGAGTGAACCGCCATGCACGCGCCAAGAATCGCATACGACTGAGGATCACGCCCACCCTCGTCTTTATCTTCTTCCTTATCTGCGTTCATCTGCGTCCATCTGCGGACAATGTCTTCGTCTTTTGTCTTTATTGTTTGAAGTCCCACGGGCCGGATGATTCGGCCCGTGGGCTTCGGTTTTCTTCTGAAGTTCTATTTCAGAGGTTTACTTCAAGCTCTTGATGCGGATGTTCTTGAACTGCACGATCATCGGCGGGCCGGCGTGCAACTGCAGGGCCAAAATGCCCGTCATCGCTCGCTTCTTCTCTTCCTCGTCGATGGTCTCGGACATGACCTTGCCGTTGATGGTGTGAGTCAGCACGTTCCCCTTGGCGACCAGCACGTAGTCGTTCCAGTCTTCCTTCTTGATGGAAGCCTGCAGCTCCTTGGAGTCGGCGTTCTTGGCCTCGGCCTTCTTGCCGTCGGCGCCCACGGTGACCTTCAGTCCGCGATTGGCCAGGATGCCGCGGCCACCCTCTTCGTACAGAATGCCGCTAAAGGTGTCGCCCGAGTCGATGTCGGCCTGGTAGCCGTTGACGACCCAGTTGCCCTTGTCCTTGCTGCGGTATTGAATGCCGGAGTTGCCGCCGACGATCTTGTACGACAGACGCAGCTCGAAGTCGTCGACGTCCCCCCCCTTCCAGATCAGGAAGGTGTTCCCCTTGGTCGGATTGTCCTTGGTGGTCTCGCCCTGGATGGCGCCGTCTTTGACGCTCCAGAACTTGGGGTTGCCGTCCCAGCCCTCGAGGCTGGTGCCGTTAAAGAGGGGCTTGAAGCCTTCGTCTTGAGCGGAAAGATTCGACGCGGCCAGCAGGCTGAGGCCCAGGAGCAGGCAGGTGAGAGAGAGGCAACGGACGAGCATGGAGGCTCCTTCGAGTTTGCGGAGGGGGCGTAAGGGAGGTCTGACAATTCGCAGTCGCGAACCGTAAAACAAGATAAACGGTGCGCGCGCTGAAAGAAAGAAGCAGCTCACGTTGCCCTTGTCGACGCCGGCTCCACAAAGTCGCGGCCGGCTTTCCAGGCGATCACGACCAGCCCCACTCCGATCAGCATCATGCCGGCGGCCAGCCAGGCGGGCAGCGTGGAGTCGATATGCATCAGGGGAATCCCCACAATGGGGCCGACGATGCGGGCCAGTGCTGAGATGCTCTGGCTGAGTCCCAAGATGCCCCCTTGGCGGGCGGGGTCCGTGCGCCGCGAGATGAGCGAGTTCAAGCTAGGCGTGATCATCGCAAAACCGCAGACCAGCACCAGCAAAGCGAAGAATAAGAGCCAGGGCGAACCTTGCCGCGTCGCCAGAATCAAAAGCACAAAGCCCAGCACTTCAATCACGGCCCCGGTCACGGCCAGCGGCCCTTCCGAGACCCGCTTGGATAGCCGGCGGACCAGCAGCCCTTGCGCGATGGTCAGCATCACGCCGATGAAGGCATAGGTGTAACAGACCTCGCGAAAGGTCATGTGGAACGCGCCGTTCTCGTCCTTGATCAGCAGCGAGAGGGTCGTCTCGAAGTTGGCGAACGAGAAGATGCACACGAACAGGCCCAGCATCAGCGGAATCATCGAGGGGATGCGCATGGCCTCGGACAGGGCGGCCGCATCAAACACCTTCCGCCCAGCGGATTCGCTCCCCGGCTTCAGCGACTCCGGCAGCTTGAAGTAGGCCAGCGCCAAGGCAAATGCCGATAACCCTGCCGCCAGAAAGCCGGGGCCCGGACCGGGATCGCCCAGGCCATCGGGCACGGCCAACGCGCCCAGCAGCGGCCCGAACGTAAAGCCCAATCCAAAGGCCGCGCCGATCAGGGCCATTCCCTTCACGCGGTTCTCGAGTGTGGTCGTGTCGGCGATGTAGGCTTGTGCTGTCGAAATCGTCGCGCCGGCGATCCCCGCCCCGATGCGGGCGATGAACAGCCAAGCCAGGCTCTTGTAGATCGTGGCCACGCCGAACAACCCATAGAACAACACCGAGCCCGCCAAGCCGGCCATCAACACCGGGCGACGGCCAATGCGATCCGACAACCGCCCCCACAGCGGCGCAAACAGGAACTGCATGGCCGAGAAGCTGGCCATCAACAGGCCGATCGTCAGGCCGGTGGAGTCCGCGGTGTATTGTCGCGCATAGAGCGGCAGCAGCGGAATGACCAGCCCGAAGCCCAGCAGATCAATAAAGACCGCCAGGAAGATCACCGCCAGCGATCCCCGCGAGCTGGGAGAGGGCGAGTTCGCTGGTTCGGCGGCAGGTGCGGCGTACGGGTTGTCGGGCATCAGTCCGCAGGGGCAAGGGAACGAGAAGAGACACCAGCCCGCGAAGGACGCGGGCCCCAGACAGCCCTGCTTATAGTATGCGGTAGCCGCACCGCAAAGGGCCGAGCATCAGGCCGGTCGGGCCTCAATGACGCAGAAGATCGAGCGAGTTTCGATCACCCGTTCCAGCCGCCAGCCTGACTTGGCGAAGAGCTCGGCAAATTCCTGGCGGGTCCGCTCGCGACCCCCGTGGGTCGAGTTGAGCATCTCCAGGTCGATCATCACCGCGGGTGAGCCCTTCTGATGAGGATCGATCACGGCTTCGACCAGTAGCACTCGCCCCCCTTCCTGAACCGCGCCGCGCATGTTGCTCAGGATCTTCAGGCAGTGCTCGTCGTCCCAGTCGTGGATGATGTGCTTCGAGATATAGGCATCGGCCAAAGGGACCGTCTCGAAGAAGTTGACCCCCTTCGTTTCGCAACGATCAGCCAGGCCCGCGGCGGCCAAAGGCTCCACGGCGCCAGCCACCACATGGGGCAAATCGGCCACAATGCCGTGCATCTGCGGGTAGTGGGTCAGGATGCGCGACAGCAGGTAGCCGTGCCCGCCGCCGACATCGGCCAGCTTTTTGATGCCCGAGAAATCATAGGCCTCGAGCACGGCCTCGATGGCCGAGGCCGTGATGCCCGTCATCGCGCCGTTGAAGGCTTCTGAAAACTCCGGGTCCGTTTGCGTGTAGTCGAAAAACTGGCGGCCGTGCACTTGAGCGAAGGCCGACTCGCCCGTTTTGACGCTGTGCAGGAAGTTGCCCCAAGCCTTCCAGTGAGGCTGCGAGCCTTGAAACAGGGCCATCGAGCGCATGGAAGCGGGATGGTCGGTGGTCATCAGCTCGCCCAGCAGATTCAGCCCGAATCGCTTTTCAGGCAGCTCTTCGAAGACTCCCAGGCCGGCCAACGCCCGCATCAAGCGATAGACGCTGGGGCCATGCGCGCCGGTGGCCAAGGCCAACTCATCGGCCGAGCGCGGCCCCGTGAGAAGCTGATCGGCCAGCCCCAGTTTCGCCGCCACAAACAGGGATGCCGCCACCCAATGCCCGGTGATCAACTGCATCAGCTGCATCGGGAGGGGAAGCGTCGGAGGGGCAGAGGGGCTCATCGCGGGGGCTCCAAAGAAAGGGAGATAGCCAGGCGAGAGCAATCCTTAGCATGGACGCAGGCGGGCAGGCAAGAGGGGGGAGCTGCCGTCCTGCCAACGCTCTTAGAGCGTCTTCAAGTACTCGAGTACCGCCGTCTTCTCGTCCTCGGTCAGTTCGTCGGGAAAATCGTGCCCCACGGATGACTTGCTGCGCATGCGGGTGTCGAAATACCCGCGCTGTTCCGACGGCTCCAGCTTCTCGGGCACCGTGTTGAAGGTCGTCACTTCCAGCCCCATTTTCTCGCGATCGTAGCCGTTCTCGGTCCGCTTCCAGACAACGGGGCGTTGTTTGGAGTGGAACAGGTGCCAAAGCGTGGGAACCGAACCATTGTGCAGGTAGGGCGCACTGGCCCAGATGCCATCCAACGGAGGGGCCAGGTAACCGCCCGGATCGGTCCGCACGTTTTTGAGATCGTAGTGGGCCATCCAGCTCTCACCGAACTTCTGGCGATAGGTCGAAGAAAGGGAGTCGAGCCGCACGCGGTCGGTCCCGATCTCGGCAATGGGAATCAGTTTGTTCGGGTAGACACCTTTCTCGCCGTAGGTGCCGTGGCAGTTGGAGCAACTGTTGCCAAACAGCTTCTCCCCCTTGGCGGCCAGCGCGGCATCGACAGGCCAGGGATACTTGGGCGGTTCCAGCGATTCAATCCAAGCCAGGATGTCTTGGTAGTCCCCTTCCCAATCGCGGAGCACCTCGGCCGTGTTGCGCGGCAACAGAATGAACTGTAGCAGCGGGCGATGCCCTTTCTTCACGAATGCGTCGTAATACAGGTGGGTCTTTTTCTTGAGCAGCCAGAACGGCGGCGCGTCGAGATCATGATGCACCAGCTTCTGCAGCGGGTACTCCTTATGAACGTTCATGTCCTTGTCGCGGAAGGATTCGAGCGCCACGCCGAAGGCCACGGCATTGGTCGTGCCGTTGGTCCCTCCCAAGGGCATGCCCATCGCCCCCATTTCCATGTGACCCAGCGGCTTCTTGAGACGCACCTTAGTGGTCGTCACATCGGCGGTGAGGTTCGACAGGCCGTAGTGCGAGTTGGGGAGCCCCGGGACCGCTTTGCCCATGAGTTGCCCGCCGTGACAGACCAGGCAGTTCATGACCCAGCCGCCGGAGCCATCGGCCACATAGCCCAACGCCGTCCCTTTGCCGCCGCGTTCCGGGGCCTCGATCAGCCCATAACGCGAGAAGGTCATCGCGCGACGCTCAGCGGGTGTCGCGGTCTCGGCCTTGGCCCGCTCTGCCGCCGGCCAGGTCTTCCAGAGCTCCGCAAAGACCTCGTCGTCAAAGTCTGGAGGGAGGTAAGCTTTGGTCGTCAACAGGCGATAGCCCCGCTGAGCCGCCGATTCAGGCTCCGCGGCGCCTAGCGGCACCGCCGAAATGGCGAGCACGAGCCAACCGAGCAGCGGGATCGCATGAACAAGACGCATGGTAGCCTCACTAGGGACAGACAAGCACTTCGGCATTATAGGAGGTGCGCAACATTCGCGTATCTTGACCTCTCCCGCAATTTCAGGCGGAGATTAACCGCCGGCACCGCGGCGACCGAACGGTCGCTGTGCTTCCCCGACGTCTCGCGATGTCAATCTAACCGGTTTTTTCGCTGTTGCGGCCCACGGGTTTGTGTCCTTGCCCCCCTCTCGCTACAATTGAGGCTTCGGCCCTCCCCTCCCCACCCTTGGGATGGAGAGCAGGAACTCGTTGATACGTAACGACCTTCTGGGTGTCGCAGTGGCACCTTCAACGACTTTAGGAGCTTGGGTAGTGGATATTCGAATCGCTGCGAGGCATGGACATCTCGGCGCGAAGGCGCAGGCCGCGATCGAAGAAAAGGTAAGTAAGTTGCCCAAGTTCTTCGACCGATTGACGGAAATCACAGTCACGGTCGATCTGGAACATCCGGAAAAGCCGATCGTCGAGCTGGTCGTTCAAGCCGAACACAAGCATGACTTCGTGGCCTCGGAACAGGCCCCGGAATTGATGGCCGCCTTGGATGCGGCCGTCCATAAACTCGAACATCAATTGAAGAAGTACAAGCAGAAAGTCCAGGATCATCACCGCCAAGGCGTGAAGGATCGACCGGTCTCTGATGAGACCAGTGTGTGATTTCGCGTCAGGTGAGCCCTCTCTTCGGCCTGGGTCGTGTTTGATCCGAACCGTCACTTATTGACGGGGAACTGCAAGATTTTTGAAAGGAGCTGTTGCGTATGAAGTTTTCCGACTTCGTGTGCCCTGCGGCCATCAGGGCCAATTTGAAGGCGGATGACAAGGAGGGGGCCATCCGCGAGCTGGCCCAGTCGTTGCTTGAAGCTGGCAAAATTGCCGAGGACCAGTACGAAGGCATCGTGCGGGCGATCTTGAACCGCGAGGAACTGGGCTCCACCGGCATTGGCCGGGGCGTGGCCGTCCCGCATACCAAGCATCCCAGCGTCGATCGTCTGATTGGAACCGCGGCCGTCAGCTCCGAGGGCGTCGATTTCGCCAGCCTGGATGGCGAAAAGGTACAACTCCTCTTCTTGTTGATTTCCCCTCCCGATCGTCCCGGCGAGCATCTGCGTGCGCTCGAGAGCATCACGCGGCAGTTGCGCGACGACACGTTTTGCCGCTATTTGAAGCAAGCCCGTTCGCCCGAAGATATCCGTACACTGCTGGATGAATCGGACAACAAGCAGTTCGGTTAGAGAGGGCGATTGGAAAGGAACAAGGGTCCCTTTGCAGACGTCGGCGGGAACAATGAGTGAATCGATGGTCAGTCGCCGGGTCATGGTGCCGAATCCGCAAGGATTTCATTTTCGGCCTGCGGACCTGTTCGTGCGGTTGGCCGCGCGGTTCAAATCAGACATCGACGTGGTCAAAGGTGACAAACGCGTGGGGGGAAAAGGAATCTGGGATCTGTTGACCCTGGACGCCCCTCAAGGAACCGAGTTGGTGATCGAGGCCAAAGGGGAGGACGCCCAAGCCGCGGTCGAGGCGCTAGCCGAGCTGGTAACAGCCGGCTTCCCCGACCCCGAGGCCGACGCCCCTCCCCAGTTGCCGGGCTATGTGCCCCCCTCGTAAGCGACACAAGTAAGTTCAAAACATCGCGAATCAAAGTTTGTCAGTGGGCCGCACCGGGCTTCAGCTCAGAATGCGGCTGCGTGATTTTCAGTTCGGGCGGTAATTCTCCACCCCAGCAGGCGGCCGCGCCGGCCCATTGAGCCGGCCGGACGGGCCTCTGATCGTCGGCGGGGAACCGATCGCCCGGGCCTTTGCGTGAAGTTCAGCGGTCCGCGCTCGCCATTCCCAACCGAGGAATGGGCCGCGGCCTTGGACCAGCGCGACATATCGGTGCGATCGGCCTGACTACTTCGCCGCAAGGCATGGCAGTAGGGCGCGGGCGTTCTCTTCGGGGATCGCCAGTGGGTGGGCCTATGGGCCAGCGCCAACCGCACCGAGCCGAGTGAAGGAAACACATGCAGGTGCTGCAAGGCATCGCCGTCTCGCCCGGTGTGGCGATCGGCGAAGCGTTTGTCATCGATCGCGAGGGATTTCGCATCCCCCGCCGCTTCGTCACCCGCGATGCCGTCGACTCCGAGGTGGAACGGCTCGATCGGGCCATCGAAGCTGCCGCCGTGGAGATCCAGGCCAACGAAGTGGCCGTGAGCCGCGAGTTGGGCAAGCACTACGGGGCGATCTTCAACGCCCATCACCAGATGCTCCGCGATCCGAAGCTCCACAGCGAGCTGGTCGAGCATATCCGCACCCGCAACTTCACTCCGGAGTACGCGGTCAGCCGTGTGCTGCGGAGCTATGCCAAGATCTTTCAGAATCTGGAGAATCTGGCCGACCGGGCCAACGACATTTACGATCTCGAGAAGCGGCTGCTGCGCAATCTGCTGGGCCGCCGACGCGAAGAGATCTTCGCCCTGACCAGCCCCGTACTGGTGCTGGCCCACAATCTCACGCCCAGCGAAACGGCTCATCTCGATCGCCAGTTCGTGCGGGGCTTTGTCACCGAGACCGGCGGCGCCAGCAGCCATACGGCCATCGTTGCCGGGGCGCTCAAGATTCCCGCAGTGGTCGGCACCGGGCCATTCCTGTCGGATGTCTCCGGCGGCGAAGTCGTCATCATCGACGGCGATCATGGCCAGGTGATTCTGCACCCGGACGAAGAAACCCTGGCCCGTTTCCGCCACGAAGCCGAACAGAACACCAGCCTGTCGCGCCGCCTGGAGTCGCTGCGCGATTTGCCGGCCGAGACCAAGGACGGGCTCCGCATTTCGATCCTGGCCAATATCGAGTTCCCTCACGAAGTGGCCAATGAACTGGCCAAGGGGAGCGACGGCATCGGGCTCTATCGAACCGAGTTCCTCTATCTGGGAACCGACAGCGAGCCGACCGAAGAAGATCACTATCAGGCCTATTGTCAGGTCTTGGACGCCATGGGACAGAAGCCCGTGGTGATCCGCACGCTCGACCTGGGGGCCGACAAGCTGGCCAATTTGGCGTCGCGGCCCGTTTCAGAGGAAGAGAAGAACCCGTTTCTCGGCTTGCGCAGCATCCGCTTGTCGTTGCGCAATCTGCCGATGTTCCGCACCCAGTTGCGGGCCATCTTGCGGGCCAGTGTGCGGGGCAACGCCCGGGTGATGTTCCCGCTGATCTCGACGGTTTCGGAGCTTCGCCAGGCCAAGATGGTGCTGGCCGACGTGCTGGAAGACCTGGATGAGGCCGGCGTAGAGCACATCAGCAACCTGCCGATCGGCATGATGGTCGAGGTGCCCGCCGCGGCCGTGCTGATCGATCGCTTCGCCCGCGAGGTTGACTTCTTCTCGCTGGGGACGAATGACCTGATTCAGTACACCCTGGCGGTCGACCGCGGCAACAAGGATGTGGCCTCGCTCTACAGCGCCAGCGACCCGGCCATCCTGCGGCTGATCGATCAGGTGGTGAAAGGGGCCGCTCCCAACAATGTCCCTGTGAACTTGTGCGGCCAGATGAGCAGCAGCCCGATCTACACCATGCTGCTGATTGGGCTGGGCCTGCGGCAACTAAGCGTCACCCCCAGCGTCGTCCCCGAGATCAAACAGGTTTGCCGCCACGTGACGTTGCCCCAGTGTCAGGCTGTGGCCGCCAAGGCGCTAACGATGGAGGTGTCGCGCGACATCACGCGGTACTTACAGGAAGAACTGAAGAAAGTCGCCCCGGAAATGATGAGCTGACAAAAGAAACTGCAATCTCAAATCTCAAATTTGAAATTTGAAATTTGAAACGGATGACCTTCAAACCACTAGCTACTAATCTCTTCCCTCTCCCATGCTTCGCCACCGTCTCCGCATCCGATTCCGCAAGGAAGGTGAGCTCCGCCTCATCAGCCATCGGGATCTGCTGCGCGCAATGGAGCGGCTTTTCCGGCGTGCAAATTTGCCGCTGGGCATGAGCGAGGGGTTCCGCCCCAAGGCCCGCATGATGTTCCCCTCGGCGCTGGCCGTCGGGGTGGCGGGCATCGACGAAGTGCTCGATCTGGAACTTTCCGAGGCGTGGCCTGCCGAACAGGTGAAAGCAGTCCTTTCGGCCACCGCGCCGCCAGGGCTTACGTTTACCTCGGTAGTGGTGCTGCCTCCCAAGCTGAAGAAGGCCGTCGTGCGGCGGATTGTGTTCGACGTGCCGATTCCCGTGGAACGGGCAGCGGCCGTGAATGAAGCGATCGGCCGCTTTTTGCAGTCGACCGAGTTTCCGATCGCCCGCGACGACAAGAAGAAGACACTCGACCTGAGACCGCTGGTCGACCAGTTGGAACTGAACGACAACGTGCTGCGGATGGGCCTGGTCATGACCCCGCGTGGGTCGGCTCGTCCGCGCGAAGTGCTGACAGCCGTGGGGGCGGAAGACCTGGAGGCCTTGGGGGCCTGCATCGTCCGCACCGCGGTCGAACTCTACGACGACAAGACGTTTGACGGCTCGCCGGCTGAACTGGCCGCGTGTGCCGCATTGGACACTGATTCACCCGATTCAATCGACAGGCCCGAGGCCTGCACCACCGGCGATCTGGAATGATCGCCCCCGCACAGCGAGAAAGTCAAAGCATGAAACAAGAGATGCTGATCAACGCCAAGCGCCCCGAAGAAAGCCGGATCGCCATCGTCGAAGATGGAGTCCTCGAAGAGCTCTATGTCGAGCGGGCCAGCCAGGACAACTACGTCGGCAATATCTACAAGGGGAAGATCGTCAACCTCGAGCCGAGCATCCAGGCTGCCTTCGTCGACTTCGGCGTGGGCCGCAACGGCTTCCTGCACATCAGCGACGTCGAGCCCCAGTACTTCAAGCAAGGGGGCTTCGATCTCTCCAAGATCATGGAGAGCGAACGGGGCCGCGTTGCCGACGCCGACTTTGGTGACGAAGAGGAAGAGGAAGAAGAGGACGACGAAGAAGAAGGCGAAAACGCCGGCGAGGCTTCCGGTGGTGACGACGAGGAAGGGGGCGAGGACGACGAAGAGGGCGAGGGCGATGCACCCCGTGAAGGCCGGCGTGCGCCGCGCAAGCAAGGGCACGCCCGCAAGTTCCGCGGTCCGCGGCCGGGCGCTCGCCCGCGCTTCAAGCCGCCGATTCAAGAGATCTTCCGCCGGGGCGACGAGGTCCTGGTGCAGGTTATTAAAGAAGGGATCGGCACCAAGGGGCCGACCCTGTCGACCTATATCAGCATCCCGGGCCGTTACCTGGTCCTGATGCCGGCCCTGGGCCGGGTGGGCGTGTCGCGCAAGATCGAAGACGACGACATGCGTCGCAAGCTCCGCGACATCATGCTGGAGCTGAAGCCGCCCAAGGGGCTGGGCTTTATCATCCGCACGGCCGGCATCGACCGCACCCGCAAGGAGCTCTCGCGCGATCTGGCCTATCTGCTCCGCCTGTGGAAGGTGATCGTGCGCCGCATCAAGAAGCAGCCGGCGCCGATCGATATCTACGAAGAGTCGGACATGATCATCCGCACGATCCGCGACATCTTTACGCAGAACGTGGACACCATCTATGTCGACGAGCAGGCCGCCTACGAGCGGGCCAAGGAGTTCCTGCAGATCGTCATGCCGCGCTACACCAGCCGGCTTCAGTTCTATGAAGGTAAGGAGCCGCTTTTCCAAAAGTACGGCATCGACGAAGAGATCGCCCGCATCCAGCAGCGTCAGGTGCCGCTGAAGCGGGGCGGCTCGATTGTGATCGATCAGACCGAGGCCCTGGTGGCCATCGACGTGAACAGCGGCAACTTCCGGGCCGATGGGGCCAATGCCGAAGACACGGCCTTCCAGATGAATCTGCTGGCCGCCAAGGAGATCGCCCGTCAGTTGCGGCTGCGCGACTTGGGCGGCGTGGTGGTAAACGACTTCATCGACATGCGGAAAGAGAAGCACCGCCGCGGAGTCGAGCGGGCCTTGCGCGATGCCATGAAGCGCGATCGTGCACGGACCAAGATCCTGCGGACCAGTCCCTTCGGCCTCATCGAGATGACGCGTCAGCGCATCCGGCCCAGCCTGAAACGGAGCGTCTTCAAGGATTGCCCATGCTGCATCGGGACCGGCCTGGTCAAGACGGCCGAGAGTCTCTCGATCGAAGTGCTGCGGATGCTGATGACCGCCGTGCATCGCCCCGGGGTCGGCCGCATCGTGATCCGCGTATCCGAAGAGGTGGCCAGTTACCTGAACAACAACAAGCGTCAGGATCTGGTGCAGCTCGAGAAGGAAGGGAACCTGACCTTGCAGGTGCTGGCCCGCCAGGGTGCCAACCCCGAGTTCCTGGAGGTCGAGTACCTGGACGCCAACGGAAATCCGTTGCGGGGCCAGCAGTAGCACCAACAGACAAACTGCTTCGACGCGTGGGAATCCTTTGATTCCCACGCGTCGTTTTTTGCGCAGAACGGGCGGCCTATGTCTGGCGAACCTTCACCCGCCGGGTGCGACGGGCAACTTGTTTGCCCGTGAGAGTGCGCCAGTCAGGCTCGTTCTCTCCATAGGGATCCAATCCAGCACCGCCTGTATTCGAGGCACGTCACGAGGACCGACCGCACTCGCTCCTTCTCACGGGCAAGCAAGATGCCCGGGCCACATGGCCGGCGATGACAGCATGCTTGCGAGGTTGCGAGGTCTCGGTGCAGCAACGAGTTGCGCACCGCTTGCTCCGCGCGAAGCGTTCAAGCGTTAGATAGGTAGACGACAGAGAAGTGCCAGGGATCTGGTGCGTACCCAAGTTCAAGGGGACAGCACCATGTTCAGCCTGACCCGCGCTTTCCGCTCCAGCTCGCGCCGACGATCGATTCGGAAAAGTCGAACCGCCCGTCGACGGGGCTCGTGGTTGGCGACGCTTGTCGAACTGCTGGTCAGCGTCGCGCTGTTCACGGCAGTGCTGTCAAACGTGTTTGGCTTGTCGCTTGGAAACTAGCGAGGTCATCGCATGATCTGCCACGTCTGCCGTCAGCCCGCCAGCGGCCAATGTCAGTGTTGCGGCAAGTTTTATTGCCCCGAGCATGGCGACGTGAAGTGCCAGGCATGCCAGTTCGTCATCCAGCAGGAACCGAGGGAGACGACGACTCCGACGGCCGCCCCGCATTGCTTTCGCTGCGATCGAACCGTCTCGCGATCTTGCCACATCTGCGGGCGGCTATGCTGCAGCAAGCACTTCAGCGTCTGGGGCGGTTGCACGCACTGCCAGGGCCGATACGCTCTGGCGATGGGGTTACTTGCGTTCTTCGCCTTTCTGGCGCTAACGTTCGTGGTGGTATCAAACGCTCAGTGGGAACGTGATCGCCGAAATCCGCCCCCCGCTATGCGCAATTGGCCGCCCGCTGTGCCGTTTCCGTCGATCTAACCGGAGCGATAGTGCCAAGCGAAGGCTGGGTGCGGTGTCTTCATTTTGATGACGCGCGTGTCCGTTTCGCGACGCGGCGAAGGCGCACGCGATCGAGCGCGCCTTCGAATCCCCCGCAATTTCCCATTCCTCTACGAGACGTGGTCACTCGGTATGGGACGTGCAGTTCGAGGTGGGGACTACGCCCTTCAACTCACGTACCCCCGCCAGCGGTATGAGGAGTGAACAATGAAACGCTTTGCAGGAATGCTCGCCCTTGCCGGGGCCTTGGTCTTGATGTCCTCGTCTGCCATGGCGCAGGGCTATAGCGGTTCCTACGGGTCTGGGTACGGGAACTACAGCGGTTCCCGCAACTACGGCAACCGTTCGAGCTACTATCGGGGCCGTTCCAATGGCCCGATTTATCACAGTCCGTCGATGCACTACGATCGGGTCTATCACCCGGAGTATCAGCACTGGACGCCGAACCGCGGCTGGCACACCCACGGCCACTACGACTTGGTTCCGCACTACACGCCGGGCCACTTCGACTACAAGCATCGCGGGCACGTGCATGGCAACCCGCACTATCACCACTAGTCCAGTTGCCTGCTCATTGAGGCAGGAAGACAAATGCGAAGTCGGCCATCGGGTGCAAACGCTTTGGTTCGGGCCTTGGCCGTCGTACAATCGCGGCTCAAGGTCCATTTTCCAAGGTCATAGGGCGCCGCGTCATGGGACGACTTCTTTCGGCCATCGAGCAGTTGTTGATTAAGTCGCGGTCGCCAGGGACTCTGCCCGTTCAGCACGAGGCTTCCGTTGTTGCGCTCGGCAAGATTCGCGACGCGACGACGCAGGAGCGGGCCGAGAGCCTGGCCAAACTGGCAGCAGCCTTGCCGGAGATGCACCCGGCATTTTCGCCGGCAGTCGCCATGACCTGCGGTGCGCTGGTTGAAAACGGCTGCGATCCCCTGGTCGCCGGGCCGACGCTGTTGAATCTGGCCGAACGCAATCTGGGTGGAGCCGCCGGCTATCTCCGGCTTTGCGAAGCGAAGGCCCGAGCCGATGGCACCTGGCCGGAGACCGATGACGAGGAAGGCGAGAATGAAGACGACGATCGCGTCCCGCTGGAAGAACTGCTGAATCAGTACATCCACGAGATTCACGAGGAGAACCAAGAGGCAGCGCTGGCCATCATGGGGAGCGAGCACTTCGCCCTGGCCACGATCGCCCACTTGTCTCGGTCGAAGCCGCTTCGTGCGGCCGCCCGGCAGAGGCCTGAGTTGCTGGCCAAGTCCATCGAGCTCGACGACCTCTATCAAGGAGCTCGCAGCTTCCTGACCAAGATGTTGATGATCCTGGACGACGAGCCGCTGCTGATCCTCGACGCCGGGCAGCTCAAAGGCTACCGCGGGAAAATGAGCGGCATGCCCGACAACTTCTCACTGCACATGTTCCTGATGGGGACACTGGTGGGGGATCCCAAGCAGGGCTGGCTGACGGCCAAGAATGTCGACCTCAAGGCGATCCGCCTGGCCATGACGCAGCTCTGCCATGACCAGGGCCCCGTGCTGACCGGCGCATTCAATTTGTGGAACTGGACCGGCGTGCAGGCCGATGGCACACTGCCTGCCGGGTCGCTGGCCTCGGATGCCTGGATCTGGAATGAAGGGGTGCCGACCGACATCGTCCCCTTCGAGGGGCAGCGGATCGTGGTTCTCGGCGAGCCCTCGTACCATCGCCAGTGGCGCGGCGGGCTGGTGTTCGGCGGGCTGCCACCGGAGTTGGAGATTCAAGAGAAGCTGCCGGAGGCCAGTGTCCGCGAGTGGCTGAAAAAGCTAGGAACGGCGATACGATAGCGGTCGTTGCGAGGGCGCGCCCGGCTTGCTTCCCACGCTGGGTGCCACGGTGCCACGGGCAACTTGTTTGCCCGTGAGAGTACGCCAGCCAGGCTCGCTCTCTCCATAGGGATCCAACCCAGGACCGCCTGGATGGGCACGTCGCGAGGACCGGCCGAACTCGCCCCGTCTCACGGGCAAGCAAGTTGCCCGTGGCACCGTGGCACCCGGCGCTGAACTCGCTCGCGTAGCATCCTACCAAAACGAAAACGGGACGGCAGCTCATGGCCACCGTCCCGTTTCGTCAATCATTGCATATCGAATCGCTCTCAGAGCGGGCAGGCAGTAGGCCTGCACCACCAGCGGACGACTACTACTTGGCAGCCTTCTTTTCGGCGACCGCAATCTGAGCCGCGGCCAGCCGGGCGATGGGCACTCGGAACGGCGAGCAGCTCACGTAGTCCAGACCGATCTTGTGGCAGAACATCACGCTGGCGGGATCGCCGCCGTGTTCGCCGCAGATGCCGATCTTCAGATCCTTGCGGGTCGAACGACCACCCTGGACACCCATCTTCATCAGCGCGCCGACACCATCCTGGTCGATCGTCTGGAACGGATCGTTGGGGACGATGTCGTGCTCGCGATAGTAGGTGATGAACCCGCCGTAATCATCGCGGCTGATGCCCAGCGCGGTTTGGGTCAAATCGTTGGTTCCGAAGCTGAAGAACTCAGCTCCTTGAGCGATCTGATCCGCACACACCGCAGCGCGGGGAACTTCAATCATGGTGCCGACCATGTAATCGAACTTGATCCCCTTCTCCTTGAAGACCGCTTCGGCCTGAGCCCGCACGATCTTTTCCTGATCCTTGTACTCGGTGACGAAGCCGACCAGCGGGATCATGACCTCGGGCTTGACGTCGACGCCCGATTTCTTGACCTCGGCAGCCGCCTCGAAGATCGCCCGAGCCTGCATGGCGGTAATCTCGGGATAAACGATCCCCAAGCGGCAGCCGCGGTGGCCGAGCATAGGATTCGACTCATGCAGTTCCTGCACGCGACGAGCGATGACGTCGGCCGAGATGCCCAGCTTTTTGGCCAGGTCGGTCTGGGCCGTGCCGTCGTGCGGGAGGAACTCGTGGAGAGGGGGATCCAACAGGCGGATCGTGACCGGACGGCCGGCCATCTCCTTGAAGAGGCCCGCAAAGTCGCCCCGCTGGTGAGGCAGCAGCTTGGCCAGGGCCTTCTCGCGAGCGGGAAGGTCGTCGGCCAGGATCATCTCGCGGAAATCGTCGATGTGATCGAAGAACATGTGCTCGGTGCGGCACAGCCCGATGCCTTCGGCGCCAAACGCGACGGCTTCGGCCGCCTGGCTGGGTACGTCGGCATTGGTGCGGACGCGGAGCTTGCGATGCTTGTCGGCCCAGGTCATGAGCTGGGCGAACTGCCGATAGATCAGCGAGTCCTCTGCCTTCATCGTCTTGGAGATGAGAACCTGGATGACTTCGCTCGGCGTGGCCTTGAGCTCGCCCTCGAAGACTTCGCCGGTGAAGCCATCGATGGAGATGAAGTCGCCCGGCTTGAAAGTCTTGCCGGCCGCCTTGATGGTGTTGGCCTTGTAGTCGATCTCCAACTCGCCGCAACCGACGATACAGGCCTTGCCCATCTGTCGGCTGACCAGAGCCGCGTGGCTGCTGGCACCGCCAAAGGCGGTCAGAATGCCGTTGGCCACCTTCATGCCGCGGAGATCTTCCGGGCTCGTCTCGCGACGGACCAGAATCAGCTTTACCGCGTTGTTCTTGTTGTACTCGGCTTCGGCATCGGTGGCGTGGAAGCAGATCTTTCCGCTGGCAGCACCCGGACCGGCCGGAATGCCCTTGGCCAACAGCTTGCCTTCCTTCACGGCGGCCTTCTTGGCCGGAGCGTCGAAGATCGGCTGCAGCAGCTGGTTCAAGTCGTCGGCCGGCAGACGGCGGGCTTCCAGAGCTTCTTCTTCGGAGATCAGCTTCTCGTTCACCAGGTCGACGGCGATTCGCACGGCGGCGAAACCGGTCCGCTTGGCATTGCGGGTCTGGAGCATCCAGACCTTGCCGCGCTGAATGGTGAACTCGATGTCCTGCGTGTCCTTGTAGTGCTTCTCGAGCTTCACCCCGATGTCGGTGAGCTGCTTGAAGCTCTCCGGCATTTCCTTCTCGAGGGTCTCTTCGATCCGCTTGGGAGTCCGAATACCGGCCACGACGTCTTCGCCCTGGGCGTTGGTAAGCCAGTCGCCGTTGAAGCCGGGGGTGCCCAAGGCCACATTGCGGGTCAGACCGACGCCGGTGGCGCAGTCATCGCCCAAGTTGCCGAAGACCATGGCCTGCACATTGACCGCGGTCCCCCAGTCGTGAGGGATGCCGTAGGTGCGGCGATAGACGATCGCCCGGTCATTCATCCAGCTGTTGAAGACCGCGCCGATGGCGCCCCAGACCTGCTGCTTGGGGTCGGTGGGAAAGTCGCTTCCCGTCCGGTCCTTGATCGCCTTCTTGAACTCGGCGACCAGTTCCTTCAGGTGCTCGGGCTTCAGGTCGCTGTCGACCGTCACGCCGACCTTTTCCTTCTTGTGATGCAGGATCTCTTCGAAGGGATCCGCCTCGTTCTTGTCGCGGGGCTTCAGGTCGAGGACCACGTCGCCGTACATCTGCACAAAGCGGCGGTAGCTGTCCCAGGCAAAACGTTCATTGCCGGTGGCCTTGGCCAGGGCGGCCACGGTCTGATCGTTCAGACCGATGTTGAGGACCGTGTCCATCATGCCCGGCATCGAGTCGCGGGCGCCCGAGCGGCACGAGACGAGCAGCGGGTTGGTGGTGTCGCCGAACTTGGCGCCCATTTCCTTTTCGATCTTCGCCATGGCGGCGTCGACCTGCGCGGCCAGCTCTTTGGGCAACTGCTTGTTGTTGGCGTAGTAGGCGTTGCAGACTTCAGTCGTGATCGTGAAACCGGCAGGTACGGGGAGACCGATGTTGGTCATTTCGGCCAGGTTGGCCCCCTTACCACCCAACAAAGCCTTCATGTCGGCTTTGCCGTCGGTTCCCGTAGGACCGAAAGAATAGACGCACTTCATCTCCGCCATATCAACCACCTTTCTCTCGTTGAACTCATCGCTCCGCACTTCGGTCGAGCCCGAGCCCAGACCGCGGAGACCGTCATCCCTGAAGCGTGCCTCCTTTGGAAAGGTCAACGCCAGGGCTATCTCCAAAAATTACGTACAAGCCGTTGAAAATAGCAATCGACCGGGCGACCGTCAATTGACGGAATGAGCGCGATTCGGGGGGGTAGGACGAAAGGGTCGGGGGCCGAGGATCAGCCCGCGGGCAAGAAGTGATCGTGCTGGGTGTTTGATGATCAACTGTCGGGACGGAATCGCGAACGAAGTTGGCAGTGATCGACGGCAAAAGAGCAGCCATGGGAAGTGGCTGGCGCCGACAGCCGAGCAATAAATACCCAGCCCCTTTCTCTGCGGACTGCCCCTGATCCTCGCCCCCGCTATTCCTTCAGTCCGACCGCCGATCCCTGAGCCCCGACTTCCTTCCCCCCCAGATACGTCGCCAGCACTTTTGTGTCGCGGATCTCTTCTACCGGGCATGTCAGCAGATCGCGATCCAGCACAATCAGGTCGGCCAACTTCCCTTTTTCCAGCGTCCCCGTTTGATCTTCGAGGAACATAACATGGGCGTTGTTGCTCGTGTAAAACCGGATCGCCTGCTCGCGCGTCAGGGCCTCTTCCGGGTGAAGCTGCCCCTCGTACCAGCGGGCGGTGCGGGTCAGCGTGGTGGCGATTCCCAGGAACGGGTTGTACGGGTTCACGCTCCGCAGCGAGCCGATCTTTTGCATATGGTCCGAGCCTCCCCCGGCGATCACTCCCCGCGCGAAGAGCGTCTTGAGAGGCTGGAAATAACGCAACCGCTCGTTGCCGAATTGCGCGGCCAGCGTCCGGGCGTCCAGATAGAGCCACGCGGGCTGAATGTCGGCCACCACGCCCAGCTTGGCCATCTGCTCGATTGACTCGGCGCTCATGAAGTTACAATGCGTGATGCAAGGCCGGGTCGGTCGCACCGGGGTTGTCTTGTTGGCCTCTTCATAGGCTGCCAGCAGCGTGTGAACCGCGCCATCGCCCACGCTGTGGGCGGTGAACTGCATGCCGCTCTCGACCGTGGTCTTCACGATGGCATTCAGTTTCTCGGGCTCGATCTTCAGCACGCCACGATACTGCGGGTCGCGGATCAGGTAGATGTCACTGATTCCCCAAGGCTGTCGCATATAGGCACTGCCGGTGAGCATGCCGCCGTCCAAGTAGCACTTGATCCCGACAATGTGCAGCAGCGGGTCTGCTTTCCGCAGTGGATGCTGGGAGATCTCCTGGATCTGTTGCTGAACTGCCGGCAACCGCCCGCCCGCATCGACCCCATGCGAGACCCGCATCCGCACGCTCAATCGCCCCGCGCCGCGAAGTTCGGCGTACTGCGCGATGGCGCCCGCCGAGCTGTCGCGGTCGGCCACCGCCGTGATGCCCACGCGGTTGTAGTCTCGAAAGAGACGCTCCAGCCGATCCAGTTTTTCTGCCGCGGTGGCCGATTTTCCGGACGACTTCACGTTCACGCGGACCGAACGGACCAGCCCGGTCGGTTCGCCTGTTTGAGCATCCTTATCAACGATCCCTTCGCCGGTGGGCTGATAGTTCTTTTCGATGCCGGCTTCCTTCAAGGCCAGTGTGCTGAGCATCGCGTCCGGGCCGGTCGAGAAGATGACTGGATGCTTGGGCGCGGCAGCGTCCAGTTCGGCCCGCGACGGATAGCGCTGTTCGCGGAGTCGGGTGATGAAGACCTGCCGCAGGCTGATCCAACTCCCCTCGGGCAGCACCAACGCCCTGGCCTTGATGTAGGCCAGCACATCCGCAATGGTCTCCATGTCGGGGATCTCATGATCAAATTCGTGCATCGCCGCGCCCGTCGGATGGACATGGCTGTCCATCAGCCCTGGCAGCACCAGCTTGCTTCCGAGGTCGACCAATTGTGTGGCGTCTCCCTTGGTGGCCAGCACCTCGTCGTTGCTGCCGACCTGCACGATCCGCTCGCCAGAGATGGCGATCGCTTCCGCGATAGAGAACTTAGCGTCGACCGTGGCAATTTTGCCATGATGCAGAATGAGATCCGGCGGCGCGGCCGCGGCCGAATCGAGACCGAGCAGGCAGCCGACAGCAACTATGGCATAACTGGCAATCCGCAACATGTGCGTCGTGCTCCGCTTCAAGGGCGAGGGGAAATCGATCGCCCGATCTTAGGCGGCACGATCCTCAGGCACAACTTTTTGCGCGCTACTGGTTGCGGCCTGGTATGGCGGGCACGTCGGTCTTGGCTGCTGGCTTGGGGAGAGGACCAGGCGTCACCAACGTCTCCAGATCTTCATCGTCCTGCTTGCGCGGGAGCGAGCCCGAGTCGATCACCAGATAGCCCGACCAGAAGAAGGGATGCCGGGCCTTGGGAGGCTCCATCGTGGCCGGGATCTCGAGCCGCGGTTCCAACTCCGGCTTCAAAGCAGTATCGCAGGCCAGCAGCACGCTCCGCTGCCAGGCCTCGGCGGCTGATGCGTGGGGCAGCTCCTGCACGAACTCGCGCACCAGGTCGTGACAGTTTTGCCCCCCGGTACGCCAGCGAGAGACCAACACCGTGCGCGAACCCGAGGCCAGCAACCCGAACACCGGCAGAAAGACATCGCTCCCCGCCAGGGCCGGGGTCATGGTTTTCATGGCATCTTCAGCGGCCGAATGGAAGCCGGGCAACACGACCTGATCCGGCGAGCGGTGCGGCGACGTCAACCAATGGTCGAGCGTACTCCCCGGACTGCCAGCCGCCAGCGGCACGGGGCTGAAGCTATAAGCCGACCCCTGCGGTGCGGCGATGTCATCCAGCACCACCAGACGATCGAAAATCGCCGAGTAGAGCGACATCGGACCAGGCAGAGGCTTTCGGGTGAGCGCGATCGCCGTCGGGATTTGTCCCTTAAGCTGCGCGAACGCCGCATCGCCTACGCGCAGGTCGTCGCGCGGATAGAGCCTGCCCACGGCGGCCACTAGATTGTCGTCTCGATGCCGCAGGCGATGCTCGAAGGGAATGGCCAGCGACGCGGTGGGAGCATAGCGCACGCGCGTCTGCTCGATCATCAGCGGGCCGGTTCCCCCACTTAACATCTCGAAAGGGACATACCACAGCGCCCCGTCGGGCACGATCACCAACTCATCAAAGGTGTTCTGGAAATCACTGCTGCTGGCCTTGGTCAGGTCGAGCCAAAGTTCGCGGGCCGTTTTTTGCCAAGTCGTGTCCACCAGTTGCTTGGGCCCCAACGGTCTATTGCCGTCCACGTTTCCCAACTGCCGCATTAGGTGAATGGTGCGGTCGTGGATATCGGCAACGGAGCCCGCTTCCCAGACATTGAAGACGTCTTTGCCGGCCAGGATGCCGTAGACCTTGTCCCCCGCGAAGAAGAACTCCAGGATGGCCTGCTTCTCGGGCAGTGCCTCGCGCAGTTCGGCAACGGACCTCTTCGGCGGAAAGATCATCCGACAAGGCAATCGCCGGACCGCCATCTGCCGCAGCACCAGATCTTGAGCCGCAGCCAGGCTGGCCAGTGAATCAATCGCGTCGGATTGCTTGCGCAGGGCCATGGGATCGGCCGCCACGAGCGGCATGGCCGCCAGCTCCTGCCGCACTCCTTCGGCCTGTTGCACCAACCGAGCATACTGCGGGTAAGCGCCCAGCAAGTCACGACGCTCCAATTGGTCTTGCGGGGTCAGCATCTCCAGCGGACCGGAGAGCATCCATTTGAGCGCCAGCAAACGCCCCCCCAGCGGCAACGTGCTGAAGAAGCGATGGCGTCGCGCCAGATCGGCGATCTCCAGCGCCGACTCGAACTGCTTTCGCTCGATCGCCACCAGGAACCAGCGGGCGTAGAAATCTGCCCGCGGCGTAGACATCACCGCGTGCGACTCCAGCGGTTCGCTCAGCCAGTCCGCACTGCGGGGTTCTCGCAGCAGAAATTCGTAGAGCCTCATCGCTTCGCGGGCCGTAATGGCCTGCTGGCGCCATAGCCCATCGGCCAGACGGATGTGCCATAACCACAGCGACACGTTTTGCTGAATGGCAATCGCCGCGGCCAGCGATTTGTCGCCGGCCACCAGATTTCCTTGTTGATAAGCGACCTGCGCCGCCATGCCCATCACTCGGGCGCCGATGCGGGCGGTGGCCATCGAGTTCCCTTGCACCGTCTTGCGGGCTTCGGCGAGCGCGGCCGCAGCCTGATCGGGCTGGCCATGCAGCGAGAAGCTCTCGGCAACCAGCGTGGCCGTCGAGGCATACAGCAGATTCTTCTGGTTCCGGCGGGCCCATTCCATCGCAATGGCCAGCGGAGGATAAGCCCCTGTCCGATTGGCCAGAAGGTGTGCCATGTGGCCGTAGCGAAGCGACTCTTCGATCAGCATCACGTCTTGAAACTGCGCTGCGCTGCAACTGGCCTCGAAGAAGAAGTTCGCCGCTGAGACAAAGTTGCCCTGCGTCAGATCGATTCGCCCCAATTCGAAAAGGCACGCCGGAGTGAGCGGATGATCGTAGCCGCCGGCAGCCGTCGCGCTTTGCACCAGCATGGGCCGGGCCATGATGTCGTTCCCGGCCGCGGCGTACGCCAGGCCGAGATGGGCATCGGCGAACACACGCGACCAATGGCCCGAGCTGGTAATCTGTCGGCTTAGCGCCGCGATCATCTTCTCGCCCATGGGGTCCCGTTCGGCCGCAGGTCCCACCAGCTCACGTCGGCGGCGAAGCGCCAGCCCCAGCGTGCGAACCTGTTCGTACACGCCCACGGGACGGAGCGTGGGCTGCACAAAGATGCCCCCCGTCCGCACCACCTGGTTGTTGCCCGCAGGGTTGTCGTCGCCCTGCAGCACCAGCACTTCTTCAGGAAAGCTGCCGTGCTTCACGCGCCGGCCGGGCGGTCCCCAGGCGATGCTGCGGATCTGTCCTGCCTGTGCCGGACGAATGTCGTCGGTGAAGCGGGCTTTGATCAGCCAATCCCGCATCGACAGCCAATGGTTCAGGCAGGCGTTGAAATGCTCGAGTGCCGCCGGGTAGTTCCCCAGTTGATAGTGGCACTCACCCACCATGGCGTAGAGACAGATCGAGTCGACCCAGCGGTTCTGACCGATCTTGAAGCCCCCTTGCAGTTCAATCTTGAACTGGTCCAAGGCGGACTTGAAGTCGCCGTTCTGATACAAGCCCACCGCGCGGTAGTAACTGGCCGGTGGAACCGCCGCGCTCGACTGGGCGCGGGCCTCTCGATGGGAAGCGACACACGCGGCCAGAAAGGCCAGCGCAAATACCAACGAAGGGGCTAGGCAAACCCTGGTTCGGCCCAGGCACAAGCCCGGCCGGATCGAACGCTCTGTCATCGGCGGCACTCCTCGCTCTGGACCCGCGCTGGCCGGGGGCTCAAGCTTGCGATCGCCATTAAGTTTTGTCATTAGAGTGTTCCTGCCGTTAGAATCCAATAGCTGCAGGAAAGTTCCTGGCCCTTTGTATTGCCCTGATCCGCCAAGGACTGCCTGACCGGCACGTCCTGGTGTAAGCTTTGACGCTTGCGCCAATCTGGTGATCCCCTCTCTCCCTTGACTCACCTGACACTTCAGACGGAAACGGGTCATGACGAACTTGATCGTAGGGTTAACGCTGGGCTTTGTTGCCGGCCTGGGTGTCGGCCTTGCGATGGGGCGCGGCCGCAAGAACTCGGGGCACCCCGGCGTGCACGCCGGCACGACGGGCGGCGCGTCGACTCCGCTGCTGGATTCGATGCTGGGCATCGATTCGCCCGTTGCACGTACCGCGGCGCCGCTGCCCGGCAACCGCGCCGCCGATCTGCGTCAGAACCTGCGGGTGAAGATGCTGTACGACGAAGAGGCGCTGAACCGCGCCATTTCGCTCGAACGCGAGCGGTCCCCTCAGTCTTCGGAAGAAGATCTGATCCAGACCGCCATCGAGCGCTGGGAGCGTCAAAACCGCTAGTGTCGTGCCTCACGCAGATGGGGCTCTATCGGTCGGAAGTGGTTTAGTGAGCGGCAAGGCGCTAGCCGCCGGTGAATGGGCGTGTCACAGGGGCTGGCGCCTTGCCGCTCACCTGCAACGTCGAATCGCAATAGGTCACCCCACTGCTGAGACATGACACGGACGTTATGGGGCCTTGGCGCGATTCTGTCTATTTCGTCCCTCTCCCTGCTCTCACCTTCATCTGCCCTTCCTCTCCCGTCTGAGCTTTCGCCCCCTCGCCCCTGGATTTGAGGCATTCTGCTCAGGCCATGTGCAGCGGCAGGTGAAAACTGCCGTCCAAGCGTGCATCGCGCGGGCCGCGTCCTGCCGGTCGGCGCCCCTCCCGCAAAATTCGCAATCTCCCTAACGGCCCCACTGCCAAGCCTTTAACGAGGTTATGCAGTTGCTGGCAGGGCCTTCTTCGCGACATGGCACGACCATTGCATTACATCAAAACCATCAGTCGCGACCTGAACTGCGACGAGAAGAGAATGCGAAAAGCCCCCCGAAATCCAGCAGAAAACCTCAAGGAGTCGAACATGGTGCTCGCCGCCTCGGATGTCCTGCAGATCGATGCGGATCGCGACTTGGAACGCCGAGTCACTCGCTTCCTGCTCGACAAGCAAGTGCCGGGGTTGCGGAAGCTGGAGGTCAAAGCCCAAGCTGGTGCGGTGACCTTGCGAGGGAGCGTCCAAACCTTCTACGAAAAACAATTGAGCCATAGTCTGTGTCGACGTGTGGCGGGCGTGGTACGCCTGATCGACGCGGTCGATGTTGCCGGCTAACGGCTAAACCGTCTTGTAAGTATCTCGCCTTCGAGCCTCCACGGATCGAACCACTCACTTCCCAACACTCTGACTTCAGCGCCATTGGCGCAAGGGCCGCCCCGGAGAGGTTCCCACCCCCTCTCCGGGGCCATTTCTTTCTTTGACGCTCACTGTGTCGAGGCGCGTAAGCGAGCAGGCACACTTAGTAGCAGGCACACTCCGTGTGCCGTCCGCCAACGCTCTCCGCAGTGCTGCATCCGACCTGAGCGGCAAGGCGCTAGCCGCCCGTAGTACACGGTAGCATCCCTATCGAATTCGTTCCCATCGGAGCGAGTCTGCGCAGAAGATCCAGCACCCGCGCGGGGCGGAAAGCACACCCTCGGGCCACCGGCGGCTAGCGCCTTTCCGCTCAGGTGATTTGAGCGGCAAGGCGCTAGCCGCCGGTAGTACACGGTAGGAGCATCCCTTTCGAATTCGTTCCCATCGGAGCGAGTCTGCGCAGAAGATCCAGCACCCGCGCGGGGCGGAAAGCACACCCCTCGGGCCACCGGCGACTAGCGCCTTGCCGCTCAGGTGATTTGAGCGGCACCTCGAATGATTGCCACTTGGACACGCCTGCCGAGAATCGCTGACTGCCCAGCTATTTGGCGGTCCCCAGCATCCGATCGGTCGTCAGCTTGGCATCGTCCCAGCGTTCCTTCTGGCATTGATACGCGAGTTGCTCGAACGAGGTCCGATCGTGCGAAGCCAGGTTCGTCTTGGCCAGGACCTCGTCGCAGTTCTTCTTCGCGCTGGCGGCATCCTTTTTCTCGATGTCGGTTTTGATCTTCTGAACGTAGCCCTTGAGTTGATTCTGGACTTCGCTCACAGGCTGCGTGTATCCGCAGCCATTGGTCAGTAGCAGGCACAAGCTGAGCAGCAAAAGCGTGGCAGGGCGCACCGTGAGAACTCCTTGAGGTTGGAATGCAAAGCCGTAACGGGAGAAACGTCAATCTATCCCTGACGGGCAGATTCTGCGAGCAGTTCCTGGACAAGCTTTCGCGGCGCGCCCACATCGAGCACGTGCAGCGTCCCCAGATAGGGCTGGGCCTCGGGAGCCAGAAAGCCTGTTTTCGCGGCCACAAAGGTGCAAGTGTGCTCGGCCCGAATCGTGGTGGGCGAAGGCTGGCCGGTGTCGGCATCCAGCCCGCTGGGAAGATCGACCGCCAGCTTAGAAGCGGGGTGCGCATTGAGGGCCGCGATCGCCGCATCGATTGGCGCGCGAGGCGCTCCGACCGAGCCAGTCCCCAACAGCGCGTCGACGATCCACTCGACTCCGTCCAGCAGTTCCGCCAGTCGGAGTTCGTCGGGCGCAGTGTTGCCAAAGGCTTCGATCAAGATGCCGCACTTCGACAACACCGCATAGTTGGCCGCCGCATCACCGGTCAACTCGCCCGGGTCCGCCCACAGCAGCACACGGGCTTCCAGGCCGCGCAGGTCAAGATGCCTGGCCAGCACCAGGCCATCCCCTCCGTTGTTGCCTTTGCCGCACGCAATGGCCACCGGTCCGGCGACTTCCATCGTCTGCAAGGCGTCGGCCAGTCCACGGCCAGCGTTCTCCATCAGGACCAGGCCCGACAGACCATAGTGGTCGATGGCACGGCGATCGAGTTCTCGAGACAAGGCACGGGTGAGTGTTGGTGGCATGGGTCAATGCGATCGAGTTGCGGATTCTTCCACGAGCAGAATCGTAAGCCAATCTGCCCGGGAATGGCAACGTCTTGGTGGGAGCCGCGACACGTTCTGTCCACAGGACATTTGACTTCGGCCTGCGACCATTAGTATATTCGATTTCATGCATACTCCCCTGTTGCTATCGGAAGCCTCTCTCCCATGTCCGACGCACTACGACAATTTAAAGCGACGATCTTTCAGGCGCTGGCACACCCCACTCGAATCGCCATCGTGGAGTTGCTGCGGGACGAAGAAGAACTGCCGGCTGGGCGGATCCATGAAGTCCTGGGGATTGAGAAGACAAACTCCTCGCAGCACCTGGCGATTCTGCGCAGCAAAAACATCGTCGTGGCAAGAAAAGAGGGGAATCAGGTCTTCTATTCGCTGCGCGACAAGTTACTGGGCGAAGTGCTGAATGTGATGAAAGCCTACTTCAAGGCACACTTGTCCGAATCAATGGATGTTCTGCGAGACATCCGCAAAGAGAACGTGCGAAGCTGAAGATGAATTGGCGCCCGAACGAAACGACCTGATTCCGTAGGCCTTGTCTGGGACCGATCGAGGTTTCCTCCCCTGACCGTGAAGTGTGCTGTCATGAACGTACCCGGCAATGGCGAGGGCGATCTCGAAAAGGCCAAGGATGAAACGCGCCTCTGCTTCGGCACGGCCGGCGTGTGCACCGCGGTCGGCGCCTTGGGCTGGGTGTTCAATCTGGTGTTTGGCACGCACTACCCGCTTCCGGCCCTGATGGTGGTGGGAGCCTTGTATGCCGTGATGGGAACGGCCAGTTCCGTAAAGGCGGCCCGTATGCAGCGCGCAGCGCGATTGAAACTGGATGTCATCGACACGACGTCCGCCGCCAAACCGCTAGGAACAACCAAGGATGGCTGAAGCCCAGGCTTCTTCGCGAGCCCCCACCTTCAAGGCAGACTTGCTGGCGTCAATCGTAGTCTTTCTGGTAGCACTCCCCTTATGCATGGGCGTGGCGATCGCATCCGGTGCTTCCGTGGCAGCGGGGCTCATCTCTGGCATCGTGGGCGGATTGATCGTCGGGTCGCTGTCGGGCTGTCCTCTGCAGGTCACCGGCCCGGCTGCCGGCCTGACCGTGATCGTTTACGACATTATCCAGCAGGTTGGCGTCGAGATGTTGGGGCTGGTAGTGCTGGTGGCCGGCGTCGCCCAGACGATCGCAGGGCTGGCCTACCTGGGGCAATGGTTTCGGGCAGTCTCTCCCGCAGTCATCAAGGGAATGTTGGCCGGCATCGGCTTTCTGATCCTGGCGGGGCAGTTCCATGTGATGATGGACGAAAAGCCCAAGGGATCGGGCGTGCAGAATTTGTTGGCGATTCCGGAATCGCTGGAGACACTCGTCGAGCCGGCTCCGCTGGGAAGCGTGGTATATCGCCGGGCGCAGATTGCCGCCTCGCGTGATCTGCGCAGCGTGTTGGCCCAACAGCGACAATTGCGCGAACAGGCGAACGCGCGAAAGGCGATGCCGACCGAAGCAGGCGACACAGAAGCGGAAGCAACGGACGAGCCCATGCCGCCGACCTGGGAAGCGCTGGCCGCGGAACAGGAGTCGCTGACCGAACGGCTTCGGCCCATCGTCTCGCAACTGGAGGCAGCAGCAACGAACGAGTCGGATGAAGTCAAGGCTGGCCTTCCTTCTGCCGCCACGTTGGCCGTGCAATCCAGTCAGGAAGCCGCTCAGGCCATGCACCTCGCGGATGCCACCTTTGACTATACCTCGCCGGAGAAAGACCAAACCTCGCTCGAATCCCTGTGCCGGAACCACCGCGTGGCGGGCATGCTGGGATTCGGCACGATCTTTGTCATTCTGCTGTGGTACGAGCTGGCCCCCAAGAAGCTCAAGATGGTGCCGGCCGCCCTGGTGGCGGTGGTCCTTTCGACCAGTGTGGCCTGGCTGTTTGACTTGCCGATCTCTTACGTCGATGTGCCGGCCAACCTGTGGAACGATGTCCATTTTCCAACATGGGCGTTGATGGCCAGCGCCCCTTGGGCGATCATTCTGAACAAAGGAATGCTGACGGCCGTGGTCGCCAGCGCCGAAACACTGCTTAGCGCGTCGGCAGTCGATCAGCTTCACGATGGCACACGGACCAACTACGACCGCGAATTGTTCTCGCAAGGAGTCGGCAACACCGTCTGCGGCCTGCTCGGGGCGCTGCCCGTAACGGGGGTCATTGTGCGCAGCTCGGCCAACGTGCAGGCCGGCGCCAAAACGCGGCTCTCGACCATGCTGCACAGCGTCTGGCTGCTCATCTTTGTGATCGGCCTGTCGCCGATTCTGCGACTTATTCCGACCTGCTCGCTGGCCGCGATCCTGGTTTATACCGGCTACAAGCTCACCGATCCCAAGTCGATACGCGAACTGCGGCACTACGGGTGGAGCGAAGTCTTTATCTACGCGGCCACCATCGGCACGATCGTCTTCTATGACTTGCTGACCGGTGTGCTGGTCGGCATCGGTCTGTCAGGCTTGAAGCTGCTGTACACGTTCTCGTACTTGATGATGGACCTGGTCCCCAAGCAAGACGAGCCCAAGACGATGGTGCTCCACCTGATCGGCTCGGCCACGTTCATTCGCCTGCCGCTTTTGGCCGCTCAGCTTGAAAAGGTCCCGGCCGGCATCAATCTACACGTTGATTTTACCCGCCTGGACTACATCGACCACGCCTGCCTGGACCTGCTGCTGACCTGGAGCCTGCGGCATCACGCTTCAGGGGGAGAATTGACGATCGACTGGGAATCATTGCACGCCCGCTTTCGCGGGAACCGCGGGTAGGCCCTGGGTCGCCTGCACCACAAGGGGGCAACTACTTGGCCAGCTTCTGCAAAGCCTCAGCGTACCGCTTTCCGAAGATCCGCAGCGAAGCCGAGTCGAAGTGGACCGAGTCTCCCTTGTGCTTCAAATCGGTTGACTCGACGACGGCCACCAGCGGGCAGTGTTTGGGCAGGCTGGCGATCTGTTCGTTCACGGTCTTCCAATGCGAGGGAACCCCTTCTTTGTTCTTCTCGGCCAGGAACAGGGCCAGTTTACCGGCCACGAACGGCGCCTTGGGAGTGTTCAGCTCCAAGCGAAGATCGACCACCATCTTCGCGAGCCGCGCGCCATAGTTCTCGGCCGTTTCGGCCTTGCCGGAGTCGGACTCACCCTGATGCCACAAGATGCCTTGCAGCGTGCCATCCTTCATGGCGGCGTGGGCTCGCGCGACGGCCTGCTTCCACAGGTCGCCCCCTTTTTCCCAGCGCGACAGCGGAGTGCCGCCGACGGCGCAGGGGATCAGCCCGATGGTTACGCCCGGGTTGGCCTCGGCCATGGCCCGGCCGAACGCCGAGCCCAGCCCCACGCCGGCGATCGGCTTGTCGAAGTGGATTGGATCGACAGCCGGCGCCCACGCGTTCTGCTTGGTGAAGGTCAGTACCCGCGGGTGCGGTGTCTTATCGGCCTCTTCCACAGCGCCGCGGCCGGCCATGTTCGACTGTCCGATCAGCAGATACAGGTGGAACTTTTCTTTGGCCGGCGGGGTTACCGGGTCGGCTGCCTCGAGCGTAGTCGTCAGCGCAAACAGCAAAGCCGGGACGCAAGGCAAAACGCGAATGAGAGAGTTCATCGACGGTCCCCGCGGGTGAATCCAAAAAAAATAGCAGGCACACAACGCGTGCCTGCTACTTTAAGAGATTGCCCTGTCACTCGGCTACGGGGCGGGCAGTTTCGGAGCCGTGCGGTCGACCGTCAGCACTGCGTGCAAACCGTCTTCCAGAAAGGTCAACTCCGCGGTCACTTGCCACAGGTCGGCCAACAATCGCCCGACTTGGCCGGCCTTCGAGGGCGCCGGCGGTTGCTTCGGAGTCAGAGGCCCGCCGAACAAATCGCTCACCACGCTCTGCCCGTCGCCGGCTACTTCGTACTTGCCCCCTTCGGGACAGGTGAAGCGAACGCCATAGACCTGCTCGGCCACCCGCTGGATCTCGGCCATCTGCGCTTCGGCCGTGGGCTTCGCGCCGCCGACCGGTGCAGGCCGCGCTGCCAAGGCCCGGGCGACATTCGAGAGCGGGCTCAGGTTGTTGGTCGAGGCCTTACGGCTGTTCTCGGACCACCCGAGTTCAAACTCCGGGCGGATCTCGCGCCACTGCGAAGGACGCAGCCGGACCATCGCATGGGCAGCCGGCCCCATGTCTTCCGGCATGGCGTCGGGCTTGGGCTTCCGCCGGGCGACATGCGCCACGACCAGGTCATCCAGGATGAACTTCTTGCTGGCGATGTACAGGCCGTTGTCGATGCGGGCCCAGAAGAATCGCCACTTGATGGGCCCCAGCGAGACCGCATGGCAGCGGATCACCGGGGCGTCTCCCGCGGCAGGAAGCTGATAGTAATCGTTGTCGACCCGGAACCAGCCCCCTTGTTCGCGTTGCCGCGAGAGCATCGCCTCGACCGGATCCAGCGCCATCAGGAACTTGTCGACGATCTTGGGGTCCTTCACCGGAATCGAAATATAAACCGGCGCGTTGAGCGAGCCGACCGCCATGGCAATCGGCAGCGTCTCTCCGCCGAAGTTGCCCCACATCGATCGACCGCTGAAGCTCCCCATCATCTGGCCCAGGAAGCCCGAGAAGTTGAACTCAAACGTCCGCGGGCCATCGTACACATTCAGCCCGATCTGATTTCCCAGCCCGTTCAGGACAAAGTCCTTCACATCGAGCGCCGGGACTTCTTTGCTTCCGCCGGCCATCTCGCGCAGCACCCACGGGACCTGCGACGAGGACTCGGTGATCTCGTTGGCCCAGCGGTCTTTGTTCAGGCGGAAGTTGATCGTGGCGATGTTCCGCTTGGGAATGGGGAGCGCGTCGAGCGGCTCCGCTTTGCCTCCCAACGCCTGCGACAATCCAGAGTAAAGTGTGTTGTCGATCAGCGGCAGGATGATCGTCTCCATGCGGTACTTCTGCGGAGTCACCTGCACGCGGATGGCGATGGGATCGAAGAAGGTCCTCCAGTACTGGTTGTAGTCCTTCAGGAAGGCGTCGTAGAGATCGGCCTCTTCGCCCGTCACTTCGGTGATCGGCATCTCGCAGATCGGCGTCAGGAAGGCGGCCTGCCCGTACTTCGAGCTGACCCCCGCCGTGCCGTCAGCGCTCAGGGCGTAGTCGGCCCCCCCTGGCACAGCCAACTCTCCTTCGCCAAACGTGCCGGGGGCGCACTTGGCTGAAACCAGTGCCGGCAGCGAGGCGGGCATCTGGCCGAACTCGGTCCGGTACATCAGCGAGGCATGCCCGATCATCCGCAGATGGTTGTGGGCGAGCTGTCGGCGGCGCTCCACGATCTTCACCTGCGGACCGGTCATGCGTCGGATGAAAGGATCCGACAGATAGACCAGCACGTCCTCTTCTTTCGCCCCCTGCGGCATCAGCGTGCGGATGTAGGCGAACTCGGCCGTTGCACCCAGAGGCTTGGCCGGCTGTCCGCTCGCGTCCTTCCCCTTCAGCGTCGAGAGCACGCGGGTCAGTCCGACCAGCGAGTTGGAACGCACATGCAGCTCGGGCGACGGCCAGGCCGAGTAGGCGCTGATCTCGCGATGGGGAGTCGTCACCGCTACGTACGGAACGCCCAGAATGGTTCCCTCTTTCCGCTTGGCGTCGGGGCGGGATTTCTCGGCCGTCGTCAGAAACAGATCCATCGCCAGCTTGAAGGCCTGCGGCTCTTTCAAGCGGAACAAAAAGGTGATGTCGCTCCCCTCGTTCACGAACAGATCCGAGCCCGTGATGGCCGCCTGCTCCACCGTCTGCTCAAACGCGATGTCGGTGAAGCGGCTGGGAGTGATGGCCAACTGCTGATTAATTCGCTCCGGAGTGGCGGCATTGGTCGCATCCTGCGACGACTGATTGAACAGGTACGAGCTGTAGAGATCGCCCGCGGCCAGAATCTCGAGCAGTTTGCCGACCGAACGAAACTCGATGTAGTACTGGTCCTCGGGCACGGCCAGCGCCAAAGGAGAGATCGCGGGCTTCTTGCCGGCCAGCATCACTTCCCAGGGATGGCTCTTGATGGTCGGCCCCTGAAGTTTCGACAGGGGGACGAGCTCTTTCTGGCGCTTTTCAGCTTTCGCGGCGACCGCGGCTTCTTCGTTTTGATCGACGTTGAAGGTTTGCCGTCGGCGGGCTTCGCCGCGCATCGTGTCCAGTTGCAAGCTCTCCTGCACGGCCAGCTTGCCCGACAGAATGCTGAACAGATCAACCTGAGTGCTTCGCCCGGCGCTATTCCAAGCGTTCCCGCCCCACACGATGCGCTCCACCTGCTCGGCCACGGCATCCAGGTTTCCCTCGCGCCGCGCCAGTTGCAGGACCACGTACTGCAGGTAGCGGTCGGTGGGATAAATGTGCAACTGCGTCTGTGCCTCCTCCAACGTCCAGGCCTGTGCGGTTCGTTTCAAGGGAGGTTGCTGGGCCAACGCGGCAGGCGCGATCGCCAGGCCGATTGCCAGCGAAGCAACCCAAATGAGGGGGCGGTGGAGTGCGGATACCATAGCAATCAGCTCCGAGGAGTTGGGGACATTGAGAGACGTTCTATCGCAAAAGGCTCGCGTCCGGGCCGAATATCACGCGCAACCCAAATAATTCGGAGGCCAGAACTTGACACTGTCATATGACAGTGTATTATTCATGGAGCTCACTCACCCGGTGGGCCTGTTCTATCGCCTTCGTTTGAAACGCCATGACTTCGCCCCTTTGGACCATCGATCAGCTCGCCGACGCCGTGGAACAGGCGTTCCGGTCGCAAGACGCGCCCGACCAGCGATCGGGCCGCGTCCGCGAAGTGCCCGACAAGCGAACGATCCGCTACTACACCACGCTGGGGCTGCTCGACCGCCCCGCCGAGATGCGGGGCCGCACTGCCTACTACGGTCGGCGACATCTGCTGCAATTGGTGGCCATCAAGCGGCTGCAGTCGGCGGGGCAGACGCTGGTGCAGATCCAAGCCCTGTTGGCGGCCGCCGATCAGGCCACGCTCCAACTTCAGGCCAACCTGCCTGCCGACTTCGATGCCGTGGCGGAAGCCGCTGCGCCGGCTGCCGACATCGCGCCCATCCCACAAGCGCCCGCTGCGGCACCGCGAGCCAGCTTCTGGGCTGCGCCGGTCGAACCGCCCGCGGCCCGCACCGTCGCGCTGGCCAGTCGCTTTGCTCCGCACCGCGCAATGCACCTGAAGCTGGCCGAAGGAGTGACGCTGGTACTCGAGGGAGACGCTTGCGAGCGGCTCGAGGAGCTTCCCCCGGAAGCCCGCAGCCAGTTGCTGGCCGACGCGGCCGGGCTCGTTCAAGACGCGCTCAGTCGCCAGCCGCTTTCGCCGTATGCCCAGGATGCGGCCCTGTGCCAGCGGCCTCCCTCCGATCAGGAACCGCTCGCATGACTCACTTCTTACCGCTTCAAGCACTCAACGCGTTTCACTCGCTGCCACTCGCAAACTCGGCTCACATCACTTCTCGAAAGGGGGACAGACTATGACCACCACCACTTCCCACACCGCGGCCAAAGCCCCACGCATGGTTGCCAACCTTCCGCACGAAGAGCGAGAAAAGAACCCGCAGGCTGGCTTCGGTTCGCTTGAGACGCCCCGCGGAAGACTCCCCCTCACGGCGCTCGATGTCAGCGCCCACATCACCGGGCTGACGGCCGAGGTGCTGGTGCGACAGACTTTCGTCAACTTGTTTTCCGAACATCTGGAAGCGACCTATATCTTCCCGCTCCCCGACCGCGCGGCGGTCACATCGTTCCGGCTCACGGTGGCGGGGCGGACGATCGTCGGCGACTTGAAGGAGCGCGGCCAAGCCCGAGCCGAGTACGACCAGGCCATTCAGGCCGGCCATCGGGCGGCCATTGCCGAGGAAGACCGCAGCGGCACCTTCAATCTGCGCGTCGGCAATCTGCCTCCGCTGGAGCAGGCGACCGTCGAACTGGTGCTGGTCGGTCCGCTGGTCTTTGTCGACGGCGAAGCGACGTTCCGCTTTCCGCTGGTCGTCGCCCCCCGCTACGTGCCTGGCAGCTTCCTGGATGTTCCGCCCGTCGGAGCAGGGACTGCGTACGACACCGACCTGACGCCCGATGCCTCGCGGGTCACTCCGCCGGTGCTGTTGCCCGGCTTTCCCAATCCGGTGCGGCTGGGGCTTTCGGTCGAGTTCGATCCGGCCGGGCTGGCCACGCCGGCGGGCGGTTGGGCTGGCGCGCTGAAGAGCAGCCTGCATGGCATGCTCGAGGACGTGCAGGGCAATCGGGTGCGGCTGCGCGTGCAGCCGGGCGAGCGCTTGAATCGCGACTTCATTCTGCGATTTCCTGCGGCCGAGCGTTGCGTACAGACGGCGCTGGTCGCCTCGCCAGCCCGCAGCGATCGGCCGGGGACATTCTCGCTGACGTTGGTCCCGCCGGTCGATCGGAACCTTCCGCCGCGAGCGCGCGATGTGGTGTTCGTGCTCGATCGTTCGGGCAGCATGCAAGGCTGGAAGATGGTGGCCGCTCGTCGGGCCTTGGGGCGGATGATCGACACGCTGACCGAACGCGACCGCTTTGCCGTGCTGGCCTTTGACGATTCCCTGGAGAGCCCGCCGGACGCGGCCGACCGCATGCTGGCCGGAACGGACCGCGATCGCTGGCAGACTCTGGAATGGCTCGGCACGGTCGACTCGCGCGGCGGAACCGAAATGGGCCCCGCCCTGGAAAAGGCCGTGCAATTGCTGGCGGCAACGTCGGCCGAAGGACGGGGCGAGAAGCCCGACTCGATCCTGGTGCTGGTGACCGATGGCCAGGTGGCCGGCGAAGACGTGTTGCTCAAGACGCTTCAGAAGGCCGCCGGCGCGCGGATGCCGCGGATCTTTGCCTTGGGGATCGATCGCGCGGTGAACGCGGGATTTCTGAAGCGGCTGGCCGATCTCGGCGGCGGCGGCAACGACCTGGTCGAGAGCGAAGAGCGGCTCGACGAAGTGATGGACCGCATCCATCGCGCCATCGCCACGCCGGCCCTGGTCGATGTGAAGTTGGAGCCGCTGGGCTGCGAGTGGATCGGCGACAGCCTGACGCCGAGTCGACTGCCTGACTTGTTCGCTGGCACGCCGTTAACGATCCTGGGCCGATTCCTGGGAGATGCCCAGGGAATCAAACTGCGAGTGCACGCCCGCGATGCGGCCGGCAAGCCTTGGCAGCACGACGTGCAGGCCGGGTCGCTCGCGGTGCGCGAGCCTCGCGAAGGGAGCAAGCAGCCCGACATGTTGCTGAACCTGTGGGGCCGCGCCAAGGTTCGTGAGTTGGAAGACCGCTACGCCACTGGGGTCGACTCCGACCTGAAGGGGCTAGCCGCGCGGATCGTGAAGGTCTCGCTCGAGTCGCATGTGCTGTCGCGCTTCACGGCGTACATCGCGGTGGACCTGGCCGAGATCGTGAACGCCGGCGGCAAGAAGCACGAAGTGGTGCAGGCCGTGGAGCTACCGGAAGGCTGGGCCGAAGGTGCGGCCAAGGCGCGAGGTGGCTCCAACACGGCAATGGTCATGTGCGCCGCAGCGATGCCCATGAAGCCCGCCGACAAGACCAGCATGTCGAGAAAGCGGGCCGCGCCCGCTGCGCCCCCGCCCCCGTCGCCATCGCAGCAGGATGAGTCGCTCGGTGCAGCCTTCGGCGGGATGGGCCAGTGCGCTGCCGAGGAAGTAGCGGATGCGAAGACTCCTCATGTGCCATCCTTCCGCTCCGCCCAACCGCCAAGCGGCGCTCAGTCCTTCGGCAAGCCTCAGACGCCGGGCTCATCGGGCGGGAGCTTGAAAGACATGGCCAAGGCCGCCTTCGATGCGGTCGCCGACGCGGCCGGAGCAGCGCTCAATGCACTCCGTCCGCAGGAGCCTGCCGCGGAAAAGCAGTTGCAGCGTCGGTTGAAGGAAGAGAAGGGGGCGGACAAGCGAGACCGAAACGCACAGCGCGAAGCAGGCGGTGGCGGATCGAACGATCTGGCCACGACGCTCCGGCTGTTGCTGGACGAGCCCGCTCCGCACGTCCAGCGAGTGCTTCTCCAGAAGCTGCTGGAAGAGATGGGCCGGGTCTCCCTGCCGGCCGCCGACGCCACACTGCAAGCCCGTCTTGTGGAACTCCGAACGGAGGGAGAAAAGTTTGCCAAGCGATTCGACGCGGGCGCGTCGAACATCCTGACGAGCGCCGAGTTCCGCGCTTGGACGGAGCACCTGATCACCCTGCTCACGGCGATGAACCCGGCCGAACCGGTCACCCTGCCCGAGCGACCGGAGTTCTGGGTATAACGGCTGGCCTGGATTCCCTCTCCCCATTTCGGGGAGAGGGCCGGGGTGAGGGGCAAGCGTTCTTTCACCTATCCCATCCTCTCCCTCCTTTGTGGTGCAGGCGTCCCGCCTGCCGGGGCACTCTCTCCCGCCCCCCATCCCCTATCCCTCCGCACCTCAAATCCCCCATCCCGAACCACATCAACCCCAAACAGCTCCACACACAACAACTTACATCAACCTTACAAAATACATTACAACAGTCTGATATTTAGTGCATACTGCATTTGGAGGAGGAAATATCAGGGAACCCCAAATGCCTACCACGCTGCCGCTTGATCAACTGATCGCCGACCCGTCGGTCCATCCTCGCAACCGCATTCGCCAGGGAACGATCCGCCAATACGCGGCCTCGTACAAAGAAGGGGACGCCCTCCCGCCGGTGGACGTCTTCAAATCCCCCGATGGCCGTCATTTCCTGGCCGATGGCTTTCACCGTTACTACGGCGCCCGCGCGGCCGGCCACTTCGACATCGCGGTCACCCACAAAGTTACAGCCGCAGCGAGGCCCACTCCGAATGGCCAGCAACGCCCCATCTCTCTTCCTGCTCCCTCCCACTTGTGGGGAGGGCTGGGGTGGGGGCTGCAGGTCGCTCGATGCTGGCCCGCCGCGGCCTCAAACAAATCTCCCTTCTCTTAACGTCCCAGCGCTTTGATCTCGGCCAGCCGCTTTTCCACCTTCGCGCGGGTCGGTCCACTCAGTCCCCCCAGCGACTTCGCATACCAGTAGCCGGCCCGTCGCTTCATCGAGTCCGCCTCGTGCTTCCCCTGTTCGTCGGCCGAAGCGGCCCACCAGGCATCACCCATCGCCTGTTGCTTGGCGGGCTCTTTGGCCGCGGTCAGGTCGTCTCGGGCCGTCAAGGCCAAGGGCACATCGCCCCCCTTGGCCAGATAAGGCAGCCCCTTCTCCCACTCCTGTTTGACCAACGCCAGATACCGACCAATGGACAGATTCGAGGCCGTGTCATCGGGCTTCGTCGCCAGGGTCTTTTCGGCGGCCAGCGCGCTCTGCAATTGCTGGGCGGCCGCTTGCAGGTACTGCTTCAGTTCGGCCAGCTCCTCTTTCTCTTCGCGGTCGTTGTTCTTGTCAGCGTAGTTGTAGGCGTCGCTGGCAATCTCCCGGGCGTTGTCGTAATCATCGTGGGCGGCCGCGCGCTGCGCCGCTTCGCTCGCACCCGAATAAAGCTGTTCGCTCCCTTCGCCCGACGACTCTCCGAACATCTCCTTCAGGATCTGAGCCTTCTCGGCATGCTCGTCGAGGTTGAAGAGCTTGCAGGCCGATTCAATGGCCCCAAAAACGGCCGACACGTCGCCTGATTCAATCCCCGTGCGGACGGCCTCCTGAAACGCCGTGAACTGGGTGACCGGATCGTTTTGGGTTCCCTGACCGACATCGGTCAGCTTTTTCGACAGCGCCGCTTTGTCGCCGGGAGTCTTGGCCTTTGCGAAGTCGGGCCCGAGCTTGCCCTGCAAGCCCTTGAGCGCGCCGCCCGGCGGCCCCCCGGCTCCCTTGCCGGGAAAGAGTTTCATGCCTCCTGGCGGGCTCATGCGCGGGGGTCCGCCAGCACGAGCCGAGGGGGGGCCGAACATCGAAGCTCCGGGACCTCCGCCGCCGGGACCTTTCAATCCACCCCCCGGGCCACCTCCCCCGGGGCCAAACGGCGGCCCCTTACCCGGCCCGCCCGGTCCCGCACCCGGACCACCAGGGCCCGGACCAGGCCGAGGGCCTCCACCCGGAGGACCAGGTTGCGCAGCAAGAATCGCGGCCAGTGCGAGCGAGGATAGGGTCACCATGGTGGGCTGATCCTGAAGAGATAGAACTGGAAATGATGGGAAATAAGTTAGCTGGGCCGCGCCTGGGAAATCAATCTATTCGTCGGATTTTTCCGACGTGAGCTGGCGGGTGGAACGAAGGCACGGTGCGGCCAGTCGATTCCTCTCAAGGCGAGTGCTAGCTGGTTCCCGTTGACTTCCCATCGGCCGTGGCATAGGTTCGCCGCATCCCTTATCTATGGACGGAGCGTCTGCGCATGAATGACGATCGGATGGCTTTGGCCGTGTATCTCGATTTCGAGAACCTGGCGCTCGGCTTCAAGGGGAACAATAAGTTCGACATCACCCGCACGCTGGCCCGACTCGTCGAAAAAGGGGACATCGTCGTCAAGCGGGCGTACGCCGACTGGACCCGCTACTCGTCCTACGCGGGCGGACTGCACGAAGCGGCCATCGAGTTGATCGAGATCCCGCGTCGGCACATGACGGGCAAGAACTCGGCCGACATGCGGCTGTGCGTCGACTGCATGGACCTGTGCTATTCCAAGCCGCACATCAACTGCTTTGTGATACTCTCCGGCGACAGCGACTTCAGCCCGCTGGTCTCGAAGCTGAAGGAAAACGGCAAGTATGTGATCGGGCTGGGCATGCAGGGTTCCACCTCGGACCTGCTGCGCGACAACTGCCACGAATACATCTACTACGAAGACCTCGAGGCCGAGGCCCAGGACGTCGCCCCCGAAGTCGACAACGCCGACGACAAGCAGAAGAAGCTGTTCGCCCTGCTGCTGGAATCGCTGCAGGCCCTGCGTCGCGAGAACCGCGACACGCTGTGGAGTTCGATGATCAAGGACACCATGAAGCGGAAGCGGCCCAGCTTCAACGAGGCGTACTACGGCTACAAGAGCTTCGGACGGTTACTGGAAGACGCGGCCAATCGCGGCCTGATCGAGCTGTCGCGCGACTCGGCCAATCGCAGCTATGTGGTCACGCGGTTCGGCGCCGAGATGAAGGGGATCGACCCCAATGCGCGAGCCGCCGAAACGCGTCCCCGACGTCGCCGTCGGCCGCCGGCGGAAGGCAGCCCCGAGCCGCGAGCCCCGCGCGAGGTGCGAGAGCCCCGTGCGCCGCGAGAGGATCGCGAACCGCGGCAACTGGATTGGGACGACGAATAGAAGCGACGCCTTACCTCGCTCTACTTTTCCCAGGCCATCATCACCAGCGTCGCGCCGATCAGCGGGATGTTCTTGGTCAGCGGGCCGAAGGGGTGGATCCAGAACTCGGGCAAGAGCGCCGTCAGGATCCCCATGAAGCCGAACATCAACAGCAGTTGAATCGCGCCCATCCAGCGGACTTGCCAGCCGACAGCGGTCGCCAGTCCGATGGCGATCTCGAACAGGCTGGTGCCATACAGCGCCGCCGACGCCAGCCCGCCCGTCATGCCAATCCGGTCCAGCAGCGCGAAGCCTTCGGCGGGAGACAGAAATGCCGAGACTACCCCGGTGGCGATCCAGATAAAGGCCACGCTCAGCCGCAGCGGCACTTTGAAGTGCACGAGCCGGGCGTGATCGCGATCGGCCTCGGTGAGTGGATGGCGGGCCAGGCCGGTCTCAAAGGACATCGGCGCGAAGCCCATCGCTTGCTCGAACGGGCCATTGTCTCCCTGGCTCCCCTGACGCAGCATGGCCAGCTCCTCGCCGGTGATGGGCCCTTGCCCTACCGCGTCGGTTACTTGCGCGACACGCTCCATCAGGCCCCACGGGACATGCCATTTGCGGGCCGATGACTTGCCGAGTTGCCTCGCCAGGCAGTCGAGCAAGTGATCGAACGAGATCGCCGACGCGCCGCCCAGGTCCAGCGTCAACCCGGTCAGTTCCGGACGCTCGACCGCCCGGAGGACGGCTTCCAACACGTCATCGACATGAACGGGTTGCACCTGGTACTGCCCATCGCCAGGCACCAGCGTAATTGGCAGAGCCGCCAGCGAGCGGAAGAAGGTCATTGAGTGGTCCCCCGGTCCGTAGACGAACGACGGCCGGAGAATGACGTAGGGGATGCCCAACGCGGCCAGCCCTTCGTCGGCCGCCCGTTTGGACAGGTGATATCGGCTCACGGCCCGAGCATCCGCCCCCAGCGCGCTGATCTGAATCGCCTTGGCTCCGGCGGCCTGAGCAGCGCGGAACAGGGCCAAGGGAGCGTCGCGATGCACGGCGTCGAACGTGGAGTGCTTCGTCTGGCGGATGATGCCGACGGAGTTGACGACCGCCTGATGTCCCGGCAACTGGGCGAGCCAATCCTGCGGCCGCGTGAACTCTCCCACCACGGTGGTCACGCCGGCCAGGTGCTGGGCGTCCAGCTTTTCTCGGGCCTGTGCGCGGACCAGGCAGGTGACTGCGTGCCCGCGCGCGACGAGACCTTGCAGCACATGCCCGCCGATGAACCCGCTGGCTCCTGTCAGAAAGATTCGCATCGCCTTACCGTAACCGCAGCAATCCGGAAGGGGAACCATCGAAGGGACTGCTTTTCCCGCGCCGTGCCGCCCTATAGACTGCATCTATCGGGCTTCCCTTCTTCACCGTTCGGACTGCCTTCCGTTAACGGCTTTTACGATCGCACCTTCGCTACGCGAACGGGGCTTCAGGGGCACAAGCGATGCGGTTTCGCCCATTTTTGCTCGTCCTTCTCATCTCCTGCTTCCCACTCCTGTTGCTCTTGAATGTTACGGGCTGCAGTTGCACGCAGGACCCGATCCAGGCCAGGCTCGACGAAGCCAAGAAGAAGCTTGAGGATGAGAAGAAGAAAAAGGCCAAGCCCAAGCCCGACTATGAGATGGGCCTGCTGACCGTGCAGCCCAACAACCTGGTCGACCGGCAGTTCTTTGTGAAGCCGGGGCACTTGAGCAGCGTGACGGTCGATATGATCGCCAACAACTTCGACATCAAAGGGGAGCTGGTCATTGATCCGCTCGACCTGGACGGGGTGGCCTATACCTTGGGCAACAGCCGGCCGGTGGTTCTTCCCAAGGAATCGAAACGAAATCCGGAGCTGATTCTTAAGTATCCGCCGCTGATCCCCGGCGAAGATCGGGCGGATCTGAAGACCTTCAGCTGCCGCATGAACGCCGAGGGGGGACGGCTGCTGCAAAGCACGCCCGCCCGGCTCTCGCGGATGCCGGCCCACCAGTTTTACTTCGTGGTGCTGGCCAAATCGCAGGACAGCTACAGGTACCTTTCGCAGTTGCCGTCCTTTAAGCCAACGACCAGCGCGCTGCCGGGGGACGACCCGCAGGCGTTCTATCGGCTGGTGCTCCCCCCGGTGATTCAGAGGACACCGCTCCCTTCGACGTCGCTGGCCTGGACCAGTCTGGCTTACATCGTGTGGGACGACATGTCGCTCGATGCGCTCACCCTGGAACAGCAGCAGGCCATGATCGATTGGCTGCACTGGGGCGGGCAGTTGATCGTCAGCGGCCCCGGGAGCCTGACGCCGCTCAAGAACAGCTTTCTGGAACCGTATCTGCCAGTCGAGGGAGGCGAGTCCTACACCTTGGGACAGGGGGAACTCGCAAACTTTCTCAGTTTCGCCGAAGGGGAAGGATGGCGCGGCCCCGAGCGCATCAGCAAGCCTTGGGAATGTCAGATCCTTAAGCCTAAACTCGATGCCGAGGGAGTCGATCGTCTCCTGATGAACACCGGCGGCAACATTCTTATGCCGCTGATCGTGGAACGCAGCGTCGGGCGCGGGCGGGTGGTGGTGACCGGCTTTCGGCTCTCTCAGCCCGAGATCGCCGAGTGGCGCAGCGATTGGCCGAAGTTCGACGAGATCTTCAACGGCTTCATCCTGCGGCGCAATCCTCGCGAATGGCAGTACATGTCGTCAGACGAGGTCGCCGCGATGGCCTGGCGCGTCGACGGAAAGAACCTGATGGCCCAATCGCCGCGCGAAGCGAGCCGCATGTCGTACTTCAGCCGCGATACGGGGGCCGCCAGGTACAAGCCCAAGTATCTGGAAGGAACGGGCACCTTCGATCCCGACACGTTCGACCGCTTTGAAGGGACAGGGCCGGCCGCCTGGGATGACTTTAACGATGTGGCCCATGCCGCTCGCAACACCATTGAAGAGGCCGCGGGCATCAAGGTGCCCGAACGAATGTTTGTGGTCAAAATGCTGGCCGTGTATCTGTTCGTGCTGGTCCCTTTGAACTGGTGCTTCTTCGGGCTGATGCGCAAGCTGGAGTGGGCCTGGATCGCGGTGCCGATCATCACCGTGGTCTTTACCGGCGTCGTGGTGAAAATGGCCCAGTTGAACATCGGCTTCGCCCGCTCGCGCACCGAGATCGCCGTGGTCGAGGTGCAGGGGGAGCACCCTCGCGCCCACATGACGCGCTACACCGCCCTCTATACTTCCCTCACAACGCGCTACGATGTCCGCCTGACCGACCCCGGCGGCGCCGTGCAGCCGCTTTCGGGCAAGGAGCCGGTGCGCGACTTTCAGATGGCATCGCGCAAGACCCTGTGGATGTTTCGCGACGACCAGGTGCGGCTGTCGGGCTTTGAAGTCGGCTCGAACTCACGCGGCATTCTGCACGCAGAGCAGATGTTTGCGATGGGGGGCTCGATAAAGGTGGTCGAACTTACGGACGAAGGGGTGAAGGTCTCCAACGGGACCAAATACGAACTGCGCGATGCCCAAGTGATCGGGCCGGCCGGCGTGGCGAAACTCGGAAACCTGTCGCCCGGCGAAACGGCCCAGGGTAAGTTCGTCCCGTTGCCGATTGTGGCCAAGCCGGAAGTGGACGCGGACGAAGGGGTCGAGGGTGGCGTTGCTGACACGGCGCTTCGAACGCTCCCGACCGAAAAGTATGGCGACGCCATCCGGTTGGATGATCTAGTGGCCATCGCGGGGCAGGTAACCGACAAGAGCGTGCGCCTGGTTGCCTGGTCTGACGAAATCCTCGACGGGATGGAGGTCGAGCCGCAGGCTTCGCAGAATCAGCACGCCAACCTGTTTGTGGTTCATCTCCGATCGCCGGAGCAGCCGAAGGCCAATGTCGATCAGTTCCTGGCGTCGCATGACGATCCCCAAGCAAAGCTGGTCCGGGAAACTTTTCTAAAGAAGCCGACGAAGCCCGTAGTGGTCGACGAGATCGAGCCGCCCCCCCCTTGATTTGTGGAGTGCCCACCTCGCCTGTATCGCAAATTACCTTCAACACGAGCCACTCCCCTCCCCATGATCGAATTGATCGAGTTCGGCAAGAAGTACGGCGACTTTACCGCAGTCGACCGCCTGAGCCTCAGGATCGAGAAAGGGGAGTTGTTCGGCTTCATCGGCCCCAACGGTGCGGGCAAGAGCACCTCGATCCGCTTTCTGGCCACGCTGCTCAAGCCGACGCGCGGCGAGGGGATCGTGAACGGGTTCAGCGTCACCCGCCAGCCGATGGAAGTGCGGCGCTCGATCGGCTACATGCCCGACAACTTTGGCGTGTACGACGGCATGAAGGTCTGGGAGTTCCTGGACTTTTTTGCGGTGGCCTATCAGATCCCCCGCGCCAAGCGGAAGCAGGTCATCGGCGATGTGCTGGAACTGTTGGATCTGACTCACAAACGGGGTGACTTTGTAAATGGCCTGTCGCGCGGCATGAAGCAGCGCTTGTGCCTGGCCAAAACGCTGGTGCATGATCCCCCGGTGTTGATCCTGGATGAACCTTCCAGCGGTCTCGACCCGCGAGCAAGGCTGGAAGTGAAGGCCCTGCTCAAAGAGCTGCGGCGGATGGGGAAGACGATCCTCATCTCCAGTCACATCCTTTCGGAGCTGGCCGACTGCTGCACGTCGATCGGTATTGTCGAGCGGGGACAACTGCTGATGCACGGCCCCATCGACGAGGTCTATCGGCGGATCCGCGGCAATCGGGTGATGCAGATCAAGGTGCTGGAAAAGATGGACGTGGCCCTGTCGATGGTCCGTTCCATTCCCGAGGCCCGCGACCTGGATGTGGTCGAACAACGCATAACGGTCGAACTGGCCCTGGACGACGCCCAGATCTCGCAATTGCTGGAGCGGATGCTGGCGGCCGGGGTGAAGTTGACCAGCTTCGGCGAGAAGGAGCCGACGCTGGAAGACGTCTTCATGATGGTGACCAAGGGGCTGGTCACGTAGTGCAGAATGCCGCGAGGAAATTGCAATGAATCTCGCAGATCAGTTTTAAATCGAACTGATAATATGCTACACTGCAAAATGGATAGAAGGCCCGTGCGGGGCTCGATCACTCCCGAAGGATTTGCCCTGAATCAAGGTCCCTCGAAATCTCTGTCAACGCCTGGAACGCCACGCTCGGCGTTCCCTACCGTCGATCGTCCCCCAGCATCCCCGCCAGCAGTTCCATCGGCAGGCCGACCACGTTCGATTCGCTTCCCGCAACCATTGCGATCCAGCCCAGGCGATCCTGCAGGCCGAAGCCGCCGGCTTTGCCCACCCACAGCCCGCTGTCGAGGTACTCCTGAATCTCTTCATCAGACAGGATCCGCATCTTTAACACCGATTCGGCCAGCGCAGTCCGCGGTTCGCCTGGCACGGGCCACAGGCAGAGCCCGCTCCAGACGCGGTGTTCGCGGCCGCGCAGCATCTCCAGCATCTGTCGGGCATGCTCGCGGTCGGCCGGTTTGCCCAGCACCTGCCCGTCGCACTCGGCCACCGTGTCGCAGGCCAGCACCAACCCGCGGTCGATCTTGCCGGCCACATCGGCCCCTTTCTGCCGAGCCATCCGCACGACCAGCTCGGCGGGCGTTTCGCCGGGAACTTCGCCCGACTCAGCCTCGGGATGAGGCTCGATCACTTCGAACATGTAGCCGTGCTCTTCGAGCAGACTGCGACGACGCGGCGAGCCGCTGGCCAGAATCAATCGTTCGTAGGTGGGCATCCGGCGAGTTTATCCAAGGGCGACCGCCTGGGGTAGGCGCTGCGGAGTCGGCCACCGGACGTAGAATAGGGCCTCCACGCAATCGACCTTTTCCGTTTCGCAGGCCCGCATGGCTCCGCTCGACGTTCTTTACGAAGACAATCACGTGCTGGCCGTGGTCAAGCCGGCCGGTTTGGTGACGATGGGGGCGCTGCCGGGGGTCGAGACCCTGCTCGAACGGGCCCGCGAGTACATCAAGCACAAGTACCAGAAGCCGGGAAACGTGTACCTGGGGATCGTCAGCCGGCTGGATGGGCCGGTCTCGGGCGTGGTGCTGCTGGCCCGGACCTCGAAGGCGGCCGATCGCCTGAGTGCGCAGTTCCGCGACCGCGAAGTGGGCAAGGTCTACTGGGCGGTCTGCTCAGGGACGCTTCATCCGGCCTCGGGAACGCTGACCGACTGGCTGGCCCCCGACGAGCGGCACCGCAAAATGCACATCGTCGGCCCCGACACGCCCGAGGCCAAGCAGGCCCGGCTCTCGTATCGGCTGTTGCGCCCCGTGGCGGGGGGATCGCTGGTCGAGGTGCAACTCGAGACGGGCCGCAAGCACCAGATCCGCCTGCAGCTGGCGCATCACGGCAACCCGGTGGTCGGAGATCGTAAGTACGGCAGCGCGGCGCCCTTTGCGGGAGGGATCGCGCTGCATGCCAAGTCGGTCCGCTTCACCCACCCCACGCGCGAGGAAGAGATCGAGTTGGAAGCGCCGTTGCCTCCCTCGTGGAAGAAGCTGGGAGTCGCAACGTAGAGATCGCTCCCGCCAACGCGTGCAATCGACAATGGCCAGCCTCTCGCCTGAGCCGCCCCGTTTCCCTCACTCAACGTTCGCGTTACGATTCGCTTTTGGTGATCTAAACTAGCCTGCCCGTGTCCCCTCCCCCGAAGGTCGATCCCGCCCATGCCCACTCCCAAGCAAGATCCTCTGGCTCGTGTGTTGAACTCTGGAATCGTGGCCGTGGTGCGTGCCGCCAGCGGCGAGTTACTGGCCGACGTGGCCGAAGCCCTGGTGGCCGGCGGCGTGGACGTGCTGGAGATCACCTTTACGGTCCCCCATGCCACACGCGTGCTGGAGAAAGTCGCAGACCGCCTGGGAGACAAAGTCCTGCTGGGAGCCGGAACGGTGCTGGATACCGAGACCGCGCGAGCCGCCCTGCTGGCCGGTGCCGAGTACCTGGTCTCGCCGACCGTGAATCTGGACGTGATTGCCATGTGCAAGCGATACGGCAAGCTGGTGATGCCCGGCGCGCTGACACCGACCGAGATCCTTTCGGCCTGGCAGGCGGGGGCCGACATCGTGAAGGTCTTTCCGTCGGAGATCACCGGGCCGAAGTATCTGAAAGCCGTCCACGGACCGCTGCCGCAGATCCGCCTGATGCCCACGGGCGGAGTGAATCTGGAGACAGCAGCCGCGTTCCTCAAGGCCGGGGCGTGCTCGTTAGGCATCGGTGGTTCGCTGGTCGATCCCCAGGCGATCGCCAGCGGAGACCTGGCCAAGATCGAATCGCTGGCCAAGCAGTATGTGAAAATCGTCCGCGACACCCGGGCCGAAATGGCCAAGGGCTAGGCGCAGCCCGTCGCCCCCAAACAAAAACATCCCGCCACCAGGGCGGGATGTTTTGAGTTTGACGAACGGCATTCAAGCCGCTGGTCTTTGCTTGTCTCAAGCAGGCCGGGCTGTGCCAACCATCGCTTGGTGTCGTGTCTCACGCAGATGGGGGTTTTATCGGTCGGCAGTGGTTTCGTGAGCGGCAAGGCGCTAGCCGCCGGTGAATTTGTGTTTGTCACAGGGGCCATCGGCGGCTAGCGCCTTGCCGCTCACTGCAACGTCGAATCGCAACACCACACTTCTGAGACAGTACGCTAGTTTCCATCGTTCGCCGTGATGTCCCAGACGGACTTCACGTCGCCGGTCGGTTTGCCGGTCTTGTGGTCGGTGCAGGTATAGATGCACTCGATCTTGGCGTAGTTGAAGCTCAGCGATTCAATGGGAAGCGAGTCACCCCCCGAGCCAGATTCCTGATAGCTGGAGATCATCACGTCGCTCATCTTGTACTCCATGTACTTCTGCTTCTCGCCCGTGGCGCGGTGCAAGGCCACGATCACTTCGGGGATGTGCTCCCCTTTGAGCAGGGCGATGGCCAGCTTGGGGGTGGCCTTGTCCATTTTCTTCATGACGGTGAAGTCATAGTGGTCGGCCCGCTCGGCGCTGCGGGCGCCGCCGCTTGAGCCCGAGCCGCTGGTCTTCTGCGTCAGCCCCCAACTGAACGATTCGATTTCAATCCAGTCCTTGTGCTTGTCGTCCGTGCTTTCACCGTCGATGGTTTTGATCTTCAGAAACATATCGCAGGCCATGGTCGAATCCTTGTCACTTGTGGGTGTATTGAGGGTTTGTCGGGGGACGGGCGGATCGAGGAGACTACGAGCCTTCGTTCGAGGTCACGTCCCACTTGCCCGAGACATTGCCCGTGGGCTTGCCGGTTTTGTGGTCGGTCATCGTATAAGTCATCTCGATCTTGGCGTAGTCGAAGCTGACTGCTTCGATCGGCAGACCGCCGCCGCTGGCGCCGGTTTCTTGGAAGCTGGTGATCATCACGTCGCTCATCTTGTATTCCATGTACTTCTGCTTCTCGCCGGTCGCCCGGTGGAGCGCTACGATCACCTCGGGGATGTGTTCCCCTTTGCACAGCGCCAGTGACAGCTTGGGGGTCGCTTTATCCATGGACTTCATGATGGTGAAGTTCTGGTGGTCGGCCCGCTCGGCGCTGCGAGCGCCGCCGCTGGAGCCCGAACCACTGGTCTTCTGGGACAGACCCCAACTGAAGGACATGACCTCGATCCAGTCCTTGTGCTTGTCGTCCGTGCTTTCGCCGTCGATGGTCCCGATCTTCAGGAAGATGTCGGCCGCCATGAAAACTCCTCGTTCGCTCGTTGAGGGAAAGGTTGTTGTGTTGTTGACGGACGTAAGGCCCGTGGTGGCTTTGTATTTAGCAACGACGGTGCCAAGAACCAAGCGAAAACGCGCCGGCATCCGTAAACTGTTGGTTTGACATGCCTTGCGAATTTCGTCGCAAGTCGTATCTCGTGCCCATCCTACCCGCATTCACCGATCTGCCGTCAATTGCACTCCCACGGTCTCAAAGTGAGATCTCCTCCCCTCCGCTTGCCAGGCGCTAGCCGTGTGTGGTGAACTGTCGGCTTCCCCGATTGGCCCCCTCGTTGCGAGATCCGTTGAATGGCGCTGCACCACTGGACGTTGACCGACGTCGCCCGCGATCTGTATGTCGAACATCTGGCGCTAGGGCCTGATCAGTTCGCACAAAGCCTGGCTCCGTTTTCGATCCTCAAGCGGACCCTGCGCGGAGGGCTGCGCGATGGAGTCGACGTGGTCGAAGTCGACAACGGTGCGTTTCGCTTCACGGTCCTGCCCACGCGCGGCATGGGGCTTTGGAAGGCCCGCGCGGGCGAGCTGCCGATCGGTTGGAAGTCCCCCGTCACGGGCGGGCCGGTCCATCCCAAGTTCGTGCCGGTCTGGGAGCCCAGCGGAATCGGCTGGCTGAGCGGCTTTGACGAGCTGCTGGTGCGCTGCGGGCTGGAAAGTAACGGCGCGCCGGAGTTCGACGCTCAAGGCCGGGTGCAGTACCCGCTCCACGGCCGCATCGCCAACCTGCCGGCTCACAAGCTTGAAGTGACGTTCGACGACGCGACGCAGGAGATCGCCATCTCGGGCGAAGTGGACGAGAGCCGGTTGTTCTCCAACAAGCTGCGCCTGCGCACGACCTATCGCACTCGACTGGGCGAGCCCGGCCTGCGCCTGACCGACGAGATCACCAACCTGGCGGGCGGCACGAGCGACCTGGAACTGCTGTACCACATTAATGTCGGGGCGCCGCTGGTCGGGCCAGGGGCCAGGATCTCGGCCCCGATTCAGAAGTTGGTCCCCCGCACGCCCGCGGCCGTGGAAGGGCTGGCTCAGTGGGATGTTTATGCCCCGGAGCAACTGGCCGCCCCCGAGCAGGTCTACTTCACCACACTGGCCGCCGACAGCAACGGCCAAACGCAGGTGGTGCTCGCTTCGGCCACGGCCGATCGGGGGATCTCGCTCCACTTCGACACGCGGCAGTTGCCGTTGTTCATCGTCTGGAAGAACCCGCAACTGGCCCCCGATGGCTACGTGACCGGGCTCGAGCCGGCCATCAACTTCCCCAATCCCAAGTCGTTTGAAGCGCAGCAGGGCCGCGTCAAAAAGCTGGCCCCGGGCGAGCGCTTTGTCTCCGAGATCCGGCTCGAAACGCACAGCGATGCGGCCGGCGTGCGTGCCGCCCAACAGGCGGTCGCTAAGCTGGCAGCAACCGTTACTCCGCAGATTTCCTCGCAGCCCACGCCCGACTGGGTTGCTAGCTAGCAGGCCGATTTCGACCATTTTGGCTTGGGGGAAGTGGCTTGCGCGCTTCCCCCAGCAACTCGCATAGGCGCAGTCGCCCCCTTTGGCTACTATTCCGCGCCCTCGGATTCCCTTTTTTTCCGAGGACGTATGAGACATCCTCCAAGGACGGAGCAAGTCATGCTGGTCCATTCGACACACGCGTTCTTTCTGGCCGCCGCGCTGGTGCTCGGCACGGCCGTCGCCACGCTGGTTGCTGCCGAGCCGGCCAAGCCGCAGCAGCCCAAGCCGACACCTCCCGTCGAGAGCGAAGTCTCCGACGAAGTCGAAGAGGAGGAGTCGGTGCAGCCCACCACGATCACCATTCGGGGCTTGCCTCCCGAGGCGCCGGCCAAGCCAGTCAAGAAGCCTTCCAAGAGCTTCAAGAAAAAGGACGCGTCCAAGGACCCCAGCGCCAAGCCAGGTCCGGTATCGACGCCCGAGGAGAAGCCGAGTCCGACGAAACTGATTCTCCGGATTCCCGGGGCCGAGGATGTCGAGGCCGGGGAACCGAAGAAGGAAGAGCCCAAGTCGGAGTCTCCCGCGACAGAAACGCCGAAGACCGCCAAGACCGAACCCAAAGTCGAGCCCAAGACCGTCGCCAAGACGGAGCCCAAGGCGCTTCCGAAGAACGAGGGCCCCAAGGCCGAAGTCAAAACGGTCGAGAGCAAGACTCCGCCCAAGAAGCTGCCGCTGGCCGACGAGCCCAAGACGGTGGAGGTCTCCGACGAAGCGATCCCGGCCAAGCCGCAGACGGTGCACGTCGATCTGGCCGTGCTGACCGCCAGTCTCGAGAACGACGCCAAGGAGCCGGAAGCCGCGCGACTGAAGGACATTCAGCCCGGCACCTCGACGGTCGAAGATCTGGCCCGTCACTGGGGTCAGCCCACCCGCACCGAAGACGACAACGGCATCGAGCATCGCTGGTACGCCCTGGAGAAGCTGAAGGGCGTGGAAGCGAGCATCAAGAAGGACACGGTCATCTCAATCACGGTCGAGTTGGATCACCCCTTCGAGCCTGCCCAACTGGCCGAAGAACTGCGTCTGGATTCTTACGAGGCCGTGCTCGTTTCTGACGACTCGGGCGAGCTGGTGGGACAGGTCTATCCCGAAAAGGGTGTGGTCTTTCTCTACGAAACTGGCGCTCGCGAGCCGACCATCAACCGCATCATGCTGGAGCCGATCGACTCCGAGCCCTTCATTCTGCGGGCAGAAGCCAACTGGCCCAAAGACTACAGCAAGGCGCTGACCGATCTGAAGCAGGCCCTCAAGCTGACTCCCGATTCGCATCGGGCCGCGGCTTTGGAAGCCCGCGTGCTGACCCTTTCGGGCCAGTCGGCCAAGGCACTCCAGTCGCTGGCCAAGCTGATCGAAAAGGAACCTGAAGACTACAAGCTGCGAATCACCAAGATCTTGGCACTGAGCGAGACCGGCGATGTGCTGGCCGCTACGGCCGAAGCTCGCAAGCTGATCGCCCTGGAAGACGCCCCGGATCAGATCCGCGCGTCGGCCATGGTTCACCTGGGCAACCTGATCGCCAACGGACCGGGCCGCGACCACAAGCGAGCCTTGGAAATGCACCAGGGCGCCATTCGCCTGGCCGAGCCGCTGCTGGCCGACCGCAATATCGAGATCCGCCAACAGGCCCACGAAGTCCTGCTCGACGCTCACCTGGGCGTGGCGCTGGACATCGCCTGGGGCCGTTGGAAGAGCAAGGACAAGACTGTGCCCAAGTGGCTAGAGCAGTCCGACGCCCTGGCCAAGGCGGCCAACGGCAACGACTGGACCAAGTCGGACTTTGAATTCCGCGTGGCCAAGGGAGCGCTCTCGGCCTACGTTGGCATGCAGCAGCCGCTCCCCGACGAGCGCTGGGCGGAAATCGCCGAGGCCTCGGCCGGCAGGCTGCTGGCCGCCACCGAAGACCCCATCCGCAAGGAACAGCTGCACTGGGCCTTGGGCTCGGCGCTGCACGACGCCTTGCAGATCTATCTGGCCATGGGCAAACACGAGTTGGCCACCAAGTATGGCGCCGTGGCTGTCGAGCATCTGGAAAAAGGCGGCGATGCCCAGAAGAAGACCGCGGGGGCCAACTACATGATGGCTCGCTGCTACTTCCGCGTGGGCTCGATCTATGCCTTGCAGTCCAACGATCACAAGCAAGCGGCCACCTGGTTCGAGAAGGCCGTGCCGCTGCTCGAAGGCCAGGTCCCCATCTCGGCTTTGGCCGACGTCGGCCGCCAGGGCGAAACCCTGGTGAGCATCGGCGTCTCCTACTGGGAAGTTGGCAAGCAGCAGGAAGCCCTGCGCGTGACCGCCCGAGGTCTGCAGTTGATGGAGCAGGCCGTGGAGGAAGAGATTCTTCCGGCCGTGGCGCTCAGTGTTCCTTACTCGAATCTGGCCAGTATGCATCGCTTCCTGGGTCAGGAAGACAAGGCCAAGGAGTTCGAGCGGATGGCCTCGGCCAAGCAGGACAAGATCGAGAAGTAAGATCCTCTTTGGTCTTTTCTCCCTCAGCGTCTTCGCGCCTCCGCGTGAGATCTTCTTCGTTTGGGCGTTCGCATCCCCATACGAAAGCGGGTTTCACGCGGAGGCGCGGGGAAGAAAAGGCAGGCGAGAAAAGAAATCTCGATGTCGCGGCACCTCTTCGTACCGCGTCCCTGGCGGCAGCTTCGCCAGCAGCAGCCGGATCTCCGGGCCAATCGTGTCCTGCATCGCCTGAATCATCAACGGCGACAGGAACCAGCGAGCGTCCACGACCAGCCCCGCCTCCAACGCTCGCAAGGCGTCATCCATGATCACGGGCTGCTCCAGCCCGCGGATGGTTGCGCACTCGGCCGGTTTGAAGCCTGCGGGAGACCAACTCCAGGGACACCAACTCCACACACCCAAGTTGCTCGCGCACCTCGCCAGAAATCCGGCGAAGAATCTGCTTGCAATTCGGCACGCGGCTAGCGACTTACGCCCCACAATGGTTAGCGACCGTGGGCAACGTCGCCTGGCGATTCTCTCGCATGAGGAATGCTGGGTGGTAATTCTGCCCGCGCCTTTTGGGGCCGCACCTTCCTCGGAGCGGACCTGGCTCAAGACTTGTTCTTGAATGCAAAAGATCGACTGGCCAATGCAGCGGCTTCACCCACTTTGGGGTATAACGTATATGGGCAGGAGGGACTCCGTCGCGAGAAAATCCCTTCCCCCTCGCCCACACGCTCACTTCGGATCCGCTTTCGCAGCGGGATCATTCGCATCGGCGACGTTTCGACTCGATGGGAACTTTGCTTTGCCCAGCGGAAGAGGACCTTGGGCGTGGCGGTCGTTTTCGGCAATCCTTTTGTCTTTCGTGTAAAGCGACCCATGAATCAGCAGAACCTTCCCAAAGCAACGGAAAGCGAACTCTTTGAGCTGCTGATTGAAAACGTCAAAGACTACGCCATCTTTATCGTCGATCCACAGAACCGAGTGCGAAGCTGGAATCCGGGGGCCCAAAGGCTTCTAGGCTACGCCGAAGAGGAGATCATCGGCCAGTCCGCCTCGCGCTTCTTCACAGAGGAAGACATTGCCGACGAGGTGCCTCAGCGTGAAATGGCCCGGGCGCTCGAGACTGGCCGGGGCGAAGGGGACCGTTGGCATCTCCGCAAAGACGGTAGCCGGTTTTGGGCCGGCGGCACCATCACTCCTTTGCGGGACGAGGAGCGCAAGCTCTGGGGTTTCGCCAAGATCATGCGGGACCGCACCCTTCTGAAGCGCCATGAGGACGCCCTGAAGGAATCGCTGGCCTACGCAGAAGCCGTGGTGGAGACCGTGCGCAAGCCGCTTCTGGTCCTCGGCGCCGACTTGCGAGTGAAGACAGCAAATCACGCCTTCTATCACACCTTTCGCGTCTCGGCGCACGACACCGAAGGGCGGCTCATCTACCACCTGGGCGACCATCAGTGGGACATTCCTCAGTTGCGAACCCTGCTCGAAGACGTGCTGCCAGCGAATACGTCCTTCGAAGGCTTCGAAATGGAGCATCAATTCGGAGTCGTGGGCCGCAAGGTGCTGTTGCTTAACGCCCGACGATTGCGCCATGAGGACGAGGGGACCGATCTGATTCTGCTTGCCATCGAAGACATCACCCAGCGCAAGCGGGCTGAAGAGGAACGCCTGCAGATCGAAACGCGCTTCACCTCCCTGGTGAAGAATATCAAAGAGCATGCCATTTTTACGATGGACGTACGCGGGCACATTACCAGTTGGAACGTCGAGGCCGAACGGATTCTTGGCTACTCCGAGGGTGAAATCCTGGGTCAGTCGTTCTCGCTGATTTCCACCCCGGCAGACATCGAAGCCGGCGCACCTGGGGAAGAATTGCGCATTGCGGTAGAGACAGGTCGAGCCGTTGACGAGAAGTGGCATCTCCGCAAGGGAGGTGAGGAGTTTTGGGCCCTAGGCATTGTGACACCGACGTACGACGCCCAAGGTGAACACACGGGTTATTCGAAAATTATGCGCGACATGACGGCGCAGAAGTTGGCCGTCAGTGATCTTAAGCGAGCACACCAAAAGGCGGAAACGAAGGTGCAGGAACGAACGGCCGAGTTGGGGAGGGCCAAAGAAGGGTTGCGGAAGGAAATTGTCGAACAGCGGCGCACCAAGGAAGGACTACGGGCCAGCGAAGAGCGTTACCGCCGGATTGTCGAAACGACCCCGGATGGCATCTGGACCCTAGATACGGAACAGCGGACGACTTTCGTCAACGCCAAGATGGCCGAAATGCTTGGCTATACCGTCGACGAAATGATGGACCGATCGCTGTTCGATTTCATGGATGAAGAGGCCAAGCCTATCGCCGTTGCTTCCCTGGAGCGCGGTAAAAATTGGACCGAAGAGCAACTCGATTTCAAGTTCCGCCGCAAAGATGGCAGCGCGCTGTGGAGTACCGTGTCGAGTGCCGCCATCATGGAAAGCGGGCGTTATGACGGTTCGCTGGCGATCGTTACGGACATTACGCAACGCAACGCGCTCGAACAGCAGTTGCGGCAAGCGCAAAAGATGGAAGCCTTTGGTCAGTTGGCAGGCGGCGTGGCGCATGACTTTAACAATCTGCTCACGATCATCTTGGGCTACAGCGAATTACAACTGGAGTCCCTGCCCCCGGATGATGCGAACCGGGTGCTGATTGAAGCGATTCGCGATGCCGGAGGGCGGGCCGCCCTGCTGACGAGGCAGCTTCTGGCGTTCTGCCGCAAGCAAATCGTCCAACCTCAGGTCCTGGCTCTCAACACCGTGGTGACGAGCGCCGAACAGATGCTCGGTCGCCTGATCGGAGAGGACATGAACCTCACGACGGTCCTTTCACCCGGCCTGGACCGCGTGAAGGTCGATCCGGGGCAACTGGAGCAGGTGATCATGAACCTGGTCGTGAATGCCCGCGATGCAATGCCGCAGGGGGGCAAGATCACCATCGAAACGGCCAACGTCGATCTCGATGAAAGTTTCAGTCAGTCCCATTCCGAAGTCAAACCGGGCCGCTATGTCCTTCTGGCCGTCAGTGATACCGGCTGTGGGATGTCGGAAGAGGTCAAGCAGCGCATTTTCGAGCCATTCTTTACCACCAAAGACATTGGCAAGGGAACAGGGCTGGGATTGGCCACGGTGTTTGGCATTGTCAAACAGAGCGGAGGCCATGTCGGCGTGTATAGCGAGGTCGGGCATGGCACGACATTCAAGATCTATCTCCCTTCCGTTGACGAGATCGTTCCGGAACTCCAGAAAACGACGGTGACAGATACGACCGGAACCGAGACGATCCTGGTGGTCGAAGACGACGCGGCGTTGCGGACGATGGTTCGACTCACGCTCCAAGGAAAGGGATACACTCTGCTCGAGGCGCCGGGGGGCGAGGAAGCGATCGGCCTGTGCGAGTCACACGAGGGACCAATCCATCTGTTAATCTCCGACGTTGTCATGCCAAGCATGGGCGGTCAGCAATTGGGAGAACAGATCAAAGCCAGGCGGCCGGAAACGCGCATCTTGTTCGTGTCGGGTTACACCGATGATGCGGTCGTGCGGCACGGGGTCCTGCAGGCGAAAGTCCACTTCCTTCAAAAGCCCTTCACGTTGGACGCCTTGAGCCGCAAGGTGCGAGCGCTGCTCGACATGCCGGCTTCGACGCGTCGCTGACCAGAGGGCCGGGTGTACGGCGACAGTCGACGCGTCAGCTCGGTGAGCCCCCTGCAGACCACCCACTCAAGCGGAACGTATTACCGTCATTCGGTCTGGTCGACCTGGGTGTGTAGAGTTGGAGTTCATCTTGAAAGACGGCTAGTGGGATCGAACATGCAACGCAGATTTTTGCTCGGGTTGCTGGGTGGCATTTTGATCTCGGCAACAGGCCTATGGTCGGCACCGCCCGCCGGCCCGCCGCCAGTCCCTGTCGAGCAGGGACCACCCTTTTTCAAGGGAGCACAAGAGTCACACGACAGGAAGGTTGCTCCGCCAATCGAGGACGACTCGCTCGAGGCGCGGCAATTTCGTGCGATCCTCGCCGGTCCGACGGATAGCAACCTCGACAAGAGACGGCGCGAGACAAGTTTTAGAGCGAACCGAGTGCCCACAGATCAACAGAGCCGCGAAGCCTGTCTCGCCGGCGCCAAGAGCTATCTGAAACGGCGTTGGACAGAACTTGACTCGACACGGTTGCTCCTAGGTCAGCAGGACGAACCCCTGAACCTCACGTCCGCGCGAAGCGTTGCGAGCGAGATCCAATACCTGCTGCGGGGCGCCCGGACTCTCGAGATCCCTGCGAGCAGTTTTGCCGTGTCGAATCCCAAGATTTCGGCTCTGCAGACAAAGTTGCTCTCCGTCTTGGAGGAAGCGCCTCCCGAAAATGCCAGCGACGCTACCGATCGCGTCTTGCGGCTGGCGCTGTTGCTGACCGAAGCCGAAGACTGGCAGCGGCTGTTGAAGTGGATAGCTCGCATCAAAGACGGCAAAGCGCGTCAAGCGGTATACACAGATCTGACGGCCGTTGCCAACGACGACGGAAGATTGGCCATACTAGCCAATGCTGTCGATGATTCATCCCTGGCGCAGGCAGCGGCCGAACAGGGGCTCATCAAGACCGATGCTGAACTCGTCGACCTGCTAAAGGCCTCGAAGACAGATGGGGTCAAAGTGGCGGTCGTGACGGGTTTGAGCGAATCGGCCCGGCGCTATCCCACCCTTGAAAAGATGCCTCTGGATGCTTCGCTCGCGTTGCCGCAGCGAATCGCGGCCGCGACTGCATTCGGGCGTTCTGGCCGAAATCTGCGGATCGCCAAGCAACTGCTCGAGAAACCCATCACTCCAGAATGGACAGCAATCAAGACCGCCTACCTCAAGAGCCTTGATTCGCCGGGAAGCCATCCTGTCGATGCGGACGCATTGCGGGCGGCCGCTCTGAACGCAAAGGAGTCGATGGAAGTACGCACACTCGCGACTTCCCGACTGTCAAAGGGTGTCAACGATATGCAATCCATCCAGCTCGGCACAGGCCTTCTTGACGAAGGAACGAAGTTGGATACAGAGGCCCTTCGAAAGTTGGCCTCGCAGCCCGATCTTCGCGAAGCGGCTCGAGCAGGTCTCAAGGCTCCGGAGGAGGCTTTGAAGACGCTCAAGGAGCAGCTAGCGCGAATCCAGAGTGCGAAGGCGCAGGAGCCGCCCAAAGTAGAAAAGGACCTTCAGCCGTTGATCGAAGCGGCTCTAAAGGACGCCGCCTATGAGGAAGCGACAACGCGACTGCTAATTGCCTTTCTCGAGGTCAAGATTTATGCCGACTCGCATCACGGCAATCTCCCTGCATCGCTCGAGCGACTCGGGCAAGAGAAGGAGGCGCCTCTCTTCTTCCCCTCGAAGAACTGGGACAAATCTGGGGATGTTCTGCTTGCCGCTGTTCCCGAGTTGCTGGAAGGCTCGCTGCTGGCCATCACCGGGTTCGGCGAGATCGTGCCGATTGAATCCGAATCGCTGGAGTCCATCCTCGGCCGGGACGAGAAGGCGAGGGTGGACGGCATCTCGCCTCGCAAAGCCCTTACGCAACGATTTCACAAAAAGCAGCCATAGACTTCAAAACAAAGGTTCCTGACACGTTCCTGACACGTTTTTAACTTCTCCGCGCCCCAACCCGCAAAGTTACACACCCTTACCGTTTTCTATGTTGCAGAGGACCGCGTTTTGCCCGAAGCCCCAACGGGGCGCACTACGATAGCCTGGGGCGCAGCCCCAGGTCTGCGATCCCTATTCTTGTTCACCCCTTGGCGCCTGCTGCGGCTTCGCCGCAGCAGGCGCCAAAGGGGATGGAAGCGATATGAGCTACGTCTACCTGGGGCTGCGCCCCAGGCTGTCCTAGAGCGCCCCTTCGGGACTCGATGCAGCGCCCGGGCGGAGTTTCAACCCGCAAAGTTACAACGAGGCTCCGGCGAACTTGCCCCAAGCCACAACCCGAAGACTTGCGCGATCCCCCCAGCGCCGGCGCTCCCCGGGACCTCCGCGCCCCAACCCGCAAAGTTTGAACTCTGACGGTGGATCTCACCGAGCAGATTCTGTCCCTGAGAATTCCCCGAAGGGGAACCAGAGCACAGCCCAGGGTTGGCCCGCGCAGCGCGGCCTACCCTGGGTTCGCGAAACCATTGGCGCTGAATGGGTCTGGGGACAGCCGCTGGCTTTCGCCAGCGGCTGTCCCCAAACGTCGAGGAAACGAAAAGGATAGGGAGTTCATGCGCAAACCAGGGTAGGCCGCGATGCGCGGGCCAACCTTGGGCTATGTTCTGCATCCCCTTCGGGGAACAACCGCCTTATCTGCCGAGATTCACGGAACGCCTCAGGGGGCGTTCCCTACAGCGCATGTCGCGTCCTACCTTCGCACTTCGTAGTAGTACGCCTGGTACCGCCCGTCGATTGAGAACGTATTGCCGCTGGTCGGCACCTTGGTCTCGGTCGGCACGCCATACACATCCAGCGTTCGCACACTGGTCGGGGCTTTGCCGGCCAGGGTGATCTCGGCTTCGACCGGCTCCATCAACAGCGGCGGCCCGCCAGCCTTGATCAGTTGCGTGCCGTCGGCGTTGTACTCGGTTCCGGTCTGCTTATCCTTGGCCATGGCGGTGATCAGAATGTGGGCCGATTGCTCGAGCGGCTTGTCATCGAGCGGCGTGAAGATCAGGCTCACGAACGGAGTCTTCAGGGCCACCTTCACGCCCGACAGGTCGTGCGTCGCTCCGCCGGCAAAGCCAACAAGGGCCTTGGTCTTGGGCGTGTTGAGGGTGACAAACCGCTTGGCATAGTCCCAGCGCAGCTCGCCGGTGACGCTGGTCACGGTCTTGGCCTCCTGATTCCAGTACTTGCTCCAGTCGAGCTTCTCGGAAGCGGGCAAATCGTTGCCGAACTTGGTGGTCACCCGGCCGATCGCTTGCACGGCGGCCGGCGTGGTCAGGTTCCCCTTCAAAGCCTTGGCATCGTAGCCTCCACCGGTGAAGTCCTGCCCGAGCGCGTCGATCCCTTGAAAAATCGAATCGATCTTCAGCCGACGCGCGGCCGCGATCGACCCCTCCTGCAAGTGACCCTTGTGAATCGCAAAGGCCAGGGCCGGGAACTGCCCCATGTAGTGCGGCGTGTCGGTGACGTACGAACTCATGTTGGGCCAACCTCCGCCCATGCGGTTGCGCGAGGAGAGGAAATGGTACGAGGCATCCCAACCTTGCAGCCCGATCCCATAGAAGGCGATCAACGGGGCGCACTCGGCCTTCCATTGGTTCGGCGGCAGCGAGGTCCACTCGGTGATCGAGAACGGCTTGTCCTCGACCTGGTACAGCCCGACTGCCAGGATTCCGCCGCCTGGCTGGCCGAGTTGGCTATCGTTGTTCACCTTGCCTTCAACGATGCTGTGCCCGCCGGCCCCGTCGCCGAAGTAGTTGTGGCGGTCGATCATCTCCATGGCATCGTCGCACCACAGATTGGCGGGATCCGAAGCCGGCCCGCCGACTTGCCAGGCGGTGGTAACGGTGATCGCCTTGTAGCCGATGCCGCGCAGCAGCTTCTCGCGATCGACGTAGCCCACACGCTGGGTCTCGGCCAGGAAGCGGATGACATCCCCGGCTCGGGCGGTCTCGGCCTTGGGGCGCTGCGCGGGGCCATCCCCCGCCAGTTGCCAGGCCGGGTACAGGCCCATGTTCTTGTTGTCGACCGAATCCCCCGCCTGCATGCCGCTTCCCCAGGCGGTCCGCAGCCCTTCGTCGTTCTTGTAGCGGGCCTTGAGCCAGGCGGCGAACCGCTCCTTCAAGCGGGCCGTGTGCTTGGGCCAGGTCTTCCCCTCGACCAGGATGTTCAGCGGGGCATGCCAGAAGATCGAATCCTCATTGCGAATCTCGACCACCGCCAGCGCCGGATCGTCGATATAGCGCAGCCCGGTGTACTTGTTCTTGTGCAGCAGAATCGCCTGCACGTAGCGCCATTCGCTCTCTTGCAGCTTGGGCTCGATGGTGGCCACACCCGACGTGCTGCGGCGGTTGGGATCTCCGTTGTGAACCGGCAGGTCTTCAAACAGGTCGTAGCCTTCGTCGCGGCCGATGATGTGCGGATAGCACAGCGACCAGGTCATGTAGATGCCGTTCTTCTTCAGCTCGGCGCACCACCAGTCCCACTCGTCGAGCTTCTTGGCATCGAACGACAGCTCGCCCGTCTTGGGGTCCTTCTGCAGCGGGCCCAAGACCTCGCTGACCGTGTGCTGACGGACCATGTTGATGCCATGCTTGGCCAGATAGCGGATCCACTGCTGCTGCCAGACGTGCGGCTTGTCGTGCACCATGTTGGCGCCGCAGCCCCAGAACTTGATCGGCTTGCCGCCGGCGGTCAGCTTCTCCCCTTCGCGGCGAATGAAGCCCAGCGAGCCAGCCGGCTTATGCAGCAGGCTGCTCATGTCGATGATCGACTGCGGGCTGAAGGCATCGTCGTCGGGGAGCACCTCAAACCAGGTGTCGGGACCGCGAACCACGGCGCCGGCAGCCACCGGCTTCTTGGCGCCCGAGGGAACAAAGGCCGCCTTGGTGAGCACGAAGCAATCGATCCCTCCGTGGTTCGAGATCTGACTGGTCAACCGAAAGGCCAGCGTGTGATCTCCTTCGGTCAGCTTGAACTTGCCGACCTTGTGCCAGGCCAGATTCCGATGATCGGGCTTGGCCGAGATCATCATCTCTTCGCGAGGTTCCGCTTTCAGATCGCAAGCGGTCCAGGCCCCACCGTCCAACGCATAGTGCTGCGTGACGTAGGTGTTGTTGCAGCGGACCCACAGCGTATAGTCCCCTTCCTGCGCAACCTTCAGGGCGTAGGTGGCTTCGCCGGGCTGCGGCCCGTAGTGCGAGAGCCAGTTGCCCCCGGACATGGCGTCCTTCTTCACGTCGTCGTACCAGCCGTGCTTGGCGAACGTGCTCTTGGTGGGCGCTTCTCCTTCGATCCACAGCGTGTCGGCGGGAAGGGCGCCGCCGCCGGCCGCGCCCGACGGAACGTCTCCACCCGGCTTCTTGGCCCCCGAGGGAACGAAACCGGCCGACGTAAGCAGGAAGCAATCGATGCCGCCGTGGTTCTGCAGCTTGCTGGTCAGCCGAAAGGCCAGCGTATGCTCTCCCTTGGTCAGCTTCACCTTGCCGAGCTTGTGCCAGGCCATGTTCCGATGGTCGGGCTTGGCCGAGACCATCATCTCTTCGCGAGGCTCCGTCTTCAGATCGCAGGCGATCCACGCGCCCCCGTCGAGAGCGTAGTGCTGCGTGACCTGGATGTTGTTGCAGCGGACCCACAGCGTGTACTCGGCGTCTTCGGCCGCGGTGAGCTTGTAGCTGGCCTCAGCCGGCTGCGGGGCATAGTGCGAGAGCCACTGCGCGCCGGAGAACGAGTCCTTCTTCACGTCGTCGTACCAGCCATGCTTGACGAAGTTATGCTTGGTCGGGGCTTCCCCTTCGATCCACAGCGTTTCGCCCGCCCCGGCGCGGACCGCGCCCAAGGCAAAGGTGAGAAGCAAGGCAGCCAGACATGGGATGCGAAAGGAGGGCAGCAAGCGATTCATGGTGGACGTCTCGCGCGGCGGGGGGACGAACGGCGGGGAGGACCAGGCAGGCCCTTATCGTATGCGAGCCCGATGGCCGCGGGAACCATGCCGCCCGAGCGAGGGTGCGCCGAAGTGAATGCAGAATTAACGCGTTTCTGTCCCGTGCAGGGAGATCTCGAATCCCTGATCGCCGCATGTCATTTGGGCGATGCGCTGCACAAGATCGAAGGCGACCGACGCGGGACATTGGCCGATGTGCAGGGCGACCTCAAGACATTTCGAATCAGTCTGGTAGAAGCCCCACTCGCAACCAGCGATTTCGACCTGACCTTCTCCCTGCCCATAGTTAATCGGCTTCCACTCGACGCCCGGCGGGATGTAGGTTTCCAACTCGCGGCCCCGCGGGCCCAAGTCGGGATAGGGAAAGGGGCCCGATGCGCAGCGGATCACGAATCGCATGGAACGCTGACCCTCACCCGCCCGTGCGGAACGCCTCGAACTCGGCGCGGCAGCGCTCCATCAGCGGGCCCATCTGCTGGCATAGCTCGCCCGCAGTGGCAAAATCCCCCGCGTTGGCCGCGTGTTCGATCTGCTGCATCAGCGTGCAGACCTCGTGCGCGCAGAAGTTCGACGCCGAACCCTTCAAGCGATGGGCCCACGCGGCCAGTCCCGGGCCATCTTGGGCGGCCAGCGCAGCCAAGATCGCGGCCGTCATCTTGGGCATGTCTTCGAGCGCGATCGAAGCCAGCTCGACCAGGATTTCGCGGTCGTCCTCGAGCGCCTCCATCGCTTCGGCGAAGTCGCAGATTTGTGTGCCGTCCATGCCCAAACTCCGCAAAAATGAGTCGCTGGCTACCAGAATTGACACGCCTACTGTCGGGGACAGGGACCGCCGAAAGAGGGGGGGTAAAATTATCTTCGCTCAGGGTATGCGATGGGTCAAGGCTTGCTCGTGAGCTCGCGGGCCAGAAGCGAACCGACCAGTTCGATCAGTGCCTTGCGGTTGATCGGCTTGGTGGTGTAAGCATCGCAGCCCGCATCCAGGCACTTCTGGCAGTCGCTGCTCATGGCATGCGCCGTCAGCGCCAGGATCGGTCCCTGATAACCCGCGTTTCGCAAGCCTCGCGTCGCACTGTAGCCGTCGAGCACGGGCATCTGCATGTCCATCAGGATCAGATCGTACGGTTGCGCCGATTCGCGTGCGGCCAGGGCCCGATCCATGCCGATCTGGCCGTTCTCAGCCAGTTCGACGGTCAGCCCGGCCTTCTTGAGCACCGACGAGATCAGCACCTGGTTGTCGCGGCCGTCTTCGACCAGCAGGATCCGCCCCACAATCAGCGGCCGAGCGACTTGGGCGACGGGCTCGCACTTGACCTCGCACTCGCGGCACGAGGAGAGCATCGCGACCCCTTCCAGCGAACCCGTGGCCACCGTGACGCTGAAGGTACTCCCCTTCTCGGGCACGCTGGCCACCGTGATGTCTCCGCCCAGCAGTCGAGCCAGCGAGCGGCTGATCGTCAGCCCCAGCCCCGTGCCGCCGTACAGGCGGGTCATGGTTTCGTCGGCCTGTGAGAAGGCTGCGAACAGCCGCGAGATCTGCTCAGGCGAGGTGCCGATGCCGGTATCGACCACGTCGAAGCGGAACAACGGCTCGCCAGCGGCCCCCTGGATGATGGCCAGCCGCAGTTCGACCTTGCCGCTCTTGGTGAACTTGATGGCATTGCCCAGCAGGTTCGTCAGGATCTGGTGCAACCGCACGGGATCGGTATGAACGCGCTCGGGGAAGGTTCCTTCGTAGACCACTTCCAGGCTCAGCCCGTTGGCCGCCGCACGAGGCCGCATCAGCGACATCACATCGGCCACAATGCGGCAGGGCTCGCACTCGACGCGCTCGACCGTCATCTTGCCGGCTTCGATCTTCGACACATCCAGGATGTCATTGATGACGTTCAGCAGATGCTGCCCGCTGCGGCGAATCACCTGCAGCTTGTCGTAGCCCTTGGCCGAGAGGGTCTCTTCGTCGTCGATCAGATCGGCGTAACCCAGAATGGCCGTCATCGGCGTGCGGATCTCGTGGCTCATATTGGCCAGGAACTGGCTCTTGGCCAGGCTCGAGGCTTCGGCCGCTTCCAGGGCCACCTGCAACTCGGCGGTTCGCTGGGTGACACGTTCTTCCAGCAGATCGTTGGCCTGCTGCAGTTCGCGCCGCGCCGCGCCCACCTGTTCGACCATGCGATTAAAGCCGTCGCTCAGTACGCCCAGTTCGTCGCGGCCGCTGGGCGGCACGCGCAGGGCGTAGTTGTCGGTGGTGGCCACTTCCTCCATGGCCGAGACCAGCCCCAAAATGGGCGAGGTGAAGTACCGCTGCCAGCGTCGCGTGAGCAGAACGCCCGCCAGGATCGAAACCGTCAACACCACCACCGCGATCAGCGAATCCTGGAACAGCCGCACGTACATCTCGTCCAGATTGCTGCGAATCAGCAGCGTGCCCACGTGATTGCTGTCGCTGCGAATCGGGTGCACCATGTCCAGGTGTCCGGCCACAAACTGCGGCCCCGGCGTCATATCGAACGAGGTGTGTTCCGGCGCAGTGATGTCGGGCCGGGCGTAGATGGCAAAGACCTTTCCTTTGCTGTCCAACAGCACGGCCGCTTCGATCGGCGAGCGGCGCTCGAGCGACTGCAGCACTTCGGTAGCCACGCGGTTGTCGTCGAACTCCAGCGGCGACATCAGATTGTGACCCAGGATCGAAGCCACCGTGGCCATCTCGCCCGCTGAGGCCTGCTGGTACGAACGCAAATCGTTCACCAGAAAAGCAACGCCGGCCAATAGCACCGAGAACGACGCTCCGGCAACGGACATCAGCCAGAGCTTCCAGCGAATCGACCAGTCCGCAAAAGGATGCATGGAGCGCCTGGATTCGGAAAAGAATTGGAGAGACATGCCCTTACCCCTTAGCAAGTGCTGTGCCAGCACTTGGAAAGGAGGTTCGTCACCAAACGGCGATCGACAATGCACGGGGCAAACGTGACTAGGGAATTGTTGTGATGCGAATCGAAAAGCCGTCGCTGTCACATCGCCGTGAACACCGTCACACCAACGAGAATCGCAATGCAGTATGACGACTGCGCAGCGAAAAGAAAGAAAAGGCAGAATTTTCTGCCCTTTTCCATCTCCGTCACAGGAAATCCTTTACGCCTAGCTGCCCCAGCGGCCTGCAATCCGATGGCCGGCGATCGACTGGAAATTCGGCAGGCGGATCGTGTCGGTGTCCTTCATGGTCACCAGCGGCAACAGCCCCCCGTCATTCAAGGCTTCGATCGAACGCTCGATCAGAATCGCTTCGCCCACCGGCTTCAGCGCCGAGTCTCCCATGTCGTCGTACACATGCAGCGGCAGGCCGTCGACCTGGTCCAGCGTCCCGGGCCGCAGGTTCCAGCCGGCCTGGCTGTATGCCTCGCCCAGCAAGTACCCGCACAGAAAGGCCCCGTTGCCCCACAGGTACTGAAAGTGCTTCGGCGGATCGTCGGTCTCTTCGAAAGCAAAGGATTCCACCGGGTCCGACTTCTTGCCATAGGGCAACCGCGACAGAAACCGCGGCGCGGCCAACGCGATGTAGGCCGCATCGGCCAGCGACTTCAGGTCCTTCCAGGCGGCCACACCTTCGCCCGAGCCCAATTCCCACTCGCGCGGCTCGGGAACTCCCTCAAAAGCCGGGCAACCGACCAGCTTCGGGCTGCCGGCCGCCAGGATCGGCGCGCCGGCCATCCGGGCGCAGCTTCCCAACGCGCCCAGCAGCGCCATGTCGACCGGCATCGGCTCGAACTGGTAGTTCCCCACCAGCACCGCCCACAACGGAGCGTTAGGGGTGCCGACCGTCTGCTCGACCGTCAGTTTGTAGATGCCCGACTGTGTGAAGTCGTCAGCGGCCGCTTCCAGATCGGCCACCAGTTCTTCCTTCGAGACATCGATCAAAAAGACCTTCAGCTTCTCGTCGGTATCGAGCTTCTTGATCAGAAAGTAGAGATTCCGCCAGGCGGCCTCAATCTTCTGAAACTCGACATGGTGCAGAATGCGCCGCATCTCGCGGCCCGTTGCTTCGTCGACCAAGGCCACCAACTCGGGCTGCTGCGGGTCTGTCCCCTCGACCAGGTACGGTTTCACGATCGAAGAGATGTACGCGTTCCAATCCGATTGCGTCCGACTGGGCGGAGGAGCGGCGGCCGGCGAACTGCCGCTCCCTTGATCCAGCATCGCGTCCAGCAGGCTTCCCCCGGTGAACGCCGTTGGCGGAGCGGGCGGAGCATCGCTGGATGCGGCCGCCGGCTGCGGCGGAGGAGCCGGACGTTCCGGGGCCCAACGTCGTACTTCCGCGGCGGCCTCTTTGAAGGTGCTGGAGTTGTTCAGCTTTTTGCGCGTCTTGCGCAGCGCCTGGAACAGCTCCACCCGTTCGTAGATCTTGTCGGGATGGAAATCCTCCAGCTCTTTGAAGCCGATCGACACGCTCGGGCTGTCGGGACCTTCCAGGGGCAGTTCGAGCCGCACATTCAGCCGGGCCATGACTTCGTCGAAGTTGTCGCGATCGATGACAATCGGCTTGCGCGCGGCCAGCTTCGCGCCGACCTCCAGCACCTTGCGGTTGCCTCGCCCGGTAAAGTCCCCCAGCACCGCAATGCGAAAAGGGGCCCCCGGCTCGGCCTGCGAGGGAGACACTGGCTGAGTGCTCGATCCGAGTTGAATGCCCCCAAAAGTGAACTTGGCCATTGCAGATCGTGCTCCCGAGCGTGGACGGGTCGAGTAATCGTGTGGAGAAGCCGCATCCGGCCGAGGCCAGACGCGACTAGTATAGCGTGCCGAAGTGGCAGGCACACTCCGCGCATGGTCTCCCTTGTGGTGCGGGCGTCCCGCCTGCCTGGACTCTCGATCGTGCTCCCCTCAGGCGACTGCTCCTGCACCATCGAATGCTATTCCGGCGGATGCTCCTTAATCCAGTCCTCGTAGCGAATCCGCGGAATATGCAAAAACGCATCCCGCGTGCGCACGTACGCCCCCAACCCATTCATCCGACCAATGGCATGCATCTGCTCCGCCCGGATGTAAGGTCCTTTGGGATCAAGGAACTCGTCGCGCACATGAACCGCCACGACTTGCCCCAGAATGACCCGCGATCGGCCGATCTCCAGAGTGCTGATCTCGCGGCACTCCATGCTGGCCGGCGCCTCGGCAATCCTGGGCGGCCTGACCAGCGTCGAGGGGACGGTCGACAGCCCCGCCTGCTCCAGTTCGTTCACGCCTGGCGGAAAATCGATGGCGCAAACGTTCATCGCGTCGGCCAGCTTTTCGTCGACCACGTTGATGACAAACTCGCGCGTGTTGCGAATGTTCTGTGCGGTATCCTTCCCCACCACGCCCGGCCCGGGTCGGTTGCCGACGCCGATGGCCACAATCGGCGGATCGGTCCCCACGTAGTTGTAGGCGCTGAACGGCGCGGCGTTCAGCTTCCCCTCCAGATTCATGCTGGTGATCCAGGCAATCGGTCGCGGTGCAACCAATCCAATCAGCAGGTTGTAATTTTGATGGGCAGTCGTTTGCGAAAGATCGAAAAACATAACGGGCTCCATGACCAGCAGCGATCCAAGCGGCACGCTTGAATCTTCGACGAAACGGCCCCCATGGCAAAGGGGCTGCAAACCCATTGAGACGCATTCGCTGGGTCGTTATCAATAGCATGGCTGGAAACGAAGCATTCCCTCGTTCCTCCTCTTCTTTCTCCGCGTCTCCGCGCCTCCGCGTGACATTCCTTCCGTCATTGATCCCTTGGAAGGTGTTGCACGCGGAGGCGCGGAGGAAAAGAGGAGTCGTTGATGACTCGCCAGGCCTACTCATCGCGCAAAAGGGCTGTGCCACTGCTGACTCCAGCAGTGCGAATCAGGGGCGAGTGGCCAACGGTTCGGGTGTTTAAGGCCGTTAGTCCCCAGTCTGGCTGACTGAGGCCCACTCCGAATGGCGAAAAACGCCCTATCTCTCTTCCTGCTCCCTCCCACTTGTGGGGAGGGCTGGGGAGGGGGGCTGGGTGTCTGGAGTTTGGCCAGAATGACCGATTCCCTCGACAGCAGCTAAGGCAAAGGCTCGCAGGTGCTGCGGCCAGCAGCAGCTCCTCGCGATCCACTGCCGAGACCAGCGACGATAAGTGCTTGATATCTATCCCTTGTCCAGCGACAGAAGACGCGCCATCGTGGGTCCGACTCCTGCAAAAACACTCCAGCGCCCCTGTTGTCTTCCGGGATTCTGGGCAGCCGAGTCGAGCAATGCTTGTAGCACTCCTTAAGGCAATCCGCGACCCGACGTTGCGCCCTTGCCTCCCTCTCCCGTGCTTCTGTTGTCTCTAGCGCGAGCGTCTGCCAGTTGAGGTACACACCCTTCAGATACGTCTTGCTCTTGATCCTTACGGCTGCATCTTTCCCCACGAAGAACTCGAATCGCGCGACAACACTTTGCGCTCCCATGGTCTGCGGTTCATGGAAAGCTGTTAGTTCGACCTGAAAACCTCCCTCCACAGGTTTGGCAATCTGTTTAAAGGCCAACTCCTTGTCGTCCACCGTATTTTCACACCCTGCGTCGCGATGGACCTTGACCAACCTCTTAAAGGACTCGGCGTCCTCAACGATCGCGCCGTGGATCAGCAGCTCACAGAGTTCCCTGGCTTGCTCCGCGCTTCGGATTTCCGCAAAGCTGACTGATGCCGTGCCTGCATTCTCCATCCGCAATAAGTGCGACTCATTCCCGGGCCTTTTCACGATGACGGTCCACCTTCCGTCATGATGCATCTTGTACCCCGGCTTCATTTCAAGATGTTTGAATGAATACGGCCGCCAGGTGTCCGGAATCGCGTCGCCAGCATCTGCCGAAGCCGTGGCCGCCATCAGGCTCGCTGCCAAAACAAACGGGTAGTACCGCTTTTGACTTCTCATTGGAACACCTTTCGTGCGAATGAATACCTTTTCATGCGAACATCGTCATGCGAGAAGCACACGCGTGATGTAACCTCCGCGTACAGATGGGCCACACTCCTCTACCAGCGAACGCGACCGTTGCCACAGACATGCCGGTGGGGAGTTGCCGCCTGTTGATTTTCGTCTCCCGTTCGCTAAGAGCTGGCCAAGGCATCATGACTGCCTGGCCGCGAGTATAACGACAGCCGACGGGATCAAATGCAACGGCTTTGTAACGACCCGCGTGTGGCTGCTTCAGCACATCCGCTTTGCTGCTGGTCGTGCTTTGCGTTTACTCTTCCGCATGGGCTGCACCAAAGTTACAATCCGTCCACAGCAGCCCCCGGCCGATGGTCATCTTTTGGCTTAAGTGATTCGCGCCGAGAGAGAACGCGGTCATCACCACGAAGCAGCAGCCATGAGACACCTTGCACTGCTCTGCGCGCTTTCGTTGTCCAGCACTCCGCATTCCACGTTCGCAGCTCCGCCGAACATCGTCCTCATCCTCGCCGACGACCTCGGCTATGGCGATGTGCGCTGCTATAACCCCGAGGCGAAGACGCCCACGCCGAACCTCGACCGTATGGCACGCGAGGGAATGCGGTTCACCGACGCGCACTCTCCCGCCACGGTCTGCACTCCGACTCGCTACAGCCTGATGACTGGCCAGATGGCGTTCCGCGTGCCCAATGGCGGCACCGTTTTCACGGGCGCGGGCGGGCCGTCACTCATCGCGACCGGGCGGCTGACGCTGCCGGCCATGCTGCGCCGCCAGGGCTACACCACGGCCGCGTTCGGCAAGTGGCACATCGGCTGGACGTTTCGGGACAAGATGGGCGAGCCGATTCACGAGGGCGGCCTGGACGCGATCAAGCGCATTGACTTCTCCCGCCGCGTCGAGGGCGGGCCGGTCGACCACGGCTTCGATCAATTTTTTGGAACGGCCTGCTGCCCCGCGACGGACTGGCTCTACGCCTTCCTCGAGAACGACCGCGTGCCCGTCCCGCCGACGGGACCGCTTGATAAGACGGCATTGCCGAAGCACCCCTACGCCAACGACTGCCGTCCGGGCCTTATCGCGCCCGGCTTTTCGCTGGAGGAGGTGGACATGGTCTTCCTCGAGAAGAGCCTCGAGTTCCTCGCCGCGAGCCGGCGGGCAGCGCCGGATAAGCCGTTCTTTCTCTTCCACTCTCTGCAGGCCGTCCACTCGCCGTCCTTCGCCGCACCGCGGTTTCGCGGCAAATCGCCAGCCGGCCCCCACGGCGACTTCATTCTGCAGCTCGATCACATCGTGGGCGCACTCCTGGACGCGCTCGAACAGCACGGCATTGCGGACAACACCCTCGTCCTCTTTACCAGCGACAACGGTCCCGAAGTGACCAGCGTCATCCACATGCGCCAGGACTACGGCCACGACGGCGCGCGCCCCTGGCGCGGCGTCAAACGCGATCAGTGGGAAGGGGGCCACCGCGTGCCCTTCATCGCACGTTGGCCCGGCCGCGTCCGAGCCGGCGCCACGAGCGCGGAACTCATCAGCCTGACAGATGTGATGGCCACGGCCGCAGGGATCACCGGGGCTAGCAGCCCGTTTCGATAACGAATTTTCAGCGTCGTAGCTTGCGTGGCGCGCTCAATTTGGTCGCCAGGACAACTGAAGGGGCGGTCGGAACTGGTATGGTGCCATTTTCCAAGCGCTCC
>Ga0105046_10000192_pt1 | contig 75950 bp, 64 predicted proteins | sample MAT03_FD_78385 | JGI IMG/M metagenome (GOLD analysis project Ga0105046, IMG submission 78385) | Freshwater microbial communities from Lake Fryxell liftoff mats and glacier meltwater in Antarctica - MAT-03 (megahit assembly) | ecosystem: Environmental > Aquatic > Freshwater > Ice > Liftoff...
ATTACCCATTTGGGTACTCTTTATTTTATTGTTGTCGAAATCATTGACTCATTTTATTTTGCGGGTAGAATATTGTCCATCATGGTTAGCTTTTCCAAGTCACCGCGTACACGTCGCCCGAAGCCTACTTCTTTTTTCAGAAGGTTGGTATTTTTTGTTTTGACGGCGCAATGATAAACGCAGAGTGAGCTAACACATAGCCACAAGTCAACCCAAACAGCCCTCCTTCACGGAGGGCTGTTTTTATTTTCAGGTGAAAGACCTATAAACACAAAGGACACTAAGGTCACGAAGGAAAAACCTTATGCCCTTAATTTCTTAAACCTTTGTGTACTTTGTGTCCTTCGTGTTTAATCTTTTGCCAATTTCATACAGGAGAAAAAATGAGTAGTTCCAAACCGAAACCGCAAGTCAAGAAAGTTGTGCTCGCCTATTCAGGCGGACTCGATACATCCGTGATCGTGCCATGGCTCAAAGAAAACTACGGCTGTGAAGTCGTCTGCTTTTGTGCAGATGTGGGGCAGGGCGATGAAGACATGCGCGGACTCGAACAGAAGGCCATTAACAGCGGCGCGAGTCAGTGCATTATTCACGACATGAAGGAAGAGTTTGCTGCTGAATATCTTTTTCCAATGCTCAAAGCGGGGGCGGTTTATGAACACAAGTATTTATTGGGCACATCGGTGGCCCGCCCATTAATTGCAAAACATCTTGTTGATGTAGCTCACGAAGTCGGCGCGGATGCGATTGCACATGGCGCGACAGGCAAGGGCAACGATCAGGTTCGTTTTGAACTCACCGTCATGGCACTTGACCCACGCCTCAAGATCATCGCTCCGTGGCGCGAGTGGGATATCCGCTCCCGTGAAGACGCAATCGCGTACGCCGCAAAATACAATATTCCCGTTACCGCCACGATCAAATCCATTTACAGCCGTGACTCAAATCTCTGGCATCTTTCGCATGAAGGCGGTCTGCTTGAAGACCCGTGGAACGAACCCGAAGAATCCATGTTCCAACTTTCCACTTCGCCAGAGAGCGCTCCCGAGCAGGGCGAATATGTGGAGATCGAATTTGAAAGCGGAAATCCGATTGCAGTGAATGGTGAAAAACTTTCACCTGCAAAAATCGTTGAGACGTTAAATGTCATCGGCGGCGCGCATGCCATCGGCCGCGTGGATCTGGTTGAGAATCGCCTCGTGGGTATGAAGTCGCATGGCGTGTATGAAACTCCTGGCGGCACCATTTTGCTGTATGCACATCGCGAACTTGAGTCGCTTGTGCTCGACCGCGAGACCATGCACTTCAAAGAAATGGTCGCAGTGAAATATGCCGAGGTCACCTACAACGGTCTGTGGTTCACACCATTGCGCGAAGCGATTGACGCCTTCGTCAATTCTACACAAGGCCCTGTCACTGGCGTGGTGCGCCTCAAACTTTACAAAGGCAACATCATTACCGCTGGTAAAAAATCTCCGTTCAGTTTGTATCGCGAAGATTTCGCCACCTTCGGCGAAGAGGATGTCTACGATCAAAGTCACGCCGAGGGTTTCATTCGCCTTTTCGGCCTCAGCATGAAAGTCCGCGCGCTGAACGGCTTGCCGATCTCTGGTCTTGATATGGCGAAGCCTGATTATTCGAAATTCAAACGTGATTAGTAATTACCATTTACCAATTACCAAGGAGCAATTATGACCCTCTGGGGCGGAAGATTTACTCAATCATTAGACTCCCTCGCCTGGGATTTGAATTCATCCCTGCCTGTCGATCAGCGCATGGCGATTCAAGATGTGGATGGTTCTCTTGCGTGGGCGGATGCGTTGCACAAGGCAAATATTCTTTCGGATGAAGAACACGCTTCGATCTCGCTCGGGCTTGCTACTGTCAAAGGAGAATTCGCTTCGGGCGAGTTTATCTTCGCTCCCTCTGACGAAGACATTCACACCGCCGTTGAGCGCCGCCTGACCGAATTGATCGGCGTCACCGCTGGCAAACTCCACACGGGACGCAGCCGCAACGACCAAGTTGCCACTGATTTCAGATTGTGGATGTTGCAGGTAATTCCCGAACTTGATTCTGCATTCCGCATTCTGCAATCTGCATTGCTCGCTCAGGCTGAACTCGCAGGCGAGACGCTCATGCCTGGCTACACCCATCTACAACGCGCCCAGCCGATTTTGTTATCGCATTGGTGGCTGAGTCATTATCATCCACTGCAACGTGACCGCGAACGACTCGCTGATTTGGTAAAACGAGTTTCGGTTTTGCCGCTCGGCTCTGGTGCATTATCTGGCACACCTGTCCCCGTGGACCGCGCCGCGTTGGCAGAGTCCCTTGGCTTTGCAGTCGCTTCACCCAACAGCCTTGACTCTGTTTCAGACAGAGACTTCGCCGCCGAATTTTTATTCTGCGCCACGATGACTGGGATTCATCTCTCCAAACTCTCGGAGCAAATCGTTTTGTACACCAGCGCCGAGTTTGGTTTCTTCGAACTCTCGGATGCGTTTTCCACAGGTTCGAGCCTCATGCCGCAGAAGAAAAATCCCGATGTGTTTGAACTCACACGCGGAAAATCAGGTACGTTGATTGGCATGTTGACAGGTTTGTTGGCAACGCTCAAAGGTTTGCCATCCACGTATGATAAAGATTTGCAGGAAGATAAAGCGCCAGTCTTCGCGGCAACCGATACTTTGCTGGCTATTTTGCCTGTCATTGCTGGCGCGATCAACACAATCACTGCCAAGCCTCAACGAATGCGGAACGCGATTGACTCGTTCATGATGGCAACGGACCTGGCGGATTATCTGGTTGAAAAAGGAATCCCGTTTCGCGAGACTCACGCGATAGCAGGAAAAGCTGTCCGCGCGGCTAACGAGAAAAATGTTGGGTTGGAGGAACTGTCGCTCGAAGCGTATCAGGCTCTCTGTCCAGCATTTGAAGCGGATGTATATCAGGTTTTCGACCCGCTGAAATCCATCGAAAAAAGAAATGCGATTGGCGGCACGAGTCTCCAATCTGTACAAATGCAGATTGCAAAATGCAAAATGCAGAATCGTAAATAGTGCACAGAATTCATCACGCCTGCACTTGCGTGCGGCGCAAGTGTTCTGCATTCAAAATTCATCATTTGAAAATAAGGAGAATAAAAAATGTCTGCTATTACCTGCCCTGAATGTGAAGCTCAAGTTGAATTGGAAGCTGGAACCGAAGTTGGCGAGATCCTTGTCTGCTCGGATTGTGGCGTGGATTTGGAAGTGATCGCGCTTGAACCTGCCGCTGTGCAGCTCGCGCCTATGGAACAGGAAGATTGGGGTGAATAAATGCAGAATGAAGAATGAAGAAGTCAGAATTTTTATTCTGCATTCTGCATTCTGACTTCTACATTGGAGTTTTTATGCAACGACGATTAAAAATTGGTGTTCTTTATTCCCGCGTGCGCGTGGAAGAAAAATGGATTTTCGCGGCGATGGAAAAACGCGGCATTGATTATGAACGACTCGATGACCGCGCGATTTCATTTGATCTGGAAAATCCCGAACCGTGGCGCGCGTTTGACGCGGTGCTGGAACGCAGTATCAGCTACACCAGCGGATTGTATGCACTGCGATTGCTAAATTCATTTGGCGTGCCAACGGTCAATACGGCGCTGGTCGCTGAGATTTGCGGCGACAAGGTCACCACGTCTGCGATGCTGGCGCAGGCGAGCGTGCCGCAGCCGCGCAATGTGGTGGCGTTCACACCCGAAGCCGCGCTCGAAGCGATTGAAGTATTTGGTTATCCTGTGGTGTTAAAACCTGTTGTCGGTTCGTGGGGACGATTGCTGGCGAAGATCAATGACAAAGACGCGGCGGAAGCGGTGCTGGAACACAAGGCAACGCTTGGTTCGGTGCAGCATTCTGTTTTTTATATTCAGGAATTCATCGAGAAACCTGGGCGCGACATCCGCGCGATTGTGATTGGTGACCGCGTACTGACGGCGATGTATCGCAAGTCGGAACATTGGATTACGAACACGGCGCGCGGCGGAGAAGGGGAGTTGTGCCCGATCACGCCTGAGATTGAAGAAATCTGTTTGAAGGCCACCGCGGCTGTCGGCGGCGGCGTGCTGGCTGTGGATTTAATCGAACATACCGAGCGCGGTTATTTGGTCAACGAGATCAATCACACGATGGAGTTCCATACGATGCAGCCTGTGAGTGGCATTGATATTGCAGGCGAGATTATTGAGTATGTGATAAACGTGGCGAAAGTGAAAATGCAGAATGCAGAATGAGGAATGCAAAATATTCTGCATTCTGCATTCCTCATTCTGCATTTATTAAGGAGTAATTATGGTAAGTGTATCTATCATCGGCGGTTCGGGATATGGCGGCGGAGAGTTGCTGCGCTTGTTGTTGGGTCATCCCAATGTGGAAGTGAAGCAGGTCACTTCACGCTCACGGGTGGGTGAGTATGTGTATCAGACTCATCCCAACCTGCGAAAGAAGACACAGTTGAAATTCAGCGACCCTTCGCAACTGGAGCCTGTGGATATTTTATTTCTCGCCCAGCCGCATGGACAGGCGCAGCATAATATTGGGCAATATGCAAAATTGGGAACGAAGATTATTGATCTGGCAGCAGACTTCCGTTTGCGCGATGCGGCATTCTATGAAGAATGGTACGGCGAAAAACACGCCGCGCCTGAGTGGTTGAGTAAGTTTGTGTATGGACTTCCCGAATTGCACCGCGCTGAAATTGCGAGTGCGAGTTATATCAGCGGCGTGGGATGCAATGCCACAGCGAGCAATCTTGCGTTACTGCCATTGGTCAAAGCGGATTTGATTGATTTGTCTGCGCCAATCATTGTTGAGATAAAAGTGGGTTCATCCGAAGGCGGTGCGGAAGGGAATTCGGGTTCGCTGCATGCGGAGCGCGCCAATGTGATTCGGACGTTCTCTGCTTTTGGCCATCGTCATACGGCGGAGGTGATTCAGGAGTTGGGCGTGAACGCTTCGCGTATTTCGCTGACCATGACCGCTGTGGATTTGGTGCGCGGCGTTTTAGCGACGGCTCATGCCAAAGTCAAGCCTGGTGTGGCGACAAAAGATTTGTGGAAAGCTTATAGAGCGGTGGCGAATGAAAATCCGTTCGTGCGCGTGGTCAAGGAACAGCGCGGAATTTATCGCGTGCCTGAGCCAAAGATTTTGGCTGGCTCGAATTATGCGGATTTAGGTTTTGAACTGGACGAGAGCAACGGTCATATCGTGGCGATGTGCGCGATTGATAATTTGATGAAGGGCGCGTCTGGGACGGCGGTGCAGTGTATGAATTTGATGATGGGCTGGGATGAGACGGTTGGGTTGGAGTTTATGGGGCTGCATCCAATTTAGAATGATGAATGCAGAATTAAAAATTCTTTATTCCTCATTCTGACTTCTGCATTTTGAATTTGGAGAAATTATGGCTGAATCAATTATCGTTGTAAAACTCGGCGGCACCGAGGGCGTGGATTTTTCCGCAATCTGTGCGGATGCCGTGGAATTATTGAAGCAAGGTAAGCGGCTTGTTTTTGTGCATGGCGGATCGGCGGAGGCGAATGCGCTAGGTGAAGGATTGGGCACGCCGCCGAAGATGATCACTTCGCCTTCAGGATATACGTCACGCTACACGGACCGCAAGACACTTGAAATCTTTTTGATGGCGGTCAATGGCAAAGTCAATTCGTTGTTGACAGAACAGTTGCAAATGCTGGGAGTCAATGCGTTTGGGTTGTGTGGGCTTGATGGAAGACTTCTACAAGCTGTGCGAAAAGAATCTGTGCAGAGCGTGGAAAATGGAAAACGCAAAATTATCCGCGATGATTACACGGGGAAAATTGAGACGGTTAATAGTGAATTGTTATTGATGCTGCTCAACGCGGGCTATTTGCCCGTCATTGCGCCTGTGGCTGTCAGTGAAAGAGGGGAAGCGTTGAACGTGGATGCGGATCGCGCGGCGGCGATGGTGGCTTCTGCACTCAAGGCGGAGACGTTGCTGTTGTTGACGGCGGTGCCTGGGCTGATGAAAAATTTCCCAGATGAGTCCACGCTGATTCGGCAGCTGCCGCAGAGTCAACTGGCGGCGGCGAGTGAAGCGGCGCAAGGTCGCATGAAGAAGAAGGTATTGGGCGCAGAAGAAGCGCTCAAAGGCGGCGTGAGTCGCGTCATCATCGCGGACGGAAGAATCCAAAATCCGATCTCAAATGCGTTGGCTGGCAATGGAACGGTGATTAAATGAAGAGTGTAAAGGATGAATGCAGAATGTAACTTGTATTGTATAGACAATAAATTATAATCACTTGATTTCATTTCGTTTTTCACTTAGGAGACTTTTTATGGCTGTTCAGAACCCCAGGATTTACGAGAGCAAACAAAGGCCTATGCCCTTCAGCTCATTCATCATTTTGCATTCTACATTCTAAATTTATTATGAAACTGGCAAAACTTGTATTGGAAGATGGAACTGTGATTGAGGGGCAGGCCTTCGGCGCAGAAACCGATGCCGTGTTTGAGTTGGTGTTTAACACCAGCATGACGGGCTATCAGGAAATTTTGACCGACCCTTCGTATCGCGGACAGGGCGTGCTGTTCACTGTGTCGCATATCGGCAACGTGGGAATCAATTTGGAAGATGATGAGTCGGCCAAACCGCAAGTTTCGGCGGCAGTGATTCGTTCGTTGAGTCCTGTGGTTTCCAATTGGCGCTCAGCAATTTCACTTTCTGATTGGCTGGTGCAGCATGGTGTGCCCGGCATCAGCGGCGTGGACACGCGCTGGCTGACTCGCAAACTACGCGATGGCGGCACGCAAAAAGCGGCGCTCTCCACAAAAGGAACATCTGCGGATGTGCTTTTGCAAATGGCGCGTGAATGGCCTGGCCTTGATGGCCGCGATATGGTTAAGGAAGTGAGCTGCGAAGAGAGTTATCGGTGGGTGGGGGATGCAGGCGATAAATGGGTAGTAAAAAATGTAGAAGTAAGAATGCAGAATGCAGAATTGAAAGTGCGGAATGAAAATTCTTCACTCCGCATTCCGCATTCTGCATTTAACGTTGTTGCCTATGATTTTGGGATTAAGGAAAATATATTGCGTCATCTTTCATCTTATGGCGCAAATGTGACCGTTGTCCCTGCGGACACAACTGCGGATGAAGTTCTCGCCTTGAAGCCTGATGGAATCTTTTTATCCAATGGACCCGGTGACCCTGCGGGTTTGCCTTACGCCGTTGAAGCTGTCAGCGGATTAATCCAAAGTGGCGTGCCGATTTTTGGAATTTGTCTTGGACATCAACTGATCGGGCGCGCATTAGGAGCGGATACACACCGCCTCAAATTTGGACATCACGGCGGGAATCATCCTGTTCAACATTTGCCATCAGGTGAAGTGTTAATTACGGCGCAGAATCATAATTATTGCGTCAGCGCTGGTGATTTGAATAAAGACGAAGTAGAAATTACCTACAAAAGTTTGAATGACGACTCACTCGAAGGCTTGCGAATGAAAAACAAACCTGTATTTAGTGTGCAATTCCATCCTGAGTCTGCACCGGGGCCGCATGATGCGCATGACATTTTTGCGGAATTCTTCCGCTTAATGCAGAATGCAGAATGAGGAATGTAGAATGCGGAATAAAAAATGGAGATCGTGATGGCGCATGATGTGATGGACTTGCGGGTCAGGACAAAGAAATTTGCTTTGCGAATTATTAAACTGTATCAAAGCCTGCCAAAATCTGGCGAAGCGCAGGTGATTGGCAAGCAGGTTTTACGAAGCGGAACTTCGGTTGGCGCGCAGTACCGTGAGGCTTGTCGGGCAAAATCTCCTGCTGACTTTGTCAACATGATGGGCGGCGCATTAAAAGAACTTGACGAAACCGCTTATTGGCTTGAATTACTTGTGGAAGGTGAAATTTTTCCTGCCGCCAAGATTACTGAACTTCAAAAAGAAACGAACGAATTAACAGCCATTTTTATCTCATCCATCAACACTTCAAAAAGGAATTTGAAAATGAAGAATGACGGATGAAATGTAGAAGTCAGAATGCAGAATGAAGAATGAGTAAACACCTCAATTCTGCATTCCGCATTCTGCATTCTGCATTTTTATATTCCGCATTCTAACTTCTTCATTTGTTTACTATGAAACGCACAGACATCCACACCATCCTCGTTCCTGGCTCTGGAGCCATCGTCATCGGTCAAGCCGCCGAGTTTGACTATTCCGGCACGCAGGCAGTCAAGGCCTTGAAAGCCGAAGGCTACCGCGTGGTGCTCGTTAATTCGAATCCCGCCACGATCATGACCGATCCTGAAATCGCGGACGCAACTTATATCGAACCGCTCACGGTCGAAGCTCTTGAAGCCATCATCGCGCAGGAAAAGCCCGATGCCATGTTACCCACCGTCGGCGGTCAAACGGGATTAAATCTCGCGCTGGCTCTCAGTGAAAACGGCGTGCTTGAAAAATATGGCGTGCAACTCATCGGCGCGAATCTCAATGCCATCAAAGCCGCCGAAGATCGTTTGTTGTTTCGCGAGACCATGCAAAGAGTTGGCATTCCCATTCCACATGGCGGCGCGGCGTATTCATTAATAGAAGCAGAAGAAATTACAAAGCAAACTGGATTTCCTGTTTTAGTCCGCGCTTCGTTTGCGATGGGCGGCACAGGCGCATCCTGGGTATATGAACCGAAGCAACTTCAAGAAGCCGTGCGTAGTGCGATTTCTGAATCGCCGATTGGTCAGGCTTGGTTGGAAGAATCTGTGTTAGGTTGGAAAGAATACGAACTCGAAGTGATGCGTGATAAAGCTGATAACTTTGTGGTCGTGTGTTCCATCGAAAATCTCGACCCGATGGGTGTGCATACGGGCGACAGCATTACCGTCGCACCCGCGCAAACGCTGACCGATCGTGAGTATCAAGTTTTGCGTGACCTCGCTCATCGCGTGCTGACCGCCGTGGGTGTTGAAACGGGCGGCTCGAATGTGCAGTTTGGTGTTGACCCAAAAACAGGTCGCGTCGTGGTCATTGAAATGAATCCGCGCGTCAGTCGTTCGTCGGCGCTTGCATCCAAAGCCACGGGCTTTCCGATTGCAAAACTTGCCGCGCTCGTTGCCGTTGGTTATACACTCGACGAAATCACAAATGATATTACCGGGCAAACCAAAGCCGCCTTCGAGCCATCGCTCGATTATGTCGTCGTCAAAATTCCACGCTGGGCGTTTGAAAAATTTCCAGGTGTGGATCCCACGCTCGGCCCGCAAATGAAATCGGTGGGCGAGTCGATGGCGCTCGGTCGCACATTTCCCGAAGCCTTGAATAAAGCGATTCAGTCTTTGGAAATCGGTGTAGACGCACTCGACGGTTCCGGGCCTAACAAAGAATTGATCACTGACCCTGAAACATTCGCCACGCTGCAAGTCCCCACTGCAGATAGATTGTTCCGCGTCTATCGTGCCATTCAGCAGGGAATGGCATTGGATGAAATTTCTCAAGCCAGTGGTTACGACCTTTGGTATCTTGCCCAGATGAAGGAAATGCAGAAGTTAGAACGCAGAATGCAGAATTTTGAAAATGCAGAAGGTGGAACGCAGAACGTAGAATTTAAGGGCTTATTACGTGAAGCAAAGCAAATGGGCTTCGCCGACTCGCACATTGCACGGCTCTTAAATTCATCATTCTTCGCTCTGCATTCTGCATTATCCATAAGAGACCTCCGCAAACAACTCAACATCCTCCCCACCTTCCAACGAGTCGACACCTGCGCCGCCGAATTCGAATCACAGACGCCCTATCTCTACAGCGCCTATGAAATGGAAGATGAATCAAGACCGACGGATAAAAAGAAAATATTAATTCTCGGCGGCGGACCGAATCGTATTGGCCAGGGAATTGAATTTGATTACTGTTGTTGTCAGGCAGCGTTTGCATTGTCCAAGATGGGCTATGAAACCATCATGTATAACTGCAATCCCGAAACGGTTTCAACCGATTACGATACCGCAGATCGTTTATATTTTGAACCGCTGACTCTTGAACATGTACTCAATGTAATTGATAAAGAACAACCTATTGGCGTCATCGTGCAATTCGGCGGACAGACTCCGCTCAATTTGGCAGCTGGACTCGAAGCGGCAGGTGTGAAAATCTTGGGCACGTCACCGCATGCCATTCAACTCTCCGAAGACCGCGAAGAATTTGCAAAATTACTGCGCGAGTTGGATATTCCACAACCTGAAAACGGAATCGCACGTTCCATCGAAGAAGCACGTGTGATCGCTGAAAGAATCGGTTACCCCGTTTTGGTACGCCCGTCATTTGTTTTAGGTGGCAGAGCAATGGCTTTAGTGGAGTCCGAACCCCATTTGGCAGGATTCATTCAAAAGGCGATTGAAGCGGCTCCTGGTCAGCCCATCCTGATCGATAAATTTATGGAAGATGCTTTCGAAATTGACGTGGATGCATTGGCAGACGGGGAACGTGTCGTTATCGGGGCGATCATGCAGCATATCGAAGAAGCAGGCGTCCATTCGGGAGATGCGGCTTGTGTTCTGCCTCCGTATAAAGTCAGTGCGTTTCATCTTGGGATCATGCGCGAGTACACCGAACAACTTGGTCTCGCGCTTGGCGTGCGCGGATTAATGAATGTGCAGTTCGCATTGAAAGATGAAGTGGTCTGCGTGCTGGAAGTGAATCCACGTGCTTCGCGGACGGTTCCGTACGCCAGTAAAGCCACTGGTTTAAATCTCGCATATGTTGCGGCGCAAGTGATGGCAGGCAGTAAACTCGAAGAACTTGGCGTCACCGAAGAACCTCGCGTGGATGGTTTCTTCGTTAAAGAAGCAGTGCTGCCATTCAAGAAGTTGCCGGGTTCCAGTATTTTGCTTGGGCCTGAAATGCATTCCACTGGTGAAGTGATGGGGCATGCTTCGCATTTTGGTCATGCCTTTGCGAAATCGCAAATCGCGGCGGGTACAGGCTTGCCGCAAAATGGCGCAGTGTTGATCACGGTCAACGATTTTGATAAAAGCGCGGGCTTGAAATTTGCACGTGATATGCAGCGCATGGGCTTTAGTTTATACGCCACACCGGGCACAGCAGATATGTGTGAGAAGGCTGGCTTATCTGTGACTGTGGTGGAGAAGGCGCAGGATGGCTCCACACAAATCGTGGATTTGATTCGCACAGGAAAAATTCAATTGGTATTAAACACACCGCTCGGTCCACATGCGCATACCGACGGCGCGGAAATTCGCTCGGCGGCGATTGCGATGAATGTGCCGTTGCTGACAACTCTTTCCGCGGCGTACGCGGCGGTTGCCGCGATTCAGGCGATGACTAAAAAAGAATTAAGTTACCGAAGTTTACAAAGTCACTTTTCGTAAATGCAGAATGATGAATACAGAAGTCAGAATTTCAATTCTGCATTCATCATTCTGACTTCTGCATTTGGAGTTAACCATGAATATTGTTGAAACCGAAAATAAACACACCTCAGGTGTGTACGCCAAGCAAACCTTGACTATCGTGCGTGGACAGGGCGCTTCGTTGTTTGATGTGGACGGCGTGGAATATTTAGACTGCTCCTCTGGACACGGCGTTGCCAACCTCGGTCATGCGCACCCGAAAATTGCTGAAGCGCTCTATAAGCAGGCCAATACGCTGATCACACTTTTTGAAACTTTCCCCAATGATCAACGCGCCATGCTGATGGAAAAGATCACCGCGCTGGTTCCCGGCTTGGACAGAGTCTTCTTCTGCAACTCAGGCACGGAAGCGGTCGAAGCGTCGTTTAAGTTTGCGCGTATTTCCACGGGACGTAAGAATTTTATTGCCGCGATGCGTGCCTTTCACGGAAGGACATATGGTTCGCTCTCTGCAACATTTAATAAAAAATATCGCGAAGGATTCGAGCCGTTGTTGCCTGGAGTTTCGCATGTTTCATATAACAATATCGAAGCGCTGGATAAAGCAGTAAATGAAGAAACAGCCGCTGTAATTCTTGAAGTATTACAAGGCGAAGGTGGTGTGTATCCTGCCAGCTTGGAATACATTCAAGCCACACGCAGAATCTGCGATGAGCGCGGCGCATTGCTGATCATCGATGAAATCCAAACGGGCTTTGGGCGCACAGGCAAGATGTTTGCAATTGAACATTTTGGAGTCACACCTGATTTGTTGACTTGCGCCAAGTCGATTGCGGGCGGCGTGCCGATGGGCGCGGTCTTGATTGGCAGCAATGTAAAGAATCTCACCCCGGGTGTGCATGGCTCCACCTTTGGCGGGAATCCGCTTTCGTGTGCGGCGGCCAATGCTGCGCTGGATGTGATGAAAGAGGAAGACCTCGCTGGTCAGGCTGCGGCGAAGGGCGCGTATCTTGTAGAGAAGTTGAAGAAGATCGTGTCGCCTAATATCCGTGAAGTGCGCGGCATGGGATTAATGATCGGTATTGAAATGAAACAAAAAGTTACAGCCTATGTCAAAGCCTTGCAGGAAAGAAAGATTATCGCTTTGAATGCTGGTATGACCGTGATTCGATTGTTGCCGCCGCTGGTGATTACGTATGAGCAGATCGATCATTTGGTGGAAGTTCTTGGTCAAGTTTTAACAGAAGAACAGAACGCGAGCGAATAAGATAAAAACTTATCCGTGCTCATTCGGCGGCTGCCGCAGAGTCAACTATCGGCGGCGAGTGAAGCGTATAGAGTCGCATAAAGAAGAAGCACGTGAGTTCCGTTGTCAGCGCAGATGGACGAATTCAAAATCCAATTTCAAGGACACTTGAAGGAAACGAAACGGTAATTTAATGATAAAGGATGGTTGCTATGGATAGAAATAATGAAGAGAAGTTCGATGAGCTTGGCCAGCCGCGTAAACAAGGTTTATATGATCCACGTTTCGAGCATGATTCATGCGGTGTGGGCATGGTGGTTAATATTACGGGTAAAAAGTCGCATCGTATTATTGAGCAGGCCATTACCGTTTTGACCAATATGACTCATCGCGGCGCGCGCGGTAATGAGTCGAATACTGGGGATGGCGCCGGTATTATTATACAAATGCCGCACACGTTCCTGCGGAAAAAAACTGAGCGCCATGGGTTTAGTCTGCCGGAATTGGGCAAGTATGGCGTGGGTATGGTTTTTCTGCCGCCTGACCCCAATCATCGCCGTGTGATCGAGATGCACTTTGAGTCGATCATTGCTTCTGAGGGGCAGCGGGTGCTCGGCTGGCGTTCGGTAAAAACGGATAACAGCGCTTTGGGTGATACCGCCAAACGGGGCGAACCTAAAATGCGGATGGTTTTCATCGCCCGTAATGTGAACATCGCAAATGATATGGATTTTGAGCGCAAACTATATCTCATTCGTAAACGCGCTGAAAAAGAAATTCGCTTTGGGGGCGTGTTCGAAGGCGGTAAATATTTCTACGTTACAAGTCTTTCCTATAAAACGCTCGTTTATAAAGGTATGTTAGTCTCCGATCAATTGGCGGGGTATTTCCCTGATTTGTCTGACCCTGATATGGAAAGCGCGTTGGCAATTGTTCATTCACGCTTCAGTACCAATACGTTCCCGAGTTGGGAACGCGCCCATCCTTATCGTTATGTCTCACATAATGGAGAGATCAACACCCTGCGCGGTAATGTGAACTGGCTGCATGCGCAGGAAAACATTTTTGAATCTTCTGTTTTTGGAGATGAGATCAAGAAGGCATTGCCAATTATGCAGTCTGACGGCAGTGACACGGCCATGTTTGATAACTGTCTCGAATTTCTAACACTGGCCGGGCGTTCGCTTCCGCATGTCATGATGATGATGATTCCTGAACCGTGGTCACACCATGAAAGTATGCCCGACGATAAGCGCGCATTTTACGAATATCACGCCAACTTGATGGAGCCGTGGGATGGCCCCGCAGCGATATGCTATACCGATGGCGTCATGGTGGGGGCGGCGCTCGATCGTAACGGCTTGCGTCCTTCGCGCTATTACATTACCAAGGATGAACAACTCATCCTGGCTTCTGAAGTGGGCGTGATCGATATCCCAGCCGAAGATATTGTCTACAAAGGCAGGCTCAAGCCGGGGCGCATGTTGGTGGTGGATACAAATGAAGGACGCATCATCAGCGATCAGGAAATCAAACAAAAACTGGCAGATGAACATCCATACCGTGATTGGCTGAATAAATATCAAGTATTGCTCGAAGATTTGCCAAAACCCAAAGCCGCCCAAATTCCACCGACCGATCTTGCTACTGTGTTGCAGCGTCAGCAGGCTTTTGGATATACCGATGAAGAATTGAACATGATCTTAATTCCCATGGCGCAAGATGGGGTTGAGCCGCTCGGTTCGATGGGAAATGATGCCGCGTTGGCGGTACTTTCAGATAAGCCAAAACTTCTTTACGATTACTTCAAGCAGCTCTTTGCGCAGGTGACCAATCCGCCGATCGATGCCATTCGTGAAGCTCTGGTATTTTCAACTGAAGTCATGGTCGGTGCAGAGAGCAATATGCTCGAGCCCGCTCCTCAAAACTGTCATCAAATTCGGCTCGATTATCCGCTCCTGACCGATCAGGATTTGGCGAAAATTCGATACAGCAAAATACCCGGATTCGCAGCCTCCACTTTGCCAATTGTGTTTCCCGCTGGCTCGGGCGGCGTGGGCTTGGAACAGTCGATGGATGAACTGTTCAAAGCAGCAGATGCCGCCATTGCGCGCGGATTTAATCTGATCATTCTTTCAGACCGCAGTGTGGATAAAGATCACGCGCCCATCCCGGCGCTCTTGGCTGTTTCGGGTTTACATCATCATTTGATTCGTCAGGGAAAGCGGACTCAAGTCGGTCTCCTGTTGGAGAGCGGTGAGCCGCGCGAAATCCATCACTTTGCCGCCCTAATCGGCTATGGCGTCACTGCCATCAACCCATATCTAGCCTTCCAATCAATTGAAGACTTAATCGCCCGCGGCGCGCTTAAAGATATCGAATACAAACTTGCGGTTAAGAATTTCTTGAAAGCCGCCACCAAGGGCATCGTCAAAACTTTATCGAAGATGGGCATATCTTCGATCCAAAGTTATTGCGGCGCGCAAATCTTTGAAGCGCTGGGCATTCATCAAAGCGTGATCGATAAATATTTCAAATGGACTTCTTCCCGCATCGGCGGCATTGATCTGGAGGTCATCGCACTCGAAGCTGAAATGCGTCATCGTCAGGGCTATCCGACCCGCCCAACACATGAGAAGTATTTACAAACTGGCGGCGAATATCAATGGCGGCAGGATGGCGAATATCATCTATTTAATCCACAGACCATTCACAAATTACAAAAGGCTGTTCGTGACAATAACTATACAGCCTTCAAAGAATATTCAGAGTTGATCAACGCAGAGAACGCGAAAAAAGGAACTCTGCGCAGTTTGTTCGAGTTCAAAAATCTGGCTGGCCCAATCCCCTTGGATGAAGTGGAATCTGTCGAAACCATCGTACATCGTTTCAAAACGGGCGCCATGAGTTATGGCTCGATCAGCAAGGAAGCTCACGAAGCGCTGGCCATAGCGATGAATCGCATTGGCGGCAAAAGTAACAGCGGCGAAGGCGGCGAAGACCCCGAACGTTATACCCTCATGCCCAATGGTGATTCCAAAAAGAGCGCCATTAAACAAGTCGCTTCAGCGCGCTTCGGTGTGACGAGTGAATATTTAATCAACGCCAAAGATCTGCAGATCAAAATGGCACAGGGAGCCAAGCCCGGTGAAGGCGGACAGTTGCCCGGCCGCAAAGTGTATCCGTGGATCGCCAAGGTGCGCTACTCAACCCCCGGTGTGGGTTTGATCTCTCCTCCTCCGCACCATGATATTTACTCAATTGAAGATCTGGCTGAGTTGATCCATGATTTGAAAAATGCCAATCATGAAGCGCGTATTAACGTCAAATTGGTTTCAGAAGTGGGCGTTGGCACCATCGCCGCTGGTGTGGCGAAGGCACACGCCGATGTGGTATTGATCAGCGGCTATGATGGCGGAACGGGAGCGTCACCCATCAGCAGCGCAAAACATGTTGGCTTGCCCTGGGAATTGGGATTGGCCGAAACGCATCAGACTTTGCTAATCAATAATCTGCGTGACCGCATCGTGATCGAAACTGATGGACAGCTAAAAACAGGCCGTGACGTGGTCATTGCCGCATTATTAGGCGCTGAAGAATTTGGCTTCGCCACCGGTCCATTGGTATCGCTCGGCTGTGTAATGATGCGCGTTTGCCATTTGGATACCTGCCCAACCGGCGTCGCCACCCAAAACCCTGAACTGCGTAAAAACTTCACCGGTGACCCGCAGCATGTAATCAACTTTATGCACTTCATCGCCGCAGAAATGCGCGAGTTGATGGCGCAATTGGGATTCCGTACCATTGAAGAAATGGTTGGCCGCTCAGACCGCCTACAAATGAATGGCGCGATTAAACATTGGAAAGCCAAAGGCCTTGATTTTTCAAATTTGTTTTACCAGCCCGATGTAGATGTGGAAGCTCTACAAACCTGCCAGGTCAAACAAGATCATGGATTGGAAAAATCACTTGATGTGCAAGTCTTGCTCGATCTGTGTAAACCGGCTCTCGAAAAGGGTGACTCTGTACAAGCCGAACTTCCGATTCGCAATGTCAATCGCGCCGTGGGGGTTCGCCTGGGCAGCGAGGTTACACGCCGTTATGGCGCGGCAGGCCTGCCTATGGATACGATTCGTCTCGCATTTAAAGGATCCGCCGGCCAGAGTTTTGGCGCATTTATTCCCAGCGGAATCAGCCTGACTCTGGAAGGTGACTCTAACGATTACATCGGCAAAGGCTTGTCCGGTGGAAAAATTATTGTCTACCCGCCTGCCGGCTCCACGTTTGCCGCAGAAGACAGCATCATTATTGGTAACGTCGCATTTTACGGAGCGACCAGCGGCGAGGCTTATGTCCGTGGCCGCGCAGGCGAACGTTTCTGTGTGCGCAACAGCGGTATGCAGGCGGTCGTCGAAGGAGTGGGCGATCACGGTTGTGAATATATGACCGGTGGACGCGTGGTTGTGCTGGGGCGTACCGGGCGCAATTTTGCGGCGGGTATGTCTGGCGGTATCGCGTATGTGTTTGATGAAAAGGATGAGCTGCCTTCCCGCTGTAACACTGAAATGGTCAGCCTGCAAAAGCTAACCGACCCCATTGAAATTGAAACTGTCAAAGCCATGCTTCAACGTCACGTCGATGCAACACAAAGTTCTTTCGCGCAGCGCATCCTTGATCAATGGGAAGACAGTCTGTGCAAGTTTGTGCGTGTCATGCCCAAAGACTATGAGCGTATGATGCAGATATTCAAAGATGTTGAATCTTCCGGGCTGAGCGGTGACGAAGCAGTCATGGCGGCATTTGAATTAAACAGCAAGGATGTTTCCCGCGTTGGCGGTAATTAAAGATAATTTTTTAACACAAAAGATACCAGGTACACAAAAGGGAAAAATTCCTTCGTGATCTTGGTGCCCTTCGTGTTTAAGATTTTTATGATGGAGAAGAACAATGGCTAAACCAACTGGATTTATGGAGTATCAGCGCGAACTGCCCGCTGATCGCGCACCGCAGGAACGTATTAAAGATTGGCAGGAGTTTCACCTGCATTTCGAAGATGCCAAACTGGAAATTCAAGCGGCACGCTGTATGAACTGCGGCATTCCATTTTGTCATACAGGTAGTTTGATCAGCGGCATGGCGGCTGGTTGCCCGGTCAACAATTTAATTCCTGAATGGAACGATCTCGTGTATCGCGGATTGTGGCAGCAGGCATTGGATCGATTGCTCAAAACCAATAACTTTCCCGAGTTTACCGGGCGGGTCTGCCCGGCGCCTTGTGAGGGTTCGTGTACCTTGGGAATTAATAAACCTGCTGTTGCGATCAAGAGCATTGAACATGCGATTATTGAAAAAGGATTTGAAGAAGGTTGGATCGTTCCCAATCCGCCTACTTTTCGTACAGGCAAAAAAGTTGCGGTAGTGGGTTCAGGCCCTGCCGGGCTGGCGTGTGCCGATCAACTTAATAAAGCAGGTCATCTGGTGACTGTGTTTGAGCGCTCTGATAATGTGGGCGGTTTGCTGACTTATGGCATCCCGAATATGAAGCTTGATAAAAATGTTGTTAAACGTCGCGTAGACTTGATGACTGCCGAAGGAATTAATTTTGTCACCAACATCGAAGTTGGGAAGAATTATCCCGCTGAAAACTTATTGAAAGAGTTTGACGCTGTGGTTCTATGCTGTGGTGCAACCAAACCCCGTGACCTGCCCATCGAAGGACGCAATTTCAAAGGGATTCATTTTGCAGTTGAATTCCTGCATGCCAACACCAGAAATGTGCTCGATCAACAAAATGGAGCCGCAAAAGGGGATGCTCAATTTGGCTTTCCTTTCGTGTCTGCTCAAGGCAAAGATGTGATCGTCATCGGCGGCGGCGATACTGGCACCGATTGTGTAGGCACATCCATGCGTCACGGATGCAAAAGCCTTGCCCAGCTTGAAATCCTCAGCCGTCCTGCGGATGCGCGTCAGGCGGATAATCCCTGGCCCGAATGGCCCAAAGTTTACAATCTCGATTATGGGCAGGAAGAATACAAAACTTTATATGGCAGCGATCCGCGCAATTACTCAGTGACCGCCAAACGTTTTATCGGGGATGAGAACGGCCAGGTCAAGGAAATTCAAATGGTCAACGTTGAATGGGCCAAGGATGCGAACGGACGCTTTGGTCCGCGTGAAATTCCTGGCACGGAACAAACCCGACCTGTGCAGCTGGTTCTGTTGGCGATGGGATTTCTTGGCCCGGAAGACGCGCTGATTGAATCACTCGGCGTCGCACGCGATGAACGCAGCAACGTCAAAGCGGAGTACGGTAAATTTTCTACCAATTTACCCGGTGTTTTTTCAGCAGGTGACATGCGCCGCGGACAAAGCCTGGTGGTTTGGGCGATCAACGAAGGCCGCGCCGCCGCCCGTGAATGTGATCGTTATTTGATGCTCGAAACTGCGCTGCCTTAATCGCGGGATAAAAATTTGATTTTGGAGCATCATGAATATCGTCTGGTGCAAGCGATGGTCAAGGAATAATAATGAGTGACACTTTAATTGGATTGGTTTCACAATACAGCCCCTCAGGCCACGAACGCGGCGCTGTTGAGTGGCTGGTGGCGCGCATGAAGTCACTTGGATATGATGACTCATTTATAGATGAAGCGGGTAATGCTGTTGGTGTGATGGGGCAGGGGGCGAAGCAGGTTGTCTTGCTGGGTCACATTGATACGGTGCCCGGAGAAATTTCGGTTCGTGTTGATAATGTAGGGGCGACTGGCCAGTCGCCCCTACTATACGGTCGCGGCTCGGTCGATGCGAAAGGTCCGCTGGCGTGTTTTGTGGATGCCGTTGCAAATGTTGGCGTTAAAGAAGGCTGGCAGTTTGTGGTCATTGGCGCTGTGGAAGAAGAACGCAATTCGGAAGGTGCAAGATTTGCAGTCACACAATACAAACCAGATTTCGCGATCATTGGTGAACCGAATCGCTGGGACAGAATGGCGCTGGGATATAAAGGCAGTGCGTGGGCAAATGTAACCATCAAGCGCGGACAAGCTCACTCAGCCAGCGGCGAAGAAACTGCGGCAGAGTCTGCGATTGAAGTTTGGTTGAAGATCAAAGCGTATGTTGATTCTTTTAATGTCGATAAGCCAAAAGCCTTTGATAAATTGTTGTTGACTTTGCGCGGCATGGATTCAGATTCAAATGATTTCGAGCAGTGGGCGCGGCTGAAAGTTGGTATGCGTTTACCCGTGGAAGTTTCTCCCGAAGATTGGTATCGTAAATTAAATGAAGAGACCCTAAAGGTTTCTGAAACCTTTAGGGTCTTAGTAGAACCAATGGGGTTTGCGATTCCCGCTTGGGGATGCGAGAAAAACACTCCGCTAGTACGAGCCTTCTTAAGCGGAATCAGGTCACAGGGCGGGGAGCCGCGTTTCGTCTATAAAACGGGAACGGCTGATCTGAATATCGTCGCGCCGGTCTGGAAGTGTCCCGCTGTGGTGTATGGCCCAGGAGATTCTGCAATGGATCATACGCCCAACGAGCACATTGAATTGGAAGAATATGCAAAAGCGGTAAATGTGTTGAGTGAAACACTGACCAGGTTGACAAATTAAATCAATAAGAGAATAGCTGAAAGTTTGAACGCTTGAGAGAAAATCCTCGAGCGTTTTTATTTTGGGGGCTGTGTTCCCATTAATTCCGTAAAACTGCGATTAGAATTGATATTGATGAACTATTTAAATAAATATTCCATTAGTTACATATTATATTTTGAATATTCACTAAAACACAGAATTTTTGTTGAAATGGAGAACATTTTATGATAAAAAGTTCCAAGAGTACTGGTCTGGATAAATTGGACAAATCGGTGCTGCGTGCCTTGCAGGTAGATGGCCGCTTGAGCAATGTCAAATTGGCGCGCAAGGTAAGCCTGTCGCCGCCTGCCACACATGCGCGGCTTAGGCGGCTGGAAAAAGAAGGTTATATCCGTCAGTACACGGCAGTGGTCGACCGCGAAAAGGCTGGATATGATCTGTTGTGTTTTTTGCATATCAGCCTGCAAATGCACCAGGTGGCTCAAGTGGAAAAGTTTCGCGAGGCCACCCGCAAAATGCCTGAGGTGCTGGAGTGTCATCACATCACCGGCGAATATGATTATTTATTGAAGGTGGTGTTGCGTAATCGTAAGGACCTGGAACGATTCGTTGTGGACAAGATCACGCCGATCCCGGGTGTGGCGCGCATCCACACGAGCTTGGCGTTTACCGAAGTGAAATCTACGATGGCGCTGCCATTGGAGTAATATAAATCAAAGGAGAAATATCATGACCCAAATCACACCAAAAACGATGGGACAACAATTCGGTCGCCGCTCATGGGCGGAACCATGGAAGATCAAAATGGTTGAGCCTTTGAATGTTATCTCAGCTGAAGAACGCGAGCAGGCGTTGATTGAGGCTGGTTTCAATACATTTTTGTTGCGCTCGGATGATGTGTATATTGACCTGCTCACCGATAGCGGCACCGGCGCGATGAGTGATCGTCAATGGGCGGGCATGATGATGGGTGATGAAGCGTATGCCGGAAGCCGAAATTTCTATCATTTTGAAGCGGCTGTCCAAAAGGTGTATGGCTATAAACATATTATCCCGACACATCAAGGACGGGGTGCGGAACATCTGATTAGCCAGACAGTGATCAAAAAGGGACAGTATGTTCCCGGTAATATGTATTTCACAACCACACGTCTGCATCAGGAAATGGCGGGCGGCACGTTTGCCGATGTCATCATTGATGAGGCGCATGACTCCAAAAGTTTGCACCCATTCAAGGGTAATGTTGATCTCGACAAGGTGCAGGCATTGATCGATAAAGTTGGCGCAGATAACATCGCCTATGTCAGCGTGGCGGGCACGGTCAATATGGCAGGCGGACAACCCGTCAGCATGGCAAATATCAAAGCGCTGCGTGTGTTGTGTGACAAACATGGCATCAAAGTTTATCTTGATGCGACACGCATGATGGAGAATTCTTATTTCATTCAGGAACGTGAAGAGGGATATGCAGATAAATCAATCGCTGAAATTCTTAGTGAGTTTTGCAGCTACACCGATGCCGCCTGGATGAGCGCAAAAAAGGATAATCTTGTCAACATTGGCGGTTGGTTGGCAGTCAATGATTGGACGTTGTTTGAGGAATTGCGTAACCTCGTCGTCGTGTATGAAGGTCTGCATACATACGGCGGACTCGCCGGTCGCGATCTCGAAGCGATGGCGATTGGCATCGAAGAATCGGTTCAGGATCAACACATCCGCTCGCGTATTGGTCAGGTGTTGTATCTGGGTGAATTGCTCACTGATTGGAATATCCCGATCGTACAGCCTGTGGGTGGGCACGCAATCTTTTTGGATGCGAAGGCGTTTTATCCGCACTTGAAACAAATTGAATTTCCCGCGCAGACTCTTGCTGCAGAACTCTATCTCGACTCAGGCATCCGCTCGATGGAGCGCGGCATCGCCTCGGCAGGACGCGACCCAAAGACAGGCGATCATTACTACCCCAAACTTGAGTTGACCCGCCTGACGATTCCCCGCCGCGTTTACACTCAGGCACACATGGATGTTGTCGCTGAAGCGGTCAAGGCTGTGTACGATGCCCGCGAATCCACGCGTGGGTTGAAGATGGTCTACGAGCCGAAATATTTACGATTCTTTCAAGCAAGATTCGAGCGGCTGTAAATAATAGACAGGTCACGTTCTCAACGTGACCTGTTTTGTTTTAACCTGGCGAAAATAAAAAAACGAATTAGGAAGTCAATGCGTTATCCAGATCCCAAAGAATATCTTTGATATCTTCCAGCCCAACGGATAAGCGAATGAAATCAGGGCTGACACCTGCGGCGATTTGTTCTTCTTCTGAAAGTTGGGAGTGCGTGGTGCTGGCGGGATGAATGGCGAGCGACTTCACATCTCCAAGATTGGCAACGTGACTAAATAGTTGAAGATTATCAATGAAGCGCGCGCCTGCTTCCTTGCCGCCTACAACACCAAAGCCGAGCATGGCGCCGACACCTTTTGGTAAATATTTTTTTGCCAATGCATGATCTGGGTGGCTGGAGAGACCCGCATAGGTAACCCACTTCACTTTTGGATGACTCTCAAGAAATTCTGCAACGCGTTGTGCATTTTTTGTGTGACGTTCCATGCGCAACGACAGCGTTTCGAGTCCCTGTAAAAATTGCCACGAAGTGATCGGTTGTTGACACATGCCGAAGTCACGCAAAATGCCTGCGCGTGCTTTTGAAATAAAGGCCAGCGGACCAAAATCATCAGCGTATACAACATGGTGATAGGCTGGGTCGGGGTCTGTAAAATTTTTGAATCTCCTGCTTTTGCTCCAGTTGAATTTGCCTTTGTCTATAATCACACCGCCGATGGATGTGCCGTGTCCCCCAATGAATTTGGTGGTGGAGTGAGTGATGATATCCGCACCCCATTCGAAGGGCCGACACAAATAGGGTGTGGCGAAGGTGTTGTCGATCATTAACGGAATGCCGAATTCCTGTGCGATTTTTGCAACTTTTTCAAAAGGAAAAACATTCACCAGTGGATTGCTGAGCGTTTCGCCGTAAATGATTTTTGTGTTCGGTTGAATGGCGCGCCGAAAATTTTCAGGGTCAGATGGGTCAACCAATGTGACATTGATTCCCAAACGTGGAAATGTATATTTGAATTGCGTAACTGTGCCGCCATATAGCTTGGAGGTTGAGACGATATGATCGCCCGCTTCGCAAATCGTGAGGATGGCAGTCGCCTGTGCCGCGTGCCCCGAACTGACTTCCAGCGCGCCCACTCCGCCCTCAAGGCTGGCCATGCGTTTCTCGAAGACATTTATCGTCGGGTTGGAAATGCGGGTATAGATGTTGCCTTCTTCTTGTAAGGCGAATAAACGCGCCGCCCGTTCGGTGCTTTTTAAATCGTAAGCGGATGTTTGATAAATGGGAACCGCTCGGCTGCCTGTGGCAGGATCTACTGTGTAGCCTTCATGCAGTTGACGAGTGGTAAAACCAAACTGACGTGTTTTATTCATCCTTCCGCCTTTATCCTTTATCTTTCGTTCTTTTTATCGGAATGTCATTCGGGTCAAAGGCCGTGGCTTGGTACACATAATAGTTCAGCCAGTTTGCGTACAACAGATTCGCGTGTCCACGCCAGCGGACATTGGGAGTCTGGCTTGGGTCGTCTTTGGGATAGTAATTTTGCGGTACGTGAATCGGAAGTCCCTTGCTGATGTCGCGGTCGTATTCACCTTTGAGAGTCAGCGGGTCATATTCAGAGTGACCTGTGATAAAGAGGTGGCGCCCGTCTTTTGAGCCGACGATGTATACGCCCGCTTCCTCTGATTCTGCGAGCAGTTGTAACTCGTCCACTTTTTCCACATCTGCGCGGCGGATCTCGGTGTGACGGGAATGCGGGGCGAGGAAAATGTCATCGAATCCCCGCAGCAGGTTCTCGGTCGAGGAGAGGATGCGGTGTTCATAGACGCCGAACATCTTATGGGGCAGGTCATATTTTGGGATGCCGTATTTATGATAGAGCGCGGCTTGCGCTCCCCAGCAAATATAAAAATTGGATTCGACATTGGTTTCAGACCAATCCAAAATTTGAGTCAATTCATTCCAGTAATCCACTTCCTTGAATGGCAATTGCTCCACGGGCGCACCCGTGATGATCAGGCCGTCAAACTTTTTATTTTTGATCTCATCAAAGGTGACATAGTGATTAAGCAAATGCTCGGCGTCGGTGTTCTTTGATTCGTGGGTGGCGGTGTGAAGTAGTGTGATCTCCACCTGCAGCGCGGAGTTGGAAAGCAGACGTAAAATTTGAGTTTCAGTTGCGATCTTGGTCGGCATGAGATTCAGGATCGCCACTTGAAGCGGACGGATATCCTGTTCTTGTGCGCGTTCTTCATCCATGATGAAAACATTTTCGTTTTCAAGAATGGCGCGTGCGGGAAGGGTGGAGGGAATTTTTACAGGCATAAGATAAATGAAGAATGAGGAATGTAGAATGCAGAATGAAGAACTTAATTCTTCATTCTGCATTCTACATTCTGCATTAACTATTGAGCGCTTGATCGAGATCCCACTTGATATCTTCGATGTCTTCGAGACCAACGCTCAAGCGGACAAAATCGGGGCTGACCCCAGCGGTGACTTGTTGTTCTTCACTGAGCTGGCTGTGGGTGGTGGTGGCAGGATGAATGGCGAGACTGCGCGCATCGCCCACGTTGGCGAGGTGACTGAAGAGTTGCAGGCTTTCGATGAATTTTCTACCAGCTTCTGCGCCGCCTTTGACACCAAATCCAAGAATCGCGCCTGCGCCTTTGGGTAAATATTTTTTGGCGCGCGCATAATCGGGGTGACTCTTGAGGCCAGGATATTTGACCCAGCTGACTTTCGGATGCTTCTCAAGATATTCGGCAACGGCTTGCGCGTTTTCCACGTGACGATCCATGCGCAGGCTGAGGGTTTCAACGCCTTGAATGGTCTGCCATGAATTGAACGGGGATTGGCACGCGCCAATGTCACGCAGTACATGCACGCGGGCTTTGATGGCGAATGGCGGCAAGCCAGCGCCGACCAGGCTGGAGTAGACCAATCCATGATACGAAGGATCAGGTGTATTGAAGTTTTCGAATTTACCGTTGGCGAAATCATAATTGCCGCCGTCGACGATGATACCGCCGATGGAAGTTCCGTGTCCGCCGATAAACTTGGTGGTTGAGTGGGTGATGACGTGTGCGCCCCATTCAAACGGACGGAAGAGATACGGTGTGGCGAAAGTGTTGTCGATCAATAAAATCAGTTTGTGTTTATTGGCGATCTCTGAAACTTCTTCAATTGGGAAAACAGAAAGATCAGGGTTGCCGAGAGTCTCGCCGTAGATGATTTTGGTGTTCGGCTGAATGGCCGCTTCAAAATTCTTCGGGTCGGTTGGGTCTACGAAAGTGACCTGAATGCCAAGCTGGGGAAGTGTGTATTTGAATTGATTGTATGTGCCGCCATATAAACGGCTGGACGAAACGATATGATCGCCCGCGCTGCACAAAGTGAAAATGGCCTGTGCCTGCGCCGCGTGACCTGAACTCGCGGCCAATGCGGCCACGCCGCCTTCGAGCGAAGCAATGCGCTGTTCCAATACATCGGTGGTGGGATTCATCAAGCGTGTATAAATATTGCCCAGCTCTTTGAGCGCAAATAAATTCGCGGCGTGCTCTGTGCTTTTGAACTGGTAACTTGTTGTTTGATACAAAGGAACTGCGCGACTGCCCGTAGTGGGGTCGGGGGAGTAGCCCGCGTGTAATTCACGGGTGGCGAAACCTAACTTGCGATCTTTGATTGTGGACATTTAATATATCTCCTCTTGAATAATGTTTACCCGCCCTTCAGAAGAGTTAATTTAAGCGCTTAAGTAAACACTTAAAAAAATAACCTCTTCTGAAAGTATAAGAAGAGGTATACGTCTATACCGTCCTCTCATCTTCCAGATATGAATGACTTTTTTCTGTCATTCTTATTTGTCGGATTTGGCACCATAACTATTGTCTGGTTGCCGAGACTTCAAAGGGCCGATCCCTCAGTCTCTCTGGATAAGAGCGAATATTTAACTGTGCATTTTATATCATGGCGATTAATGATGTGTCAAGGGTCTAAACAACCCTGTTACAAATAGTACCCATTCGGGTCATTTATAAAAGATTTTCATTTACCAATAATTCAGCATTATAAATCGACGCACCCGCCGCGCCGCGAATCGTGTTGTGGGAAAGTACAACGAATTTAAGATCAAGGATGGGATCACGCCTCACACGGCCGACGACTGTCGTCATGCCTTTTCCTGTTAATCGGTCGAGTCTTGGCTGGGGCCTATCCGCTTCATCTCGGACGCTGATCACTGGGCGCGGTGACGAAGGCAGTTCTCTGGCTGATGGGTGAGCTGTGAAATCGCGTAAGGCTTGAATCGCAGTTTCAGGTTCAACAGGATTTGTCAGCGCCACACTCGCGCACAACGTATGACCATCAATCACGGCCACGCGGTTGGTGTGTGCGCTGAATTGAATGTCTGCCATGTCAATTTTATTACCGTTCAATTTACCGAGCATTTTGCGCGGTTCCCATTCCACTTTTTCTTCTTCGCCGCCGTTGCCAATATTTGGAATGACGTTGTCCATAATATCGAGTGACGAAACGCCAGGATAACCCGCGCCTGATAAAGCTTGAAGCGAGACTGCGAAAACTTTCTTCACGCCGAAGGCATCATCTAATGCCTTGAGTGCAATCGTCAGTCCCGTGCTGGTGCAATTCGGGTTTGTGACAATGCATCCGCTCCAGCCGTGATTCTTGCGCTGTTCATGGATCAGTTGAATATGATCCGCGTTGATTTCTGGCAGCAGTAGCGGCACATCCACTCCGCGCCGATACGATGACGCATTCGAACAAACTGCTGAGCCTGCCTTCGCAAACAATGGTTCGAGTTCATCTGCAATTTCAGTGTGCAATGCTGAAAAGACAATCTTCGCCTGCACCGCATCCGTATTAGCGGGGACGACGAGCATATTGCGCGCGTAGTCAGGCATGGGCGTATCCAACACCCAACGCGCGGCGTCTGAATATTTTTGCCCAACCGAACGATCCGAAGCGGCCAGCGCCACCACCTTGAACCACGGATGATTATCCAACAACGAAATAAAGCGCTGGCCGACAGAACCTGTCGCGCCGAGAATGGCTACGGGGATTTGAGACATGTATAACTCCTAAAGATTTTTTGTTGGAACGTTTGAAGGTTACAGGTTGAAGATTTTCAACGTTTCAACTTGCCAACTTTTGAACCTGTAACCCGTTATTTCACGATCAACTCATGCAAAGACCGTACCGCCAATTCTGTATCCGCCGCGGCGACCACCATGCTAATGGACACTTCTGAGGAGCCTTGCGCGATGGCTAATACATTTGCTTTGCTGTTCCCCAATTGCGAAAACACTTGTCCTGCCACGCCGGGCGTGTGACGCATCCCCACGCCGACCACAGTGATGATCGAAACATCTTCCGTCATCCAGACCCGGTCAATGTCTTCGTCTTCGATCTCGGTGGCGGAAACTGCCTGCAGCGCATGGATCACAGATGTGGCCGATTCAGTGGGCACGGCAAAACAAATCGACTGTTCTGAGGATGCCTGTGTAATTAATGGCACGCTGGTCTTCGTGGATGCGACCGCACCAAATGCGCGCGCCGCTACGCCAGGGACGCCCAGCATACCACGCCCTTCAATCGTCACTAATCTTTGATGACGGATGGCTGTCACTGCTTTAACTACCTGCCCATCACGCGGATGTAGATCAGATGGCACGTTCGCGATCAAGCGTGTGCCCGCATGTGACGGGTTGAATGTGTTGCAAATACGCAGTCCAATCCCCGCATCCACAATGGGACGAATCGTTTTGGGGTGCAAAACTTTCGCGCCGTAATAAGCCAACTCTGCCACTTCGCTGTATGTGATTTCAGATAAGGTGCGCGCTTCTTTCACAATGCGTGGATCGGTGGTCATGATGCCGTCCACATCGGTCCAGATCCAAACATCGTCAGCAGGCAGGACGGCGCCGATGATTGCCGCCGAGTAGTCGCTGCCGCCACGCCCTAAGGTGGTGATCGCGCCTTCGGGCGTCGCGCCAATAAATCCCGTTGTGACTGGGACAATGCCTGCGTCCATTAGTGGATTTAATAATTTTCGTGTCTTTTCGGTGGTGGCTTTGAAGTCAGGATGCGCGTGCTGAAAGTGGGCATTGGTGACCACGAACTCAGTAGACTCAATCGCTTTGGCATTGACTCCTGCGCTTTCAAGTACTGCGCCCAGCAAGCGCACGCTCATCCGCTCGCCGATGGATGCCACCGCGTCTATCGTCCGTGGGCTGGCTTCGCCGAGAATCGCAATCGCTTTGCATAAATCTACAAGTGAGAGAATCAATATGTTGATTTCCTGCTTGGTTGCTTCACGCAGTTTTTCATCTTGGATCAGTACATCTGCAACGGAGAAGTGCTTTTCCCTCAGCGTTGATTCTACACTCGTGAGCGAATCAGTTTTCCCTTGCGCAGCGGAAGCGGCAGAGTCTAATAATAAATTAGTCATACCAGACATGGCGGAAGTGATCACCACCAGGCGCGGATATTGCGCGTGCGCGTCCTTCACGATCTGCGTCGCCTTCATCAGCGCATCCACCGACCCGACCGATGTGCCTCCGAATTTCATAACGAGCGTTTGTTTTTCTGGCATGCTGTTCTTCTCCTAAAGATTTTTAAACACAAAGGGCACGACACTTGCGCCGCACGCCAGTGCAGGTGAGTACACAAAGGTGGGGTTGTTGGCACAATTCACTTGGTTTCCTTAGTGCTCTTTGTGTCCTTCGTGTTTAAAGAATTTGATAACAAAAACGCCCCACGTTTTCCGTGAGGCGTTGTGCGTTCTGAAAGTAACTTTGTTTCGTTTACTTTTGACCAAGCGCAACTGCCTCACGGAATGTACCGAAGGTAGTGGTCATGGTCATCATAGTGCCGAAACAGAAGTTGTTCATATTGGTCGGTATTCTATGCGAGGGCCGGGGATTGGTCAAGGGGGAATATGAAATTATTTTTTCTTCTTTCCAGAATTGAACTCAATGAGTTTTTCCCAATCAATATTTCCATTCGTGCAAAAACCTTGAAAGAATTCATTTGTAAACAAATTCAAGATACGTCCATATTCTTCTGAAAACTCTTGATTTCTTTCTTTTGCTCTGTAACCAAGTGGTTCAATAATATCTATGTATAAACGCTCATTGCCAGAAATGAATTCCCAAAACTCTTGACCACAAAGCTTTTGGTAATCATTTTTGTTTGATTGGTTTTCGCGTCCATAACAGCAACCATTAACTGCTTGAATATTTACTTTGGAATTACTTGTCCGCAATATTCTTTGTGCCTTTTTAAAATTATCTACCATTTTCTTGAGTTGGCTGCTATTTCCCCAGTTTGGCCCTGATTTTATAGAAACTATATAAAGTATTTTATCCCGTTCAAATTCTAAGTCAATTCCTTCAGCAGAAGACTTTTTTCCATCGAATACTTTTTTGCAAACAAAGATTGCAAGTGTTTCGAGGAATTCCCCGAACACAGATTCTTCTTGTGATGATAAATGCGCTTCAAGAAGTAGTTTTACTAAATCTTGAGCAGTAGTAATATTTTTGGCTCTAAAAAGATAAGGGTTTTTTCTTTCGAGTACTTGAGATAGCTTAAGCTTCCGTAAACTATCCGCTCTTCGTTTGTGGAAGTCTCCAATATTTTGCTCAACAAATTCAACTGCGTCGTTTAGATTTAGTGGTTTCATATTTTCCCTTTTTTTCAAGCAATAGTGGTTGACGTTTGAGAGAGCTTGTTGCTGTAAATATGTCTTTTTCTGCTAATTTGTAATATTCAGGTAATATTTCAATTCCAATTGAATTTCTTTTCATTCTTTGAGAAACTTTAATTGTCGTTCCTGATCCCATAAATGGGTCTAATACCCAACCTCCTTGCTTAGTAAATAACTTTACAAACCACTCAGGAAGGTCTTCAGGGAAGACTGCACTATGGCTTTTATTCCTTGTTTCGGTAGCCATGTGAATAACGTTGGTTGGATATGCTTTTTCTCTGCCAATCCAGTTCGAAATATTTTTTCCAAAGCCGCTTCCGACTTTTGATGGGTCTCTTACTTTGTCTGTTTCACTTAAGTTTTTTAATCGTCGTGTTGCCCAATCTCCCATTGGAACCATTACTTCTTCTTGGTACATATTAAATTTTCGTGTTTTATTAAACTGAATTAGTCTCTCCCAAGAATCTCTAAACCTATTGGGCCATTTTCCCGGGTATGAATTTTTCTTGTGCCAAATAAATTCTTCTGTCCAAAGCCATCCTTGTGTTCTCATTGCAATAATTAAATCCATTACGTAAGTGTGCCGTTCACCATTTACAACTTTTTCTTTGATATTTAAAACAAAAGTCCCATCTGGTTTTAAAACACGTAATAACTCCTGTGATATTGGGAGAAACCAATCAACATATTTATCGGGAATAACTCCTCCATACGTTTTTGCGCGACTGTCGGCGTAAGGGGGTGAGGTAAATATTAAATCAATAGAATTCTCTTTGAGATTTTTTAATTCACTTTCACAATCACCAAGTATTAAGCACGATTCAAGTTGTTTCATAAGCTAAATTATACACGGCATATTCGATTATTAAAAATCTCTAAATAGGTATACTTGAATCGCCCTCACTTCCCAAACATTAAACTGAAATCGATTGCCATAACCGAATCCCACAAAATCCCCTTGACATATTTCCGAATCTGCCTATAATCGGGCGAAATCACACGCACATGAACCCATCTATATTCAACCTCTCCCTTATTGTAGTCGTCCTTGTAGTCCTTATTATTAAGGACTTATTTCTGGTTAGGATGGCAGCGGTGAGAACGAAGTAAATCACTGAGTAAGTACGAAGAGCCGCCCTAACCACGGGCGGCTCTTTTTATATAAATTAAGAAATTATGGAGAAGATTATGACAGACATGAAAAATAACAGCAATGCGATCACGACCGGTCCCAATCGTGCGCCGGCGCGCGCCATGCTCAAGGCGGTTGGATTTACCGATGAGGATTTGCGTAAACCGATTGTGGGTGTAGCCAGTACGTGGATCGAGATCGGACCGTGCAACTATCATCTGCGGCGGCTTTCGCAAAAAATCAAAGAGGGAATTCGCGCTGCCGGTGGAACTCCGATGGAATTCAATACGGTTTCCATTTCTGATGGAATCAGCATGGGGTCAGAGGGAATGAAAGCTTCATTAATCAGCCGCGAGGTGATCGCTGATTCAATTGAGCTCGTGGCGCGCGGAAATCATTTCGATGCGATTGTCTGCCTCTCGGGCTGTGACAAGACCAATCCCGGTGTGATGATGGCGCTGGCCAGGCTCGACATTCCCGGGTTGGCTTTGTATGGCGGTTCGATCAACCCCGGCAAATTGGGTGAGAAGTCACTGACCGTTCAGGATGTGTTCGAAGCAGTCGGCGCTCATGCGGCTGGCAAAATGACAGACCAGGAATTTGCAGATGTGGAAAATTTTGCCTGCCCTGGTGCAGGCGCATGCGGTGGTCAATTTACCGCCAACACCATGTCCACGATCATGGAATTCATCGGCATCTCGCCAATTGGTTTCAATAGTGTGCCTGCCACTTCAGAAGAGAAAGATCAAATTGCATTTGAAACGGGGAAAATAGTAATGGAAATGCTGCGAAATGATTTACGACCCTCTAAAATTTATACCCGTAAAGCAATAGAGAACGCGATCGTTTCTGTAGCCGCAACTGGCGGTTCGACGAATGCAGTTCTTCACCTTTTGGCATTGGCACGCGAAGCGAATGTTGAATTGCATATCGATGATTTCGATAAATTGTGCGCGAAGGTGCCCGTCCTCACCGATATCAAACCATTTGGCAAGTACATGGCCGCAGACATGCATGCTGCAGGCGGCATTCCCTATTTGATGAAAATTTTATTGGATGGCGGTTATTTGCACGGCGATTGCATCACCGTTACTGGAAAGACGATTTCAGAAGCCGCGCAAACCGGCATCGAAACGCCGGGCCAAAAGGTGATCTATCCATTGGACACGCCTTATAAAGAAAATGGCGGGTTGGTCATTTTGCATGGCAATCTCTCGGAAGAAGGCGGGGTTCATAAAGCCGCGGCGAACAACATCAAACACTTTAGCGGAACGGCGCGTGTCTTCGAGCGCGAAGAGGATGCCATGCAGGCAGTCACAGATCAGAAGATCAAGGCTGGAGATTTTGTGGTCATCCGTTATGAAGGGCCGAAGGGCGGGCCGGGGATGAGAGAAATGCTTGGGGTCACGGCAGCAATTGCCGGCGCAGGCCTGAGCGATACTGTCGCCTTGTTGACCGATGGACGTTTCTCCGGCGCAACCCGCGGCATCTCCGTTGGGCATGTCGCTCCAGAAGCTTTTGTGGGTGGGATGATTGCATTCGTCAAAGATGGTGACATCATTACGATCGATGTGGAAAAACGTGAATTGCGCGTTGATATTTCTGATAGCGAATTGGCGAAACGTAAAAAAGGCTGGCAGGCGCCTGCGCCGCATTATACGCGGGGCGTAATGGCGAAATATGCACGCGGCGTATCGTCTGCGTCTGAAGGTGCAATTACAAGTTAATAAGATCTAGCACCACAGGCACGAAGTCTCTGAGAAAAGCAAAAGTTTTCTTGGCGCTCTCTGTGGTTCTTTGGCAAAAATGTGCAAGGAGAATTTATGAAAAAAACTGGTGCTGAAATTTTATGGGAATGCGTGGTGCGTGAAGGCGTGGAAGTGGTCTTCGGGTATCCAGGCGGGGCGAATATGCCGATCTATGATGCAATGTTGAGTTATCCGATTCATCATGTATTGGTAAGGCATGAGCAGGGTGGGGCGCACATGGCAGATGGATATGCACGCGCTTCGGGTAAGGTGGGCATGGCGATGGCAACCTCCGGCCCCGGTGCGACAAATTTGGTGACGGGCATTGCCACGGCGATGATGGATTCTGTGCCGGTAGTTTTTGTTACGGGTCAGGTTGCCGCGCATCTGATCGGCGGCGATGCGTTTCAAGAAGTAGATGTGACCGGTATTACCTTGCCGATTACCAAACATAATTATCTTGTGACACGCGCCGATGAAATTGCAGAAGTTGTGCGTGAAGCTTTTTATATTGCGCGCAGTGGACGCCCCGGTCCTGTCTTGATCGACATTTGCAAAAATGCGCAGGTGGAACAGACTGAGTTTATCTATCCTGAAAATGTGAAGTTGCCGGGCTATCAACCAGTAGCTCACGCGCCACAGGAATCCTTGGAGCGCGCGGTCAAGTTGATCGAGAAGGCACATCGCCCAGTCATCCTGTGCGGACATGGCGTTTTGGTTTCCAAGGCAGAAGAAGTGTTGATGCAATTTGCAGTCAAGACACAAACGCCTGTCGCAAGTACATTGTTGGGTCTTGGCGCGTTCCCCGCTTCACATGAGTTGAGCCTCGGCATGATGGGTATGCACGGAGAAGTCCATACCAATATGGCGATTCAAAACTCAGATTTGATCCTCGCCTTCGGTATGCGCTTCGATGACCGAGTTACAGGTACATTGAAAACCTACGCGCCGCACGCAAAGAAAATTCATATTGAGATTGATCCATCCGAAATACATAAGAATGTGACTGTGGATGCCGCGCTGGTGGGTGATTTGAAAACCGTATTAACGGATATTGTTCCTTTGGTGGATGAATACGACCATGACGAATGGAAAAAGGAAATCAACGGCTGGAAGGCCGAAGCCGATAAACGCAGTATTATGAACTGGCCTGATGACGGCAAATTGTATGTGCCGCATGTGATCGCAGATATTTGGAAGGCCACCGGCGGCGGCGCGATCATGACCACTGACGTGGGTCAACATCAAATGTGGGCTGCGCAATATTACACTTTTGATAAACCGAATCGCTGGCTCACTTCGGGCGGCGCTGGCACGATGGGTTTTGGTCTGCCTTCCGCCATCGGCGCGTGGTTTGCCGATAAAGATCAGGAAGTATGGGCAGTGGCGGGTGACGGTGGTTTTCAAATGACCTCTGCCGAGTTGACAACGGCTGTGCAGGAAAATGCGAATGTAAAAGTCGCCATCATGAATAACAGTTTTCTGGGCATGGTGCGTCAGTGGCAGGAATTTTTCTTCGAGAAGCGTTACTCGGCGGTCAATATGCTCTCGCCTGATTTTGTGAAACTCGCCGAAGCGCACGGAGTCCCAGCCAGACGCGTGACCAAACGTGAAGAAGTGGACGAAGCCATTGCATGGGCGCGCAGTATCAAAGGTCCAACTGTGATCGAGTTCAAAGTGGAAATGGAAGACGCGGTCTATCCGATGGTTCCCGCAGGCGCGGCCTTGGATCAAATGATACAGAGACCTGCGAAGGCATAATTACTGTTTACCAATTACGAGTGATAGGTAATTAGTGATTGGTAAATAATCTGAACGGAGAATCAAATGAATTACACTTTCATCGCATTAGTAGAAAATAAACCCGGTGTTTTGAATCGCGTGGCGTCTTTATTTCGCCGCCGCAATTTCAATATTGAATCGCTCGCGGTCGGGCGCACGGAAGACCCAGCCGTGTCACGCATGACCGTGGTAGTGGGCTGTCCGAATGGCGATATGGATGCGCATCGGATTGAGGCGAATTTATATAAACTGGTCAACGTGATCGACGTGCAGGATGTTACGCGTCAACCTTCGGTAACCCGTGATCTGGCTCTGATCAAAATAAAAGTCGGCCCCGAGAAACGCGCCGAAGTCAACGGCCTCGCCGAAATTTTCCGTGCGCATATCGTGGATGTGGCAGTTGACTCGGTCATCGTCGAAATTACAGGTACGGAAGATAAGATCGAAGGTATGATCGAGTTGTTGCGTCCGCTGGGAATTGTGGAAATGGTTCGCACGGGACAGATCGCCATGACTCGCGGAGTTAACGATGGCGTACGCCGCGTTCCCGGTGTGACAGGTAATCATCGCTACGAAGATATATCTGAATTGGCGGAGATGGCACCGTAGGGGAAGTTAGGAATGAAGAATGAAAAATGATGAATGATGAATGACACATGCACTGCAACGAACGCACATCGTCCCGATGTTTTTCGGGAGTGAGGCGCAAGTGTGAATAAAACCTTCATCTTGAAATTACAACTAAAATCTGAATAAAAATAAAACTAGGAGAAACATAATCATGGCAAAGATCAATTTTGGCGGTACAGAAGAAGAAGTGGTAACACGTGACGAGTTTTCACTCGATAAGGCGCGTGAAGTTTTGAAGAATGAAGTGGTGGCTGTTCTCGGCTATGGCGTGCAGGGACCTGCGCAGGCGATGAACATGCGCGACAATGGCATCAATGTGATTGTGGGTCAGCGTGAAGGTACATCCAATTGGGACAAAGCCATTGCAGATGGCTGGGTGCCTGGCGAGACTCTCTTCAATGTTGAAGAAGCCGCAGAGAAGGGAACGGTCATTCAATATTTGCTCTCTGATGCAGGTCAGCGCTCACAATGGCCGAAGATTGTGGAGCATCTCAACGAAGGCGATATGCTGTACTTCTCACACGGATTCTCTGTCACATTCAAAGATGACACCGGTGTCATTCCTCCTCCGCATGTGGATGTGGCTTTGGTTGCGCCAAAAGGTTCTGGTCGCAGTGTCCGTATTAATTTCCTTGAAGGCTCGGGTATCAATGCCAGCTTCGCCATTCATCAGGATGCGACAGGCCGCGCAAAAGAACGTGCGATTGCGTTGGGTATCGCCATTGGCGCGGGATATTTATTCCCGACTACTTTTGAAAAAGAAGTTCATTCCGATCTGACAGGTGAACGCGGCATTCTGATGGGCGCTCTCGCGGGCGTGATGGAAGCGCAATACAACGAACTCCGCAAGCATGGACATTCTCCCTCTGAAGCTTTCAACGAAACTGTGGAAGAACTTACCCAATCTCTCATTCGTCTTGTCGGCCAGAATGGCATGGACTGGATGTATGCCAACTGTTCGACCACCGCTCAACGCGGCGCGTTGGATTGGAAGGATAAGTTCCGCGATGCGACTGCGCCTGTGTTCAAGGATTTGTATGAAAGTGTAGTCACCGGCAACGAAGCCCGTATTACGCTCGAAGCCAATGGTCAACCTGATTATCGCGCAAAACTCGAAGTGGAACTTGCTGCCATTCGTGATTCTGAAATGTGGCGCGCTGGCGCTGCGGTGAGATCCTTACGCCCTGAAAATTGGAAGAAATAAATTGGTGATTGGTAAATTGGGAATTGGCAATTTGGTGAAAACCAGCATCCCAATTTACCAACATACCAATTTACAGGAGGCCTTATGCCAAATAACTATGTAAAGATTTTTGATACAACTTTACGCGATGGCGAACAATCCCCGGGCGCCACGATGACTTCTGCCGAGAAGTTGGAAGTGGCGCATAATCTCGCGCGTCTCGGTGTGGATATTATCGAAGCGGGATTCCCTGCCGCTTCGCCCGATGACCTGGAAGCTGTCAGACGAATTGCTGTTGAAGTGGGAAATCCTGCCAACGCGGAGTCTGATGCGAGAGTCCCCATCATCGCAGGATTGGCACGCGCCAACAAACCTGATATCGATAAAGCTTGGGAAGCAGTCCAAGGTGCGAAGCGGCCGCGTATTCATACGTTTCTTGCCACGTCTGCGATTCACATGAAACACAAGTTGAAGATGGATCCTGAAGATGTTGTGCAGCGTGTTTCTGAAATGGTCGCGTATGCAAAAACATTTTGCGAGGATGTTGAATTCAGCCCCGAAGATGCAGGCCGTTCTGATCCTGAATTTTTGTATGTAGTGCTGGCCGAAGCCATCAAATCGGGCGCGACCACTTTAAATATTCCCGATACGGTGGGATACACCACGCCCGATGAATTTTATGCTTTGATCGATGGCATTATCAAGAACACACCTGGGATGCATGATGGCATTACGATTTCTGTGCATTGCCATGACGATCTGGGGATGGCTACGGCGAACACGCTGGCTGGGATTCGCGCAGGCGCGCGTCAGGCCGAAGTAACTGTCAATGGAATTGGCGAACGCGCGGGCAACACCTCGCTTGAAGAAGTAGTGATGACATTGAAGACTCGTTATCCTGTTTTCAATTTGGAAACGGGAATTGAGACGAAACAACTTTCACGCATCAGTAAACTTGTTAGCAATTACACGGGCATCGTGGTGCAGCCTAACAAAGCCATTGTGGGCGCGAATGCATTTGCACATGAAGCGGGCATTCATCAAGATGGAATGTTGAAACATCAAACCACGTATGAGATCATGCGCCCCGAAGATGTGGGCGTGAATCAATCGAACCTTGTCTTGGGTAAACATTCAGGCCGTCATGCGCTGCGAAATCGTCTCGCCGAAATGGGACACTCGCTCGACGAAGTCGAACTCGATAAAGCCTTTGCGCGTTTCAAGGAACTGGCCGACCGTAAAAAGGTCATCACTGACCTTGACCTTGAAGCCGTCATCGCCGATGAATTCTACAAACCGCGCGATGTGTATTTGTTGAATGGCTTGCAAGTCACCAGCGGTACGATGGGCATGCCGACCGCCACCGTCCGTTTGCGCGGACCGGATGGCATCATTCATACTGTCGCATCAATTGGCACTGGCCCAGTGGATGCAACTTACAAAGCGATTGACTCGATTGTCAATGTGCCATGCACGTTACTGGAATTCAATATCCACTCCATCACCGAAGGCATTGATGCGCTCGGCGAAGTCACTGTCCGCATACAAAGTGAAAGCGGCAACACCAGCATGGATCCGCAAAGTGAAGTTGAATATTCCCGCGTCTATGGCGGCCATGGCGCAGATACCGATATCATCGTTGCCAGCGCGAAAGCTTATATCAATGCTTTAAATAAACTCATCATTTCACAAACCGAAGGCATTGAAAAAGTAAAAGATAATATCGGTGTGATGTTGGGATAATCAACCGACGGCAGACCGCGGTCACGTAATAAACACCATTAATTTTATGAAGGTTACATACTCTATGACTCAAACGCCAAAAACACTTTTCCAAAAAATCTGGGATACACACGTTGTTGCACAACAACCTGCATCTCCCGCTGTCCTTTATATTGACCTGCACCTTGTGCATGAAGTCACCTCGCCGCAAGCCTTTACGGGATTACGTCAGCGCGGATTAAAAGTCCGCCGCCCCGATAAGACTCTTGCGACGATGGATCACTCGATTCCCACCACGCCGATAGAGGTTCCCATTGCTGACGCGATGGCCGCCGCCCAGATCAAGCAAATGGAAACAAATGCCGCGGAATTCGGGATTACCTTGCATGGCATGAGCAGCCCGCATCGCGGTATTGTGCATGTCATCGGCCCCGAACTCGGGCGCACTCAGCCCGGCATGACCATCGTCTGCGGTGACAGTCACACTGCCACGCATGGCGCATTCGGTGCGCTGGCGTTTGGTATCGGCACATCCGAAGTGGAACATGTACTCGCGACTCAATGTCTCTTGCAGAATAAGCCCAAGACTTTTGAAGTCCGTGTTGAGGGTAAATTAGCAAACGGCGTTTCTGCCAAAGATATCATTCTCGCATTGATCGCCAAGATTGGCGTCGGTGGGGGAACGGGACATGTCTTTGAATTCACCGGCGATGCCATTCGTGGATTAACGATGGAACAGCGCATGACCGTTTGTAACATGTCGATTGAAGGTGGCGCACGCGCAGGTATGATCGCCCCCGATGAAGTGACCTTTGAGTATCTCAAAGGCCGCGAGTTTGCCCCCCAAGGCGCAGACTGGGATAAAGCCGTTGCCTATTGGAAAACATTGCCCAGTGACAAAGGCGCAGTCTACGACAAGACCATCACGCTCAACGCATCTGATCTTGAGCCGATGATTACCTACGGCACAAATCCCGGCATGGGCATGAAGATCACAGATCGCATCCCAACCACTGAAACATTTACCGAGCCTTCCCAAAAAGCCGCCTTCGAAAAAGCCTTGAACTACATGGGACTTCAACCCGGCCAATCTTTGCTCGGCCAAAAAGTGGATGTGGTCTTTATCGGTTCCTGTACCAATTCACGCATCTCTGACTTGCGTTTGGCGGCATCATTTCTAAAAGGCAAAAAAGTGGCTGATGGATTGCGCCTGATGGTTGTCCCTGGTTCGCAGGATGTAAAGAAACAAGCCGAGCAGGAAGGCCTCGATAAAATCTTCATAGAAGCAGGCGGCGAATGGCGTGAAGCAGGCTGTTCCATGTGTATCGCAATGAATCCCGACTTCCTTACTCCAGGTCAATATGCTGTTTCAACCAGCAACCGTAACTTTGAAGGACGTCAGGGCAAAGGTGGACGTTCGTTTCTAGCAAGCCCCATCACGGCAGCCGCATCCGCTATCAGTGGTGTAGTTACTGACCCGAGAACAATACTCAATCAGCAGTAATAATCGTAAATCTAAAATCATAAATCGGAAATCGAAATGGCAAATTTTACAACATTAACTTCCCGCATCATGCCTCTGCCTGTCAACGATATTGACACGGATCAGATCATCCCCGCGCAGTTTTTGAAAGTCACCGACAAAAATAATCTTGCTGATGCACTTTTTTTCAACTGGCGCTACAACGACGATAAATCTCTCAAAACAGATTTCATCATTAACAAACCCGAGTCAAAAGGTTGTCAAATTTTATTGGCCGGTGATAATTTTGGCTGTGGTTCGAGCCGCGAACATGCTCCGTGGGCGCTCACCAGTTATGGCTTCCGCGCCGTCATCTCAACTTCCTTCGCAGACATCTTCAGCAACAACTCTTTGAAGAATGGACTCATCCCGATCATTGTGGATGATGAGACTCACAAGATGCTCTTTGACCTTGTGGAAGAAGCGCCTCGTGCCGAACTGACAGTTGATCTTGCGACACAGACATTATCCTTCCCCGGAGGTTCAGTCACGTTCCCGATTGATGCGTTCAATAAAACTTGTTTGCTCAATGGCGTGGATGAACTTGGTTACATCCTGGGTTTTGAATCGGAAATCGCGGCGTACGAGCAAAGAGCGTAATTGAGTAATTGGTAAACAGTAATTACCACTTACCACTTACTGTTTACCAACACAAAAGGCAACACATGACCTTACCCTTTATCCAGATCTACGACACCACCCTGCGCGATGGGACTCAATCTGAAGGCTTCACGCTTTCGAGCAATGACAAAGTCCGCGTGGCTCAACGGCTGGACGATCTCGGCGTGGCTTTCATCGAAGGCGGCTGGCCGGGCTCCAATCCAAAAGATGTTGAGTTCTTTGAACGCGCCAAAGACATGCAATGGAAAAATGCATTGATTGCCGCGTTTGGTTCCACTTGCCGCGTCAAAGGCGGGCCTGAAGACGATGCCAATATCAAAGCCCTGCTTGATTCGCAAACGCCCGTTTGCACCATCTTCGGCAAATCGTGGACGTTGCATGTCAAGGAAGTTTTGCTGACCACGAATGAAGACAACCTGCGCATCATTGAGCAATCGGTTGCCTATCTCAAAGCCAATGGCAAACGTGTCATCTACGATGCCGAACATTTCTTCGATGGCTACAAAACAGATTCATCTTATGCGCTTGAGACATTGCAGGCAGCAATTCGCGGCGGCGCAGAGACTGTTGTATTATGTGAAACCAACGGCGGCACATTGCCTTGGGATGTGGAAAGAATCATTCGCGAGATTAAATCCAAACTCAATCATCCATTTGGAATCCATACCCATAACGACTCAGAATGTGCCGTTGTGAATTCACTGATTGCAATTCGTGAAGGCGGAATTCAAGTGCAAGGGACGATTAACGGAGTAGGGGAACGTTGTGGCAATGCGAATTTGGTTTCCATCATGGCTGACCTTGAACTCAAGATGGGCTATGAGTGTTTGCCAAAAGGAAATATCAGCAAATTAACTGACCTCTCCCATTTTGTGGCAGAAGTTGCAAATATCTCACCCGATGAGCATTTGCCTTTCGTTGGGAAATCTGCATTTGCTCACAAAGGCGGCGTGCATGTCGCGGCGATGAGACGTTCACCGCAATCGTATCAACATGTGGAGCCTGAGATTATCGGCAATAAAATGCGTGTGGTGGTCTCTGATCTTTCAGGCCGCGGAAATTTACTGAGCAAAGCCGAAGAGCATGGCGTGGAAGTGGAAGGCGAGGAAGTGGTTGGCGTCTTGAATGACATCAAGGAACTTGAGTCACGCGGCTTTTCATTTGAAGCTGCCGAAGCTTCTGTTGCGATCATGTTGAAGCGTCAGGAATATGGCTATAAAGCGCCCTTCGAACTCGTGGACTTTTTCGTCAACGTTGAGCATCGTCAGGGACGCGGCATCTTCGCTGAGGCGATGGTCAAGGTGCGGGTGCAAGGTGAGTTGTTACATACGGCGGCGGAAGGCAATGGCCCAGTCAACGCCATGGATAATGCTTTGCGAAAAGCGCTCGTTGGTTATTACCCGCAGGTTATGAAATTTCATTTGTCTGATTACAAAGTTCGTATTCTGGATTCAGATCACGGCACGGAAGCCATCACGCGCGTATTGATCGATACCCGCAATGACACAGGCCGCTGGAGCACTGTCGGCGCGAGTACGAATATTATTGAAGCATCGTGGCGCGCATTGGCTGATTCATTTGAATATGGGCTAATGGTGGCGCACTAAAATCACGACCACAGACGACCGACCGCAGACCGTTTTTATGGTCTGTCGTCAGCGGTCTGTGGTCAAACTGGAGACTTATCTTGGAATACAAAATTACCCTGCTCCCTGGTGACGGCATCGGCCCTGAAGTGGTTGGCGAAGCCGTGCGCGTGCTGGACTACGTTGCCAGCAAATATAATCACACCTTCAAATTTACCGAACGTTTAATGGGTGGTTGTTCCATCGATAAATATGGTTCATCACTTACCGATGAAACTCTTGCTGATTGCCAATCTGCAGATGCAGTTTTGCTTGGCGCGGTTGGCGGCCCGAAATGGGATGATCCAACAGCAAAGGATCGCCCTGAGCGTGGATTGCTTGCACTGCGCAAAGGTCTTGGCGTGTTTGCAAATTTGCGCCCTGTCAAAGTACACCCTGCGCTGATGGAATGGTCACCGCTTAAGCCTGAGAAATTGCAGGGCGTGGATATTCTTGTGGTGCGCGAACTCACGGGTGGTTTATATTTCGGCTGGCCTAAGGGACGTGATATCAAAGATGGCCGCGAACGTGCTGTGGATACACTTGAATATTATGATTACGAAATTCGGCGCGTGATGGAATTGGCTTTTAGATTGGCGAAAGGCCGCAAGAAAAAAGTAACTTCTGTGGATAAAGCCAACGTGTTAGAGTCGTCTCGTTTGTGGCGTCAGATCGCGACTAAAGTTGGAGCGGAAAATGAGGATGTGGAACTCGATCACATGCTGGTGGATACCGCATCCATGCGGCTGATAACTGGTCCCGCGTGGATGGATGTAGTCGTCACTGAGAATATGTTCGGCGATATTCTGACGGATGAAGCGTCGGTTTTGGCAGGATCAATGGGGATGTTGCCTTCTGCCAGTTTGGGAGAATCAGGCCTCGGGTTGTACGAACCGATTCATGGATCCGCACCAGATATCGCAGGCAAGGGAATCGCAAATCCGATTGGGACGATTCTTTCAACGGCGCTGATGCTGCGTCATTCATTGAAACTTGAAGCAGAAGCGGTCACAATTGAAAATGCTGTTGAACGTACCATTACTCAAGGTGCGCGCACCGCAGATATTGGTGGCAAGTTAACAACCCGTCAGATGGCGGATGAAATTATTAAACATATAGGAGATTAAGTTATGGGAATGGAATCGAAATTCATCTGGAAGAATGGCGAGCTTGTGCCGTTCGAGCAAGCGACCTTGCATTTTCTCACGCCTGCTTTGCATTATGGCGCGGCTGTGTTTGAAGGCATTCGCACCTATAACACGCCGAAAGGCCCGGCGATCTTTCGTTTGCGCGAACATGTGGAGCGTTTGTTCGACTCGGCGCGTGTGTTGGGCTTTCGCGAATTTCCGTGGAATGTGGAGGATGTAATCAAAGCGCACAAGGATACCGTGCGCGCCAATGGATTCACCGATTGCTATGTGCGCCCGTTGATTTATTTAGATGGCGGCGGCTGGAACTTGAATGTGGATAGCGGCAAACCTTCGTTGATGATCGCGGTCTGGGAATGGAACAATTATTTGGGCGCAGAAGCGCTTGCAAATGGGATACGTGCAAATGTTTCCTCGTTCACACGCCAGCATCCAAACGTCTCGATGACCAAGGCAAAAATCGCCGGTAATTATGTAAACAGCATTCTTGCAAAAACAGAATCGGAACGTAATGGATTTCAGGAAGCGATCATGCTGGATCCGCAGGGATATGTTGCAGAATGCACTGGCGAAAATCTTTTTATGGTTCGTGATGGGAAAATTCTTACTCCCTCAACCGCGCCGGTGTTGGAAGGCATTACACGCCATTCTCTTACCACCATTGCCAATGACCTCGGATATTCAGTACTCGAAGTGCCAATTTCACGCGATCAACTTTATATCGCTGATGAAGTCTTCGTCTGCGGAACTGCGGCGGAATGTATCGGCTTGAGCGAGATCGACTTCCGCACTATTGGAAGTGGTTCGACTGGCCCTGTCACAAAGAAGATTCAGGATATATATCACGAAGCGATTCGCGGCAAGGTGGCGAAGTATGAAAGCTGGTGTGATTACGTGGGGTAGAGAAAATAAAGAGTGAAGACAGAAGGCGGAAGGATGAATTTGGTTCATCCTTCCGCCTTCTGTTATTATGGTATGACCTTTGGACTCTTTTCGGTTTTAATAAAACCAGATGGTTTGTTGTATAATTTTCAAACACATGCAAACAGTACAGGAGGATTTGTTCATTGTTAAATACTATAAGCCCCTACATCACCAGAGATGAACCTTTTGGCCCGATCGATTCGGCGGATATTGATAAGAGCGATCTGAGGGCTTTGGAACTTTTGTTTGAACAACATAACTGGACGTATAAGAATCTTCGTCACAGACCTTCCATCATTATTGGGCGCAGGGGATCAGGCAAGACCTATTATTTGCGCAGTGTATTCTTTGACAAGCAATATGATTTTTATACCGAGATCAGAACCGCGCGCGTGTTGGGAAAAATGACACGGGTCATTCAGCGTATGACGAAGGATGCTGTTTTTCCTGAGATGGTTTCGGAACTTTGGGAGACCGTTTTATGGATCAGCGTGTTTGCCGAGGTTAGAAAATCCACGGTGTTGTCGGAGGATGATATGTATGTGGTGGGCGCATATCTTGAGAGCGTAAATGTCCGCGATAGTGATAGCGTTGACGAAGTGCTTTCGAATCTGGCTACCATATTGGATGATGCAATGAATAAAAACCTGAGCGGGGAGGCGGCTGAGATTTTAAGAGGATATGGCAGAATCACGTTTGATAATGTGAAAGGCGTTGTGACAGGCAGCCTGGAACGCTCCAAAAAGACTTTTGTGATCCTGATGGATTCGCTGGACGATTTCCAGCTGGATATGGATGCTGTCTCCCGCTCTCTTCAAGGGTTGCTTAAGCTGGTTGGATCAATGAACAAGCCGAGGGATGTGGTCGACGTGCGGTTCTGCATCCCCGCTGAGATCTATCACCGTTTTCTGACAATATCTTCCAACCCGAACAAGGATTTTCGGCGCGCGCTCAAGCTGCAGTGGACAGCGGGTGAGTTGGTCTTGATCGGAGCACAGCGCTTGATGTTCTACCTGACTTTGTATTATCAGGAGTTTTTGAAACCGATCAGTCCACTTGACCCGACCAAGCGTGCTGATGCGTTAAAGCTTTTTCAGGCGGTGCTGCCGGAGAAAATAACCAATCAGGCCGGATATCAGGAAGAGACCATGTCTTATATTCTGAGGCACACCCAGCTTTTGCCCAGGCATTTTCTGATGTTGTTGAACTCGATCTTCAAAAGCCCCGGCGGGACTCGCAGGCTGACTCCGTTTCCAGTTACCCAGGACCGAATCACAAACGGTGTTCGGCAGGTGGAGGAGTTTATGATCGGTGAGATATTTGTGGCATTCAAGCCAACGTATCCCACAGCCGAAGAGACTTGTAAACGCTGCCTGCCCGAACTGGGACATAAATTTACGATGGGTGACCTGCACCGCGTTTTTACCCGTCATGGCAAGGCTGTCTTTGGCAGTGATAATCTTTTTGATTTTCAGCGTATGCTCTTGGAGATTGGTGCGATTGGCAGGGTGATTCCCGGCAAGGAAAAAGATGTGTATATCAAGGGGAGTTTTGAATACACTGTTTCGCATCAATTAAATCTGGGACAGGATGATGAGTTGTGCGTTCATCCGCTTTTCTCTGGTATTTTCAATGGCGGCGGAGAACAGGAACGCCCTGTCTACCCGTATGGAAGTGTGCTGGAAGATGAAGATTACAGGAATAACGAAGACTGATTGCGCAGGGTACGGATGTATGTCAAAACAGGCAGATCCATGCGATATGCCTGTTTTGTTGTATACTGACAAAAAATAATTTTGGAGTCCTATGAGCAAAATAACCACAGAAAAATATCTCGTCAAAGCATTGCTGAATGATGGAGCAATGTCGAAGCCACTTTTTGAAGATGAATTACAGGAGCAGATAACTGACTTCTTGAAATCCAAGCAGGAGGATCAAGATGATTTTTTCTTCGCGATTACGGAGCGGGATCATCAGGTCGCCATGCTCTTGATCGATGAAGATGATGAGGTTTATGTCAATGAAGATGCGCGTGCCATGTTAAAAACATTTTGGCAGAATTCTGTCTATCTAGCCAACATGCAGGAGTTGATCCCGCAAATGGTGGATGAGTTGAGCGAAGGGTATTTTTTTGTGACAGGTGTAAAGGGGCAGGAATAGGCAGCGTAGCTCCATGGGTTTTCTGCGAATGGTAATTTTGGCTATTGGATAATATTCCCCGCGCGTAAAATCCCAACAACGCCAACCAGGATCCAGAAGAGATTAAGAAAGGTGTATGCCTGATCCTTTTTTAGAATGGCGCACCATGAGAGCAAAATTGCATCAACCGTATTCAATACCCACACAAACAAAAATGGACTGGCTGCGCCAAGCCAGCTCACCAGACTGAAGCTGAATATCCGCATTAGCACGCCGATCATTTCAATCGTGTGTATGTGTTTGAAAATATAGGTATTTATTTTTGTCATTTTTTCCTCGCCAAAATTTTGCCAAGTATAGCAGGATTTTTGCATGGATATGACTTCCCCAAATACGGTGACTAGCCCGTAGGGCTTCCGTGAACTGGGGCAGGGATGTGTCCCGACGTGCCATGTGATGTGCCTATTTTGGTTGCATAGTGCAACCTGTGCTAAAATTTCCATGGAAAGGAAAAAACTATGAATACTTTACACGTTCGCAGTGTGCCTGATGATCTGTATGAGCGGCTTCAAAAGCTGGCTCATGCTAAAAATCGTTCTCTAAGCGCGCAAGTGATTACCATGCTCGCTCAAGCGATTGAAGATGAAGAACGCAGAAAGAAACAAGCCAAAATTTTGACTTCCATTCACCGCAGACGTTTCAAGGCTCCTAAAAATGCGCCTTCCTCACTTGAATTATTGCGCGAGGATCGTGGACGATGACAGAGGTTGTTCTGCGTTGTGTGATGGATGCCAGCGTTGGCATTAAGCTATTCGTTGAAGAGGAATTCTCTGATAAGGTTCAAAGGTTATTTGCCAAACTCACCGAAGACCCGCAGGCGGAAATCCATGTTCCCGATTTGTTTTATATTGAATGTGCAAATATCCTGTTGAAATATACCCGCCGCTTTGACCGTCCGCTGGAAGATTCACTGGCGGATATCAAAGATTTAAACAAACTGGCGCTCAAAATAACTTCAACGACAGAATTGATTGAGGACGCGCTTCAACTGGCAAGTGAGAAGAAATTGGCCGCTTATGATGCGTGTTATGCCATCCTCGCTCAAAAACTCGGCTTACCCCTCATCACCGCTGACGCCCCTCTCGCCAAAGCCGTGGATTGGGCAGTCTGGATTGGGGATGTTGAGATATAGCATACTAAAGTCCTGCCTCAGTACATGAAAGCCCTGCGGGCTAGTCCGCTTTAGCGGACTGCCACGAACTGAGGCAGGGGTTTATCCCGACGATTTAATTTTGTGAGCGTATAATTAGGCATCTCTTAGGTCTGGTCTCATAAATGGAGCGAAATGCCTGTAAACATCCCAAATGCGCTACTTAAGCTTGGAGTTGCTCTCGCCAAATATCATGCAAAGAACTTAATCGGTGACGAGGCATTAGAGGTTTTTGCGTCTACATTGACAGATATCGGCGGGGGAAAAATTCAAGAACAAGTCGATATTATTTTAGCAAGTAGGGATGGAGAAAAAGAATTGCTCAAAGCAGCAAAATCTGCTGATGAAAGCTTTAGGGTGAAATGCAAAGATAAAGATTTTCATGAACTGTTTTCGATGAATCACGGTGATTTGCCTTCGGTACAAAATGCTATTGCGAATTTACCGAAGAATTTTAGTGAAGAATCTTTGAAAAATACTCTGTTCGATGTGTTTCGAGCAGAGTTGCCTAAGCGTGTTAGTGATGATCAGGTTAATGACGGGGTTGATTTTTATATGACATGCTTGTATGACACCCTTTTACCTGTGAAAGAATTCGGTTTGAGAATTCTTCATAGTGAAATAAAAGAAATTGGTAAAGACGTCAAAGATATCAAGACGGATGTTCAATTACTGGTGAAAGCCAATGTAGATATAACACGAGCGCTTGTTACTTTACCAGGCTTATACATAACTCCTGATTTGATAGCACCTTACGAAAAAACAAGCAGTGAAGTCGTTGTCGGTAAAACGATAAGCATTGATCATATTAGAGATCAGCGATTTATGTTACGCAAGGATATCCTTGCTAATGCGGTGAATGAAATAGACTTGTTTTTAAATAAGCATTTGAATAATTTTGATCCAGAATTACCGACGTTTTGGGTTTCTGGAAGGTCAGGAAGCGGGAAGAGTGTATTGCTCCTTCAAATAATGCAGGAAATTGTTCTCGCTAGAAATGCAAAAGTTATTTAGCTTGATGATGCTGCAGATATGTTACCTGTTTTACTTGAAAAATGGGTAGAGCAAGAAAATGTACAGAAACCTTTATTTGTTTTTGTTGATGATTTTAACTCTCCACAAGTAAGGGATAGGATTGACTTTAAGGCAATTGCTCGACTATTGAGAAATCCCAAATACTATAAGGTAACATGGCCAGTCCTTGTGACTTGTAGTCCTCCAGAGTATTTAGAAGAGTTTCAAAAAACTGGCGGTACTGAGTATTTTCAAGTGAAAAAGTGGATCATCCCTTCTGTTTCTAAATCAGAGCAGGAATACTTTCTTGAGTGGTTTAGTCTTAGAACTGGAGAATTAGCTAACCCTAGTTTGGCTTTTGAACAAGATAATGGACTTGTATTGTCTATGATGCTAGAACTCCGTCATGGCAATATCGTTGAGTTTGCAAGAAGATTCAAGGAACGCCTTGCAGGAAGTAATATCCTTGAACAAATGACGTTGCAATTGGCATTAAATCGTCTTTATATTTGGGCTCCTGTCACTTGGTTGAGCGAACTTACACCTGAGCAGCAAGATGGATTGTCAGTTCTAAATCTTGACCAAGATTTTTCTGTCCTTAATATTGAAAAATCTGCAAAGAAATACATTCGCTTGACCCATCCACACTTAAGCGATGCAATTTATAAAGTCATTCGCCCAGATAGTTTTGGAAATCAGAGAACAGATGATTTGGCTAGAGCCTTTGAAAAAGTTGTTGCTACAGACGATGTGTTGGCTTCTCGTATCTTGCTTGTGATTGCGCAAGGTGGAGACCGAATTACTCTTGACTTGAATGAGAAAGTTCTTGCGGAGAAGATAATAGTTCATTGCAGAACTTTGTTGGAAATTGTAAACAAATCCCATCCGATAAACCTTGCTTTTGTTTGGATAAATTTAGCAAAGTGGGCGAGTCGCGAGCCACATGTTGATAAAGTTCTATCAACGCCAGCGTTGGATACGGCGATCCAGATATTGGGTAGTGATCATTATTCATGGGGGGATTTATGGTTGCAGTTGTGGGCTTGTTATCCTAACGACAAAAGATTGTCAGAATCTGGATGGCTTTGGACTAAGAATTATTTTCATTGGGATGAAACTGCATGGTATGTGATTTGGGATATCTTCTTGACCAACCCAGATGTGCTTCCAGATAATGTTAATAAGGCTGATATTTTGGATGTAGGCATTTCGTGGTTAAGCGGGCGTGAAGACCATAGGTGGTGGTCAAGGGTCTGGGAAAGTGCCCTTGAAAATGACAGACATATATCTTCGTATATGTCTGCCGATAAAATTATACGAATTGGCGTAGAATGGTTGAATGGGCGCGAAGATAGTGGACAGTGGTCTTTTATATGGGAAGATATTCTTCAGTATGCTCAAATTCATAACCTAACCAACACTGTCGATGAAATGTTAAGTTATGGTATTAATTGGCTTGATGGACGGGAAGATCAGTTGCAATGGGCATTTGTATGGCAAAATATTTTGAAATACTATAAATACGCTTCCTATCCAATAGACACAGCAAAATTATTAGATACTGGCGTGAATTGGATCGTCACAAAAGAAAATTCGTTTCAGTGGAATTACATGTGGAACTGGGTAATAAACAATTTAGACAAATCTACTGCGGCAGCAAAGAATACTTTAATTAAGTGGGGATTGTCTTGGATTGCTACAAATCAAACACGGAAAAAGTGGCCAATAGTATATATAGATTTGGCTAAAATGAAGTATAGAAAAGACTTTAAAAAAATTATAACTGTTAAAGACTTCATCTCTATGGGAGTTGAATGGGCAGAAGTACATAAAGACGATGAAGAAGCTGGCCAAGTCGTTCTTTACTTAATTAGGTCATATCAAACGAACTTTCAACGCCCTGACCTTCCTTTGCAAGATACGAAACTATATAACCGTCTTTTGGAGTTGACAAACTTAATGGTTCGAAAGACACCAATAAACTCTCCAGCCTTGCCATTTTGGCTTTTATGTTATTGGGAAATAAAGCCGACCATTCAAACTGGTCATGCAATTTTAAAATGGATGGAAATAACCAATGAGGATTCGGAAGGTGCAAGAAGTATCATAAATAAATTACTGTCTGATCAAAGGACTGATGTGCTCAATATACTTATTGAGTGGCGGCAAGAACATCCACATAATTTAATCTCTGAAATCATAAAAAGTAAATTTGAAAAAGAAATTCTTCAACAGAAATCCTGAGATTCCCACCATCTTGTGCAGATAGATAACAAGAAATCTTTCTGCTCTCCCTCTTGACTTTTTTCCCTCTCCGTCATAGAATACCGCCCAATCATATACATAAAAACGCCGACGAGGACGAGTACACTTCAAAGCGATTACCAGAGAGCCGAGCAGAAGTTCTGAAAGCGAGGCAAAAGCGCAGAAGTCGAATGGCCCTCCGAGTTGAACGGGTGAACACGCAAGAGTAAGTAATCCAATTCGGGACGCTCCCGTTATAGGGCAAGGATATAACCATTTTCTACTCATTGTTGAAATGGCGTATCTGAAAAGTGACGCTGGCTTATCTTCCCTGTACTCACACAGGGAATTTTGTTTAAGGCAATGCGTTTAACTTGGGTGGCACCACGGGAGTCCTCTCTCGTCCCAACGGACGGAGAGGATTTGCTTTTAAATTCAGAATGAAGAAGTCAATTTTTTTTATTCCTCATTCCTCATTCTGCATTCTTCATTCAACAAGGAGTTTTTATGTTACTTGAATCAACCACCGTAACCACCCTCATCCGCGAAGTATCCGCGGACCTTGAAACCCCCGTCAGCTTGTATCTCAAACTGCGCGGCGACGGCGCGTCGTTTTTATTGGAATCTGTCGAAGGCGGCGAACGCATTGCGCGTTATTCGTTTATCGGCGTGCAACCCAGAGCCGAATATATTTTGCGTGATGGGCAAGTCGAGATCAAAGAGAACGGTCAAACGCGTACCGTGCAGCTTGATGATTCTGACCCGACAAAATTTTTGCAAAATGAATTGAATCGGTTCCCTGCCGTCCGCCTGCCAAATGCGCCGCGTTTCACAGGTGGGTTGGTGGGCTATCTCGGGTATGAGTCTGTTCGGTTTTTTGAACCAACTCTCAGCGCGAAAATGAACCGCGCAACAAGCAACACGCAACACGCATCAAGCAACATTCCTGACGGCATCTATCTTCTGTCGGATACCATCGTCGCATTCGATCATGCGCGCCGCACCATCTTCCTCATCGCAAATGTTTTGGATGGAAATGCTGATGCCGCCAATCAAAAACTGGATGCGATTGCCAAACGAATTCAACAACCATTGCCTGCCGCGCAGAAGGTAGATGTCAAGCCTTCCAAAATTAAATCCAATCTTACGCAGAAAAAATTTGAAGCCATGGTCACGCAGGCCAAGGAACACATTACCGCAGGCGATATTTTTCAGGTGGTGCTTTCCCAGCGTTTCAGCCGCGAGACCAATGTGGAACACTTTGATGTGTATCGCGCCGTGCGCCGTTTGAATCCATCGCCTTACATGTTCTTCTTTGATTTTGGAATCGTCGATGGGGAACCGTTTTATATCGTGGGGTCATCGCCTGAAATGTTCGTGCGCTTGGAAGGAAGAATCGCATCACTCCGACCGATCGCAGGGACACGTCCCCGAGGAGCAGATGCCAACGCGGATGCATCGCTTGCCAAAGATCTGCTTGCCGATCCGAAGGAACGCGCGGAGCATGTCATGCTGGTTGATTTAGGCCGCAACGATCTCGGACGTGTTTGCGAATATGGCACGATCAAAGTTTCAGATTTTTTCAGCGTTGAAAAATATTCACACGTCATGCACATCGTTTCGCACGTCGAAGGGACTCTGCGTCCCGAACTCGGCGCGTTTGATTTAGTCCGTGCCGCTTTTCCCGCAGGGACAGTCAGCGGCGCGCCGAAAGTCCGCGCCATGGAAATCATCGCCGAGTTGGAATCTGATTCGCGCAATGCCTACGCAGGCATGATCGGCTACTTTGGTTTCGACGGCGCCATGGATACCTGCCTCGCCATCCGCACCATGGTCGGGCGCGGCAACACGGTCAGTATTCAAGCAGGCGCAGGCATCGTCGCAGATTCAGACCCTGCCACCGAATTTCAAGAATCAGTTAATAAAGCGAGCGCAATGTTAAGAGCAATTGACGCGGCAGAGCAAGGATAAAGGATGAAGGATCAAAGATGAATGGGAAACCATTCCGCTTTCGCCTTTTTCTTCATCCTTCCTAATTCATCCTTCATCCTTTCGGAGAATTTATGTTAGCCCTAATCGACAACTACGACTCTTTCACCTACAACCTCGTCCAATATCTTGGCGAACTTGGCGCAGACATTCGCGTCTTTCGCAATGACAAAATTACATTAGATGAGTTGATTGCCCTCAAACCTGACCATCTGGTTATTTCCCCAGGTCCAGGTGAACCCATCAAGGATGGCGGTATTTCTGCCGACGCCATTAAATATTTCACTGGAAAAATCCCCGTGCTCGGAGTCTGCCTCGGGCATCAATGTCTCGGCGCTGTTTTCGGCGGCAAAGTAGATCGTGCGCCGCGTCTCATGCATGGCAAGACCTCGCCCGTCACACACGATGGACAGGGAATATTCAAAGGCATCCCTTCGCCGTTTGAAGCCATGCGCTATCACTCGTTGGTGGTCTACGATCCCATTCCCGCCGAACTTGAAGTCATTGCTGTTACGGATGAAGAAGAAATTATGGGACTCAAGCATCGCCAGCATCCAACCTACGGCGTGCAATTTCATCCCGAGTCTATTCTTACGGAACACGGCAAGCAATTGCTTAAAAACTTTTTGGATATCAAGCCAATTGCCACACAAGGAGAGTATTCAATGTTAAAACCATTTATCGGTAAAGCCATAAATCGCACTGACCTTTCCTCCGCCGAAGCCGAAGAGGCCATGAACATCATCATGACAGGTCAGGCCACCCCCGCGCAGATCGGCGCCTATCTCGTTGCACTGCGTATGAAAGGCGAGACCATTCCAGAAATTATAGGTTCGGTGCGTGCCATGCGCTCCAACGGAGTCAAAGTGAATCTCGCCGACCCAAGCGAACACATTTACGATATTGTCGGCACCGGCGGAGATGGCGCTCACACCTTCAATATTTCCACCGCCGCTGCGTTTGTCCTCGCAGGCACGGGACGTAAAGTTGCCAAGCATGGCAATCGCGCCGCGTCTTCTCAATGCGGTTCCGCAGATGTGCTCGGTGCGTTGGGAGTCAATCTTGATCTTTCATCCGAGCAGGTCGCAAAAGCAATTGATACCATCGGCATCGGTTTCATGTTTGCTCCAAAATTTCATCCCGCCATGAAACATGTCGGAGCCGCGCGCAAGGAGATCGCACAGCGCACCATCTTCAACATTCTCGGTCCTCTGACCAACCCCGCAGGTGCCAACATTCAACTCACAGGTGTCTTCGATGCCAAACTGACCGAGCCGCTTGCGCAAGTGCTAAATGAATTGGGTGCCCGAGCTGCACTTGTCATTCACGGCGCCAATGGACTCGACGAATTAAACCCAACAGGCATCAATCGCGTCAGTCATCTTAAGGATGGCGCGGTCAGAACTTATGATCTTGACCCCGCTGATTTTGGCCTTGCTCTTGCTACCGTGCAAGATCTGCGCGGCGGCACGCCCGAAGAGTCGGCAGTCATGATGCGCGATATTCTTTCCAACAAACTAAAAGGTGCGCGCCGTGATGCAGTTCTGCTCAACGCCGCCGCTGCCATTGTTGCCGAAACAGGCGATTTCAAGTCTGCGCTCAAAGAAGTTACTGCTTCACTTGATGGCGGCAAAGCCCTCGCCAAACTCGATGCCCTCATCGAATATTCGAAATCCGTTTCCTAATCCGCTCATCCGTTTAATATCCGTTGAAAAATGAACATTCTCGAAAAAATCATCGCTCAAAAATATTTGGAAATTGCGGCGCTTGATGCTGTGACATTGCGCCGCGCCGCAGAACAGTCTCCTGCGCCCAGAGATTTTCTTTCCGCAATCAAACGCCGCCGCTTCGGACTCCGCCCGAGCCTGATTGCTGAACTAAAGAGAGCCTCTCCCTCCAAAGGGATTCTCGCTCCGCACCTCGACTTGTTTCAAGTGGCCGATATATATACCCAAAACGGCGCATCCGCGATCAGCGTCCTCACCGACCAAAAATTTTTCATGGGTAAACTCGAAATACTTCACGAACTTCGCTTTAGCAAAAAATCAGAATTGCCCTTGCTCAGAAAAGATTTCACCATCGATGAAATTCAACTTTACGAAGCGCGAGCAAATGGCGCTGACGCTATCCTGCTTATTGCTGCTGCTCTCACGGATGACAAACACTTTGCTGATTTACATGCTTGTGCTTTAAGTTTGGGATTGACTGCCCTGGTCGAAGTCCATGATGAAGCCGAAACCGAACGTGCCTTGAAGATTCCAAACATCACACTCATCGGCATCAACAATCGCAACCTCGCCACATTTGAAGTCTCCCTCGAAACCACAGAACGCCTGCGCCCAATGATTTCAGATGACATTGCAGTTGTCGCCGAAAGCGGAATTTTCATCGCCAGTGATGTGGACCGTTTGGCAAAGATCAACATTGACGCGATCCTCGTTGGCGAAGCGCTAGTGACATCAGAAGATATCCCCGCAAAAGTGAGAGAACTTTCTGGAATGAAGAAGTCAGAATGAGGAATGCAGATTATTCTGCATTGAGATACCGATGACTAAAATCAAAATTTGTGGAATCAAAACTTTGCCTGATGCCCTCGCCGCCATTAATGCAGGTGCAGATTATCTGGGATTCAACTTTTATCCCAAGAGTGTGCGATTTATTGAGAAAGTGACTTGCACTGAAATAACATCCGTTTTGAAAAAGAAATATCCGCAGATAAAACTAGTTGGTGTATTTGTGAATTCATCTGTTGAGGAAGTAAAAAATATATTGGAAGCCTGCTCCCTTGACCTGGCTCAACTCCACGGTGATGAAACACCAGAAATGCTTGAGTCCCTCAACGGAAAAGCCTTCAAAGCCATCCGCTTATCTACTTCAATATCCGTTGACGAATCCGTTCATCCGTTCTTATCCGTTGAGTGCCCTGCATTGCTAGTAGATGCCGCAGTCAAAGGAGTCTACGGCGGAAGCGGCGTCACTGCCGATTGGTTTGCGGCGGCGGAATTGGCGAAAAAATATCCGCTGTTGCTGGCAGGCGGTTTGACTCCAGAGAATGTCGCAGACGCAGTGCGGCAGGTGAGACCCTGGGGCGTAGATACTGCTTCTGGCGTGGAATCAGCTCCGGGTGAGAAAGATGCGGCGAAGATGACGGCTTTTGTAAAAGCGATACTCGATATTCGAGATTCGGAATCAGCGTAGAAAAAATTCCCAATCTCGAATATTCGAATAACGATAATTGAATAACGGAGAACTTATGACAACTTTATTACCATCAAAATTTGGTCCGTATGGCGGACAGTTCGTTCCAGAAATATTGATGCCTGCGCTCATCGAATTGGAGCAGGCATTTGTGGATGCGCAAAAAGACCCAGCCTTCAGAAAAGAATTCGAAGGATTGCTGGCATCATTCGTTGGGCGTCCCACCCCGTTGACCTATGCCAAACGATTGTCTGAAAAATTAGGCGGCGCGCAAATTTATTTGAAGCGTGAAGATTTGGCGCACACAGGCGCACATAAAATTAACAATGCATTGGGACAGGCTTTGTTGATGAAACGCATGGGCAAGAAACGGATGGTTGCTGAGACGGGCGCGGGCCAGCATGGTGTGGCTTCTGCAACTGCGGCTGCGTTGCTCGGGCTTGAATGCGTGGTGTACATGGGTTCAGTGGATATTGCGCGGCAGGAGCCGAATGTCTTTCGAATGAAGTTGCTCGGCGCAGAAGTGCGCCCAGTGGAATCTGGCACGAAGACCTTGAAGGATGCCATCAATGAAGCCATTCGCGATTGGGTGACGAATGTGGGCGATACACATTATTTACTTGGCTCAGCATTAGGGCCACATCCGTACCCGACGATTGTGCGTGAATTTCAATCGGTGATTGGAATCGAAGCGCGTGAACAAATGCTGCGTGATGTGGGACGTTTGCCTGATACGGTCATTGCGTGTGTGGGCGGCGGATCAAATGCCATCGGTGTCTTTAGCGGATTCGTGGACGATGAACAGGTTGAGTTGATTGGCGTTGAAGCAGGCGGCAGTGGAATTGCTTCAGGCAAACACGCTGCGCGGTTTGGCGATGCAGCGCAGGCACGAGTAGGAGTCATTCATGGAACCCGCACGTATGTCTTGCAGGATGAAGATGGTCAAATTGCCGAAACCCATTCCATTTCTGCGGGATTAGATTATGCGGCAGTTGGCCCCGAACATGCAATGATGCGAGACAGCGAACGTGCTTTCTATACATCCGCAACCGATGTGGAAGCGTTGGCTGCTTTTCAAGTTTTGTGCCATACCGAAGGGATTATCCCTGCGCTGGAGTCATCTCATGCGGTGGCAGAGGTTATCAAACGCGCGCCGACAATGAAGAAGGATCAGGTGATTTTGGTTAATCTTTCCGGGCGTGGGGATAAAGATTTGAATACGGTTATTAAAGAATTGGGAGAGAATCTTTAAACACAAAGGACACTAAGGTCACGAAGGTTTAAAGCCTTAAGGCGATCGAACTTTACCCTTTGTGTACTTTGTGCCCTTCGTGTTTAAGTTTTTAAACAGGAAACAATTATGAACCGAATCAAAAATGCATTCAAAAACAAACCGATTTTTATGCCCTACTTCCCATTGGGCTATCCTGATTTGGAAACCTCCATTGACGTGATTGAAGCGCTCGCCAAAAACGGCGCGGATTTGATCGAGGTGGGGATTTCATTTTCTGATCCGCTGGCGGATGGACCTGTGATTCAAAAAGCGACACAAATCGCTTTGGAGCAGGGGATCACGGTCAAGAAATCACTCGCGGCTGTCGCGGAGTTGCGTAAACGCGGCGTGACCATTCCATTAATATTAATGGGCTACTTCAATCCCATGTTGGCGTATGGATTGGGGAAATTTATTCAGGATGCGCGAGAAGCAGGTGCCGATGGATTTATTATCCCTGACCTGCCGCCAGAAGAAGCGGGAGAATTTCAATCGTTGGTGGGGGACATGCCATTGATCCAAATGCTGGCGCCAACATCTCCCAATGAACGCATGGAGTCGATTGCGCGCAATGCGAAGGGATTTATTTATCTTGTTTCTGTTACAGGGGTGACAGGCGCACGGACTGAGATTTCAGATGGGCTTGGCGATTTGATTGCCCGTGTGCGTGAGCATACTTCTGCCAAAGTGTGTGTAGGGTTTGGTATCGGCACGCCCGAGCAAGCCAAACAAGTTGGCGCATTGGCAGATGGAGTGATTGTCGGTTCGGCGTGTGTGAATACGATTGGGAGCAGCGAAACGCCTGTCGAAACCGCGAAGCAGTTTGCGGCGGAGTTTGGAAGCGCTTTACAGGAATTGAGAAAATGATTTTAGAGGCAGCGATCCTTGATGTGATTCCAGGCCGTGAAGTGGAATTTGAATCTGCTTTTGCAAAAGCTTCACCCATCATCGCCAGCATGGATGGATATATCTCGCACCAGTTGCAGCATTGCATCGAAGCGCCAACGCGTTTTCTTTTGCTTGTGCAATGGGATACATTGGAAGCACATACTGTTGGATTTCGCGGCTCGCTCGAATATCTGGAATGGAAAAAGTTGTTGCACCATTTTTATGATCCCTTTCCTGTTGTGCAGCATTATGAAATGATTTTTGAAAATAATAAATGAGACCGTGCTGCGTTTTGGGAAATTCCCCCTTGACGCAGATGAGTGATACGCATAGAATAGCGCCTACTATGTTAGCTGCTGTCCGCTTTTATTTTGCGTATTACTTTAACGGCCTCCGCTCGGTTGCCGCTGGTTGCGCTTAAGTAGACAGAATAATCTGTAACTAAAGAGCGAGACCAAACGGTCTCGCTCTTTTTTATTATGTCCTCAAGGAGCAATCAATGGCAGTCCGTGGAATTCGTGGCGCGACCACTGTATCGGCAGATGAACCCGACTTAATTCTCGAAGCCACACGGGAATTATTAGAAGCGATTTTGAAGGAAAATTCTGGCATGCTGCCCGAGGACGTTGGCAGCGCGCTTTTTACTGTGACGGAAGATCTCGCATCAACCTTCCCCGCACAGGCTGCGCGTCAAATGGGCTGGAGCCTCGTCCCGATGACTTGCGCCCGCGAAATTCCTGTGCCAGGCAGTTTGTCTAAAGTCATTCGCGTGCTTGTTCATTGGAATACAGAAGTGCCGCAGAATAAAATTACACATGTTTATTTACGTAACGCTGTCAAACTAAGACCCGACTTGGTGGCGGCGCAATAAGACTGTTGAAAGGTTGAAGGTTGGAAGTCTGCAAGTTTAACAACCTTCCAACTTGTAACTTGTAAACTTGTAACTCAATTAGGAGAAGAACCTATGATGATCATAATGAAAGCCAATGCAACCCCGCAAGAAGTGGAAGCGGTCATTGCACAAATTAAGTCAATGGGACTTGCCGTCCACCTTTCACAGGGAGTCGAAGCGACAATTATCGGCGCGATCGGCGAGACACATAATATCCCCACCGAGCGCTTCGAAGGGCTGGATGGCGTAGACCTTGTGCAACGCATTACCCAGCCCTATAAGCTTGCTTCGCGTCAATTTCATCCTGAAGACTCGGTCATTCCCTTAAGCGGATTCGCTGTCGGTGGAAATGAAATCGCTGTGATTGCGGGACCCTGTTCAGTGGAGAGTCGCTCACAGATCATGGAGACAGCCATCGCTGTGAAAGAGGCGGGTGCATCCGCTTTGCGTGGGGGCGTCTTCAAGCCGCGCACGTCTCCGTATGCATTTCAGGGACTTGGCGAAGAAGGCCTTGAATTGCTGGCTGAAGCGCGTGAAAAAACTGGGCTGCCCATTGTTGTGGAAATCATGTCGCAAGTCCAATTGGATTTGATGGTGAAATATGTAGACGTATTTCAGATCGGCGCGCGCAACATGCAGAACTTCAATTTGCTGCGTGCCATTGGTGAGACACGTACCGCCGTTCTGCTCAAGCGCGGACTTTCTGCCACGGTCGAAGAATTGCTTATGTCTGCTGAATATATTTTAGCGGGGGGTAATCAGCGTGTGATGTTATGCGAACGCGGCATCCGCACGTTTGAAACTTCCACGCGTAATACCACCGATATCAATGCAATCCCTGTTTTGAAAAACCTAACTCATTTGCCAGTCATCCTTGACCCAAGTCACTCCACAGGGTATTCGGAGTATGTTGCGGCCATTGCCCGCGCAGGGATTGCGGCTGGTGCAGATGGATTGATCATTGAAGTTCACCCCGACCCTGCCAAGGCAGTGTCTGATGGCAGACAGTCATTGAAGCCTGAAAAATTTGCCGAGATGGTCAAGCAAGTTGGGCAGATCGCGCAAATTATGGGACGCAGATTGGCGACGACTCAAGACAATGTTCAACCGTTGAAGCAGGGTTGGGCGTAAAGATCAGTAAACAGTAAACAGTAAAAGAGAATACGACACGATCTATTCATCCTTCATAATTCAACCTTCATCCTTTCAGGAGTTTTATCATGATGATCATCATGCGCCCAGGCGCACCCAAGGAACAAATCGACGCAGTCATTGCCGAAATTGAAAAACAGAAATTAACGTCCCATCCCATCTTCGGTGTGGAGCAAACCATCATCGGCGCAGTGGGTGACGGACATTATGTTGCCAAGGAAATTTTCGAAGCATTCCCAGGCGTGATGGAAGTGCAGCGCATTTCCAAGCCTTATAAACTTGCTTCGCGTCAATTTCACGAACAGGATTCGGTTTTTCAATTTGATGGCTTCACCGTGGGCAGCACAGAGATTCCGATTATTGCTGGCCCATGCTCGGTTGAATCGCGTGCACAGATTATGGAAATTGCTCAAGCTGTCAAAGAAGGCGGCGCGAATGCATTGCGCGGAGGAGTGTTCAAACCGCGTACATCCCCGTATGCTTTTCAAGGTCTCGGCGAAGAAGGTCTCGAATACATGGCCGAAGCCCGTGAGAAAACAGGCCTGCCGATTGTTGTCGAAGTGATGGCGGTTTCGCAAATTGAAATGATGACCAAATATGTGGATGTCTTTCAACTCGGTGCGCGCAATATGCAAAACTTTAATTTACTGCGTGCCATTGGCGAAACGCGTACGCCAGTTTTATTCAAACGCGGCATGTCTGCCACCATCGAAGAAATGTTGATGGCCAGTGAATATATTATCAGCGGCGGCAACACGCAAGTCATGTTATGTGAGCGCGGCATTCGCACGTTTGAAACATCCACACGCAACACCACCGATATCAATGCTTTTCCTGTGCTGAAAAAATTAACACATCTTCCCATCATCATTGATCCGTCTCATTCCACGGGTGATTCTGATTATGTTTCCGCGATTGCAAAAGCGGGCGTCGCTGCGGGCGCGGATGGCGTAATTGTTGAAGTGCATAATGATCCCGCGCACGCGATCTCGGATGGCAAGCAATCACTTACCCCTGAAGCATTTGCCAAAATGGTGAAACAGGTCAAAGCGATTGCAGAAGCGGTCGATCGTCATCTCGTTCCTCAACATGCCGCAGCCTGACTTTAATCTCGCCGAATCAAAAATCGCAATCATTGGATTGGGATTAATGGGCGGCTCGCTCGCCTTGGGACTGCGCGGCAAATGTGCGGTGCTTTATGGAATCGATCCGCAGCCTGCCACGCTTGAGCTTGCCCTGTCCCAACATATCGTGGACTACGCTGACAGTGATCCTGCCAAACTCCTCCCCGAAGTTGATCTTGTGATTCTGTCCGCGCCCGTCCCCGCGATTTTGACTCTGCTCGAACAGTTGCCAACGCTGACTAAAAATCCCTGCATCGTCATGGACATGGGTTCAACGAAAAAGTTGATCGTTGAATCCATGTCGCGCCTGCCCAATCATTTCGATCCTATTGGCGGACATCCCATCTGCGGCAAGGAAAAACTTTCCCTCGCCAACGCAGAAAGAACTTTATATTATGCAGCTCCGTTCTTGCTAACGCCATTGGAGCGAACATCATCGAGAGCACTCTCCGCCGCCAACCAAATCATCGCAGCTATTGGTGCAAAAGCCACAATACTCGATGCAACCGAACATGACCGCATTCTTGCATCCACAAGTCATCTGCCGTTTTTGATTTCTTCTGCGCTAGCCCTTGCAACGCCAAACGATGTTGTGCCTTTCTTTGGACCTGGTTTCAAATCTACTAGTAGATTAGCGGGTACATCTTCATCGATGATGTTGGGTGTCCTGCAATCCAATCGTGAAAATGTCTTGAATGCACTTTCTGAATTACAAGGACAACTTGCCGAAATAAAATCCGCATTATCTTCAGAAGATTTCGCCAAACTAGAATCCATCTTGAAAGAAGCTCAAAGTAAGTATCAAGAATTTATTCATCCTTCATAATTCATCCTTTTATGCATATCACCCCCATCTCCCACCCCTTGAATTGCACCGTCCGCGTGCCGGGCTCCAAGTCGCTGACCAACCGCGCACTACTGATTGCCTCTCTTGCAAACGGAACTACGCATTTGACCAATGCCTTGTTTTCCGACGACTCGCGCTATTTTGCGAAAGCCCTGCAAACTCTTGGTTTCGATGTTCAACTCGATGAAATCAATCATGCGATGACAGTCATAGGCCTCGGCGGAAAAATCCCAGCCACCAAAGCGGAACTCTTCATCGGCAATGCGGGCACCGCCGCAAGATTTCTCTCCGCGTTTTTGACTTTGGGAAATGGAGAATACATACTTGATGGCGAGCCGAGAATGCGCGAACGTCCCATCGGTGATTTGGTTGAATCATTAACTCAACTTGGAGCAAAGGTGGATCCAATGCAGAATGCAGAAGGCGGAATGCAGAATATTTGCCCACCCGTCAAAATTATCGGCAATGGTTTACGCGGTGGAAAAACAAAAATCGCAGGCGATATCTCAAGTCAATTTTTATCCGCGTTGTTGATGGTCGCGCCATACGCGCAAAGTGAAATCGAAATTACGCTTTCCACAGAATTAAATTCCAAACCCTATGTGGATATGACCATCTCCATCATGAAAGACTTCGGAGTGGAAATCCAACGCAACGGCTATCAATCTTTCACCATCCCACTTTCCAATTACCAATTACCAATCACCAATTATCCCATAGAGTCTGACGCCTCTGCCGCTTCCTACTTTTTTGCAGCCCCTGCCATCTGTGGAGGAACTGTCAAAGTGGAAAACATCTCACGTAAGTCTGTTCAAGGCGACATTGGTTTCTTGGATGTGCTTCAACAAATGGGATGCACTGTCACCGAAACTGATAACTGTTTACTGGTCACGGGCACGCCTGAACTCCGCGGCCTTGACATAGACATGCGTGACATCCCCGATACAGCTCAAACGCTCGCCGCCATCGCCCCGTTTGCTGATTCACCGACGAGAATTCGCGGCATCGCCTCTGCACGTGTTAAAGAAACTGATCGTGTTTCAGCAACGTGTACTGAGCTTGCAAGACTCGGCGTCCGCGTGGAAGAACATGAAGATGGCATGACCATTTATCCGTGCCAAATGTTTAAACGTTCAATCGTTCAAACGTATAACGACCACCGCATGGCAATGGCATTCTCCTTAATAGGCTTACGCTTCGACGGAGTCGCTATTGAAAATCCATCCTGTGTGTCAAAGACGTTTCCAAATTTTTTTGAAGTATTGGAAACTCTGCGGTAACTTTCATGCCTAATTCTGCATTCTGCATTCTGCATTCTGCATTTCACTTGGGTCTCGTTGGTTATCCGCTGGGACATTCTCTCTCGCCCAAAATTCACACCGCCGCGCTTAAGGCTTGTGGTTTGGATGGTGAATATTCGCTATATCCCATTCAACCAGATGACAAACAGGGATTAAAAGATTTGCTTGCCCGCGTCCGCTCTGGCGAAATTACAGGACTCAACGTCACCATTCCGCACAAACAAAATGTGATTGAGTTAATGGACGAACTCACTCCCACTGCAAAAGCCATCGGCGCAGTCAATACCATTTACCTTCACGAAAATAAACTCATCGGCGACAATACCGACGCGCAGGGGTTTCTTACAGACTTAAAGAACAAATTTGATTTTTCATCCTTCATCCTTCATCCTTCATCCTTAGTCCTCGGAGCGGGTGGTTCTGCGCGGGCAGTGGTTTACGCCTTGCTCACCGATGGCTGGAATGTCGCCATCGCTGCCAGACATATCGAACAGGCTCATCAACTGGCAGAATCTTTTCCTAATTACCAATTACCAATTACCAATTTGACCGACCTTCAACCTTCAACCTTCGGCCTGATCGTAAACACCACCCCCGTCGGCATGACTCCAAATACAGACCAATCACCATTGCCCGAAAATACAAACTATTCTTTTGACACTATAATTTATGATTTGGTCTACAATCCACGAGAAACCAAACTTGTTAAAGATGCTCGTTTACAAGGATTATCTGCGACCACAGGGCTTGGCATGTTAATAGAACAGGCCGCCTTCGCCTTTGAAATTTGGACAGGTCATAACCCGCCAAGAAATAAATTATATAACTCGGTGGTTGAGTAGGGCGAGCGCTCTTCTCGCCCATACACTTGCACCAGCACGCAAGTGCAGGTGTCGAAACCACAAATTTATGGAGAACTTATGCTCAGATTTTTAACCGCAGGTGAATCCCACGGACCATCACTCACCGCCATTCTTGATGGAATGCCCGCAGGACTTGCCATTACAACTGACATGATCAATAAAGAACTCGCCCGCCGCCAGCAGGGATATGGCTCAGGCGGACGCATGAAAATCGAAAAGGACACCGTTCAAATTCTCGGCGGTGTGATGGGTGGCGAAACCACGGGCGCACCGATTGCATTGCTCGTCCAAAATGATGACCATGTCAAATGGAAAGGCAAAGCCATCGAACCGATGACCGCCCCGCGCCCAGGTCACGCGGATTTAACAGGCGCGGTCAAATACGGATACAAGGATTTGCGCCCCGCGCTCGAACGCGCTTCCGCCCGCGAGACTACCATGCGCGTCGCGGCTGGCGCGGTTTGCAAACATTTTCTCGCGCAGTTTGGCATTATCATCGGTGGATATGTTTCCTCCATCGGCGAAGTCCAAACTGATTTTGACGACATGCCGTTTGAAGAAAGATTTAAACGCGCAGAGGAATCAGATGTGCGTTGCCCTGTTGAATCATCGGCTTCAAAAATGCGCACTGAAATTGAAAAAACCATTCATGGCAAAAATACTTTGGGCGGTGTGCTCGAAATTGTTGCACTCAATCTTCCCGTTGGCCTCGGCAGTTTTGTCCAATGGGATCGCCGTCTCGAAGCCAAACTTGCGATGGCAATTATGTCTGTGCAGGCCATCAAAGGCGTGGAAGTGGGCGACGCGTTTGAGAATGCGAGAAGATTGGGAACTCTTGCTCACGACCCGATTCAATTGCAGAATGCAGAAGGCAGAATGCAGAATTCAGAACTTCGACCTTCGACTTTTGACTCTTCGACAAGTTCAGAGCAGCGCCTTCGACGTATAACGAACAGAGCGGGCGGAATCGAAGGCGGAATCAGCAACGGACAGCCGATCATTATTCGCGCGGCGATGAAGCCGATAGCCACCACGCTTCTGCCCCAGCTGACAGTTGATCTAGCGTCAGGGACAGAATCTCCCACCAAATATGAACGCTCCGACTTTTGTCCCGTCCCGCGTGCCGTTCCGATTCTTGAATCAATGGTTGCATTCGTATTAGCGGAAGCCCTCCTCGAAAAACTCGGCGGTGACTCGCTCAACGAAATGAAACCAAGATTTGATACCCTCCGTAAAGCCACACTTGAAGATTTACCAATGGACAACACTTCACACATCTTCTGGGAGTAACCATGTTTTATTCATCCTTCATCCTTCCTCATTCATCCTTTTCACTATGACTCACATCTTCCTATACGGCCCGCCTGGAACAGGCAAATCAACAGTCGGAAAAAAACTTGCAGGCAATCTCAAATTGCCCTTCATTGACCTTGACCGCGTGATTGAAACGAATGCGGGTATGTCCATTCCGCAGATTATGGAACAAGAGGGTGAGTCCGTATTTCGTGATTTGGAATCTGCGGCGTTGAAAAACCTTCATGCAGAAAAAGAAAGTCTGGTTGCATTAGGGGGTGGCGCATTACTTCGTGAAGAAAACCGTGCATTTGCAGAAGCCAATGGCCAAATCATTTTATTAATGGCAGAGTTAACCACTTTGTTGGAACGTTTACATTATGATGCTGGAAAGCGTCCGCTGTTGACAGGTGACTTGCGAGAAAAGCTTTCATCCTTATTGGCAAAACGCGGCGAACATTACAACTCCTTCCCGTTGCTGATTCATGTAGATGGAAAAACTGCCGAGCAGAATGCTCAGCACGCGCAGGTTGAATTGGGACGGCATCATCTCTCTGCGATGGGGGAGTATGATGCGGTAGTGCAGAGTGGCGGCATTGAACAGCTTGGTGAAATGCTCCAGTCACGCGGATTGCAAAACCCCATCATCGTCACCGATGAAAACGTGGCGAAGTTTCACTTTGAAAAAATTAAATCAATCTTGCAGGCTTCTGGCTTTGAACCAAAACCTGTGATTGTGCCTGCGGGCGAAGAACATAAAAACCTTGAGACCATTTCATATTTATGGAAGTCATTTCTCGAAAATGGACTTGATCGCAAAAGCACAGTCATCGCCTTGGGTGGCGGCGTGGTTGGCGACATGGCTGGGTTTGCCGCGTCCACCTATATGCGCGGAATTGCATGGGTAGGTTTGCCAACCACTTTGCTTTCCATGGTGGATGCGTCCCTCGGCGGCAAGACAGGCTTTGATTTGCCTGAAGGAAAAAATTTGATCGGCGCGTTTTATCCGCCCAAGTTGGTGCTGGCTGACCCGCAAATGCTCAGTACCTTGCCCGAAGCGGAGTTGATCTCCGGCATGGCGGAAGTGGTCAAGCATGGAATTATCTCTGATCCTGAATTGTTCGCGCTATGTGGTCGCGGATTGGATTGGGTAAAAAATAATCTCGAAGAAGTGGTCAAACGTGCGATGGCAGTGAAGATCAAAGTTATTGAAGAAGACCCGTATGAAAAGGGAATCCGCGCGGCATTGAATTTAGGTCACACCGTTGGGCACGCAGTGGAATTGGTCAGCAAGTTTAAGCTACGGCATGGAGAGTCGATTGCCATTGGCACAGTGGCTGAGGCGATGTATTCTGCTCGGGTTGGGCTGGCAGGCGTCGGGTTGGTGGAGGCGGTGACCGAGTCATTCAAAGCGTTGGGTCTGCCCGTTCAAATTCCTGATGAGATGCCGCGCGAAGAAATCATCCGTGCGATGCGGGTCGATAAAAAGAAAACTGCGAAAGCCATCCGTTTTGCGTTGCCAGTTGAAATTGGTAAAGTGGAGTTGATCGCGGTGCGTGTGACAGATTTGGAAGAGGTGATTGGTAAATGGTAATTATCAATCACCTTTGAATAAGGAGAATTCGATGAAGATATTAATTCTGCACGGCCCAAACTTAAACCTGCTTGGCACGCGTGAGCCTGAAGTATATGGTTCAACGACATTGAATGACATTAATGAAAAGATGATTGCGTTGGGCAAAGAGTTGGGCGCGGAAATTAAATGCTTGCAATCGAATCATGAAGGCGCGTTGATCGACGCTTTGCAGGATGCGCGTACATGGGCGGGCGGCGTGGTGTTCAACCCCGGCGGATACACTCACACCTCGGTTGCCTTGCGTGATGCGATCTCTGCCATTGTGATTCCTGTGATTGAAGTGCATCTTTCAAATGTGTATGCGCGCGAAGAATTTCGGCATACATCATTTGTTTCGGCAGTGTGCAAAGGTAAGGTCAGCGGATTTGGCTGGCGTTCGTACGAACTTGGCTTGCGCGGGCTCATTGATATAATCAAAGTGTGAACACTCAAACCATACCTACCACTGAACCTTTCTTTTTTCCTGGCGGCCGCACCGGCGTATTGTTGATTCATGGCTTTACGGGCACGCCCAAGGAAATGCGTTGGATGGGGGAATACCTTAACCAGCAGGGATTAACCTGTTTGGGGATTCGACTCAACGGGCACGCGACCAACCTTGAAGATATGCGCCGCTCGCACTGGACCGATTGGACTGCTTCTGTGGAAGATGGCTTTCATCTACTCTCCGGCAGTGTTGACCGAATCTATCTCGTTGGGCTTTCGATGGGCGGCGTGTTAAGTTTGCTCATGTCTACGCGGCTCGCGGAGCGTGTGGCGGGCGTTGTGGCGATATCCACGCCGTATCAATTGCCGAATGATTATCCATTGTGGATGTTAAAACTATACAGCCTGTTCGTTCGGGACAATCCGAAATCAAAGGAAGTGCCTGGCGCTTCGTGGTTTGACAAGGATGTCTTCGCTTCGCATATTTCTTATCCGCAAAACCCGATGAGTTCTGTTGTGCAATTAAAGTTATTGCTCAACGCAATGCAATCCGCATTGCCTGAGATTCGCCAGCCTGTGATGTTAATTCATTCCAAAGATGACCTTTATGTTTTGCCTGAAAATATGGAGATGATCTATGCGGGGTTGGTGAATGCAGCGGATAAGACAAAACTTTATGTAACAGGGTCAGGTCACGTGGTTACGCGGGATGCGGCTCGGGGTCAGGTATTTGAGTCAGCGTTGGAATTTATCCGTAAGGTGGAGAAGCAGTTTGAATCGTAATATTTTATTTATTGCCGCAGCCTTATTCCTTTGGGGTTTTGGTGAAGGGATGTTCTTTAATTTTGTGCCGATCTATCTCGATCGGCAATTTTTGTTGAGCAAATATCAAATCGGATTAATCCTCGGCGCGTTTGGTTTTTTTATGGCGATCACGCACATTCCAGCAGGCCGCCTTGCAGACCGAATCGGGCGCAAGCCATTAATCATGATCGCGTGGTTATTGGGTTTGGTTTCCACCTTGAGCATGGGCATTTCATTGACATTACCGTTTTTTCTGGTCGGCCTGGTTGGTTACGGATTGACCGCGTTTGTTGCATCGCCATTGAGCAGTTATGTGACGGCCGCGCGCGGAAAGTGGCCTGTGGCCATGGCGCTTTCGTTGACATCGGCGACTTTTAATTTAGGAATGGCGCTTGGCCCAATCACAGGCGGTTGGGTCGGCGATCATTTTGGAATGCGGATGAGTTTTTTGGTGGCTGGCGGGGTTTTTGTTTTCTCGACACTATCTGTGTTTTTTATTGAGAAGCAGCCGATAGACCATCACGACCCTGAGTCGCCGCCGCCAAGTTTAATGAACAACCGAAGCTTTTTGATATTGATGGGTGTGCTTGCGTTTGCGATTTTTTCCATGTATCTGGCGCAGCCGCTAACTCCAAATTTTCTCGAGGGTGTGCGCGGACTTTCATTGAGTCAAACAGGTCTTATTTTTACTGCGGGCGCGTTGGGAAATGCACTGATGGCAATTGCATTCAGCCGTATAAACCCTCGTAAGGGATTTATATTTGCCCAAGTTTTGGTAATTCTGTTCGCCGTGTTTATTTGGAAAGGTTCGAGCCTGCCCATTTTTGCGCTGGGATATTTTCTGCTTGGCGGGTTTCGTGCCGGTCGTCCGATGGTAATGGCACAGGCGCGTGACCTCGTGCATGAATCGCAAATGGGCGTGACCTATGGATTTATGGAAACCGTCAGCGCGATCATCTTCATTGTCACACCGCCGATTGCTGGCCTGTTGTTTGAGATCGATTCTGTTATTGTGTATCCTATTTCAATCGGATTGATCGCAGTCTCAATTGTGATCAGTTCCATCTACCTGCCAAGGAAGGAAGCTCATGCTTGAAATCATCTCTTTTATAGTAGGCCCTGCGCAAACAAACGCCTATCTGGTCGCTGACCCTGAAACAAAAGAAGCCGTTGTCATCGACCCTTCATGGGATGGACACATCATTCTCAAAGCGGCGCAAGACCGTGGCTGGCGCATTGGTCATCTCTGGTACACGCACGCGCATTTTGATCACATTGGCGGAGCAGCAGCCATTGCAGATGCGCTCAATCCGCTGCCGCATGTGGCGCTGCATCCCGATGACCATGTCCTCTGGCGTTCTGGCGGAGGAGGCGCAAAGTTTGGATTGAATATTGATCCCGGCCCCGAACCGACCATAGATTTTATACAGGGCATGAAGCTTAAACTCGGCTCAAATGAATTTGAAGTGCGCTATACACCTGGACATACAAAAGGTCATTGCGTGTTGTATGTTGCAAAAGAGAATATCTGCTTCTGCGGCGACCTAATCTTCAACGAAAGTGTGGGGCGCACCGATTTGCCCGGTGGTGACTTTCCAACTTTGGAAAACAGTATTCGCACACAAATTTATACCATGCCCGATGCGACTCGCTTGCTTTCAGGTCACGGCTCTGAAACAACGGTTGGAAATGAAAAACAATTTAATCCTTTTGTGGGCGAATAAAAAATAAACCCCTGACTGATAATGCGCAGGAGAAAAAAACAGGATGACTTAATCATCCTGTTTTTTTCTCCTGTTGAGGCTGGCGGGAGGCGTGCCGTGCCACATTTCAATGCGGCGAAATGATTCGATATATCCCATTTCATACAAAGCGGGCAGGTGCGGATCGTTGACCTGTATATTTTCAATTTGAGTATCAAGGCGTGGATATTGATGATGTAAATGGGAGAGCAGAGCGAATGCCACTTGTGACGGGTCGCCAACTTCGGTCTTAAATGCAAAACGGGTCAGTAAAAACTTCTGGCGTTGATATACGAGCCAGCCGCGGCTGCCGTCTGCCAGGGTGAGATGAAGACCCGATACTTCGTTGGCGTTGAACAATGACTCAGATTGATTGGTCCAGGGTTGGGTACCGCGGTCATGTCCTACCAATACGAGCGCGTCGGCGCGTTCCAGTCGTTGCGCATCTGCAATGACTGGAACTATTTGTTGTTGAGAGAGTGGCGGCCGCCGTAAGACCAATAGTTCACCGACCTCGCGAAAACCAAATTTCAAGAATAGTTGATGGGCGGGTATGTTGTTCTTGATTACTTCGAGCATGTGAAAGTTAATGGATAATTGAGCCGCCTGTTCGATCAACCCCCCGAATAACGCATTGCCTATTCCGCCGCGACGTGTATTTGGCAATACGCCCAAGCGCGTGATCCATGCGCGGTCTTTACGCACACCGAGCATGGCGACCCCCAGCATTTCTCCATCCTGTGTGGCTGCGACCAGGGAGTTTTCCAGCTTCACATCATAGGTAGCCACGTACTCTGCCAGGCGAGCCGCGTTCATGGGCATCGGCACCATGTAATCAACACGTGTTTGGTTATAAATAGCCGTGAGTTGTGCTAATGTAAATTGACTCGCGGGGATTAATTTAATGGAATCTTTTGCGTCAGCGGGTAACATCTAAATTATTTTAGGTAGGAATTAACCTGGGCAATAAACTCGTTGATGCGGGTAATGGGTTTGCTAATGTACCCATTACAGCGATAGCTCTTAACCACTTGCTTTGCAGCATCTTCAGGCCAGGCCGTTAGCACCACAATCGGCGTCTGATCCAGTATGGCTTCGTCACGCAGCCAGCCTGCCAATGTTTGACCATCGTAATCTGGCAGACCCAGGTCCAGTAGAATTAGATCAGGCACCTGTTTGAGCGCCATGGCCAGTCCTGTTTCTGCATCAGCAGCGTGGTATATCTCATAGCCTGTTTTAGACAATGCTTTGCGTACCAGTTCAACATTATCGGGAATATCTTCAATCACAAGAATTTTGGTCATGGTGCTATAAGTATAAACTGATAAGGTCTTAATATCTGTGTTTGATATTGAGACCTTATTCTAAGCTTTGCTTTGTGGAGAAGGCACAAACGCCTCAACGCGCGCCCATAATTCGCGGATATTGATCGGTTTGGACATGTACACATCGCAGCCCGCAGTTATGGCTTTGTCAGCGTCGCCTTTTAAGGCGTTGGCTGTGATGGCAATAATAGGCACGTATGCAAGCGCGTGTTTGGAACTGCTGCGTATTCTACGTGCCACTTCGTAACCGTCAATGTCGGGCAGGTTGATGTCCAGCAGGATTAAATCTACTTCTTCTCTTTCAGCAGTTTGCACGCCTTCAACGCCCTTCATCGCCTGTAATAGTTTGTAACCGCGTGATTCAAGCGCGCGTTTGACCAGCATCATGTTGTCTGGATTGTCTTCAATGTATAAAATATTGTTTCCCATGTTTTATCTCCTAGACTCCATTTTTATCTTCAATGACATTAATCACTTTATCTACAAATTTGCGTGTTGGTAATGAGCCTTTTTGATACAGCGCTTCAATGTGACCGTTGAGTCGTTGGCGTTCTTCTGCGGTGATATCTTTCGCACTGACAACGACAACAGGAATATCTTTTGTGCGCGGGTCGAGTTTGAGTTCTTCGACAAAACCAAAACCGTCGATGCCGGGCATGGTCAGATCGCTGACAATTAAATCGGGCAGGTGTTGGCGCGCCATGGCCAGACCCTCCCAACCGTCTTTGGCGTGATACACGCGATACGATTTTTTACCTTCGAGCAGGCGGCGGATGAGCAGGGCATCGTCTGCGTTATCGTCTACCAGTAATATGGTCGTTGTTTTTTCATCCAGGTTTTCGAGAGCCGCTTGCAGACCTTCACGCGGAGCGGCAGCTTGCGTTTCACTCAAATGCACGTCCACAGCCCATTGATCGCCAAGGACATGTTTTTCAACCGGGAAGGTATGGCCTGTGCAGTTAACAACCACTGTTTCGTCTTTGCTGATCGTACCATTCTTCAATAGCTTTTCAAGACCCGCAAAAGCAACCGAGGTTGCAGGTTCCACGGCCATGCCTTCACTTTTGGCGAGTGAACGCATCGCATCAAAGGCTTCTGCATCGGTCACAGATTCCATCGTGCCGCCATATTTTTGGATGATGCTCCAAAGATATGTATATGTTTTTCCCGGGTCGCCGGTAGAAAGAATAATAATGCGCGTATCGGGGATGACAGGCACGGCAATATCTTTACCTGCTTTGAAAGCCTGGATCATCGGCGAACAGCCTTCGGCTTGGATGATGGCGATTTTCGGGATGCGTTTTATTAATCCCATGTCGAACATTTCTTTAAAACCCTGATAAACGCCGAGCGGCCCCATGCCGCCGCTCACCGCTTGAATGTACCAATCAGGGGCCTGCCAGCCAAGTTGTTCCACGATCTCATAGGCGATGGTCTTCATCGATTCACGAGATGGAATGGCGCTGGCGCCGCGATCTAATAAAAGATTTTTACGCTGCGCAAATTGACTCGCAATTTGTTTTGTCTGATCGTAATTGCCGCTGACTCGGATGACCTCCGCGCCGAAGAGCGCGGCTTCGCGCAGCTTTTCCTGTGGAACGAGGCTGGTCATAAAAACCCAAAGCTTGATCCCACCCCGCGCAGACGCCGCCGCAAACGCCACTGCCGCGTTGCCAGTGGATGCGATGACGGCTTCGCGTATACCGCCTTCATTCATTGCGGCCACCGCAACCGCGGCCTGACGGTCTTTGAAAGAGGATGTCGGGCCGTAGCGTTCATCTTTGAAATACACCCGATCATGCCCCAGATTAGGTGCGAAGCGCTGTGACAGCCAAAGCGGAGTTCCGCCAGCGGGGTAGAGGTCTAAGGCGGAGGGATCGCTGAGCGGTAAAACATCCTGATAGCGCCACATGTTGGTTGCGCGGCCCGGCAAGCCGCGCAGAATATCGCGTTTAAAGGTTTCAAAATCATACTGGGCTTCAAGCCATTGCGATTCGCATTTTTTGCAAACGGCGGCCACAAAGGGTTCGTACGCTTGTTGGTTGCCGCAGATGGCGCATTGCAGGAAATTAGGCTTTGCCATTTTTATTTTCCGCTTTGTGAAGGGTTTTCATTAATGTTTGCTTCGATGGGCAGGAAGACGTAGAAAGTGGAGCCTTCTCCATCCACGCCGCTGCTTTCAGCCCACAAACGGCCGCTATGCATTTCGACAAGACGGCGGCTGATGGGCAAGCCCAAGCCGGTACCGCCTGTTTTGCGGGTGGTTGTGATATCCACTTGTGTGAACTCGAGGAAGATCGATTCAAGCAGGTCAGCTGGAATGCCGATGCCCGTGTCTTTGATGCTGATCAGCACATTGCTGGTTTCACGGGTTACGTGGATCGAGATCTTGCCTTTCTCGGTAAATTTGATCGAGTTGTTGATCAAATTGATTAATACCTGGCGCAGACGAATTTTATCGGCATTGATCTCCACTTCATGATCCGAGTCAGAATCAATGAACAGCGAGAGGTTCTTTTCACTTGCAAGTGTAGATGTGATACTGGTCACTTCCTCGATAATTTCTTGCAGATTGAATTTTTCGATAGTGAGGTTCATCTTGCCTGATTCGATCTTTGCCATATCGAGCACGTCGTTGATCAGATGCAGCAGATGCTGTCCATTTTTATAGATAAGTCCGAGATCGTTTTGCATGTTCTCGGTTAGCGGTCCATCCAATTCTTCGAGCATCACATCCGCAAAGCCGAGGATCGAGTTAAGCGGTGTACGTAATTCATGCGACATATTGGCTAGGAAGGAGGATTTCAAGCGGTCCAGTTCTTGTAATTCTTTTGCGCGTTGTTGCAGTTCTTCTGTGAGGCGCAGAGTTTCAATATGCAAGCTGACCTGCGTGGCAATCACAGCAACAACGCCAGCATCTTGCGGCGATATTTGTGTTTCGCTGAGGGTCGCTAAATGCCCAATGGTTTCTCCGCGCACGGTCAAGGCGTGCGCGTGCATGTTTTTTTGATTCAATAAGTCTGCGTTGTCATCCAGCGCTTTTACTTCCAGGGCATCGTAGCTAAAACCTAAAGTTTCGGGCGCGTGGGCGTCGGTAAACGCATCCCAGTTATGGCGCGTTAAACTGCGCGCGGATGATTCCGCTTCGGCGCGCGCACGCGATGCATCTGCCAGCAGGCGCAAGCTTTCAATTTGTTGAGTCAGCTGCCGCGCAGTTGCGTTAATTAATTCTTTGTCGTCTTGCGTCAGCGGGCGCGCTGGATCATCCTGAATAAAAAGCGTGCCCACTTGTTCCTGAGTGAGGGTCAGCGCTTGCGTAAACCCATCCTGGCGCGGGATTTCCCGATCAAAAGCAGCGACTGAACTTTGATCGTACAGGTAGCCGACGCGTTCTTTTTGATTAATCGCATCCAGAAACGAATCCCAGCTTTCATGCGTGAAGCGGCGGTTGGAAGTTTCTGCTTCGAAACGGGCACGTTCAGTAGCGGAGAGTAAACGTAAATTTTGCACCTGTAAAGAAACCTGTTGCGCGACGGAGTGCGCCAGACTGGTTTCTTCCGAAGTCCAGGCATGTTCATTGGATGAGGCTGTAATTTGCAATCCGCCAATATTTTCTCCGCTGGCGATTAATGGGACGTTGAGCGTGTCTTTATGATCGGCAGTTTGCAGGTCGAGGTTTTGAAGCGCGTGTAGATTGTCTTCTGAATAGGCGTAGCCAACCTGTTCTTTTTCATAAAGAATGGGCGCGCGTTGCTGTAATTTAGAATTCGTTTCAGGGCTGACATCTTTTTGAATTGGAATTGATTTTTTCGACGAAATTTCTTTTTCCAATTCAAGCACGCGCGCGCGCAATCCTTCAATTTGACGCAAAATATCCGGTGGGACATTATCCGCTTTCCGCGCCAGCTCTTCGATTTCCGAGAAGAGCGCGGTCAGTCTTTGATGGATTTTATCCGCAGGCATTGTGCACCTCTGTTATTGATAAATAATAGGGCGGTGGCTGAAATACGGGAATGCAAATCATAAGGTATTTCCTGAGCCATTACTGCCACTGCTGCCATTCGTATCGCCATTCTCTTTGTTTTTCAAACCGAGTTGCGCAATGGTCAGCGGAGAGCCAAGTACACGCCCTAACTCGCGGGCGGCAACTTGCAGGGCGGCTTCCACGGTGGTGGCGCCTTGAATCTTCTGGCTGATGAGGTTCAGTGTGGCTTCGCGATCTGCCTGTTGCTGCGCTCGTACGAAGGAACGGGCATTTTGCAAGGCGGTGGATACCTGCGAGGCGAGTGTGGTGTAGATGTTGGCATCCTCTTCAGAGAAGCCGTTAAGTGAATCTGATTGTACATCCAGCACACCCAGAATTTGATCGCCGATGATCAATGGCACGGCCATTTCAGAAGCGGTGTCGGGGAGCATTGGGTTGGGCAGCCAGCCTGGCTCAATGCTCACATTATTGACGATTATAGCTTTCCGTTCGCGGGCCGAGCGG
>Ga0105046_10000193_pt1 | contig 75778 bp, 64 predicted proteins | sample MAT03_FD_78385 | JGI IMG/M metagenome (GOLD analysis project Ga0105046, IMG submission 78385) | Freshwater microbial communities from Lake Fryxell liftoff mats and glacier meltwater in Antarctica - MAT-03 (megahit assembly) | ecosystem: Environmental > Aquatic > Freshwater > Ice > Liftoff...
ACGGGGGAATCGCACGCGGTGACCAAGTCGGTCGATCCGATCCCCGACAAGGGCGCGACCCTCGGGGACCGGCTCAACATGGCCTTTCTGGGCACGACGATCACGGACGGACGCGGGCGGCTGCTGGTCACAGCCACGGGCGCGCGGACGGAGATGGGCAAGATCGGCGTCCTCATCGACGAGGCGACCAGCCGCGACACCCCGCTCGAACAAAAGCTGTCCCGGCTCGGCCGCCTTCTGGTCGTGATCGTGCTGGGCCTCTGCGCCGTCATCGTGCTTGCGGGCTGGCTCCAGGGCAACAGCTTCGTGCACATGCTGGAAGTCGGCATCTCACTGGCCATCGCGGCGGTGCCCGAGGGGCTGCCGGCCGTGGCCACCATGACCCTCGCGCTCGGGATGGCGCGCATGGCCCGCATGGGGGCGCTCGTTCGCCGTCTCCCCGCGGTCGAGACCCTTGGTTCCACCACCGTCATCTGCACCGATAAGACGGGGACGCTGACCAAAAACGAAATGACCGTGAGCGTCCTGGTGGTGGACGGCCGGCGCGTCGACGTGACGGGCGCCGGCTACGCGCCGACCGGCACGTTCCAGGAAGGCGGCAAGCCCGTCGAGCCGCGCTCGGACGCCCCACTCGCGCTGGCTTTACGCGTCGGTGCCCTGTGCAACGATGCCAGGGTGGAGCGCACCGACGGCCGCGAGACCGTCCTCGGTGACCCGACCGAAGCGGCCCTGATCGTCGCGGCCGAAAAGGCGGGGATGAGCCGTGCCGTCCTTGAGCCCGAGTTTCCGCGCCTTGCCGAGGTACCCTTCGACAGCACGAGCAAGCGGATGGTCACCGTGCACCGCACGCCTCCGGGCGCGGCCGTGGCCTACCTGAAAGGTTCGCCCGACGCACTGCTCGCGGCGAGCGGCTCCCAAGTCGGAGCTGCGGGTGTGACGCCGCTGACACCGGACGACCGCCGACGCTGGGAGGAGACGAACACCCAGTTGGCCGGGGCGGCGCTGCGCGTCCTGGGCTTAGCCTACCGCGAACTTCCAGACGGCTACCAGGAGGCTGACCTCGGACACAATTTGGTCTTCGTCGGCCTGGTCGGCATGATCGACCCGCTCCGCGACGAGGCCAAGGCCGCCATCGCCACCTGCCGCGAGGCGGGTATCCGCAGCGTGATGATCACCGGAGACCAGCAGGCGACAGCCGCCGAAATCGCACGCCAGCTCGGGATCGACCGCGACCTCCAGGGCAAGTCCTTGCAGACCGTCCACGGCCGCGAATTGACCGACCTCGACGCTGCTGGCTGGCAGCGGGTCGTGGCCGGAGCCGCCGTCTTCGCCCGCGTCTCGCCCGAGCACAAGCTCAAAATCGTCGAGGCGTTTCAGGCGCAGGGGCACATCGTGGCCATGACGGGCGACGGGGTGAACGACGCCCCGGCACTGAAGCAGGCGGACATCGGTGTGGCCATGGGCATCAAGGGGACCGAGGTCGCCAAGGAGACGGCCGACATGGTCCTCACCGACGACGACTTCGCCACCATCGTCGGCGCCGTCGAGCAGGGCCGCATCATCTACGCCAACATCCTCCGGTTCGTCCATTACCTCTTCTGCTGCAACTTCGCGGAGATCGTCACGGTGTTCGCCGCCATCATGGCCGGCTGGCCGCTCCCGCTGGGTGCCCTCCAGATCCTGTGGCTCAACCTGATCACGGACATCTTCCCCGCCCTGGCCCTGGCGCTGGAGCCGTCGGCCCCGGACATGATGAAGCGGCCGCCGCGCGATCCCAAGGAGTCCCTGCTGCCCCCACGCTTCCTCGGCCTGATCGGCTGGCAGGGGCTGCTCCTTGGCGGGGTCACCCTGCTGGCCTACTTCGTCGGCATGCGCTGGTACGGCACGGAAGGCGAGGGCCTGCGCCACGCGGTTACCATCGCCTTCATGACGCTCGCCCTGGCCCAGATATTCCATGCCTTCAACGTGCGCTCCCAGCGCCGCTCGGCATTCACCGCCCGCCTGTTCACGAACGGCTGGCTCTGGGGTGCGGTGCTAGTCTCCCTGCTCCTGCAGGTTGCGGCGGTTTATGTGCCGTTCTTGCAAACCGTCCTCCACACCGTCCCGCTCTCCGTCGCGGATTGGGGGCTGATCGCCGCCTGTTCCCTGCTCCCGGTGGCCGTCGTGGCGCTGGTGAAGGTCGTGCAGCGGCAGGTCGCGCGCCCCGCACGGCTTGGGAGTTGATCGGGCAACACTCGACCCGGACGAAACGGACCCGGGGTCGTGATCCGCATGTTCGTCGAGGTGCGGCCAGCATCATCGGGCCCACTTTCACGCGTACTACCAAGAACGCGCGGCGGTGTTCGCGGTCGACACCCTGGAACTCATGGGCGGCTCGCTTCCAGTGGCGCAACGTCGGCTTGTCGAGGCCTGGGCCGAGATCCACCGCGCCGAATTGGTGGCCGACTGGGAGTTCTTGCAATCCGGCCGTCCGCCGCTCAAAATTGAGCCGCTCAGGTGAAGCCATGACCCAACCCATCCATCGGGTCGTTCGGTTCGCGATCGTAGCGCCGTACACGCTCGACGTGGCGTTCGCCGACGGATCGCAGCAACGTATCGGCTTCCGGCCCGTGCTCGAAGGCCCGCTGTTCGGCCCACTACAAGACCTGACGACGTTCAACGGCGCGGTGCTCGACGACGAGGCCGGTACGCTGGTCTGGCCCAACAGCGCTGACTTCGACCCCGCGACACTGCACGCGTGGCCGACGGTGAGCGACGAGCTCGCGTCGTTGGCACCGATTTCACCCCCTGCTCGGCGGTCCCGCTCGGGCAGGCGATCCGCATCGCCCAGCGGGCCAAGGCGAAGCTCCACGTGGTCCACGTCATCGACACGCCCGTGGTGATTGAGCTCGAAGCGGCCCTCTCGCCGATGCAGCAGGGCATCCGCGACGGGATCATCAAGGACGCCGAGCAGGCATGGGCCGACTTTGCCAAGGGTGTGCCGGGAGTCGGGGAAGCTGGGGCCACGGCAGGGCTGCCGATCGAGGTCTCGATCAACAACCGCATCGTGGGCATCCTGAAACGCGCCCCGGTGGCCGCGGTGGACTTCTCGCCGACGTCGCTGCGGGCCAGTGAGCGCGCGGCCATGTTCGCCGCGCAGGACGGCGCGGAACTCCACCTTCTGCACGTCTTCGAGGCCCCCGTAGCAACAGTTGCACGACAGCGTGCCCACGCCGCTGACTCAGGCGCACCAGCAGAAGCTGTATCGCGACGGCCTGGAGCGCCGGCTGGCCGAGTTCTGCCGCCCGGTAGTGGAAGCCCACGCCGCGCTCCACACGCGGGGCCGCACCAACCTCCGCGACGTTCTGCTGAGCAGCACGGCGGAGAAGGCGCTGGAGGAATCCAAGTGCTCGATCCTCGCCGTCACGCCCGGGGGCTTCCACCACCCGCTGGCCTCGGACGAGCAACCGCGAACCATGCAGATGAAGCCCACGTCTTGATTCGCGTCGGATCTACTCCCGGCCAACTTCGCGCATGAGCAACCGTCTATGAAGATCGCCGTCTATTCCAGCAAGTCCTACGAGAGGCCGTTTCTTGACGCGGCCAACGCCGGGCCCAAGCACGAACTCGTCTACCTCGACGCAACGTGCTCGGCGACGACGGCGGACCTCGCGCGCGGCTGCCCTGCCGCCTCGATCTTCGTGGGCGACGACGCCTCAGCGCCAGTGCTCAAGGCGCTCCACGCCGGGGGCACGCGGCTGCTGGCCCTGCGCTCGGCGGGGTTCAACCACGTGGACGTCGCCGAGGCCGACCGACTCGGGCTGACGGTGCTGCGCGTGCCCGCGTACTCGCCCCACGCCGTCGCCGAGCACACTGTGGGCCTTATGCTCACGCTCAACCGCAAGTTCCATCGCGCGTTCAACCGCGTCCGCGAGCAGAACTTCGCGCTGGACGGCCTCATGGGCTTTGACATGCACGGCAGGACGGCCGGCGTCGTCGGGACGGGCAAGATCGGCGAGGTAGTGTGCAAGATCTTGACCGGATTCGGCTGCCACGTGCTGGCCAGCGACACGGTGAAGAATCCCGCGTGCGAAGCGATGGGCGTGCGGTACGTTTCGCTGCCGGAGCTGTACGCCCAGTCGGACATCATCACGCTGCACTGCCCGCTGAACCCCGCGACCAAGCACCTGGTGAACGCTACCGCGCTGGCGGCGATGAAGCCCGGTGTGATGCTGATTAACACCAGCCGCGGCGGAGTCATCGACACGCGGGCGCTCATCGCGGCCTTGAAGAAGGGGCACGTCGGCTCGGTCGGGCTGGATGTCTACGAGGAGGAGGGCGACCTGTTCTTCAAGGACCTCTCCGAGCGCGTGATCTACGACGACGTCTTCGTGCGGCTGATGTCCTTCCCGAGCGTACTCATCACTGCCCACCAGGGGTTCTTCACGCACGAGGCGTGTACAGCGATCGCCCAGACGACCATCAACAACCTCACCGACTTCGAGTGCGGCCGCGTACAGGAGTCCAACCGCGTGACGACGCGGCTGATCGCGCCGGCACCGAAGCCGTGATGACGAACCCTCCCCGCGATCGGGAATCCCTGTTCCGCCCTCGGCTCACCCGCCCGCTGACCCGGACTGTTAGGCGAAGGGTGGCCATGCGGTGCAGAGATCAGCGGAGAACGGCCCTTGGTCTGCCAGCCATTTTCGCGCGGAGTGCGCGGAACACGAAGTCCGGATTGCGATCAACCAGCAGGAACTTCAAGTCCTGTTACGCGGCTGCACCGGACGGCCGCGCGTCAAGAACCGTGAGCGGCCGCCGGTGAGCCGCAACGTTCGGCTCTGACCGCTTCGCGCGCTTGCCGCCTTCTCCCGGGTGCGAGCTACCACTGACCTTCACGGTGACGTCGGGGATGGAGGTGCGGCGCGCGCCCCCGGCGACGGAGGGGCCGTGATCTCGAAGTCTCTTTCGGCGGTTGGGCTCGAGTTTCGAGTCGTTCAGTCGTCTGTGCGGCCGCCCGGCCAGGTTGGCGGTCACGCCCAGTCCTCCCACATCAGTCCTTCAACGCGCGCGAACTCGCGGGTATTCGCCGTGACGAGCGTGATGCCGCGCCGGATCGCCTGGCCGGCAATCATCGTGTCGTAGGCGCCGATAGGCGTGCCGGCGCGTTCGAGCGCAGCGCGCACGGCGCCGGTCGCGCGCGCGTCGGCGTCGTCGAAGTCCAGCACCTCGACCACACCTGAGAGGAACGTGCGAAGGCGGTCGGCGTTGTGCGCCCGTCGTGCGCTCATTTCAACGCCGTACCACAGCTCGTGCAGCACCACCGTCGACACGCATAGCACCGAGCCGGCGCGCACCGCCTCGGCAAATCGCGCGCGCACGTGCAGGGCCGTACGATTGATGAGCCCGATGCACACGTTCGTGTCGAGGCTGTATTCGATGATCAGAACACCCGACGCTTGGGCGCAATCGGCTGCCCCCGTCCGTCGGCCATGAACGGCTCGTCGCCGAACGCATCGAGGGCCGCGAACCACTCGTCCACATCCGCCACGACCGGCTCGAGCAGCACGCCTGTGCCGTGCCAGCTGACACGCACCCGATCACCTGGAAAGCGAAACTCGGCCGGAAGTCTGATGGCCTGACTGCGGCCGTTGGCAAAGATCCGGGCGGTCTTCGGGAGAGGCATGAGGGCCTCGCGCCGTTCATGATCGTCGCCACCGCGGGCGCGACGGCTGCGGGAGTCATCGATCCTCTGCCCCGGCTTGCCGACCTCGCGGATGCGGAGGGACTGGCCTTGCATGTCGACGCTGCGTGGGCCGGTGCGGTCGCGTTGCCCGACCGCTGGCGCGGCGTCCTGGAGGGCATTGAGCGTGCTGACACCGTCACGATCGACGCACACAAATGGTTGTCACAGCCAATGGGGACTGGGATGTTCTTCGCTCGCCACGATGAGTGGTTGCGAGCGGCCTATCGGGTCGCGACGTCGTATATGCCGCCGGCGGTTGCAGGCGGCGTGGACTACTACGCGCAGTCGCCCCAGTGGTCACGACCGTTCCGAGGACTCCGCCTCTTTCTGTCGCTGGCCGGGGCTGGACGTCGAGCTTTCGAGGCACAAATAGACGTCGATGTGCTTCACGAGGCAGGAACACCACGACGACATGCGGTGGCACGAGGCCGTGGCGGCTGCGGTCATTGCCTCTGGACGTGCGTGGATCTCCACGGTTCGCCTCGCCGGGCGCCCGGCCCTGCGGGCATGCGTCACGAGCTTCCGCACGACCGACGACGACATCGCAACGTGGGTACGCGCCCTCCGCACGGCGGTCGCTTGCCCCAAAGTGCTACGGGCCGCACGCAGCTGCGAGTCTCAGTTGTGAAGGTGACGACCCCGTTACAAATCAGAGTCCCAGATGCCGCTACGGCATCTTCGAGCGATCCACTTCGGCGGCGATGTAGCCGAACGCGGCCCACTGCTTGCCGGCCAGCACGCGGTCGAAGATCTCCTTCGCCTTCGCGCGATCGCCCGTGACCAGGTAGTAGTTACCCACGCCGTAGCCCTGCGTGGCGATGGTGAGGTCGTCGGCGTTGGTCGTGTCGAGCAGCGACTCCACCTTCTCGAGGCCCTTGTACATCAGCAGGCGCTTGTGGTACGAGCCGTTCTCCAGGATGTCCATCTTCGGCGTGATGCGCTCGAGCACCTTGGCCGCCGCGGCCTGGTCGCCCATCCGCATGTAGGTCATCCACTGCCAGTCGCTGATGGCGGCGATCGAGTCGTCGTTGTCCGACACCCTCAGGCACTCGTCGTAGGCGCGCTTGGCGTTGGCGTAGTCGGCCTTCAGGTAGTAGGCCAGGCCCAGGTGGTACCAGATGTTGAACTGCAGCGTGCTGCGCGGCTTGCCGGCCGCGTTGGGCGCCCCGTCCGGCTCGATCTCGTCGGGCTGGCCCTTGATGAGCGCCGCGGCCTTCTCGAAGTCGGCAATGGCGCCGTCGAAGTTGCGCACCGTGATGTTGCGGTGGCCGCGGTGGCGGTAGAAGCGCGGGTCGTTCGGGAACCGCTCGATGCCCTTGCTGAAGGTGGCAATCGCGTTCTTGTATTGCCACAGGTAGCCCTGACGGCGGCCCACCCAAATCAGCGCATCGGGGCTGTCGGGCGTTTTCGCCAACGCCTCTTCCGCGGCCTTCAGGTTGGCCTCGAACTTCGTGCGGTCGGCCTCGGACAGTACCATCGGCACGAGCGCCTTACCGGTCACCGACGTGACTTCGGCCACCGGTGTGGCCACGGGCGCGGGCGCAGGAGCAGCGGGCGCGGGGGCTTCAGCCGGCGGCGGGGCGCCGCAGGCAGTCAGCGATCCACTCAGGCAGGCGGCAAGTACGAATCCACGAAGTTGCATCGGCAGGGTCTCCTTGACGGTCAGTGCTTCAGGTCGGATACGGGCGGCGTGATGACATCGGTAGGGTCGGTGCGATCGATCGCTGCGGGCGCGTCGGCCGAGAGGCCCTCGCCGCTCGTGGGCGGGTCACCGTCGGCAGGCGCCAGAAACAGCCGGGCCACGCCGTGCGGCGAGCGCGGCGTCGTGTCCACCTCGTTCACCGCGCCGATTTCGTCGCCCGTGGCTGCGCCCAGGTCGCGGAAGCGGCGCGCCGTCACCAGCACGCGGCTCTCGTAAGTGGCTACCGTGTCGTTGAACGCGCGCACGGTGCCGTCGAGGCGTCCGCGCAGCGTCTCCATGCGATCGGTGAGGTGGCGCACGCGGTCGTAGAGTTCCTTGCCGAGCTTGCTCACCTGCTCGGCGTTACGGGTCAGCCGCTCCTGGCGCCAGCCGTGGGCCACGGCGCGCAGCAGGGCAATGAGCGTGAGCGGACTCGCCGGAAATACCTGCGTGCCGACGCCGAACTCGATGAGGTGGGCGTCCTGCTGCAACGCGGCCTGGAACACGGCCTCGCCCGGCAGGAACATCACGACGAACTCGGGCGACGGGTGGAACTGCTCCCAGTAGCCCTTGGCGCCCAGCTTGGTCATGTGGTCGCGCACCTGGCGCGAGTGGTCGGCCAGCTTCTGCTCGCGCGTCGGCTCGTCGGTCGCTTCCTGCGCGTCGAGATAGGCTTCGAGCGGCGCCTTCGCGTCGATCACCACGGTGCGTCCGCCGGGCAGGCGCACGAGCAGGTCGGGACGCACGCGGCCGTTCTCGGTGGTGTGCGTGGACTGCTCGTCGAAGTCGCAATACTCGAGCATGCCGGCCATCTCGACCACGCGCCGCAGCTGCATTTCGCCCCACCGGCCACGCACCGTGGGCGTGCGCAGCGCGCGCACCAGGTTGGTGGTCTCGGCGCGGAGCTGCGTTTGACTGCGGCCAATCGCCTCGAGCAGCGACGAGATCTCGGCGCCGGTCTCCATGCGGTTCTTCTCGACCTCGCCCAGCTTAAGGTCGACCTGCTGCAGCACGTTGCGGATCGGCGTGACCAGCTCGTCGAAGGCCTGCTGCTTGCGCGAGATTTCGCTGGCCGCGTCCTTGTGCATGCCCGACATGCGTTCGGAGGCCAGCTTCAGGAACTCTTCGTTGCTGCTCTTGAGGGCCGCGCCGGCCAGTGACTGGAAGCTGTCGCGCAGGTGCGCCTGCGCCTGGTCGAGCAGCGCGAGCTGCTTGGGCACGTCCTGCTCCAGGTGCGCCACTTCGGTGTTGACGCGGACCAGTTCTTCCTTGAGCACCGAGCCTTCGATGCGCGACCGCTCCAGGTCGTCGCGCGACCGGGTGAGCTCGTTCTGTACTTCGCCCAAACGCCGCGTGGTCTGGTGGAACAGCGCCTGCGCCGCGCTCACCGTGGCCCGCTGCGTGGTGATCGACTCGGTGAGATCGCGCCGGAACTGGGCGCGGGCCACGACCCAGGCGCCCAAGGCGCCGGCCGTGAGACCCGTGAGAAGAGACAACAGGATGACCGCATCCATCGTGAGCGCACCGCCAATCCGGGAGAGTGCCAGGGCACGAGGCACCGGAAGATCTGTGCCGTTCAGCGCAGTGTAGCAGCGCTGACCAGCGATTGCGGGCCGGCGACCAGGTTTGGTCGCCACTGTCCAGCCGGAATTGTAAGCCAGCGACGGTTTTCGTGCGTGTCGACGGCCCGGTCCTGGCCCATCGGGGCGGCCCGGCCACGCACACTGGCCCACGACTGCGCGGGGCTGCAGCGCCCGCCGGCCCATCCTCCAGTGGAGCGGATCTTGGTTCTCGGGTTGGGTTCCCATGGTCGAGTCTTCCCCAATCTTCGCCGACGGCCTCGGACGGCGCGTCGTGCGCGTCACCGGCGGGGACGCCGCCCCCACCGAGCACTTGCTGATTGATTCGGTGCTGGCCAACCACGCCGGCTTCGCCGCGGCCCTCCATGAACGGGCCATCCACCTGCACGGCCGCCGGCTCACGTCCTACGTGAAGACCCAGCGCGTCGTGGCCGACGACCAGGGCGGCCTCGAGGTGGTGACCGACCACGTGCGGGGCTGGCGCCTGGCCGACCTGCTCGACGTGGCCGAGTCCGAGAACCTCACCTTCGACATCGGCGTGGTCATGCTGCTGCTCCGGCAGCTGCTGCCCACCGCGGCGCTGCTGTCGACGCAGAGCCGCGATACCGCCAGTGGCGCGCTCGGGCCGGAACATCTGCTGCTCACGCCGCAGGCCCGCCTGGTGCTCACCGACTACGTGTTCGGCTCGGCCATCGACGCCCTGGGCTGGCCCAGCGAGCGCCTGTGGCACACGCTGCGCGTGGCCAAGCCGGCCGGCGCCGACCGCGCCGTGTCGCAGCGCGGCGACGTGGTGCAGGTGGGCCTCACGGTACTCTCGCTCATCATCGGGCGGCGGCTGCGCGACGACGAGTTCCCCGAGCGGCTCGAGGACCTCGTCACGAGCGCCCGCCAGAAGACGCCCGCGGTGATTCACGCGCCGCTGTCGGTGCCGCTGCGCGACTGGCTGCTGCGCGCGCTGCAGCTCCAGCCCAAGAGCTTCGCGACCCTCTTCGACGCGCAGATGGCGCTCGAGCGGCTGCTCACCGCCGAGCCGTCGCTGCTGGCCCAGCCGGCCGAGCTCGAGACGGCGGTGGCGCGGTTCGAGCGCTTCATGCCCGCGTTCGAGCTGCCGGTGGTGCCTGAGCTGCCGCTGCTCGAAGCCCCGCCGCCTGGACAAGTGCCGCTGGCGGTGGCGTTCGATCGCACCCCCGCCCAGACGACGGCGACCGCCGCGGCTCAGGCCACGACCGAAGAGGCGTTCACGCCGCCGCCGCGCAGCCGGTCGGGCGTGCGCCGGAAGGCGGCGGAGCCAGGCGTCGAGGGGGAGCCGGAGCCGGTGGCCGCCACGCCCGCACCCACGCCCGCCCAGACGGCAGCCGCCACGCCCGCCGGGCCGATCATCCAGTGGCCCCCCGTGACGGCACCTCCCGTGGGCGAGCCGGAACCAGGGCTGGGGCCGGTTGCCGCTGCCCTGGCGGTGGAGCCGCCCTCGCCGTGGTGGCGGTCGGCGCGCGCCGTGGCGGCGCTCGTGGCGGTGGCCGTGGCGCAGTCGCTGCTCGTGGCATGGCTGCTCTCGCGCCCCAGCGAGGGACTCGGCGGCGACGGCGAACTCGTGGTGCAGTCGCGTCCCGAAGGCGCGCGCGTGGTCATCGACAACCGGGACCAGGGCGTCACGCCGCTCACGGTGCGCGTCAGCCCCGGCACGCACGTGCTGCAGGTGCGCGCGGGCTCGGCCGAGCCGCGCGTGATTCCGCTGCAGATCCGGGCCGGCGTGCAGACGGCCCAGTACGTGGAGCTGATGGGCGTGGCCTCGACCGGCGTGCTCGAGGTGCGCAGCGAGCCCTCGAAGGCCAAAGTCACGATCGATGGGCAGGCCCGCGGCTCCACGCCGCTCACGCTGCGCGACGTGGCCCCCGGCAGCTATCAGGTCGTGCTCGAGCGCGCGGGCTGGAAGTCCACCCAGGTGGTGCGCGTGGAACCGGGCGCCACCGCCCAGCTCGTAGTGCCGATTCGATGAAACTTCGCGCATGGCGCTTGGCGGCGCGTGGGTTACACTTTTGGCGATGATGCGTTCGCGCACGCAGCTGCTCATTGGCCTCGTCAGTCTCTCGCTCAGCGTCGGGCTGGCGCTCGTCCGCGACCAGTTGCCCGAGCACACCGGCAACGTCCTCACCGATGCGCCGCGACGCCTCGCCGACGTCCTGCTGCCGCGCGACTCCGACCTGATCTCGGCGGTCGTGCCCAACGGCACGACCGTGGCCGGCATGCTCGGCAAGCATCTGCTGCCTGACTCCGAGCTCTCGGCGCTCGTGCAGGCCGTAACCGCCAGCTTCGACGTGCGCAAGCTGCGCGCCGGCAACATCTACAAGATCGACCGGCTGTTCGATGGCCGCATCCGTTCGTTCGAGTACGAGATCGACCCGGCCCGCGCCCTGCGGGCCTCGCGCCGCGACGGCGACATCGCGCTCTTCGAGGCCGAAGTCGTGGAGCTGCCGCGCACGACCAGGCAGGTGGTGGTCGAAGGCCGCATCGACCGCGACGCCCCCTCGATCAGCGAGTCGCTCGAGCGCGCCGGTGAACGGCTCGACCTGGCGTTGTCGCTGGCGGACATCTTCGGCGGCGAGGTCGACTTCAACAGCGGCCTCCAGCCCGGCGACACGTTCCGCGTGGTGGTCGAGAAGTCAGTGCGCGAAGACGGCGTGTTCGTGGGCTATGGCCCGGTGCAGGCGGCGGAGTTCATGAACGACGGCCGCACGCTCACCGCGATGCGCTTCCTGCTGCCCACCGGCAAGCCGGGCTACTTCGACCAGCACGGCCTGTCGCTCACGCGCTTCTTCCTGAAGTCGCCGCTCAAGTTCGAGCCGCGCATCACCTCGCGCTTCTCGCGCTCGCGCATGCACCCCGTGCTCAAGTACGCCCGCGCCCACAACGGCGTGGACTACGGCGCTCCTACCGGCGCGCCGATCGTGAGCGTGTCGAGCGGCGTGGTGTCGTTTGCCGGCTGGACCGGCGGCGGCGGACGCACGGTGCGGGTGAAGCACGCGAGCGGCTACGAAAGCGAGTACATGCACATGTCGGCGATTGCCGGCGGCATCCACGCGGGTGCCCGCGTGGGCCAGGGCGAGGTGCTCGGCAACGTGGGGATGACCGGCACGGCCACCGGGCCGCACCTGCACTACGGCCTGCGCCGGAACGGCGCCTACGTGAATCCCGTCACCGAGCACCAGAACCTGCCGCCCGGCGAACCGGTGCCGGCCGCGAGGCGCGCCGCCTTCGACGCCGAACGCGACACCCTCTTCGCCGAGCTGCGCCGCGCGCAGCGCACCCTGCACGCCAACGAAGAGTAGGTCTCGCCCCGGGGCGTGGAGTCCGCCATGTCAGATGCGACGTGCCTCGCCTTCCGCCGGCTGCATGCCGCCGGCTGCTTCGTCATGCCGAATCCGTGGGATGCCGGCAGCGCGCGCGTGCTCGCGCAGCTCGGCTTTCCCGCACTGGCCACGACCAGCGCGGGCTTCGCCTGGTCGCGCGGCGTGCGCGATACCCAGGTGGGCCTCGAAGAGATGCTCGGCCACCTGCGTGACATCGCGGCGGCCGTAGACGTGCCGGTGAACGCCGACTTCGAGGGCGGCTTCGCGGTGGCGCCCGACGCCGTGGCCGTGAACGTGCTGGCCGCCACCACCACGGGCGTGGCGGGTCTGTCGATTGAAGACTCCACGGGCGATGCCGCGGCGCCGCTCTTCGCGCGCGACCTTGCCGTGGAGCGCATCCGCGCGGCCCGCGCGGCGATCGACCAGAGCGGCACCGGCGTGCTGCTGACCGGGCGCTCGGAAGGGTTCATCGCCGGCCGTCCAGACCTGCCCGAGACCGTCGCGCGGCTCGTGGCCTACGCTGCGGCCGGCGCCGACTGCGTCTACGCGCCGGGAATCCGCACGGCTGCCGAGATCGCGGCCGTCGTCACGGCGGTGGCGCCGACCCCCGTGAACCTGCTCGTCTACGGCGACTTCATCACCGTGGCCGAGGCGGCCGCGCTGGGCGTGCGCCGCATCAGCGTGGGCGGCGCGCTGGCCCGGGCCGCGTGGACCGGCCTGTTGCATGCCGCGCGCGAGATCGCCGACCATGGCACCTTCTCGACGCTCTCGGCCGCGGTGCCGTCGTCGGAGATCAACCCCCGTTTCCCCCCGCGCTAGCGGCGAGGCCTCGCATGACGACCCGCTCGGTCACCCTGTCGCTGCTCATCGTGTTGCTGGCAACCGCGCCGCGCCTGTCGGCCGACACGCACCGCTTCACGCCCGAGCGCTTCTACAACACCTACTCGTTCGCGCACCCGCCCGCCTTGCGGATCAAGCCGGGCGACCGCGTGGTCACGACCACGCTCGATGCCAGCGGCGTCGACGCGCAAGGCCGGCAGGCGGGGCAGGGGCCGAATCCGCAGACCGGACCCTTCTTCGTGGAGGGCGCCGAGCCGGGCGACCTGCTGATGGTCACGTTCGAGAAGATCGAGACCAACCGCGCCACCGCGTATTCGGGCAGCCTGCTGGCGCCCTACACCGTCGACCCCGCGTCGATTGCCACGCGTCAAGACCGCGACCCCAAGCGCGTCACCTGGCAGATCGACAAGGCCGCCGGCGTGGCGCGCCTCACCGACCCCGACGTCAAGCCCGCCACCATCACCTTGCCGCTGCGGCCGATGCTCGGCTGCGTGGCCGTGGCGCCGGCGCGCAAGGAGGCGATTGCCACGCCGACGCCGGGCGCCTTCGGCGGCAACCTGGACTACGCCGGTGTCACCTCGGGCGTCACCGTGATGCTGCCGGTGAACGAGCCCGGCGCGCTGCTCTTCATCGGCGACGGCCACGCGCGTCAGGGCGAAGGCGAAGTGGTAGGCACGGGACTCGAGACCTCGATGGATGTCGAGTTCACGGTGCAGCTCGTGAAGCAGAAGGCCGCGAGCTGGCCGCGCATGGACACGGCCACACACGTCATGGTGCTCGGCAGCGCCCGCCCGCTGCTGCAGGCGCTGCAGCATGCCACGAGCGAGATGCTGCGCTGGCTGGTGGCCGACTACGGCTTCTCGGAGCGCGGCGCGTCGGTCTTCATGGGGCAGGCGCTCGAGTACGAGATTGCCAATGTCGTCGATCCCAACTTCACCGTCGTCGCCAAAGTGCGGAAGGCGCTGCTGCCGCCGCGCTGAACGCCGTTCCGCGCAGACGTCATGGCCACCATCGCAATCGGCGACATCCACGGGCACCTGAAGCCGCTCTGCGACCTGCTCGAACGCGTGCGGCCGAACGTCGGTGCCCGCGACACCGTGGTGTTCCTCGGCGACTACATCGATCGCGGCAGCGACACGCGCGGCTGCATCGACGCCATTCTCGAGTTCACTGCCACCGTCAGCGCGCGCGTGGTGTGTCTGCGCGGCAATCACGAAGACAGGTTCCTGCGCACCATGCACGACTACACGCAGCACGCGTGGCTGCTCGGCATGGAAGCCGACGACACGATCCGCAGCTACTCGTCCGCGGCGGCCGACGAGATCCGTGCCGCCCTGCGCGCCTCGCGCACGAGCGTCGACGAGGGCACGTGCCCGCTGCCCTACGAGCGGTTCTTCGACGCTCTGCCCACGGCGCACGCGCAGTTCTTCGCGGCGCTCGCGCTCAGTCACGAAACCCCGGAGTGCTTCTGCTCGCATGGCGGGGTCGACCCGGCCGTGCCGATCGGCGACACGCCGGCTGGCACGCTCGTGTGGGGCACCCGCGGATTTCCGAAGGACTACACCGGCGAGCGCACGGTCGTCTACGGTCACATGAACAACGCGCATGTGGACGATGACGACTGGCCCCATCCACGCGTCGCCGGCAACACCTTGGGCCTCGATACCATCGCGCACGGCGTGCTCACCGCGATACGATTACCCGGTCCCTACGTGCTGCAGAGCGCACGCTACCAGCGCCGCCGGCAGCGGGGTTGCATCTGAACGTGCGAAGGAGTGGTGTGATGACGCGAATGTTCGCCGGTGTCCCGCTCGTCGTGTGCGTCGGACTCGTCGGCTGCGGCAGCCCTGCCACCACGCCGGCCGCGCCGGCCGAGCCCGTGCCCCCCTTCACCGTCGTGGAGGCCGGCATTCCTGAGATCCAGGCGGCGCTCCAGTCGGGCCGGGTCACGTCGCGGCAGCTCACCGAGCAGTACTTGCAGCGCATCGCCACCTACGAGGATCGGCTGAACGCCATCATCACGGTGAATCCGCACGCGCTGGCCGAGGCCGATGCCATGGACCAGGAGCGCGCGGCGGGGAAGGTCCGCGGACCGCTGCACGGGATTCCGATCGCGCTCAAGGACAACATCCACACCACCGACATCCGCACCACCGGCGGCGCCTTGGCGTTTCGCGATCTGATGCCGCCCTACGACGCCACGCTCACGAAGAACCTGCGCGACGGCGGCGCGGTCATCATCGCCAAGACCGTGCTGACCGAGCTGGCGCACTGGACGGCCGGCGCGCCTACGCCTATGGTGGCCAACTACACCGGCGTGGCGGGCTTTGCCTACAACCCCTACGACCCGCGCATGGATCCGCGGCCCGACACCTTCGACGGCCGGCCGGTACTGCAGACCGGCGGCTCGAGTTCTGGTGCCGGCACGGCCGCAAGTTTCTGGGCGGCCAGCGTCGGGTCCGACACGGGCGGCTCGATCATCAGCCCGTCGAATGCCAACATGCTCGCCGGCATCCGGCCCACGATTGGCCGCATCAGCCGCTACGGCGTGATTCCCATCACGGCGGATCACGACACGGCTGGGCCGATGGCTCGCACCGTCACCGATGCGGCCATCCTGATGGGCGTGCTCGAGAGCGCGGCTCCCGACGCGAACGACGCGGCCACGAAGGCGTGCACGCCGCCGCCGAGCCGCGACTACACGCCGTTCCTCAAGGCCGACGGGCTCAAGGGCGTGCGCATCGGCGTGCCGCGCGCGTTCTTCTACGACGCCGTCACCGCACCGGGAGAGACGACGCCGCAGGGCGGCCTCAACGCCGAACAGGCCAAATTGATGGCCGACGCCATCGCGCTGCTCGAGGCACAGGGCGCGGAGCTGGTCGATCCGGTCGACGTGCCGAGCATCGTGGCGACCAATGCCGCCGACAACTTCCTGCTCTTCAACTACTGCCAGGGCGCTCAAGACACGCGCGGCGCCGACGCCCACTGCACGGTGAACTTCAAGTACGGCATGAAGCGCGACTTCAACGCCTGGCTGAAGAGCCTGGGCGACAAGGCGCCGGTCAACTCGCTCACCGAGCTGCGCGCGTGGAACGTGGCGCACGCCGTGGCCGGCGCCATGCGCTTCGGCCAGTCGCGCCTCGACATCTCGGATGAGATGGACGTGGAACGCGACCGCGCCCGCAACGACGCGGACGTGGCCAAGGACGCGCGCCTCAGCCGCACCCAGGGCCTCGACGCCGTGCTGGCGGCGCACAGGCTCTCTGCCATCCTCACGCCCGCCGGCAGCGGCGCGAATCTGGCGTCGCGGGCTGGGTATCCGATCATCGCCGTGCCATTCGGCATGGTGCCGAACGCGCCCACGCCGGCGTTCCCCGAGGGCTTCACCGCCAATCCCGCGCCCTACGGCGTGACGTTCACCGGCGCGGCGTGCAGCGAGCCCACGCTCATCACGATTGCCTACGCCTTCGAGCAGGCGAGCAAGAAGCGCGTGCCGCCGCCCAACCTGCCATAGCGCGGCGCCTGCCAGGAGCCCGCCATGCGCACGCTGTTCCTCACACTCCTTGCGGGCGTCGCCGTCGCCACCCTGTCGGCGCAGATGCCCCCGCAGAAGCCGCAGGACGATGCCGAGAAGGTACTGCGTGCGGCCGTGGCGGCGGCTCCGTCGATGGCCCTCTCGCCCGCGCCCATCGCCGTGCCTGGCGTCGCCATGGGCATGGTGTCGTGGGTGTCGTCAGCCGCCGATGGCACCGCGTATCTGCTGCAGCGCGGCGACCAGGCGGATCCGGTGATCGCCGTCGACCGCAACGGCCAGGTGTTGCGGTCGTGGGGCGAGGGCCTCTACGTGATGCCCCACGCGATTCGGGTGGACCCGCAAGGCAACGTGTGGACCACCGATGCGGCCAGCTCGCACGTGATCAAGTTCTCGCCCGAAGGCCGCGTGCTGCTGAACATCGTGGTGGGCGGCCAGCCCACGCCGTGCCGCAACAACTTTTGCAGCACCACCGACATCGCGTTTGCGGCCAACGGCCATCTCTTCATCGCCGACGGCTACGCCAACGCGCGGATCCTCGAATACACCGCCGACGGCACCAAGCTTCGCGAGTGGGGCGCGCCGGGCACCGGGCCGGGCCAGTTCGTGCTGCCGCACTCGATCCAGATCGATCCGGCGGGCATCGTCTACGTGGCCGACCGCGAGAACGGTCGCGTGCAGCGCTTCGATCAGACGGGGAAGTTCCTGGGTGAGTGGATCTACGGCAAGACGTTCGGCCTCGAGGCCGATGGCGCCTTCATGTGGCTCTCGACGCAGCCGCTGCAGCAGCCGAACCTGTCGCCAGGCTGGCTGCTGAAGGTGGACACGAAGACCGGGAAGATTGCGGGCAGCGTGCCGTCCGCCGGGAATCACGGCATGGACGTGATGGCCAGCGGTGAACTGCTGCTCGGTCCGGGACCGAACCTGGTGCCGCAGTGGTACCGCCGCCCGCGGTGATCGGCGGCCCTAACTCCTGCGGCTCTGCAGAATCGCCCTGATCAGTTCCTCGGGCACGTCGCCGGGCCCGCCCGGATCGGACTCTGCGCACGCCGCCTTGCCGGCCTTCACCGTGAGCGTGTACTGGTCGAGGTAGCGCCGGCACGGCGGGCAGCGGTCCAAGTGCAGCTCGAACGACGAGTGCTCGTCGGCGGCCAGCTCGCCTTCGAGATAGCGCAGGATGAACTCGGAACACTCTTGGCAGTTCATCGCGCCCCCTGTCCGGCCGCGCGCGTCGAGCCCGCGCCGAACCGCTCATCGAGCAGCGCGCGCAGGGCCTGGCGGGCCCGGTGCAGACGAATCTTCACGGCGTTCTCACTGATGCCCAACATGGCCGCCGTTTCCGGCGTGTTCATCTCTTCGATGTCACGAAGCAGCAAAACGGTACGGTAGGTGTCGGGCAGGGTGTCGATCTGCGCCCGGACGAAGGCGCGGGTCTCGGCCCGTTCGACCTTCACGTCGGCGCCCTCGGTCCAGTCGGTGGCCGGCTGCATCTGGTGACCATCGTCCTTGAACGACGGCAGCAGCGGCTCGATCGACTCCTCGGGCTTGCGCTTGCGCGCGCGCAGCCGCATCAGCGCCTTGTTGACCACGATGCGATGCAGCCAGGTGGAGAGCTTGGCGTGGCCCTCGAAACGGTCGAGCGCCTTGAAGGCCGAGATGAAGGCCTCCTGCACGACGTCGCGCGCCTCTTCCTCGGAACCGACGATGCGCCGGGCCACAGCCAGCAGCCGTGCGGACGTGGCGCGCACCAGCGACTCGTAGGCGGCATCCGAGCCGGTGCGCAAGCCGGCCAGCAAGGCGGCTTCGGCGGACTCGTCGGCCAGCGGATCGGACGCGGTCGTCATGAGCGCCCCACCGTCAGTCCTGTTCGATGCTCGAGAGGGCCGGGGCCGCGGACTCGTCGGCATTCGGCCGCCACAGCACCATCACCTTGCCGACCGTCTGCACCGACGTGGCGCCGGTGCGCGCGCAGATCGCCGCAAAGTGCGCCGTGCGTTCGTCGCGGTCCGGTCCGCCGGCGCGGATCTTGATCAGCTCGTGCGCCACGAGCGATCGCTCGACTTCGGCGACGACCGCGTCGGTGATGCCGCCGTGGCCGATGTGCACGACCGGCTCGAGCGCGTGCGCCCGGGCTTTCAGATGGACGCGTTCCCGAGCAGTGAGCATCGCTGGCATTCTCACGATTGTAGCCGCACCGCCCCCGACCTCGCAGCCCGTCATTGGTCCCTCGCGCGGGGCTGTCGGCCCCACCACGCCTGGCGTTCCGTGAAGGTTGCGTGGAGGACCCCGGGTCGCCACCGCGTCGCGTTCGCGCCGCACACGCCTCAGCGACGGCTGCCGAGCACGATCCGAACCGCGTGCGTGCCGCCGTCGTCCACGAGCGGAATCGCCGCGCCGTCCACGTCCGCACCGTCGAGGGTCGCTGACCGCACGCCGCGGCAGTGGCGGTCGGGGTTGGTCACGGCAATCACATACGTGGTGCCGCCGACCCGCCAGGTGAGGTCGTAGCCCGGCCACGACGACGGGATGCACGGATCGATGCCGAAGACGGCGCCGCGGCGGCGCAGTCCGAGCATGCTCTCGACGCCGGTGCGATAGAGCCACGCGGCCGATCCCGTGTACCAACTCCAGCCGGCTCGGCCCGCGTGCGGCGCGCGGCCGTAGACATCGCCCGCCACCACGTAGGGCTCGGCCTTGTAGCGGTCCACCCCGGTTGCGGTGCGGGTGTGGTTGATCGGGTTCAGCATGTGGAACAGCTCGGCCACTTCGTCGCCGCTGCCCAGCCGGGCCAGCGCCATTACCACCCACGCGGCAGCGTGGGTGTACTGCCCGCCGTTTTCGCGTATACCGGGCGGGTACCCCTTGATGTAACCCGGCTCCTGCGCCGACTTGTCGAAGGGCGGATCGAGCAGCAGCAGCAGCTTGGCGCGGCGTGCCACGAGTGACGATCGCACGGCGTCCATGGCGCGCTCGGCGTAGCGCAGCGGCACCGCGCCCGAGAGCACCGCCCACGACTGCGCCACCGAGTCGATCTTGCACTCGTCGTTCTGCGCCGAGCCGAGCGTCGTGCCGTCGTCGTAATACCCGCGCCGGTACCATTCGCCGTCCCAACTGAGTTCGAGCTGCCCGGCCAGCCGCGTGGCGTGGTTTCGGAAGCGGCTCGCCCGCGCCACGTCGTGGCGCGCGTTGCACAGCTCGGCGAAATCGGTCAACACACCGTGCAGGAAGAAGCCGAGCCACGTGCTTTCGCCCCGGCCGAGGTGCCCTACGCGGTTCATCCCGTCGTTCCAGTCGCTGGCGCCGAAGAGCGGCAGGCCGTGCGGGCCCGCGGTCGTGCCGCGTTCCACGGCGCGGATGCAGTGATCGAAGAGGGTGCCGTCGTCGGCCGCCACGCCCGGCAGGCCGTACGCCTCCTGTTCGTCGTCGCGCAGGCGCGGTGCCGTCAGGAACGGCACACGCACGTCGAGCACCGCGACATCGCCGGTCGCGCGCACGTATTCCGCCACCACGTGCGGCAGCCAGAGCAGGTCGTCGGAGCAGCGGCTGCGCAGCCCGTGACCCGCCGGCTCGTGCCACCAGTGCTGCACGTCGCCCTCGACGAACTGCCGTGAGGCGGCGCGCAGCAGATGGGCGCGCGCCATGTCCGGACGCGTGAGCAGGAGCGCCATCACGTCCTGCAGCTGATCGCGGAAGCCGAAGGCGCCGCCGGGCTGATAGTAGCCGCCCCGCGTCCAGAGCCGGCAGCTCACGGCCTGATAGAGCAGCCAGTGGTTGACCAGCGCGTCGAACGAGTCGTCCGGCGTGCGGACCTGCACCCCGTCGAGCAGGCGGTCCCAGGACGCGGACACGCGGGCCAGGGCGGTGGCGGCGGCCTCGACGTGCCCGTGGCGCTCAATCAGCTCGCGCGCGTGCTCCCGGTCGGTGCCCTGACCCAGCAGGAACACGACCGAGCGGCGCTCGCCGGGCTGCAGCACGCATCGCACCTGCAGCGCGGCACACGGATCGAGGGCGGCGCCCACGGCGCCCGACAGCGACACCTGCGTGAGCGCCGCCGGGGCCGACAGCGTGCCGTTCCTGCCGATGAACGAGTGACGGTCGCCGGTGACCGACACGGGCGACTCGCTGGCGTGGGCGAAGGCCACCTGGCGACTGAACGTCTGGTTGTAGGCGTTCCTGGCGCACACCGCACCCGTCACCGGATCCACGTCGGTCACGACGTGCAGGTGCTCGCCGTCGCGCGGCGGGCCGAGCATCCACTCGTTGTAGGCGAAGAGACTGAGCGTGCGCGGCGCCGGACCGGTGTTGGTCAGGGTGAGCCGCGAGCACTTCACCGGATCGTCGGCATCGACGAACACGTCGAGCTCGTGCGTCAGGCCGTGGGTGGACCGCGAGAACCGCGTCACTCCGGCCCTGTGCTGCACGACCGAACGGTCGGTCGCCCGGCGTGGCACCGGGCCGGGCGTTGGCGACCAGAACTCGCCCGTGTCGTCGTCGCGGACGTAGAGGGCCTCGGACGTCGGGTCGCTCACCGGATCGTTGGCAAACGGCGTGAGGCGGTTCTCGCGGCTGTTGCCGTACCAGGTGTGTGCGGCGCCCGAGGCGGTGACGACGGTGCCGAAGTGCGGGTTGGCAATCACGTTCACCCAGGGCATGGGCGTCTCGGTGGTCCCCTCGAGCACGACGACGTAGGCGCGCCCGTCGTCGGTGAATCCGCCGAGGCCGTTGGCCAGCGACAGCTCGGGCACCGACACCGGCGTCGCGAGCTGGTCGAGGCGGGGCGGCGCCGTGGGCACGAGCAGCGCACCCGGGATTCGCACCGCGTCCGGCCGGTCGAGCTGCGTGCGCAGATCGCCGGCATCGCCACGCAGCACCGCTGTGGCCACGGCCTGCAGGAGCACCCGCTCGGCGTGCTCCACCCGATCGGACCGGAGCAGGTACGCGCCGCCGGGCCGGTGCTGCCACGCGCTCCACGGGCCGTCGTCGAGCACGGCCGTGAGCTGACCGTGCATCTCGTCGAGATAGCTCGTCGGATGTTCGTTCACGATCACGACATCGGCGCTCAGGCCCTGCAGCCGCCAGTACTCCTGCGCCTGCAACACCTGCCGCACCAGCCACTCGCCGGCGTCGCTCGTCACGCGCAGGAGCAGGATCGGCAGGTCGCCCGAGATCGCGTGCGGCCACAAGCCGGGCTGCCCGAGCACGTTGGCGGCCATCACCTGCGCGTCGGCGCGCAGGGAACTGTCGGTGCCGAAGACCCGCGAGGCCAGGCGCTCGAACAGCACCGCGTCGTCGGCCGAGATGCTCAGGTGCCGGAGGTTGCTCTGCGCGTGCGTCATCGCCATCACGAACGTGCGCGTGGTGGCGCTCGACTCGTGGTACTTGCGCGCCAGGGCCACGACGGTGTCGCGGTCGCCCGCCATGCCCGTGGCGAACGACAGGCGCATGGTCGCCCCCGGCGGCACCCGGATGCGCTGACGCAGGCTCACGATGGGATCGAGCACGATGCCCGTGGTGCCCGAGAGCGCGCGTCCGTCGAGCGCCTGCGGCGCGGCGGTGGTGCGTCCGCGGCCCAGGAACCGCGCCCGGTCGGTTTCCCATTCGAGCGGGCCTTGCGGCCGTCCGCTGAGGCTGAGGGCGTGGAACAGCCACACGCCCGTCTCGCCTGGACCACGCGGCCGGCGGTGACAGAGCAGGGCGGCGCTGTCGACCAGGTGCTCGGTCTCGATGAAGAGCTTGCCGAAGGCCGGGTGCGCCAGGTCGGCGGCCGCCGGCGTGAGCACGATCTCGGCGTAGCTCGTCACGTCGATCTCGCGCATGCGGGAACCGTGGTTGCGCACCGTGAGGCGTCGCACCTCCACGTCGTCCTCGGTGGAGACGGCCACGTCGAGCACCGTGGATATGTCGTCGTCCCGCCGGAGGAAGGTCGCGCGTTCCGACGAGAAGGTCACGGCGTAGTCGTCGGAGGCCCGGCGCGTGGGCTGGTACGCGGCCGACCACACCTCGCCGCTGCGCACGTCGCGCAGGTAGATGAACTGCCCGTCGGCATCGCACGTGGCATCGCGGCGCCACCTCGTCACGGGAAGCCCGCGCCACGAGCTGCTGCCGCCGCCGGCGTTGGTCAGCGACGTGACGTAGCGGCCGTTCGAGAGGTACTGCGTGTGCGGCAGGTGCGTGTGGGCGGTGCGGAAGCTGCGCGCCGGCACCGCCGAGACGGGCCCGGCCTCCCGCATCTCGTGGGGTGGACGCGGCTCGATGGGCGCGACGCCCCGCGGCACCCGCTCCTGCAGCAGGAGTTCGGTTGCCTGCACGCGCGGATCGGCGTGGAAGCGCTCCACCATCCGGTCGCCGCCGAGCGCGTTGGCGAGGGCCACGAGCGTCATGCCGGCGTGGTGGGCCATGTGCGTTGAGACGACGACGCCGGGTGCCGATTCGCCGGGACCGAGCGCATCCGGGCCGCGATGGGTGTAGTCGACGGCGTCGAAGAATCCGTAGTCGCCGTCGAGGCCGGCCGCGGCGAGCCGCCGCAGGTTCGCCGTGGCGGCGGCGGGGTCGATCGTGAGGGCCAGTGCCGTGGCGTAGGGCGCCACCACCAGCTCGTCGCCCAATCCCCGCTTGAGGCCGAGTCCTGGCACGCCGAACGCCTTGTATTGATAGGTCCCGTGGCGGTCGACCTGGTTGTAGGCAGATTCCGAGATGCCCCAGGGCACGCCGCGCGCTTCGCCGTAGTCGATGTGTCGGCGCAGCACCAGCCGGCAGGTCGTGTCGAGCAGCGTGTTCGGATGGCTCCGCATCACGAGCAGCGGCATCAGGTACTCGAAGATCGTCGCGCTCCACGACAGCAGCACCGGCGCCCCGCGCACGCTCGTCACCGGCCGGCCCAGCCGGAACCAGTGCACTTCGGGCACGTCGCCCTTGGCGATCGCGATGAAGCTGGCCAGCCGTGATTCCGATGCGAGCAGGTCGTAGAACGACTCGTCGAGCCGGCCGGCGTTCTCGGCATCAGGCAGGACGTAGCCGATCGAGAACAACTGCCGCTTCGGCTCGAGCAGGAAGCGGAAGTTCATTGCGTCCACGAGCGCGGTGGCTCGCGCGGCCAGGTCGGGCGCGACGTCGCGCAGACCGGACGCCAGGGTGACGAGGGCGCCCGCCAGGTTGCCGCTGTCCACCGTGGACACATAGGCCGGCGCCAGCGGCGCCAGCGTGCGGGTGTCGTACCAGTTGAGCAGGTGCCCCTTGTGCTTGGCCAGCCCTTCGACAGTGGTGAGCGACTCGTCGAGGCGGCGCACCAGACCTGGCGTGTCGATGAACTCCAGATCGTAGGCGGCCAGCGTGGCCAGGAGACTCAAGCCGATGTTGGTGGGCGAGGTGCGGTGCGCAATCACCTGGACGGGATTCGACTGCACGTTGTCGGGTGGCAGGAAGTGATCCTCGGCCGTGACGAACGTGTCGAAGTAGGCCCAGGTCTTACGCGCCACGGCCAGCAGATAGGCGCGGTCGTCGGTCGGCAGGGGCGCACGCTCGGCCGTCGTCGGCCGGCTGAGCGCCCAGGCCATCCACGGCGCAGCCGTCCACAGCGCCAGCACCGGCACGGCGACGGCCAGCGCCTGTGGGCGCAGGACGGCCACGGCGACGAGCGTCGTCACGGCCACGAGAGGGCTGGCCGCCATGTCGCGCGCGAAAGCGCGCCAACGCACCGGCCCGCCGCGCGCGGCGCTCGACGCCGCGGTCTCCCACTCCAGCAAGCGGCGTTGCGTGACGCCCAGGCGGATGAGCGTCGTGCCAATCGCGTGCAGACGCTCGCTCGCCTCGTTGGCCATGAAGGCCAGCTGCAGGCCCGCGCGCGCCGCCGCGGCCTGCAGGTCCTCGACGGCTTCGCGCAGGTAGCCTCTCCACGCCTGGTCGCGCCGCGGGCCGCGCAGCATCTCGAGCGCGCGTGACACGCCGGGAAACGCCATCGCCGCCAGGGCCACTACCGTCCATGCGGCCGGGTGCCCGGGCAGCACGGTCCACCCCACCACGAGGAGCAGCCACGTGGCTGGCGGCAACAGACTGCGGCGCAGGTTGTCGAGGATCTTCCAGCGGGCGATGAGCGGCAGGCGATTGCGCCTCGGCCCTTCCCGTGAGGGCACGACCGGGAAGAGCCACCAGAGGATCTGCCAGTCGCCCCGCACCCAGCGGTGCTGGCGGCGTGCGTGCGCGAGCACGCTCGACGGATACTCGTCCACGACCTCGACGTCGCTCACGAGCGCGGTGCGCGCGTAGAGCCCTTCGAAGAGGTCGTGCGAGAGCAGCGCGTTCTCCGGCACGCGGCCTTCGAGCACTGCGGCAAAGGCATCCACGTCGTAGAGCCCCTTCCCGGTGAAGATGCCCTCGCAGAAGAGATCCTGGTAGACGTCCGACACGGCGGTCGTGTACGGGTCTACGCCGGTGTGGCCGGCGTAGGTGCGCGCGAAGAGCGAACCCGCCGCACTGGCCATCGTGACGCTGACCCGCGGCTGCAGGATGCCGTAGCCGGCCGTGACGCGGCCGAGCTGCGCGTCGATCACGGGCCGGTGCAGCGGATGCGCGATGATGCCGATGAGCCGCCGTGCGGCATCGCGGGGCAGGCGGGTATCGGAGTCGAGCGTGATGCAGTACCGCACCGACGGCAGCACGTCGAGTACGCCCACCTGGGTGGAGAAGCTGGTGTCGGCGGCGCCGCGCAGCAGGCGGTTGAACTCCTCGATCTTGCCGCGCTTGCGTTCCCAGCCAATCCACGCCTGTTCGCCGACGTTCCATTGGCGGTCGCGGTGGAACAGGAAGAAGCGGTCCGCGTGGCTCGCCCCGTACTTCAGGTTGAGGGCTTCCACGCCGGCACGCGCGCGCTGGAGCAGCGCGGCATCCTCGGGCGCGTGGGCGCCGCTCGTGTCGGTGAAGTCGCTCAGGATCGCGAAGTGGATGCACGGATCGAGGTTACCGAGCGCCAGCACCTCCATGTGCTCCACGAGCGCGTCCACGCCCGGCAGGCTGGTCAGCATCGTGGGCACGACGACCATCGTGCGGGCCGTGTCGGGCACTCCGGCCGAGAAGTCGAGGCGCGGAAGCCGGCGGGGACCCACGAGATACCGCGTGACCAGGTACTGCAGGGCCGCGATCACCAGTTCGCTGGCGGGCAGCAGCACCAGGCCGGCGACGAGCGCCTGCATGGAGGGCGTGGCGCCGGACTGCATCGCGTAGGCAGCGGCCCAGGCGGCCATGCCTGAGGTGCCGATGGCGATCGTGCCCAGGTAGAGCGCCGGCGCATGCTGCAGCAGCAGCCGGTGCGCACGCAGCAGCCCGCCGGGCCGGTAGGCGAGGTCGGCCTCGAGGTCCGCGCGACCGCCGTCCACCAGGTGATAGCCGACGTGCGCCGCGCGATCGGTGGGCGCGCCCAGGGCCGTGGCCTGCCGCGCGGTTTCCACCACTTTCAGCGCCACACGCACCTGGCCTTCGCCGGTCGGCGCGGCCAGTTGCTCCACCGCCTGACGCTGCTGGTCGCGGCTCAGGAAGTCCATTCGCCCGTAGGCCCCTGACGGATCGCGTTGCAGCACCTGCTCGACCAGGCTGACCGACTCCACGAACTCCTGCCAGTCGAGCGTGGCGCACAGCCGCAGGCTGGTGATGGCATTGGCCACCGACACCTGCGCTACACCCTGCCGCTGGTGCTCTTCGCGTACGGTCTCTTCCGCCGTCGTGTTACGCGACGCAAGGGCGTCGTCCACGGCCATCCGGATGGCCGCCAGCCGCGTGCCGTACTCGCGCATGAGGTGCAGCACCTGCACGATGAAGGCGGGATCGGATACCTCCGGCTGCCGGGCGTTGTCGCCGGAGCGCTCCGCGCTCGCCTGGACGTAGCGATCCGCCGCTCTCCGCGCCGCACGCGCCGTGAGCAGCTCCTCGGCGAGGCGCCGCAGGTTCTCGATCAGCGCCAGCTTCAGCATGCTGGGCCAGGCCCAGAGTTCGCCGATGGTGAGCGGAGCGACTCGCTGGTAGCTGTTCAGGAACTGCGCCATCCGCGCCCGCGTGAGGCGGCTGTCGCTGTGGCGGATGAGCTCGACCGCCATCGCATACACGCGTGCCTGTCCGGCATGCTCGCGCGATGCGATCGTCGGCAGCGTGCGCGAGTAGGCGCGCGGCAGATTGCGGCGGATGTCCGAGATCTCGGACGTGACCAGGTGGAAGTTGTCGAGCAGCCACTCGGAGGCCGGTCCCACGAACTGGCCGGCCCGGACGTCGTCGGTCAGCGTGCGATACGCGCGCCGCAGCGAGCGCACGTTGTCCTCGAACCGCGGAAAGGTGTCGCGAGGCCGGTGCCGCGCATCGGGGTCGAGCGTCAGGCTGGCAGCGAGCGCCAGCGCGCGTTCATCGAGGCCCTCGATGCTGAGCAGTTCGTCGCGCAGCGGCTTTTCGCCGACAGCAGTCCGCCCGCTGAGCCACGCCGAGAGCCGCGTCATCTAGCGCGAGGCCTTGGCCGCCGGACGACGCTCGAGCTGAGCACGGCGCGCGAGCGCATTGGCTCTGAGGTCGGCTGCGTCAGGCGCAATGGCGGCCTCGCCGCCACGGTCGGAACGAGGAGAAGGGCGATCGAGGGCGGCAATGACTTCACGCAGCCTGGTGACGGTGGTCGAGTCGTTCACGAGCACTCCGGGGATGTGCTCTGGTGAGGGCTGACGGCGTGAACCGGCCGGGCCACTCATGAAAGCGGGAAGGCCTCCAGTATACGCCGTCCCGATCGGCGACTAGAGGAGCTGCACGACGGCGAAGGCGGCTGCCGCGCCAGCCGTGGCCAGCGCCAATTCCGCGCGGTCGCGCACGAGGGCGATGCCGGCCACGAGGAACACGGCGGCCATGGCCAGGCACGCCCAATAGACCTCGTCGGCGCCTTCCTCCACACCGCCGCGCGCCATCTTCCGCACCGAATCCACCACCGTCACGGCGATGTCGAGGTCGCGCTCGCGGCCGAGCTCCATGTAGCGGCCGCCGCCCGCGCTGGCAATCGTGGCGAGCGACGCGCGATCGAGCCGCGAGTAGACCGGTGGCAGCGCCTTCTCGAGGGTCTCGGCAGGCGGCTCGGGGATGAACCCGCCGCTGCTCGTGCCCACGCCGACGACAAACACCGGCACGCGCTCGGAGCGGGCGGTGTCGAGGGCCCGCTGCACCTCGCCGCTCCACGCCTGGCCGTCGGAGAGCAGCAGAAACGCCCGGGCGTTCAGCGACTTGCGCTTGGTGATGCGCTCGTCCTGAGCCAGCAGCTTCAGGCCCCACGCGATGCCCATCTCGATGTTCGTGTCCCACGAGGCGTCGTCTTCGGCGCGGAACGGCGGCTCCTCGAGGTGATCGATGAAGAAGAAGAACGTGTTGGGGTCTTTCGTGAGCCGCACCTGCGGCGTGGCGATGCGCGCAAACGACGTCATCGCGATGCGGTCGCCGTCCCAGCGCATGGTCTCGGCCAGCACGCGCAGGAAGCGCATCGAGCGCTTCCAACGGTCGCCGGGCATGTCGGTGACGCGCATCGACGTGGAGCCATCCTGCAGCACCACCAGATCGATACCCGCGCGCCGCACCCGCGTGGTGACGACCTGAGGGCGCGCCAGCGCCAGGATCACCGACGTGGTGGCGCCGAGCAGACACAGCCAGAACAGCAAGCCGCCGAAGGCCGAGAACGTCTCGCGCACGGGCACCGCGCGATGCCGCAGATAGCGCCGCACGTCGGCGCGCCGCCGCGCCACCTGCCACAGCCACACGAGCAGCAGCGTGGCCGGCGCCACGAGCAGCCACAAGTAGTCGGGCTGCCCGAACTTCAAGGCTTGCCAGTCGATGGAGGGAAGGGTGAAGAATTCCACGAACCTATCCGCGGCGCTTGCGCTGCTCGCCTTCGCTCGCGCCCTGCGGGAGCTGCTTGCGCTCGTCGGGACGCATCGGCACCACCACCTTGAATTGCTTCATGTCGGCGTTTTCAGGCGGCTCACCGGGCACGCCGTGCAGTGTCGGACCCGCGGGCAGGTCGCCGGCCAGGCCGCCGGTGGCCGGTTCGGGAAAGACCGGCTGCTTGCTCTGCGCGAAAGAGGCGCGCACGCGCGACACGAACTCGTAGTTCCAGGCCGCGGTTTCGTTGCCGGGGCTGGCCCGCACCACATCCGCATAGCCGCGCACGATGTCGTCGATCTTCTTCACGGCCGCGGCCTGGTCGGCCGACCTCTGGGCGGCGCGGTAGGCGGCATGCGCGCCCAGCTCGAGCACGACCGGGTCGGTCTCGGAGAGCGCGCCGGCGGCGTCGCGTTCGGGCGTGAGCCGGCCGTAGGCCCCCAGCCAGTAGCGCGAGGTGGACTGCTGCTCGCGCAGCGACGACACCAGCGCCTGTGAGAGGCGCGGTAGCACGGCGCCGCTCGACGCCTCGGCCCGCAACTCCTCGTAGGCGCCGTCGAGGTCGCCGTAGCGCAGCGTCACGAGCATCTGCTGCGCGTCAGCGGTGCGCTCCTCGAGCCGCGCGGCCCCAAACAGCACCCGCCCGCCGATCAGCAGCGCCGCCGCCACCACGAGATAGCCAATCACCGATTTCATCGTGCTTCCTCCTGCGAGTCCTACGGAAACGTGCGAAATTGCGGCGCCATCAGGCGCAGGGCAGCCGCCAGCGTCCACAGCGCCACCGCCGCCAGCGCATAGGGGGCGAAGCGCGGCAGGCGGGCGCTGTATTCCTTCACTTCCACCGTGCCGGCCGAAAGCCGATCGATATCGCGAATCGCGCGCAGCACCGCCGCCTCGTCGGTGGCCGTGTAGAACCGGCCGCCCGTCTTGGCGATGCCCCGCTGCCACACGGCATCCGGCAGCTTCGAGTTGCCCTTGCTGATGCGCACGAAGTAGACCGGCACCTTGGCCTTCACGGCATCGGTGAGCACGTCGTCGATGCTGCGGCCCGACTCGGTGACCTCGGCGTCTTCGCCGTCGCTGAAGATGACCATGAGGTTGCCCGAGGCGTCGAGGAAGTCGAAGGCGCGGAAGAGCGCCACGGCCTGCTCGACCGCTTGCGCGATGACCGTGCCGCGGTCGGGGAAGTTCTCCCACTCGCCCATGTTGCCGATGAGCGACAGGCTGAGCAGGATGTTGTCGTAGTCGGTCGTGAAGGGCGTGATGACGTAGGCCGTGTCGGCGAACTCGATGAGCGACACGAGGTCGCGGTACTGGCCCTGCACCCGCAGCTGCACGAAGCGCTCGGCCGCCGCTACCGAGGTGAAGAACGTCGCCTCCATCGGCGCGTCCTTGGTGGTCAGCGTGCGCGCGGCAAACGGCGCCAGCATGCTCGACGAGCCGTCGATCATCAGGCTGATGCGGCGCCCGGGCCGGGTCACCTCGCGGCGCGAGAGCGGCGTGGCCGGGTCGGCCAGCGCAATGGCGAAGAGCGGCAGGCCGGTGAGCATCAGCACGAGCGGCAGATGGCGCAGGGCCGGCGTCCACGAGCGCACCCAGTCGCCGAGCACCGCCGGCAGCACCACATGGCCGCGACCCGGTGTGCGCGTGACGACCGAGCGCACCACGAGCGCCACCAGGCCCACGCCGACGAGCGCCAGCACCACCAGCAGCGCCAGGTCCTTCTCCCCGAACACGAGATCCGACAGCCGCACGCCGTCCCAGTCGGCGCGCGCGCGCTCGACGAACCGGCTGATGGCGGCAAACAGCTTCACGCGCGGCCCCGCCACGCGGCGATTGACGCCTGCAGCTTCCGCCACTGCTCGAACGGCCAGGCGTGGCGCAGGGCCAGCGATCTGGCCAGCGGCCCGGCCGCGCTGACGGCGCTATCGAGCGTGCTGTCGTCAAGGGTCGCGCGTCCGAAGCGCGAGGCCGTGACGGTCACGAGGCCGTCGCGCACGACCTGGATCGTGCCATTGGTCGTGGCGGCGGTCACGAGGTCGGCCGGCGTGACCGAGGCCGACACGAGCGCGTGCCGGCGGCGCAGCAGCCCCTGGCTCAGGGCGATGTGCCCGTCGTAGGCATTCTGCGCCAGGCCTTCCGATTGCGCGGCCGGTCGGCCGATAGCGTAGCTGGCCACAATCCGCAGGGCCGCCGAGGCGCGCCCGATCAGGGCGTCGGTCCAGCCGTCCGACCGACGCTGCCGCGACACCGCGCTCAGCTCGCGTCTGGCGGCCCGCAACACGGCCCCGCCCGACACGGTGGTGACGCGGGCAGCCGCGGGGGCGCGCATCGCGGCGTACATCCGCACCACGCCGAAGGCGGCTACTCCGGCGGCGAGTGCGTAGAAGAACCAGCCGGCCATGCCGAGCGCGCGGGCGCGGAAGCGGCGCGTCTCGAGGTCGGCCAGGGTGAGCGACGAGGCATCGCGGATGTCGCGGGCATCGCCGGCCACGAGCGAGAGCACGCGGATCGACAGCGCGGGCAGGTTGTAGCTCTGATCGCGGCCCTGCGAGGTGGTGCCGTCGGTGGTCGAGGTGTCGATGCGGTAGCCGATCGCGAGGCCCGCGAGGCGCACGTCCTGCCCGAAGGCTGTGTCGTTCAGCAGGCGCAGCTGGTAGGAGTACTGGAAGAAGCGCCGGGCCGGCGTGACCACGTCTTCGCCGGTGGCGCCGCCGAGCACGTCGAAGGGCGGCAGGGCCATCACGGTGTGATCGAGCCGCGAGCGGTCGACGACCGCTTTGGTGGACGGCGTGTCGAGCGCCGCGCACGTGAGCACGGCTTCAAACGGCTCGCCCATGCGAATCGAGGCGCGGTCGGTGCGCCACCAGCAGCGCACCGGATCGGCTTCTACGGTGGGTCCGGCCGGCGGCGTCTGCGCGCGCGCCGTGACCGGCAGACCGCAGAGCAAAGCGGCCAGGGCTGCGGTGGCAATCGATCGGGTCATCGTTTCCTCAGTCGGCGCTCGACCGCGAACTCGGCCAGCGCGATGTCGCTCTTCGTGTCGTCCAGATCCAGGCGCAGCACGTCGAGACCAGCGCGGCGCGCCTGCGCCGCCACGTCGTCCTGCCAGCCGCGCACCTTCTCCGCCATGCCCGCCAGCTGCCCGCGCGAGACGACGCGCGAGCGGCCAGTCTCCACGTCCACCGCTTCGACCCAGCCCGCCGACACCGCCGGCAGACGGTAGGCGAAGCTGGCATCGACGACTACCAGGAACACGTCGTGCTGGGCGTTCACGCGCGCCAGTTCCGACAGCACCCGGGCGATGTCGTCGAACAGGAAGTCGGACACCACCGCCACGAGCGAGGTCTTGCGCATGAAGCCCGAGAGCGAGCCGCTCAGGCTGCCCAGGCTCTTGAGATCCTCGAGGCCGCGTTCGTGCTGGTAGGCATCCAGGCAGTGAATCACCTGGTTCTTGCCGACGCGCGGCCGGATCGCCTGCAACTGCTCGAAGCCGCCCTGGAAGGTGATGAGGCCGAAGGTGTCCTGGAAGAACACCGCCGACATGCCGATGGTGGCGATGGCGCGGGCCACGGCGTGCGCGATCAGCACGTTGCCGCGCGCGGCGGCCGGGCCGGCCACGCCGTCGGGCAGCGCATCGACGCCGCAGCGGGTGGAGCGCGAGTGATCGGCCACCACCACCACGCCCGCGGTGGAGGGCTGCTCGAAGTCGCGCACGATGAGCGGCGCGAAGTTCGTGAGCGACGACTGCGCCCAGTCGATGTGCTCGAAACGATCGCCCGCCACCCAGTCGCGCAGGCCGACGAAGTCGAACCCGGAGCCGTGGAAAAGACTGCGGTGTTCGCCGAGCGTGAATTCCTTCATCCGCTTCAGGATGACCAGCTCGATCTCGCTGATCTCCGAGAGATTGACCAGCGGCGCAATCTCCTGCTCGCGCGTCCTCATGGAATCGGCACCCGCGCCACCACGTCCTTCACGACCGACTCGGCGGTCAGGCCGTGGCTGGCGGCATGCGGGCCGAGCCAGATGCGATGACTCAGGATGTAGGGGGCCAGGTCCTGGATGTCTTCCGGAAAGACCTCGTCGCGGCCGCGCACGAGCAGCGCCCACACCTTGGCCAGTCGGCCCCACACGATGATGGCGCGGGGCGACGCGCCCAGATCCACGCCGCGCTCCACCAGTGGCGATGGCGAGTGGCGCAGCCAGTCGGTGTCGGTGTTGTAGGGCCGGGTGGCGGCGACCAGCTGCTGGATGTAGGTGCCAAGCCGTTCGTGCAGGAACACGTCTTCGTTGATGCGCGAGCGCATCGCGATGATCCGCTCCTTCGACATCAGCTTGTTGAGCCTCACGTGCTTGAAGTCGAAGTTCACGAGCTTCGCTTCTTCTTCGGGCGGCAGATAGCCCACGTTGATCATCACGGCGAAGCGGTCGGTGGCGGCTTCCGAGAGCGGGAAGGTGCCCTGACCGAGCTCCACCGGGTTCATGGTGGCGATGGCGAAGCTGAAGGCCGGCAGCTCGTAGGTGGTCTTGCCGACGGTGACCGTGCGGTCCTGCAGGCCTTCGAGGAAGGCGCTCTGGCTCTTGAGCGGGATGCGGTTGATCTCGTCGAGCAGGATCACTTCGGCCGAGGCCAGCGGACCGAACTCGGTGATGAGCTCGCCGGTGGCCGGGTTGATCATCTGGAAGCCGACCACTTCGGTGGGCTGCAGGTCGGCGCGGCCCTGGATGCGGGCGAACTTGGCGTCGGAAATGGCGGCCAGGATGACCCCGAAGAACGTCTTGCCCACGCCGGGCACACCGCGAATCAGCAGGTTGCCGGCATTGACCTGCCGGTGCTCTTTCTTGTCGTAAGTGGTCGGAATTTCCGACAGCAGCACGACGTTGGCGAGGGTCTTCGCCGCTTCGTAGCCGACCAGGGCCTTACCGCCTTCGGCGAGGATGGCATGGTGGAATGCGATGGCTTCGGTGAGATCTGGATGCACGTGGGATCCTGGAAAGGCCAGATCCTATACCGTGCAGGCACCGGGACCATAGGCCGAGTCTGCTCGTGCCGATACGAGAGGTGACGACCACCGGGCTGAGCCGGGTCGGGAAGGGCCGTGCAGATGAAGAACGAACGCCGCAGTTTCAAACGGCTCTCAGGCCCCTATGACGGGAGCTGGGACGGCTCGTCGGGCATGCGTGATTGCCGGATCACCGACCTCAGTCCGGTCGGGTGCTTCATCGACGCCTACGCGAGCACCCCGGTGGGTGCCAGGATCACGACCGACATCAAGCTGTCAGGCCAATCGTTCCGCCTGCGGTCGGAGGTGGTCTACGTCGATCGCGTGCAGGGCTTCGCGGTGCGCTTCCTCGACGACAACGACGGCGCCGTGCTGAAGGCGTTCGCCGAGGTCGTCGACGCGCTGGCCGGGTGATGGAAGAAATCTGGGGGGCCATGCGCCGCTCGCGCGGCGCCCTGCTGCTCGCGACCGTCGACGGCGCGCCCGCCGGCTGCGTGGGGGTCAGACCCCTCGCGCAAGGATGCTGCGAGATGAAGCGCCTGGCCGAACGCGCAATGACAGCCGCGCGCGTGCCCGGCTACACCTGCGTGCGCCGCGATACCCTGCCCCCAATGCAAGGCGCGCAGGCGCTCTAGCGGAAGGTCCAGCCCACCCCGAACTTCAGTTCCGGGCTGTCGAGCGCGCCGATCTTGAACTCGAAGAACAGCCCTTCCGCGTGCTCCACGCCGAGCAGGAAATTCAGTCCGGCCTCGCTGTTGGACTCGCGGTCGTTGCCCGGCCCGCGGTCGAACGAGTAGAAGTTCACCGCCGGCCCGCCGCCGGCATAGAGCTGCCAGCCGTTGCGCCGCGGGAACTTGTAGGCAAACTCGAAGTTGAGAGCCACGAGCGTGAGGTCGTTGCCGATACCCGCCTCGATGTTGGGCCGGAAGTAGACACGGTCCACGAGCGCGCCGGTTTCGAAGTGCCCACCGAAGTAGAACTGGTCGGGGTCGATCGACACGCCGCCGCGCACGCCGGGACCCTGCGCCAGCGCCAGGCTGGGCATGAGCACGATGCTCCCCAATATGAGTAGAAAGTGCATCACTGTCAGCTTTTTCAGAGTTCTGCCGGGCATAGTGCCTCCGCGTGCCAGAGGTTGCACGCAGCGTGCCACGGGTGATATCGCGGTGGCCGAACGTGGCAGATTTCGCCTCACGGAGGTGCCACGCTCGGCCCCCGCCCTCTTGTCTCGCGTCAGTGGACGGGGATCGAGCGGATCAGGGCCACCTCGTCGAAGTAGATGTCCGTAACGCCGAGTGACCGAACAACGAGGGTCGCGGGGCCGTCTCGCAGCGGCAAGCACGGCACCCAAATCTTGCCAAACCCGCGATCAGGGAGCAGGCCCCACGGGATGTCCTCGGAGCACGCTGTCGTGCCGTCGAGGGTCGTCAGCGTGACGTGTGCGACCGCCGTGTCCAAGCTCAGCGCCGGACCACTTCGCCGGGCGGTGACCAGCAACTGAAAGTCACCCGCCGGCAGGAACTCGTCGGCCAGCACCATCACTTGGCGGTTCCCCGCCGCCGCGGGCGCGTAGCGCACCATTCGGCCCGACTCGGGATCCTGCACGTTCTCAACGTTCATTGCGTCGAGTTCTGCCGCTCGAAAGACGAGCTCAGACGGACCGCCGTTCCACTGAGCCGCAATGGCCAGAGACACCAGAACGATAGCCGCGCCGAGCCTCGTCCGGCGAGAGGTCGTCCAGCGCCAGCCAGCTGCCGCGATCGCTGCCACCGGCCCGGCGATGACCACGAAGACCACCGGCAGGAAAGGCACGGCGAAGCGATGAGACGACAAGGTTATAACGTGTGCGGCGCAGCCAGCCGCAACGCATGCAGGGAGCACCCACCATCGCCGCATTGCCTTGACGTGAACCAGCCACACGACCGAACCAAGAAAGGCGATGAGGAGCCAGCCGCCACGAGCCATGGGCAGAGACAGCTCCAGAGGTATCGCCCCGCCTGAGGCCCGCAGTAGCCAGAGCCCTGCGGGTCTTGGAACGTTCCACCAATCCCGCCGGAGGCCCCAGAAGAACATGACCTTACGGATGGCCAACGTCATGGCGTCGGCCGGTCGTTCCATGACGAATCTCAGTCCCGCCGGTGGCTCGATCACATCGACGTTGTAGGTTCCAGATGCACGTGGGTTGTTGCCAAGCGCGAGAGCCGAGGCTCCCTTGTCGGTCATCACGATGATGCGACCGTACTTTGAGCTTTGTAGCGCCGACCACCAGACCACCGGCGCGGCGAACAGTGCCATGAAGAGCACGAGCAACGCTGTGGCTCGTCTTGCGCCCGAGATCGACCACGCCGTGGCTGCCATCCACAGACCGATGATCGGCACGATCCCGATGAACACCTCGCGGACCAGGGTCAGCGCCCCGCCGGCCAAGCCCGCTGCGAGGCCCCACACGAGCGCCCTGCGAGTGGATCCCTCGGCGGCCTTCAGGGCGAGGCCGAGCACCACCAAGAGGCCGGTGCCGGCCACCACCTCGTACTGCAACGTGCCGACGTAGTGCCGCAGCGCTGGCGCCGTCGAGCACAGGCACATGGCAACCCACGCCGGCCTGTCACCTGCCGCCCACACCCGCCGGGCGAGCCAACCGCAGAGCAGCGTGCTGGCCACCAGGCACAGCCACAGCAACACCTTGGCGGCCACCAGGGAATGCCCGAACACGCGGTAGACGAGCGCCAGAATGACGACGAACCCTGGAGGCTGCATCGGCGGCACGTCGGTCCAGCGCCCACTGGCAGCGATTGAGGCTCCAAGCTCGTCGTAGGTAGCAGCATCGACTTGCAGGCTCGGCAGCACTGAGATCCGCGTGGGATAGGTCAACACGTCGGCAAGCGGAAGCCACCATCCAAACGCGATGACCGCGACCGATACTGCGACCATGAACAGCGTTGCGCCACGCGCCGGTGCGGGAACGGTTGAATTCACGGCCAGCCGTCGTGATTCTAGGCTCGTCCAGTATCCGCGCGGAGATTCCCGATCGGCTGGGCCCTGGCAGCGAGGCCGTTCGAGGATGGGCACGTCGATGCAGCCGTAGTGATCTGTCCCGCGCCAGCCACCCGACGGCAGCATCGATGTCCCCGTTCTCCGGCGGCCGAGGCGGGAGACTACGGCGCGTCGGTGCGGGTCAGCACCAGGATGTGCTGCCAGGGCAGCACGTCGAGCACGGCGCTCAGCGTGAACCCCTCTGGCTCGAGTTCCTGCCGCACCTCGGCCACGCTCATCTTGTGTTCGGGCCGGATGGGCACGCGCGGGTCTTCCTTGCGGAACTCGAGCAACACCAGGCGCCCATTGGGCTTGAGCGCCGCGCGCAGCTTGCGGATGAACGCCTGCGGCGCCGCCAGTTCGTGATACACGTCCACCATCAGCGCGAGGTCGAGCGAGCCGGGCGGCAGCTTGGGATCGTCGGGCGTGCCAAGTGTTGGCACCACATTCCCGAGCTTGGCTTTGGCCACGTTGCGCACCAGCAGGTCGAGCATCCCGGGCTGGATGTCGGTGGCGAACACCTTGCCGGTCGGGCCTACTGCTTGCGCCAGGCGGACCGTGTAGTAGCCCGAACCGGCGCCGATGTCGGCCACGACCTGCCCGGGCTGGATCTTCAGCGCCTGGATCGCGATGCTCGGGGCCTCTTCCGATTCGCGCTCCGGCCGCTCCAGCCAGTCGGCGCCGCCCACGCCCATGACGGGAGCGATGAGGCGTCCACTGATGGGATGGCGCTGCTGCGCCTGCAGGACTACCGACAGCGCCAGCGCGGCTGCGACGGCGGCAAGGGGGCGGAGGCGCGCGGGCGGCACGGTCACGTTCCAGCATCGTAGTGCCGCGGGCCCTGGTGGTCAATCCGCGTCGCTCTGGCCGTGCGCGACTGCGTGCGAACCGATAAGATGTCGGCACCCATGGCCGTGATCGTTCCCTTCGCCGCACTGCGCCCCACACCTGCGTTGGTGGCGCGTGTGGCGGCGGTGCCCTACGACGTCGTGAACAGCGACGAGGCCGCGGCGCTCGCGGGCGACGACCCGCTCAGCTTTCTGCGGGTGTCGCGTCCCGAGATCGAGTGCCCGCCCGGCACCTACAACTACTCGGACGAGGTCTACGCCAGAGCCGAAGACAACTTCGATCGCCTGCGCCGCGCGGCGCCGCTTGTAGTCGAAGAGACCCCGAGTCTCTACGTCTACCAGTTGCACATGGGCGCGCACGTGCAGACCGGCGTGGCCGCCGCCTATTCGGTGGACGAGTACGCACACGACCTGATCAAGAAACACGAGAAGACGCGGCCCGACAAGGAAGACGATCGCACCAGGCATATCCTGGCGCTGCGCGCGCAGACCGGCCCGGTGTTCCTGACCTACCGCGCGTCTGCGGCCGTGGATGCGGCCGTGCAGGCCGCCACGGCCAGCGCGCCGCTCTTCGACTTCACCGCCGCCGACGGCGTGCGGCACGTGGTGTGGCGCGTGCCGGAGGCCGCGACCTCAGCCGTCGTGACGGCATTTGCCGCGGTGCCCGCGCTCTACATCGCCGACGGGCACCACCGCGCGGCCAGTGCCTGGCGCACGCATCAGGCGCTGGCGGCGGAAGGGCCCGGGGAACACGAACGCTTCCTGGCCGTCGCGTTCCCCGACGCGCAGATGCAGGTGTTGCCCTACAACCGCGTGGTGCGCGACCTCAACGGCATGACGGCAGAGGCGTTCACGGCGGCCCTGGCGGCTCGCTGCGCCATCACCCCAGGTGGCCCGGCCACGCCCGTTCGCAAGGGGCTGGTCTCGATGTATCTCGGCGGCCAGTGGTCGACGCTGGAGTTCGGCCCACCGCCCGCGGGGCTGGCGCTCGACGCGTTGCTCGACGTGAGCCGCCTGCAGGAGGTCGTGCTGGGGCCTGTGCTGGCGGTCCACGACATCCGCACCGACAAGCGCATCGACTTCGTGGGCGGCATCCGCGGCACGGCCGAGATTGAACGGCTGGTCGACGGCGGCGTGTTCGCCGTGGGTTTCTCGCTTTTCCCCGTGTCGGTGAGCGACCTGATGCGCATCTCGGATGCCGGCGGCATCATGCCGCCGAAGTCCACGTGGTTCGAGCCCAAGCTGCGCGACGGCGTGCTCAGCCATCTGGTGTGAGCGGCCGTTCACCCGACCCGACTATCTTCGAGGGATGCCGATGAAAGTGCTGGTCGCTGACAAATTCGAACAGAGTGGCCTCGATGCCCTGAAGGCGATGGGCTGCGAGGTGTCATATCAGCCCGATGCCGCGGAACAGGCGCTGGCCGACGCCGTGCGCGCCGCCGCGGCGGACGTGCTCGTGGTGCGCTCGACCAAGGTGCCCGAGTCGGTGCTCGACGCCGGGCCGCTCTCGCTCATCGTGCGCGCGGGCGCGGGCGTGAACACCATCGATGTCGCCGGCGCGTCAGCTCGCGGCATCTACGTGTCGAATTGCCCCGGCAAGAACTCGGTGGCCGTGGCCGAACTGGCCCTCGGCCTGATGCTCGCGCTCGATCGCCGCATTCCCGACAACGTCGCCGAACTGCGCGCGGGCACGTGGAACAAGAAGGAGTTTTCGAAGGCGCGCGGTCTGCACGGCCGCACGCTTGGCCTGCTCGGCTTCGGCAACATCGGACAGGAAGTGGCCGCGCGCGCCCGCGCGTTCGGCATGCCGGTGGTGGTGTGGAGCCGGCGCTTCGCGGCCAACCCCGTCGAAGCCGCGCGCGTCGCCGAAGACCTCGACATCACCGTAGTGGCCACGCCCGAAGAGGTCGTGCAGGTGGCCGACGTGCTCAGCGTGCACCTGGCGCTAGCCGCCGACACGCGCGGGTTCGTGAACGCCGCCCTGCTCTCGCACCTGAAGAAGGGCGCCTACGTCGTGAACACCGCGCGCGCCGAAGTGGTGGACCAGCCGGCGCTCGTGGCGGCGATTCGCGAGAAGGGCCTCCGGGCTGGCCTCGACGTCTTCGCCAGCGAGCCGAGCGGCGCCGCCGGCGCCTTTGCCGACGACATCGTGCAGGTGGCGGGGGTCTACGGCACGCACCACATCGGCGCCTCGACCGATCAGGCCCAGGACGCCATCGCCACTGAAACCGTGCGCATCGTGCGCACCTACAAGGACACGGGCAAAGTGCCCAACGTGGTGAACCTGGCCCGCAAGACCCCAGCTACGCACATGCTGGTCGTGCGCCACCGCGACCGTCCAGGCGTGCTGGCGCACATCTTCGGCGAGCTGCGCGCCGCCGGCCTGAACGTGCAGGAAACCGAGAACGTCGTGTTCGAGGGCGCCGAGGCCGCCGTGGCCCGCATCAACCTCGACGGTGCCGCCGCGCCGCACACCCTGAGCGCGGTGCGCGACAACACGCACGTCCTCGACGTGCAACTCGTCACCCTCTCCTAGATACGTCCCAGCCCCTAGCCCACCCCTAGCCCCCAGGACCCAATGTCTGAGCGCATCTTCAACTTCTCGGCCGGCCCGGCCGTGCTTCCCGAATCCGTCCTGCTCGAGGCGCAGCAGAACCTCGTGGCCCTGCCCGGCGTGGGCATGTCGGTGCTCGAGATCAGCCACCGCTCGAAGGCCTTCGAGGCGATTCTGGCCACGACCGAGGCCGACCTGCGCGCGCTCGGCGGCGTGCCGGCCAGCTACAAGGTGCTGTTCCTGCAGGGTGGGGCGTCGCTGCAGTTCTCGATGGTACCGCTCAACCTGCTCACGGCCGGCGCCACCGCCGACTACATCGTCTCCGGCGCCTGGGCGCAGAAGGCCGTGAAGGAAGCGCAGCGTGTAGGCCCCGTGCACGTCGCCGCGTCGACCGAGAGCGAGAACTTCTCGCGCGTGCCGCGCCAGGACGAGTTGCAGCTCACCCCGAACGCCGCCTACCTGCACTTCACCACCAACAACACGCTCTTCGGCACGGAATCGACCGGCGAGCCGGCCGTGGGCGACGTGCCGCTCGTGGCCGACACCTCATCCGACATGTTCAGCCGCCCCATCGACGTGCCGAAGTACGGGCTCATCTACGCTGGCGCGCAGAAGAACCTGGGCCCGTCGGGCGTGACGCTCGTGATCATCCGCGAAGACCTGCTGGTGCGCTCCACCAAGGCCTTGCATACGATGATGAACTACGCGGTGCATGCCGAGCACGGCTCGATGTACAACACGCCGCCGTGCTTCGGCATCTACCTGATGGGCCTGGTGATGAAGTGGGCGCTGGCGCAAGGCGGCCTGGCCGCCATTGGCGCCACCAACGACCGCAAGGCCGCGGCGCTCTACGCCGAAATCGACCGCACCGGCTTCTACCGCGGTACGGCGGACAAGGGCAGCCGCTCGCGGATGAACATCACGTTCCGCCTGCCGTCAGAAGATCTCGAGAACGCGTTCGTGAAGGCGGCCACCGCGGCCGGCCTCGATGGACTCAAGGGCCACCGCTCGGTGGGCGGCATGCGCGCCTCGATCTACAACGCGTTCCCCGAAGCCGGCGTGACCGCGCTCGTGGAGTTCATGCGCGAGTTCGAACGCACGAACGGATAGCGCAGGGACCGCCCGCTAGGTCGTCGGCGGGCCAGACCTGCGCCCACCACGCCGCCGCCCGCTGCGCCGCCGCCGGCGCTGCTGATCGCCGTCCACTGGCGCTCCGGCGACGGGGCTGTGGCGCGACGTGCCTTCGCCAGGCAGCGAACTGGCTTCGATGAAGCCGCGCCAGTGTTCCACGATCTCGGGCGCGCGGCCGTGCACGTCGAGCCACGTGAGAGCGTCTTCAAACGGGCCGCGGTGCAGCAGCGCGCGCTTGGCGCGCGGCGAGGCTTCCATGTCCTGCAAGCGCCGCTGCACGGCCAGCAGTTGCCGGAGCCGGTCGGTGTCGCGGCGGGCAATCGGCAACAGGCCGATCTTGAAAAGCGGCTCGGGCGGCCCTTCGCGGCGGCGCCGCCGGCGCGCGGGCGGCAGTTCCACCTTCGGCATGTCCTCTTCGTCGTGCTCGTCGTCGGTGGCGTTCACGTCGACTGGCGCAGTGCGTTCGCGCGTCGGCATCAGGCCAAGCGGCACCACCATCGTGCCGAGCAGAATCGGGTTCGAGAGCGACGGCGGCGCGGCGTCGAAGCGCTGCCGATACGTATCGAGCGCGTCGAGCGCGTCGAGGAAGCCTTCGTCCTCGGCGTGGGTCTGCAGTTCGGGCGTCACGGTCTCGAGCAGGCGGTAGCGGGCCAGCGCCGCGAAGGTCTTCTCGGCGTGTCCTGAGCGCAGAATCTTGTAGTACTCCTCGATCATCCGCGAGGACGAGGCCTGCGCCAGGCGGTGCCGGTGCGTGGCAATCGCCTCTTCCACCGGCGGATCGAGCGTGAAGTCGAGCCGCGCGCCCAGCACCACCGCGCGCAGCATGCGCACCGGATCTTCCTGGAAGCGCTCGTTGGGATCGCCAATCGAGCGGATGACCCGCGCGCGGATGTCGTCGAGGCCGCCGACGTAGTCGATGATCGAGCGGTCGGCGATGTCGTAGAACAGCGCGTTCACGGTGAAGTCGCGACGGAAGGCGTCTTCCTCCGGCGTGCCGAAGGTGTTGTCGCGGTGAATGAGCAGTTCGCGCGCCGTGTCGTGCGAGAGATCCGCGAGCACGTCTTCGGCCGGTGACGGTTCGGGTTCGCCCGCGGGAATCAACTTGCGGAACGTGGCCACTTCGATGGCCTTGTCGCCGAATTTCACGTGCGCGAGCCGGAACCGGCGACCGATGATCCAGCAGTTCCGGAACAGCTTCTTGATCTGATACGGATGGGCCGACGTGCCGATGTCGAAGTCCTTCGGACGCCGATTGAGCAGCAGGTCACGCACGCTGCCGCCCACGAGATAGGCGGTGTAGTTGGACTCGTTCAGCCGGTTCAGCACTTTGAGCGCGTCGGGGTCGACGGACGCACGTGAAATCGGATGATCTGATCGAGGGACGATAACGGGCACGGTCATCAGCCGGCATTGTAGCAGACGCCGTCCAGGAAAATCGCACCGAACTGTATTGTTTTCAACACGTTACGGGCGATTTTCGGCAGCATTGTGCTACGATGCCCCCCATGTCGCGCTTCCTCGGCATCGCCCTGGCGCTCGTGCTGTATGGCGTGACGCTGTCCGCCACGCGCGAGGATCTGGCCCGGGCGCGCATCCTTTTCAACGACCGCAAGTTCGACGAGGCCATCCAGGCGGCCGACCTGGCCCGCAAGACCCCCGACACTGCCGATGCCGGCGCCATCGTGATGGCCCGCGCCCACCTCGAGCGCTACCGGCAGGTGGCCGACCCGGCCGATCTGGGCGCGGCCCGCACGGCCCTTGGCGGCGTGAACGTGGAGCGCCTGGGCATGGGCGACCGCGCGGAGTATCTGATCGCGATTGGTGGATCCTTGTTCCTCGAGGACGACTTCGGGGCGGCGGCCGAGATCTTCGAGTCCGCCATAGAAGTCGCCCCGGCGGCGGGAGAGAACGCGCGCGAGGCCGTGCTCGACTGGTACGGCTCGGCAATGGAGCGCTGGGCGGCGCCCTACACGACCAGCCGGCGCGCGGGCATGCTCGAACGGCTGGTGCGCCTGATGGAACGCGAGCAGGCCAAGAACCCAGGGTCGCGCGCGGCGTCGTACTGGCTCGCGGCCGGCCTGCGCGCGCAGGGCGAACTCGAGCGCGCCTGGCAGGCGGCGATTGCGGCCTGGGTGCGGGCGCCGATTGCCGGCACGCGGGCCCTCGGACTGCGCAGCGACATCGACCGCCTCGTGCGGGAAGGCATCATCCCCGATCGCGGCAAGGAAGCCCCCGCAGACGAACGCGTCTCGCGCGAGACCGCGCTGCGCGCCGAGTGGGAGCTGGTCAAGCAGAAGTGGAAGTAGGGCGGGGCTCTGGTTCCGGGGCCCGGGTCTCGCGAGAACTGGAAAGAGGCCGGTCTATGGCTTGGCCTCTTTCCAGTTCTCGCCAATCCCCACGTCCACATCCAGCGGCACGTCCATCTTCACCGCCGCGGCCATCGTGTCGCGCACCAGCGCGGCCACGCGGTCGGCGTCGGCGCGCGGCGCTTCGAAGAGCAGTTCGTCGTGCACCGTGAGAATCATGCGCGAGGCTGGGGCCTCGCTGCGGAGCACGCGGTCCACGTCGATCATCGCGCGCTTCAGGATGTCGGCCGCCGTGCCCTGAATCGGCATGTTCACCGCCACGCGCTCGGCGGCTGAGCGGATCTGGCCGTTCTTGCTCGTGAGTTCCGGCACTGGACGTTTCCGGCCGAACATCGTGCGCACCATGCCGGAAACGCGGCCGTCCTCGAGCGTCTTGTCGATGAACCCGCGCACGCGCGGGAAGCCCGCGAAGTAGGCGTCGATGAACTGCTGCGCGGCTTGCTGCGACACGCCGATGTCCTTGGCGAGCGTGAAGGCCGTCTTGCCGTAGAGCAGCGCGTAGTTCACGATCTTGGCGCGCCGGCGCAGCTCGTGGCGGTCGAGGCCGCTTTCCGGTCCGAACATCTTGAGCGCGGTCTGGTCGTGGATGTCGTCGCCGCGCTTGAAGGCGTCAATCAGCGTCTCGTCGCCGGAGAGATGCGCCAGCACCCGCAGTTCGATCTGCGAGTAGTCGGCCGAGATGAGCACGTGCCCGGGCTCGGCCACGAACGCGCGCCGGATCTCGCGGCCGAGGGCGGTGCGTATCGGGATGTTCTGCAGATTCGGATCGCTGCTGCTCAGGCGTCCGGTGGCCGCCACGGCCTGGTTGAACACGGTATGCACGCGTCCGGTCACCGGATGGATCAGCGTTGGCAGCGCGTCGATGTAGGTGCCCTTCAGCTTCGCCAGGCTGCGCCAGTCGAGAACGAGGCGCGGCAGGTCGTGCGTGAGGGCCAGTTCTTCCAGCACTTCCACCGCGGTGGACGGCGTGCGCGTGGTGCCCGTGCGCTTGAGCACCGGCAGTTGCAGCTTCTCAAACAGCACCTCGCCGAGCTGCTTGGGCGAGCCGATGTTGAAGGTTTCACCGGCTTGCTTGTGGATCTCGGCGGCGAGCGCGCCCATGTCCTGTTCCATGTGCGCGGCCTGGCTCGTGAGGGCCTGCGCGTCGACCCGTACGCCCACCCGTTCGAGTGCCGCCAGGATCGGCACGAGCGGCAGTTCGAGGTCGCGGTAGACCGCCGCCACACCGGCCGTGTCGAGCTCGGGCGCAAACAGCTCCGCCAGTTGCCACGCGAGATCCGCGCGTTCGCCAGCGAAGTCGAGCAGGCGGTCGGGCGCGAGCGAGGTGAAGGCCAGGGCCTTGGCGCCCTTGCCGCGCACGTCGTCGGCGAGGCGCGCGCGATAGCCGAGCTGCTCGAGCGCCAGCGGCTCCAGATCCTGGCTCGAGCGCGAGGCGTCGAGCAGGTAGGCCGCCAGCATCGTGTCGAGATCGAGGCCGGCCAGCGTGATGCCGTGGCGCGCCAGGATCACGGTGGCGAACTTCAGGTCGTGACCCACCTTGGCCACCGACGCGTCCTCGAGCACCGGCTTCAGGATGGCGAGCGTGTCGTCCCGGTCGAGCCCGCCGTCGTTCACGAGGCTCACTGCGCCGAACGGCAGGAAGCGCGCCGTGCGCGGCCCCGTGGCGCACACCAGTCCCGCCAGCGTGGCGCGCATGCCGGCCTCGCCGTCGGCCAGCGCGTGCACGGCCACGCGTCCGCGCGCGCGAATCTCGTCGGCCAGCGCCCGCACGCCGTCGAGTGTTTCCACCACCGCGTAGTCGGTCGTCACCGATTCGGCCGAGGGCGCGTAGTCGGTCACGAGCGTGCGGAAGCCGAGCGTCGAGAAGAGCGTGTAGCAGCGGTCGCGCGACACGCCGCGATAGGTGAGGGCCTCGGCATCGAAGGTCACGGGCACGTCGATGCGGATCGTGACCAGCTCGCGGCTGCGCCGGGCGTCGTCGGCATGGGCCAGCAGCGCCTCGCGCTGCTTCTTCGCCTTCACCTCGCCGGCCGCGGCCAGCAGCGCGTCGAGCGAGCCGTAGGTGGCAATCAGATCGCGCGCGCCCTTCTCGCCGATGCCCGGCACGCCCTTCACGTTGTCGGTGGCGTCGCCCATCAGCGCCAGCACGTCCACCACCTGTGAGGGGCCGACGCCGAACTTCACCGCCACGCCCTCGGCGTCGAACCACGCGCCGTCGTCTTTCGGGTTGTAGACGCGGATGTTCCCACCCACCAGCTGATAGAAGTCCTTGTCGCCGGTGACGATGGCCACACTGAGGCCGGCGTCGGCTGCCTGCCGCGCCAGCGTGCCGATCACGTCGTCGGCCTCGAAGCCTTCGCTCGTAAGAATCGGCACGCCCATGGCCTCGCAGGCTTCGTGTACCCACGGAATCTGTTCGGCCAGATCCGACGGCATCGGCGCGCGGTTGGCCTTGTAGTCGGCGGCGATCGCATCGCGAAAGGTGGCCGCTTTCAGGTCGAACGAGGCCGCGATGTAGGCCGGGCGGTGGTCGGCCACCAGCTTGCGCAGCATGGTGACGAAGCCGTAGACCGCGTTGGTCGAGCGGCCGTCGGGGCCGGTCAGCCCGCGGATCGCATGGTAGGCGCGATACATCTGGTTGCTGCCGTCGATGAGGAAAAGCGACCGCGGTTCTGTCATGTGGCGAGGCCGGTATTATGATGCACGATGGTGATCACAGGGGACCAGCACCGCGGCAGGGTGCACCGGCGCACGGTGTGGCTCGGCGCGCTGCGGGTCGTAGTGCTGCTGGCCGGCGTGGCCGGCGGCGCCGCCTGCAGCAACGTGATCGCCAGGAAGTACGAGTACGAGGAAGACGTCTACCTGCGGCTCGATGGATCGGCCACCGTCTACGTGAATGCCGCCGTGCCGGCCCTGGTGGCGCTGCGCGATGCGCCCCTGCCGCTCGACCCTGCCGCCCGGCTCGACCGCAACGACGTGCGCGCGTTCTATGAGGGCCCCGGCGTGCGGGTGGCGTCGGTGAGCGTGTCGCGCCGCGAGGGACGTCGCTACGTGCACCTGCAGATCGCGGTCGACGACATTCGCGCGCTGAGCGCGCTGCGTCCGTTCGCGTGGTCGGCCTACAGCCTGGCGCCGCGCGACGGCCTGCTGGTCTTCACCCAGCAGATGACCACGGCCGCCGGGCGCGATGCCGGCACGGTGGGCTGGCAGGGCGACGAGCTCGTGGCGGTGCGCCTGCACCTGCCGAGCCGCGTGCCGTTCCACAACGCGCCGAGCCGCACGGTGGAGCGCGGGAACATCATCACCTGGGAGCAGCCGCTCGCGGCCCGGGCCAAGAGCGATCCGCTGGCCATCGAAGTACACCTCGAGCAAGAGTCGATCCTGTTCCAGACGCTCACGCTCTTCGGCAGCATGGCGGCGCTGGCCGTGGCCGTCATGGGCGGTTTCATCTGGTGGGTGCGGCGTTCGGGGCGGAAGCGCGCGCCGACGCCGACGCCGACGCCGACGCCGACGCCGTAACCGTCACAGTCACCCTGTCCGTCACCCGTCGCGTCACGAGTTCCCATCATGCCCAAGTCGACCTTCGGCTCGAAACCTTCGGTGCTCCGCTGCTCGCGGTGCGGCAAGTTCGTGGACTGGGAGGATGCGCGCCTCCAGATCGTGTGCGGCTGTCGGTCGCACATAGAACTGCCGCCAGTGGTGGTGCGGCCGGCCAGTGACGCCGATCGCGCGGCCATTGCCGCGCTCTTCCAGATCGACTTCGGGCGATCGAAGCCGGTGACCTTCGGCGAAGAGTTCCAGGGCAGTGGCATGCCGGCCATCGTGGCCGACCTGGACGGGGACCTGGCCGGGGCGCTGGCCTATCGCCTGCACGACGATTGGCTGCAGATCGTGGCGCTGGCGACGCATCCGGAGTGGCAGCGGTCAGGTGTCGGCGCCCAGCTCGTCGATCACGCGGAGGCCGTTGCGCAGAAGTCAGGCTCCACGCGCGTCGTCGTGACCACCACGAACGACAACCTGCCGGCACTGTATTTCTACCAGCGCCGTGGCTACCGCCTCACCGAAGTACGCACCGATGCAATCAGCGCCGCGGGTGGCCCCAGCAACGTCGTGGGCTTTGGCGGCATTCCGATGCGTGACCAGTTCCGCCTCGAGAAGGCGATTGCGCCGGCGCGGGCCGACGACTAGAACGGATTGAGCACGTAGCCCTCGGCGTTGAGCACGAGGTGCGCGGTCATGGCCGACAGCGCCATCTGCACCGGCGCCGCCATCTCGCTCGCCGTGATGCCTCGGCTGCCGGCCGTCTGGCCGCACAGATAGAGCCGGGCGCCCGCGCGCTTCAGCGCCTCGAGCAGTGCCAGGTTGGGATTGTCGATGCCGTGGCGTTTGCGATACGCCTCGTTCGAGAGCACGTCCTTGGCGGCGTCGCCGTGCACCACCACGGCCACCTTCAGCCGCTCGGGCGACACGCCGGCCTTGGCATGCATGTTCAAGAAGCGCGCGGCGGTTTCGAGCTGCGGGCTCACGGTCTTCACATCGGCGGGAGTCTCCGACACGTCGAAGCGGATCTTCAGCTCCTGCAGCATCGGCGTGGGCAGGCCGGGGTTCGGCACGACGTAGGAGGCCCCGAAGTCGGCGATCACGGGACCTTTGGCGGGCGGGGCGGGGGTTTGCCCGGCGAGGGCCGCCGGCACAACGACCGCCATCAGGGCCACGACGAGAAGATGGGGACGCATACGGCCATCATAGCCGCCGCGCCCCCGGGCTGCGCTACTCGGTGACCTTCTCGAGCGCCTCGCGCACTTCAGCTTCGGTTCTGAGCTCGTTCTTCACGTCGAACGAGCTGAAACCAATCGCCAGCGACCGCGCCAGCACACGGTCGACGTGGCTGTTCACGACGCCGGTGAGCGTCACATGCCCGCGCACCACCACGATGTGGATCGGCGGGTTGGCCATGGCGCCGTAGTTCCAGAAGGACGAGCTGCCGTAGATGGCCCGACTGATGCGGAAGCGCAGTTCGTCGTCGAATTGCGACACCGGCACCACCTGGATGTCGTTCTTCACGGCCTTCACGCCCGCCACCTTCGCCACGCGGCGCTCGATGTCGGTCTTCTTGTAGGGCATCGTCACCCAGCCCGAGAGCACGACGTCGCCGTTGTCGACGTCGGCGTCGATGCTGTCGAAGATGGTGAACTGCGTATAGCGGTTCACCTGGGTGGAGATGTCGTTGAAGATCTGCAGGTCTTTGCGGTCCTGCGCGTAGGTGGCGCCCGTAAGGCTGAGGACGAGCGCGAAGGCCATCAACGTGATCCGCTTGGTCATGACATGTGCTCCTGGGGTGGGCCGCCGTCAGGCTGACGGCCACGTCTGGAGCTACTGCGAGGCGCATGCCAAGCCGGTGAGGCGGACCGGCAGGGGATTCCGCCCGTGAATCCAAGCCCTGGCGGCACGTGTGCTCTTGTGATGACAGCTCGCTACGGCACCACCACGACCACTTCATTCGACGGCGCGCCCGAGCCGAACGGGTTGGCCGCGCGCATTCGGAAGTAAACGTGCCAGCCGGCACGGCGCCCGCGATGCCGGTGTCGAGCGAGCCCAAAGGCAGCACGCCCAGATTGCTGAGCCCCGGCGCGGTGCCGCCTTCGAGCACGTAAGTGGTGGCGTTGCCCCCGGCGGCCGTCCATCCGAGCGACACGACGATGCCGGCCACGGACCCGACGAGTCCGCTCGGTGCGGCCGGCGGCGTGGACGTAGAGGGCGTCGTGAAGAGCCACTCGCTCGACGCCGGGCCCTCCCCTGACGCGCCGATGGCGCGTACGCGCAACGCATACGAGCCGGGTGCGACAGCGGCGGCCACCTGCGTGGCGGAGCCGAGCGCAAACCGGCCGAGGTCGGTCAAGCCCGGCGCGCTGCCGGCTTCGAGCACGTAACCTAGCGGCGCGGGCGCGGCTCCGGGTGTCCACGCGAGCGACACCGTCGAGCCACTCACGGTCATCTGAATCTGGCGGGGCGCTCCCGGGAGCACGAGGCGCGGCTTGAACACCGACAAATGCGAAATCGGTCGCCCCCCGACCGAGTTGGATCCGGTGAGCACCAGGAAGCCATCCACTCCGATCAGGTTGCCGCCGAGGCTGTAGGACCGGTTGTCCACCACCGACGGATTCCACGGCAAGGGCTGACCGGTGACCCCGTCGATGGTGCCCGGTTGCGGCAGCGGCGGCACGGACTGAGGGAAACTGCGAATCGCAACAGTGCCTGCGACCTGGGCCAGGATCGGTCCATAGGGCAGGTCCACGTTCAGGCGCGCGCCCGAGAATCGATCGACGGCGATGGTGCGTACGAACTGCCTGACGGGAAGATTGTTGTCCGTCCGGACGTGAATGCCGAGGAACACCCGGTCGTGCCAGACATCGACGCTGTGGGTGCCGACATTCGGGACTTGAGGATCCCACGAGGTCATCTGCAGCGATCCAGAATCGAAGGCCGCGGCGCCAGAGCGTGCGGCACCCGCCAGCGCCGTAAATCGGCCGACCACATACAGCGCCGAATCGGCGGCCTTCAGCCTGTAGACGTAGTCGTTCGGGTTCGGACTCCAGGGCATGACCTGACTGGTGGCCAGGTTGTAGGCGGCGAGATGCCGGCGCGGCTGCCCGTCGATGCTCTGGAACCCGCCGCCGATGAATAGCGTGGTGCCGCTGATGGCCAGGCTGAAGGCATCGCCGCTGCCGACCTGCAGCACGTTGGGATAACGCGTTCCCGTCGCAGCGGAATACGCAAAGAGCTCGCCTGGAAGGGCGGGACCCGGGGGCTCGTAGGAGAAGGTCGTCGTCGCCACCACGAGGTCGCCGCTCGCGGCGAGCGCGGTGATCGTGTTCGTGTCGGGTGGCTGCACCGGACTTGGCCGTCCGGTGGCGAGATCGAGCGACCCCAAGCCGCGTTTCTCGATGCTGCCAACGCTCTGGAACGAGCCGGCGATGGCGACGCGACCATTTGCCGCCGCCACGCTACTGATGAGCGACCCGACCGACGGTGCCCACGGCAGCCGCGCGCCGGTCGTGGCCGTGAAGGCGCCCAGCCGGGCCCGCGGTGTGCTCGTGGTCCCCGACTGGGTGTGACCGACGACATACAGAGTGGTGCCGTCGAGTGCCAGGCTGCTGGGCGCGCCGCCCGGATGGTCCGCCGGCATCGAACTCCACGTGGCCGCGCCGGTGGCTGCATCGAGCGCCACAACTCGCCAAGGCGTCGAGGGGCCGGTGTCCTGCACGACGGCGTAGACGGCCGTGGCCGACGCCGCCAGGCTGTTGACGGCGTTGTAGGTCGCGGCGTTGAACGCCGGCACCGCGACGCCGGCCCGCGTGAAGGCCTGCAGCGTGTGGGGTGCGCCGGCCTTCGTCACGACATACACGCGATCGCCGATCGCGGCCGCCACTTCGCCGGTCTGCAGCGCCGGAAACGGCACGACCGCCCCAGTCATGCCATCCAGCGCCTGGCCGCTGGATTGGGAAGACGACAGTGCATAGGCCACGTAGACGATGCCCTCGCTGGCTACGAGGCTCGCGATTGCGCTGCCTGCGGGGCCAGGCGGTGCGACCCACGACAGGCTCGCGCCCGTTGCCGGGTCGAGCGCGAGGATCGTTCGCGGACCGCCTCCGCCGGCGCCAGTGACGCCCGCCACGAAGAGCCGGCCGCCATCGAGCGCTATGTGCGAGACGGCGGTGAGGCTTGCCGGAGGAGAAAACGCCGGGTCGCGCCGGCCGTCGGCCCCGATGTGCGCCATCGTGCTGAGACAGCAGACTTCTGGAGGCAAGACGATGACGAACCAGCCGCCCGCCCGTCGCTCACCACCCTGCCGGTCACGCCCGTGAGTCCGGCGGACGTGTTGAAGTTCGTGGCGTCGGCGCCATCCACGATCGCGAATGGACCGGTCGGCGGCCCTACGTAGGTGAAGTTGCCGCCTACGACGAGCGTGTTGCCCACCTTCACGGCGGCCGGCACCTGGCCCTCGGGAATCCACATCGGAATCGGCGTGTCTTCGAGCGGCGCCTGCGCGTGGGCGTCCGGTACGACACTCGCGAGGGCGAGCGTCGCGCCGAAGATGGCGCAGAGAAACGATCCGCGCAGCGACGGCATCATGCGTTACCTCTGCCGTCGCGCGTGGGGCTCACCTCCGGCGTTGCCATCCTACATCGCGGTGATGCGGTGCGGGCTCGGGGAGTCTGGTCGAGCTGAGTGCTGCGCTGCCGGGGTGTGCGCTACTTCGTGGCGGTGTAGCCGCGCCGCGCGCGCACGGTATAGCCGGGCCTGTTCACTTCCACGCGGATCGTGTGCCAGCGGCCATCGCGGTGACCCGGTGACGGATAGCCCAGGTAGTACTGCTTGCTGAGCTCGTCGGCGATGTTCGAGGTGGCGGGGTCGAGGTCGCGCGCGGTGCGGACGATCTCGGTACGGCCGCCGCTGTCGTCGGTGAGCTCGCGCAGCGCGGCGGTGTTCACCCGGTCATCGCCGCCACTGCCGCCGTAGATGCCGCCACCGCTGCCGGGGCCGCCCGGCAGCCCGGGCCCTTGCGGCCACGGGTTGCCGCGTCCACCGCCAGCGCCTCCACCGCGCGGGAACGGAAACGGCAGGCGCGGCGCCGGCTGCCGCACGACCGGCGGCGTGCCGCGCGGGCCGCCGAAGGTGGACTCAGCCCGGCCGTCGATGCCCACGGCGTAGACCAGCACTTCGGTTTCACGAATCATCTGCTTCAGCTCGGGCACCGACACGCGGCTGTTGGTGTCGTTGCCGTCCGACACGATCAGGATGGCCTTCTTGCGATGCTCACCTTGCTGCGCGACTGGAATCGACTCGACCACCGCGTCGTACATCGCTGTGCCGCCGGTGGGGTTGATGCGCGCGAGCCGTTTGCTCACGAGCGACTTCTCCTTGGTCCAGTCGTGCACCAGTTCGGGCGTGGCGCCGAAGCGGAAGAGGAACACTTCGTCGTCGGGGGCGAGCAGCTCGAGCAGGAAGCGGTCGAGCGCGGCCACTGCCGAGGTGATCTTCTCGCCCGACATGCTGCCGCTCGTGTCGAGAGCGATGCCGAGGCTGACCGGCACGCGCTCTGAGCTGAAGTGCGTCACCTCTTGCGCTTTGCTGTCGTCGAACACGACGAAGTCGTCTTGCGTCAAGTCGGAGACGAAGCGGCCGGAGCGGTCGGTGACCGTGACGTTGACGTTCACGAGCTCGACGCCGCTCTTGAAGCGGAAGCCGTCTTGTCCGTGCAGCGGCACCGACGATGCGGCCAGTGCGGCGGCGGCGGCCGCCAGCACGCTCCACGTGGTCCACGAGCGCTGCGCGCGGGTGATGGGCATCGTCATCGCACCTCTGCCGTGACCGCGGCTGGTTGATTGGTGCGGCGGTCGACGTGCGACAACATCGCGCCGGCGGCGTGAAAGCTCACGCGGTAGCGCGCCGCGGTGGACAGCTCACCGAGCGCCACCGAAAAGGAGGCTTCCTGGCCGGCGGCGAGCGGCAACGACTCCACCCGCGTTGACTGGGTGCCGATCAGGATGCCCGCGGCGTCGAACACGCGCACCTCGGCTTCGAGTTGCTGCACGCTGGCGCCCGCGGCCGGATTCCGCACGAGCCCGGCCACGGCGAGCCCGCCCGCGCCGCGGTTGTGGCTGAGGGCGACGAGTTCGAGCGGGATACGGATGGGGCTCACGACGGTGCCGACGGCGCGGGAACTCACGAAGCCGATGCCTGCAAACGTGATGACCACGGCGGCGAACACGCCGGCCGCGCCCATGAGCCACTGCTGACGTCCCGTGGATCCTGATGCCGACGACGGCGGTGCGAACAGCCCGCCCACGGCAGACGCGTCTGCCGCCGCCGCCGCGGGCGCGTCATCCACCGGCAGGAAGTCGTGCAGCCCAGATGGCACCTGCGCCTCGGGTCGTGGCGTGGCGCTGGTGAGGCCGGCCGCCGACACGAGCGCGGCCACGCGCGCGGCGCGCCGCTGTCGCTCGGCGCGCGTGACCCGCCACGTCACCGTGCAGGCCACCGCGGCCACCACCAGCGACACCACCGTGACGACGAGCAACATCGTGTCCATAACTGCGTGCCTCGCACTCCGCTAGCGGAGCGTGAACTCCACCGACACTTCCACGATCACGTCCACCGGCGTGCCCTTGAGTCGGGCCGGCGCGAACTTCCACTGGCGCACGGCGGCCACGGCGCGGTCGTTGAGTCCGCCGCCGAGGCCGCGCACAACCCGCACGTCGCTGACCGAGCCGTCGCGGCGGATGGTGATTTCCATCTCCACGTCGCCGGTGATGTTGGCACGTCGCGCCTCGTCGGTGTACGCCGCCTTCACCTCGCGCAGCAGACGCGGCGGATCGATGCCGCTGCCGGCGCGGTAGGGACCACCCCCCATGCCGCCGCCCGAGCCGTCGCCGATGCCCGAGCCATTGCCCTCGCCGATGCCGGTGCCGCGCCCGGTGCCCGTGCCGCCGGCAGCGCCACTGCCTTGCGAAGGCGTGGGCGGGGGAGGCGTCTCTTTCATGACGCCTTCGGTGTTGCGCGGGTCGGCGGGCGCCGTGGCGATCGGTGCCATCACCGGCGGCAGCATCTTCACCTCGAGCGGCTGCGGCGGTTCAATCGGCTTTTCGATGGGCGCCGGCGGCGGCAACGCGCGCGCGGGCAGCGGGCTGTTCAGCGAGTGGGTGCCTTCGCGCTCGGCCTTGGGTGGCGGAAGGGGCTGCTTCAACCCGCCACCACCTCCACCGCCGCCCGGGCCGGGCAACGCGAGATACACGAGCCGCACCGGTTCGTGTGAGACCACCTCGTCCATCGGCTGGTCGGCCCGCAGCGAGAAGCCAAGGCTGGCGAGGGCGGCCAGCGTCAACGCAGCCAGGCCGTGCAGCCCGGTCGAGAGCAATACGGGCACGCCCGCCGGCCGGGGGGAACCCGGAGCAATGGCCAGCACCGAGCGCGATTCAGCGCCGAGGGTCGCGCCGGCCGCCAGCGCTCGCACGGCAGTCACGGCCTCCGCCGCCGGCACCAGCGCGGTCATTGGCGCGCCGGGCACCTCACCGAGGGTGATCAGGCAACCGCGCGCAGCCAGGTCGCGCACGACGGCATCGGACACGCCGGCGGCCTCGGCGATCTCGGCGAGCGAAAAGACGTCGGTGTTGTTGGGCACGGCCATGGCGGTACTTGCCACCTTCGCAAGACTCCTGCCGATTCTGGCACGGTCCGCTGCCGCCGGAGGCCGAATGAATCAGGGCCGATTCCCTGGCGTTTCCGCACCCGCCCGCGGGAGACCCGCCCGTCGCCCCTCCGCCGCCCCTCCCCGGCCGGCCCAGGTTGTTGCGGCGCGGTGACACCCGTGTCCTAACGAGGACGCCCGGAGTGTCCCCTATACTTCCTGGGCATGAGCACCCAAGGCGTGTTTGCAGGCAAGGTGGCGGTGGTGACGGGAGCCAGTTCAGGCATCGGCCGGGCGACGGCCCTGGCGCTGTCGCGCGAGGGCGCGTCGGTAGTGCTCGTGAGCCGCGACGCCGGCGCGCTGGCCGCCGTGGCGGCCGAGGCGGCTGGGCCGACGGCGGTTGTCGCCGGCGACGTGACGGCCGACGACACGCCGGCGCGCGTGCTGGCCGAAACGGTGAGCCGCTTCGGCGGCCTCGACGTGCTCGTGAACGCCGCCGGCATCATCGGCACGGCCGCCACCGATGCCACGAGCGATGAGCTCTTCGACCGCATGATGGCCATCAACGTGCGGGCGCCGTTCCGCATGATGCGCGAGGCGTTCCTGCACTTGAAGGCGCGCCGCGGCAACGTCGTGAACATCAGCAGCGTGAACGGCCTGCGGGCGTTTGCCGGGGTGGCGGTCTACTGCTCGAGCAAGGCGGCGCTCGATCACCTCACGCGCTGTGCCGCGCTCGATTGGGCGCCGCACGGCGTGCGCGCCAACTGCGTGAACCCCGGCGTGACGGTCACCAACCTGCACCGGCGCGGGGGCATGGACGAGACGCGCTACGAAGCGTTCCTGCAGCGCGCCAAGGAGACGCATCCGCTCGGCCGTCCGGGCACGCCCGAGGAGATCGCCGACGCCGTGCTGTTCGTGGCCTCGGACAAGGCCGGCTGGATGACCGGCGACACCATCGCCGTGGACGGCGGTCGCCACCTGACGTGCTTGCGCTAGAGGCTCAAGCCTTCCACGAAACGAAAGCTGGTCACTTCGGCGAGCACGCGCACGGGGCGGAAGCCGGCGGCCTCCAGTTCCGCCACGGCATCGTAGCCCGCGGGGCGGGGCGTGGCCTTGGCAAACAGCCCGGTCGAGCCCAGCCCTTCCACCATCTCGATGCGGCCGCCCACGCGCAGCGCCAGTCGCAGATTGGCGAGCACCGTGGCGCGCAGCGCCGGTGGGCGGTTGGCAAAACTACCCTGGGTGTCGTCAATCACCGCCATGTCGAACGACGCGGCGTCGAACGGCACCTCGCCCTCGCGTGCCATCTTGAGGTCGAGCAGCACGCCATCCTTCGACGCGGCGCGTCTGGCGCGCACGGCCTGGTGTTCATCGAACGCCATCGCGGCGGCGCTGCCGCTCATGCCGACCTTGGCGCCGAGTCCGGCCAGCAGCACGCCGTCGTCGCAGCCCACCAGCACGAACTTCTCGCCCATGCGAACACCCGTCATCGACACCTGCAAGGGGTCGATGGCCGGTTGGCGGAAGAAGCGGATCAGCATGCCGGCCATCATAAGCCGTTTGCCCCGGCGCACCGGGGGCGGCGTGCTATATTTCCCCAGTGAAAACACCTGTTGAAATCGCGCCAGCCACGGGCAGACTCGGCATCCTCCTGGTCGGACTGGGCGCCGTCAGCACCACCACCATCGCCGGCGTCATGGCCATCCGCAAAGGTCTGGCGCAACCGATCGGATCGCTCACGCAGATGGGCACGATTCGGCTCGGCAAGCGCACCGAGAACCGCACGCCCAAGATCAAGGACTTCATTGGTCTGGCTGGCCTCGACGACATCGTGTTCGGCGGCTGGGACATCTTCGCGGAAGACACCTACGCGGCGGCGCGCACGGCCGGCGTGCTCGAGCCCAGCTTGCTCGACCAGATCCGCCCCGAGATGGAAGCCATCAAGCCCATGCCGGCGGTGTTCGATCAGCGCTACGTGAAGCGCTTGAGCGGCCCGAACGTGAAGAAGGGCAAGAACAAGCTCGACCTGGCCAATCAGCTCATCGCCGACATCCGCGCGTTCAAGGAGAAGCACAACTGCTCGCGCCTGGTGATGGTGTGGGCGGGCAGCACGGAAGTGTTCATGAAGGAAGGCCCCGTGCACGAGTCGCTCGCGGCCTTCGAAGCCGGCCTCGAGGCCAGTGACGACGCCATTCCGTCGAGCATGGTCTACGCCTACGCCGCGCTCAAGGAAGGCATTCCGTTCGCCAACGCGGCGCCCAACCTCACCGCCGACATCCCGGCGATGATCGAACTGGCCGCGCAGACCAAGTCGCCGCTCGCCGGCAACGACATGAAGACCGGCCAGACGCTGATCAAGACCATCATCGCGCCGGGCCTCAAGGCCCGCATGATCGGCGTACGCGGCTGGTACTCGACCAACATCCTGGGCAACCGCGACGGCGAGGTGCTCGACGACCCCGAGTCGTTCAAGACCAAGGAAGAGAGCAAGAAGAGCGCGCTCGACTACATCTTCCAGCCGCAGCTCTACCCCGAGCTCTACAAGGACATCTCGCACGTCGTGCGCATCAACTACTACCCGCCGCGCGGCGACAACAAAGAGGGCTGGGACAACATCGACATCGTGGGCTGGCTCGGCTACCCGATGCAGCTCAAGATCAACTTCCTGTGCCGCGACTCGATTCTGGCGGCGCCGATCGTGCTCGACTCGGCCCTGTTCCTCGACCTGGCCAAGCGCTCGGGCATGTTCGGCATCCAGGAATGGCTGTCGTTCTACTTCAAGGCCCCGATGCATGCCCCCGAGGTCTACCCGGAGCACGACCTGTTCATCCAGTTGATGAAGCTGAAGAACACGCTGCGCTACCTGAAGGGCGAAGAGCTCATCACGCACCTGGGACGCGAGTACTACGACTAGCCGCCCTACTGGGCCAGGGTGAACGTGTAGACCTCGCGCACCGGCTTGCCCTGCTCGGTGCCTTCGACCTCGGCGGTGAGCGCGGTGCCTGTGCGCCGGTAGCGGATCAGTGTGGGGTGATCGTGCGCGGGGTTCTCGAACACCGCCACGTTCGGGCCGCTCGAGGTCATTGGAAACTCGGTGGCTGCACCACCTCCCGGCTGCGCGATGTAGATGATCGCCTCGCCGCGGGTGACGATACGTAGGAACTCGAAGCCCACCAGGCGACCCTGACGCACGGTGCGGCCCAGGCCGAGCATGGCGCCGCCCTCTGGCCGGATCCAGTGCTCCTCGACGCTCGCCGTGCCGGCCGCGCCCCGCCAGGCGCCGACGAGCCACTGCAAGTCGCCGATGTTCGCGGCGGGCGCGAGCTCTGGCTGTGCGGGTCGCGCCCCCATGCGCTGGCTGGGTCCCGCCAGGCACAGCATCGCCACCACCGCCACGTCTCGCCAGTTGACCACAGTGCGACCTCCCGCGCCGTTATCGCACGGATCGGGCTTGGCGTGCGCATTGGCCGAAACGAACCGTGCCCCGTCGGGACACGGTCGCCACGGTAGAATCGGCGGCATGGCCGACGACACCACGGGCACCTCTTCCGCGATCGACGCGCTGCTGAACGAACATCGCCAGTTCGAGCCGAGCGCGGCCTTTCGCGCCGCGGCCACCATGAACGACCCCGGCATCTACGAGCGTGCCGCGCGCGATCCCGAGGCGTTCTGGGCCGGCTTCGCCTCGGAGCTCGAGTGGATGACGCCGTGGAACACGGTGCTCGAGTGGACACCGCCCTACGCCAAGTGGTTCGTCGGCGGAACGCTCAACGCCAGCGTGAACTGCGTCGACCGCCACGTGCGCGGGCCGCGCCGCAACAAAGCCGCGCTCATCTGGGAAGGCGAGCCGGGCGAACGCCGCACGCTGACCTACTTCGATCTCTACCGGCAGGTCTCGCAGTTCGCCAACGTGCTGAAGGCGCAGGGCGTGGTCAAGGGCGACCGGGTGGCGATCTACATGCCGCTCGTGCCCGAACTGGCCATTGCCATGCTGGCGTGCGCCCGCCTCGGGGCCGTGCACAACGTGGTCTTCGGCGGGTTCAGCAGCGAGTCGCTGCGCGATCGCATCAACGACTCGCAGTGCACGGTGCTGGTCACGGCCGACGGCGGCTACCGGCGCGGCAACATCGTGCCGCTCAAGCAGATGGCCGACGAGGCCCTCACCGCCACGCCGTCGATCACGTCGGTGGTGGTGGTGAGGCGCGGTGCCGCCGACCTGCGCGTGCACATGCAGCAGGGCCGCGACCACTGGTATCACGAGTTGATGCAGGACGCGTCGTACACCTGCGCGCCCGAGCCGATGGACGCCGAGGACATGCTCTACATCCTCTACACGTCGGGTACCACCGGCAAGCCCAAGGGCATCGTGCACACGACCGGCGGCTATCTCACCGGGTGCTACGCCACGACCAAGTGGGTATTCGACCTGAAGGAGGACGACGTCTACTGGTGCACGGCCGACATTGGCTGGGTCACCGGCCACAGCTACGTAGTGTATGGCCCGCTCGCCAACGGCGCCACGGTGGTGATGTACGAGGGCGCGCCCGACTGGCCCAAGAAGGACCGCTTCTGGGAGATCATCGAGCGCCACGGCGTGACGGTGTTCTACACGGCGCCCACGGCCATCCGCGCGTTCATGCGCTGGGGCACGGAGTGGCCCGGCAAGCGCGATCTGTCGTCGCTGCGGCTGCTGGGTTCGGTGGGCGAGCCGATCAATCCCGAAGCGTGGATCTGGTACCACGTGAACATCGGCGGCGAGCATTGCCCGATCGTCGACACCTGGTGGCAGACCGAAACGGGGTCGATTCTGATCACGCCGCTGCCGGGCATCACCAGCACCAAGCCTGGCTCGGCCACCCGGCCCTTCCCCGGCATCTCGGCGCACATCCTGACCGACCAGGGCGATCCGATTCTCAAGGGCGGCGGCCTGCTGGCGCTCACCAAGCCGTGGCCCTCGATGCTGCGCGGCCTCTACGGCGACCCCGAACGCTTCGTGCAGCAGTACTGGAGCCGCTGGCCGGACATCTACTTCACGGGTGACGGCGCGAAGCTCGACGACGACGGCTTCTTCTGGCTACTGGGACGCGTCGACGACGTGCTCAACGTGGCCGGCCATCGCCTGGGCACGATGGAAGTGGAAAGCGCGCTCGTCGACCACCCGAAGGTGGCTGAGGCGGCCGTGGTGGGGCGCCATCACGAGATCAAGGGACAGGCCGTGGCGGCCTTCGTGACCGTGAAGGAAGGCGTGATGACGTCGGAGGCGCTCGCCGACGAGCTGAAGGCGCACGTGGTGCTGAAGATCGGCGCCATTGCCCGGCCCGACGACATCATCTTCGCCGCCGACCTGCCCAAGACGCGCTCGGGCAAGATCATGCGGCGCCTGCTGCGCGACATCGCCGAAGGCAAGGCCCTCGGCGACACCACGACGCTGGCCGACCCGGCCGTCGTCGCGCGGCTCAAGGAGCAGTACGCCGACGAGCAAGGCTAGCCCCAGGCTAGCCCCGAGCCCCGTTATCTTTCGAGAATGAACGTCACCTTCATGGCGACGCGGTATTCGATGATCTTGCCCTTCTGCACGACCACCTTCTGGTCCTGCACCCAGGCGCCCTCGATGTTCTTGAGGGTCTTGGAGGCGCGGGCAATGCCCTGCTCAACCGCGTCGTCGAAGCTCTTCTTGGACCCGGAAATGATTTCGGTGACTCGTGCCACTGCCATGATGACCACTCCTTCGTGACGCACGCCCTTGGGGGTGGGGTGCCACGACTGTCAGGGCCAGATGCGGCCCAGGCCCGCTATCGTACAGGAACCTCGGCCGTCCGGCCGACGTCTGTGATGGAATGAAGCTTGCGGCAGCGCGCCGCGCGGAGACACCAGGTCATGGCCCTGATTGAGACGAAAGACCTCTGGAAGACCTACACGATGGGCGACGAGGAGATTCACGCCCTGCGCGGGGTCAGCATCCAGATCGAGAAGGGCGAATACGTCGCCATCATGGGCCCGTCCGGGTCGGGCAAGTCGACGCTCATGAACCTCATCGGCTGCCTCGATACGCCCAGCAAGGGCACCTACTTGCTCAACGGCAAGGAAGCCAGCACCATGAACGACAACGAGCTGGCGCGGATCCGCAACGAAGAGATCGGGTTCGTGTTCCAGACGTTCAACCTGCTGCCGCGGGCCACGGCCCTGCACAACGTGGAGCTGCCGCTGGTCTACGCCGGCGTCTCGTCGAAGGAACGGCTCGAGCGGGCCAAGGGGGCGCTCGAGAAGGTCGAACTCGGCCCGCGCATGAATCACAAGCCCAACGAGCTCTCCGGCGGTCAGCGGCAGCGCGTGGCCATCGCCCGCGCGCTCGTGAACAACCCGTCGATTCTGCTGGCCGATGAGCCCACGGGCAATCTCGACTCGAAGACCGGCGTCGAGATCATGGCGCTTTTCGAACGCCTGCACGAGGCCGGCAATACCATCGTGGTCGTGACGCACGAGGCTGAGGTGGCCGCCCACGCGCATCGTCAGATTCTGATCCGCGACGGGCAGGTGGAGAAGGACGTGCGGCGGGCGGCCTAGTCATGGCCGCCCTCACACTGCTGCCAGGTGTCCCGGGCCGACTTCGACGAGCGGCGTGTCGTGCGTCATCGTCGCTGGGTCGAGTTCGATGCGCGAGCGCGGCGCGTCGGGATCGGTGACCGGAATCGCGGAGATCAATGCGCGTGTGTAGGGGTGCGCGGGATTCGCGAACAACGCCTCGGTGTCGCCCATCTCCACGATCCGACCCAGGTACATCACCGCCACGCGGCGACAGATGTGCCGCACCAGCCGCAGGTCGTGCGCGATGAAGAGATAGGTGAGCTGCAGTCGCTGCTGCAGGTCCATCAGCAGGTTGACGACCTGCGCCTGAATCGACACGTCGAGGGCCGACACCGGCTCGTCGGCGATGATGAACTTGGGTTCGAGCGCGAGCGCCCGCGCCAGGCCGATGCGCTGTCGCTGGCCGCCGCTGAACTCGTGCGGGTAGCGCTCCAGGTGGGCCGGGTCGAGGCCGACCAGGCGGAACAGTTCGGCCACGCGGGCGACCCGCTCGGCTTTCGACCCGAGCCGATGAATCACCAGCGGCTCCTCCACGATCTCTCGCGCGCGCATGCGCGGATTGAGCGACGAGTAGGGATCCTGGAAGATCATCTGCAGGTGCCGGCGCGCCGCACGCATCTGGCCCGACGAGTAGGCGAGCACGTCCTCGCCCCGGTAGCGTACCTCGCCGGAGGTCGGCTCGATGAGGCGCAACATGCAGCGTCCGGTCGTGCTCTTGCCGCTGCCGGATTCGCCCACCAGCCCGAACGTCTCGCCTTCGTCGATGGTGAAGCTGACGCCGTCGACGGCCTTCACGACGGTGCCGCGCTGGAAGAACCCGCCGCCACGAGTGAAGTGCTTGGTGAGGTTGCGCACCTCGACGAGCGGCCGGCTCATCGCGCGCCTCCAGCGGCGACTGCCGGCGCGTGCAGCACGCAGCGCGCCCGGTGGCCGTCGGTCACCAGCACGTCGGGTGGCACCGCGCGGTCGCATTGGGGGAGGCGGCTGGAGCAGCGCGGCGCGAATGCGCAGCCCGGCGGCAGTGACCCGAGATTGGGCACCGTGCCCTCGATGGCCACCAAACGGCCGCCCGCATGTCCTCGGGGCATCGAGGCCAGCAGTCCACGCGTGTAGGGATGCGCTGGCTCCCGGAAGATCGCGCGCACCGGGCCTTCTTCCACGATCCGCCCGGCGTACATCACCGCCACCCGATCGGCCACTTCCGCGATCACGCCGAGGTCGTGCGTGATGAGCAACAGCGACAGGTCGAACGTCCGCTTCATCTCGCGCAAGAGATCCAGAATTTGGGCCTGCACGGTGACGTCGAGCGCGGTCGTGGGCTCGTCGGCAATTACCAGCGGCGGTTTGCAGGCCAGGGCCACGGCCAGCATCACGCGCTGACGCATGCCGCCCGAGAGCTGGTGCGGATAGTCATCCACGCGCTGCTCGGGCTCGACGATCTTCACGGCGCGCAGCAGGTCGATGGCGCGATCGCGGGCCTCGCGCGACGTCGCCATGCCGTGCACGACCAGCGCTTCGCCAATCTGCCTGCCCACGCGCATCACCGGATTCAAGGCCGCCATCGGCTCCTGGAACACCAGGCCAATGCCGGCGCCGCGCACGGCGCACATCTCGCGTTCCGAGAGCGCCAGCAAGTTCTTCCCCTGGAAGAACACCTGCCCGCCCGCAATCCGTCCGGGCGGCGGTACCAGGCGCATCAGCGAGAACGCTGTCACCGACTTGCCGCTGCCCGATTCGCCGACCAGTCCGAGCGTCTCGCCCTTGCGGATGTCGAACGACACGTCGTTCACCGCGACCAGCGGCGCCTCGCCGACCTCGAACACCGTGGTCAGGCCTTGCACCGAGAGCAGGGGCTCAGTCAACCGCCACCTCGCGGAATTCGCCGAACACGTTTCGCATGGTATCCGCAATTTCGCCCACGGTGGCCTGGGCCTCCACTGCCGCGATGATCGGTGGCACCAGGTTGTTGCGGCCGCGGGCGGCCGATTCCACGGCATCGAGCGCGGCCCGCCACGCCGACTGCGCACGCCCGTGGCGCAGGGCCTGCACCTTCGCCACCTGCCGCCGCTCCACTTCGGGATCGAGGGCGAAGACCGCCAGGTGCGGACGGTCGTCGGTGGCGAAGCGGTTCACGCCCACCACCACGTCGACGCCGGCGTCGATGCGCTGCTGCGCCAGGTAGGCGGATTCCTGGATCTGCCGTTGGATGTAGCCGGATTCAATCGCCCTGAGCGTGCCGCCTGCTGCTTCGATACGTTCGAGCAGCGTCAGCGCGCCCACCTCGATGCCGCTAGTCAACTGCTCGATGTGCCACGAGCCGCCGAACGGGTCCACCGTGTTGGCCACACCGGACTCGTGCGCGATGATCTGCTGGGTGCGCAGCGCGATGCGCGCCGACTCCTCGGTGGGCAGTGCCAGCGCCTCGTCCCGGCCATTGGTGTGCAGCGACTGCGTGCCGCCCATCACCGCGGCCATCGCCTGCACCGCCACGCGCACGATGTTGTTGTCGGGCTGCTGCGCCGTGAGCGTACTGCCGGCCGTCTGCGCGTGGAAGCGCAGTTGCAGCGCGCGCGGATGCGTGGCGCCGAATCGCTCCCGCATGATGCGCGCCCACAGGCGCCGGGCGGCGCGGAACTTCGCGACCTCTTCGAGGAAGTCGTTGTGCGCGTTGAAGAAGAACGAGAGACGTTGACCGAACGCGTTCACGTCGAGGCCCGCGTCGACCGCCGCCTGCACGTAGGCGATGGCGTTGGCGAAGGTGAAGGCCACCTCCTGCGTCGCGGTCGACCCAGCTTCGCGGATGTGATACCCGCTGATCGAGATGGTGTTCCACTGCGGCACCTCGCGCTCGCAGTAGGCGAAGATGTCGGTCACGATGCGCAACGACGCCGCCGGCGGATAGATGTAGGTGCCGCGCGCGATGTACTCCTTGAGGATGTCATTCTGAATCGTGCCTGCGAGCGCCGCCGGGCTCACACCCTGGCGCCGGGCGATCGCCACGTAGAGCGCCAGCAGCACGATCGCGGTGGCGTTGATGGTCATCGAGGTCGACACCGCGCTGAGCGGAATGCCGTCGAAGAGCGCCGTCATGTCGTCGATCGAATCGATGGCCACGCCCACCTTGCCCACCTCGCCCGCCGCGAGCGCGTGATCGGAGTCGTAGCCGATCTGCGTGGGCAGATCGAAGGCCACGCTGAGACCGCTCACGCCCTGGCCGAGCAGATAGCGGTAGCGGGCATTCGACTCCTCGGCCGTGCCGAAGCCGGCGTACTGGCGCATCGTCCAGAGCCGGCCGCGGTACATGGTGGGCTGGATGCCCCGGGTGTAGGGGAACTCACCGGGAAATCCCAGGTCCTGACCGGCGTCCCAGTGACCGAGGTCCTCGGGCACCCGGTAGAAACGAGTCTCATCACCAGCCATGTCGCTCAGCATTGTAGCGAGGTGACGGATGCCCTGCCCCGCGTGACTGGCTCGCCTCTTGCACAAATATGCACACGCCCCTAGAATGGCCGGGTTCGCGCCGGATTTCCAGCCTGCGCGTCCTGTGGCCCTACGCGACCCGCGAGGAGGGAAGTGCATGGATGACGTCCGGAATCGCCTAGCCCGGGCACTGGCTGACGCGGTGGCGGCCGCCGTGGCGCAGAGTGCCGACGTCGACGCCTGCCGTGATCGCGCCCGCGAGGCCGGCTATCACCTGAGGGTCACGCTCGAGGCCACCGTGGGGTTTGCCCCCGTGCCCGGACGCGATTGCGCGGAGAGCGCAGCGCCGGCCGACGCCGCGGTGCTGCCGGCCGACGAGCCGGCCGCCTTCGAGGTGAGCGCCAACGACCGCCGCTTTCTGCGTTCGCTGCGGATTGCCGCCGACGAAGTGAAGGTGGAAGAAGCGAACTAGCGCTGCGGCCTCTAGCGCTGCGGCCTTCAGCGCAGCGAGAACGATCTATCCCCTGGTCGCCGGTCCCTGGTCCGAGGACGCCGCCTGTTTGGCCACGGCCTCGGCGGCACTGCGGGCCGCGTCGGGATCGCCCAGATAGAAACGGCGGATCGGCTTCAGATCGGCGTCGAGTTCGTAGACGAGCGGGACCCCGGTGGGGATGTTGAGTTCCACGATCTCGCTGTCGCTGATCCCGTCGAGGTACTTGACGAGCGCGCGCAGGCTGTTCCCATGCGCGGCCACCACCACCCGTTGTCCACCGCGGATGGCTGGAGCAATCGACTCGTGCCAGTAGGGCAGGAACCGTTCGACCGTGTCCTTCAAACACTCAGTGCGTGGCAGGTCGCTCGCGGCCACGCCGGCGTAGCGGCGGTCGCGACTTGGATGCTGTGGGTCGTCGAGCGGCAAGGGCGGCGGCGGGATGTCGTAGCTGCGTCGCCAGATCTTCACCTGGGCCGCGCCGTGCTGGGCGGCGGTTTCGGCTTTGTTGAGCCCCTGCAGCGCGCCGTAGTGCCGCTCGTTGAGCCGCCACGACCGCTGCACCGGGAGCCAGAGCAGGTCGAGTTCGTCCTGCACGATCCACAAGGTGCGGATGGCGCGCTTCAGCAGCGACGAGAATGCGAGGTCGAAGCTGTAGCCCCCTTCCTTCAGCAGCCGGCCGGCCTCGTGGGCTTCGTGCAGACCCTTCTCGCTGAGATCCACGTCCACCCAGCCGGTGAAGCGGTTCTCCTTGTTCCAGGTGGATTCGCCGTGGCGGAGTAAGACGACGGTGTACATGGCTAGGAGAGCTGCGCGACGGCGGTGCGGCCCGCGTAGACGGCGCCGTCGCCGAGGGCTTCTTCGATGCGGAGCAACTGGTTGTATTTGGCGATGCGGTCGCTGCGCGATGCCGACCCGGTCTTGATCTGGCCGGCCGAGGTGCCCACGGCCAGGTCGGCGATGGTCGAGTCCTCGGTTTCACCGGAGCGATGCGAGATCACGCTGCGGTAGCCGGCGCGCGAGGCCATGGCGATCGCGTCCAGCGTCTCGCTCACCGTGCCAATCTGGTTCAGCTTCACGAGCAGGGCGTTGCCGATGCCGGCGGCGATGCCGCGCGCCAGGATCTCTGGATTGGTGACGAACACGTCGTCGCCGACGATCTGCACCTTCGCGCCGAGCGCATCGGTGAGCAGCTTCCAGCCGCGCCAATCGCCTTCGGCGCAGCCGTCTTCGATCGACAGGATCGGATACTGTCGGCACCAGTCTTCGTAGAGGGCCACCATGCCCTCGGAGTCGCGTGACGGCTCGCCCGACTTGTGGAACTCGTAGCGGCCGGCGGCGTTGCCGAACTCGCTGGCCGCGCAGTCGATCGCCACGTAGACGTTGCCGCCGGCGGTGAACCCGGCCTGGCCGATGGCCTCCATCACGACCTCGAGCGCGTCCTTGTTGCTCTTCAGGTTCGGCGCGAAGCCGCCCTCGTCGCCCACGCCCGTGGCCAGGCCGCGCTTCTTCAGAATCGAGCGCAGCGCGTGGAAGATCTCGGTGCCCGCGCGCAGACCCTCGCGGAACGAGGGAAAGCCCACCGGCATCACCATGAACTCCTGGAAGTCCACGTTGGTGTCGGCATGCGCACCGCCGTTCAGGATGTTCATCATCGGCACCGGCAGGCGGTAGCCGCCGGTGGCGCCGGCCTCGCTTGCGATGTGCGCGTAGAGCGGCAGGCCGGCGGACTCAGCCCCGGCCTTGAGCGCCGCCATCGATACGCCGAGCAGCGCATTGGCCCCGAGCCGGCCCTTGGTGGGCGTGCCATCGAGCGCGATCAGCGCGTCGTCGAGCGCGCGCTGCGTCCAGTCGCGGTTCACCACCGCCGCGCGAATCTCGCCATTCACATGGCCGACGGCCTTCGTGACGCCCTTGCCGAGAAAGCGTGTGTGGTCGCCGTCACGCAGTTCGAGGGCTTCGCGCTCGCCGGTGGAGGCGCCGGAGGGCACGGCCGCGCGGCCGCGTTCGCCGCTGGCCAGGAACACGTCCACTTCTACGGTCGGATTGCCGCGCGAATCGAGAATCTCCCGTCCGCGGATGTCGACGATGTGCACGGTGCTGCTCCTGGCAAGGGGCACTGGCGGTGCCCGCGTGAAATTCGTGCACCAGTATCGCAGGAAAGACTCGTCCCGGCGCTGCCGGGCCACGCACCGCGTCCAGTGCGCATGCAGGAGCGCGTGACCGTGAGCAACACGCCGCGCGTCGCCGGGCCTAGCGGCGGTCGACGGCGGTCTCGTGGGCGAGCGCCTCGGCATCGACCGGCTCCACGCGCACGTCACCATCGACCGTGACCACGACGATGCCGCGATCGGTCACGGTGTGGCGGGCGCGATCGGCTGCCTCGTCGTAGCCGATCACGGCGCCGCGCGGCACGACGACGTCGCGGTCGATGATGGCGTTGCGGATGCGCGCATGCCGCCGCACCTGCACACCGGGCATCAGGATGGAGTCGTCGACCGTGGCAAAGCTGTGCACCCGCACGTTCGGGCACAGGATGCTGCCCGTAATGCGGCTGCCCGACACGATGCAGCCCGGCGAAATCACCGAGTCGAGCGCCGTGCCGGTGCGGCCCGCGTCGGCGAACACGAACTTCGCCGGCGGCGCCTGGGGCTGGTGCGTGCGCATCGGCCATTCGGGGTCGTAGAGGTTGAACTCGGGGTTGACGTGGCACAGGTCCATGTTGGCCTCGTAGTAGGCGTCGAGCGTGCCGATGTCGCGCCAGTACTTCGCGCTCTTCTTGTTCTCGTCGTAGAACGGGTAGGCGAAGACCTTGCCGCTCGGGATGAGTGCGGGAATGATGTTCTTGCCGAAGTCGTGATCGCTGGCCGGGTCGGCCGCATCGCGCTCGAGCGATGTCGTGAGCACGTCCATGTCGAACACATAGACGCCCATCGAGGCCAGCGCCAGATGCGGCTGCCCTGGCATCGGCGTGGGCGCCGCCGGCTTCTCGTCGAAACCGACCACCTGGTTGTTCGGGTTGACGGCGACGATGCCGAAGCGGTGGCCGTCGTCGATGGGCACCTCGATCGTGGCCAGCGTAACGGCGGCCCCGGTGTCCTCGTGTGCCTTCAGCATGCGCCGGTAGTCCATCTTGTAGACGTGGTCGCCGGCCAGCACCACGACGTGCCGCGCCGACTCGCGTTCGATGGAGTAGAGGTTCTGGAAGACGGCATCGGCGGTGCCCAGATACCAATGCTCGCCCACGCGCTTCTGCGGCGGCAGGATCTCGATGAACTCATCGAGTTCCTCTGACACGATGTTCCAGCCCATGCGGATGTGACGGCTCAGCGAGAGCGACTTGTACTGGGTGGCGATGAAGATGCGGCGCAGGCCCGAGTTCACCGAGTTGGAGAGCACGAAATCGATGATGCGGTAGGGGCCACCGAAGTAGACCGCCGGCTTGGCGCGTTCACGGGTGAGGGGCGCGAGCCGCTCCCCCGCGCCGCCCGCGAGCACGATCACGAGTGCGTCGTTCCGAACCATGACGGCCTCCCTTGGCTCAGAGGCGAATCTACCACGGCGGCGCAATCCCTACAGCTGAGGCGCAAGTCCTGTGACGGCAGAGACTTAGGGTCGTTGACAGGCCGGAATCCAGTCAATATCATTGCAGGCTCCACTCAGTTCTGCGTTTTCTCTGGGAGACATACATGAAGTTCACGGTCCGTGGTCTCGCTTTGGCGATGGCTGCCGTCCTCGTCGCCGGCCTGCCTTCCGCGGCACTGGCGCAGAAGGACGACAAGAAGCGAAGCAAGCAGGAAAAGGAAGAAATCGAAGCGATCGTCAAGATCGTCGATGCCGCCATGGCCGGTCAGCCCACGCCCACGGACGTGCAGATGAAGATTGCGCCGGTGTTCCTGAAGTCGCAGGAGGCGCGCATCTTCGTGCCCTTTTCCATCGAACTCACGGGTCTGCCCCAGCAGGACGCGGCCCTCTACATCCGGGTGGTCGATCCGACGGTGAAGGTCGATCCCAAGAAGAAGGTCGAGTACCCCTGGGACGACGTGCACTTCGTGCCCGCCGCGCAGCTCGCCGGCACGCCCGCTCGTCTGAACCGCGTGTTCATGGCGAAGCCCGGCACCTACGACATCTACATCCTGGCCAGGGAACGGATGCCCGAGAAGGCCCCGAAGAACACCGTGGTCAAGTCCGGCCTGTTCAAGGAGAGCATCACCGTGCCCGACCTGAACGCGGAGTTCACGACGAGCTCGGTTCTCGTGGCCGACAAGGTCAACATGCTCACGACTCCGCTTACCATGGACGAGGCGCGTGAGCGTCCGTTCTCGTTCGGCCTGCAGGAGCTCGAGCCTGCCGCAGACAGCATCTTCACCAAGGCCGAAGAGCTGTCGATCTTCTTCCAGGTCTACAATCCTGGATTGAACGCCGCCGGCAAGCCCGATATCTCGATGGAGTACAGTTTCCTGCGCAAGGACGGTGCGGAAGAGAAGTTCTTCAACAAGACCAATCCACAGGACATCAACGAGAGCAACTTGCCGCCACAGTTCGACCCGGCGAAGTTCCCCGTTCCTGGCGGCATCACCGTGCCGCTGAAGAGCTTTCCCGAGGGCGAATACCGGCTCGAGATCAAGGTCACCGACAAGACCTCGACCAAGGTGCTCACCCGCAACGTGCCTTTCATCGTGAAGGGCTAGCGCGTCGACGTTCTACACCCGCTTCGCGTGCGCCGCGCGAAGCGGGCCCCGTTGTGACTGGAGCTCCCCATGATCGCCCGCCGCGTCTGGCTCCTATCGGCGACCGTCCTCTCGCTGACGTCTCCTGGTGCCGGCATCGGGAACGCGCAAGTTGTGCTTCCTGCCTCTGCCGATGTGCCAGTGGTGCGCGTGGCGGCGGTGGTGGTGGGCTCGATCTACGGCGTGGTGCTCGATGAAGCGGGGGCGCCGGTCGACGGCGCGGTGGTCTCGGCGCTCGGCGGCGCCACGGCGTTTGCCGTGACCGATCGCGCGGGTCAGTACCGCCTCACCGACCTGCCGCCCGGCCCCTATGTGGTGCGCGCGCATCACGACGCTTTCGCGGGGGCGCGCAGCACGCTCATCAACGTGCGACCCGCAGGCCGGGCGCCGTCGTCCTTCACGCTCAAGCGCGCCGACACCTCACCCGAAGTGCTCGCGGCTGGCACCGGCGTCGGCCCCGTGCCGGCGGCGGCGCCCCGGGATGACAGTCCTCTGGCCTGGCGCCTGCGCCGTCTCACGCGCAGCGTGCTCAAAGACCAGCAGCCGGCGATGGTCGACTTCGGTGCCGACGGCGATTGGTTCCTCGAAGACTCGCTCCGTTTCCTCGACCGCGCGGTTGGACACTCCGCTCGCGTGGCGACCAACGCGTTCACCGAGTGGCCGCTCTACGGCCAGGTCAACCTGCTCACGGCAACTGCCTACGATGACTCCGGTGAATTCGTCGACTTCGGGCGGTCGTCCGGCGTGGCCTTCTTCTCGGTGGGGGCCCCGGTGGGCGCCAACGCCGACTGGTCGGCGAGAGCCGCCATCAACAGCGGCGATGTCACCTCGTGGACGATGGCCGGCGACTACGTCACCCGTGCGCCCGCGCGCAGCCGCGTCACGGCCGGCATGACCTACAGCCTGCAGCGCTATCAGGGCGGAAAGTTCGCGGCCCTGCAGGCCGTGCCCGATGGGCATCGCAAGGTGGCATCGCTGACGGCGTCGCACGAGCTCGATCTCACCCGCCGCTGGACGCTCGGCTACGGCGCCCGCTACGAGCACTACGACTATCTCGACGAGTACGGGCTCGTGAGTCCGTCGCTGAAGGTCTCGTTCGCGCCGGTTGCTTCGCTGCGGCTCCACGCCAAGGCGTCGATGCTGCAGGTGGCGCCTGGGGCCGAAGAATTCGTGCCGCCCGCTGACGGCCACTGGATACCGCCGCAGCGCACGTTTGCGCCGCTCGGGCACAATCGCTTCGCAACCGAACGGGTGCAGAACTACGAGTTTGGCGCCACGCGGCAGTTCACCGGGTTCGCCGTCGATGTGCGCGCCTTCAGCCAGCGCGTGGACGAGCAACTCGTGACGGTCTTCGGCGCGGCCGATCCGGCGCGTCTCATCGCGGCCGGCGGCCACTACGGCGTGGCGTCGGCGGGCGATGCGCTGCTCCAAGGCTGGGCCCTCGGCATCACGCACAATCTGTCGCCATACGTGCGGGGGCGCATCGACTACTCGCTCGTGTCCACGACGTGGCAGACCTCCACGGGCGCCGATCGTGCGGCGTTGGCCGCTCACGCGCCGCGCGCCCTGCGCGAGCCGCACGAGCGCCTGCACGACGTCACGACGACGATCGAAGCGGAGGTGCCGCAGACCTCCACCCGGTTCTACGTGCTCTACCGCCTCAACTCGGGCTTCGCCGGCGATCCCGCGGCGCTGCAGAGCGCGGATGGCCGCTTCGACATGCAGTTGCGTCAAGGTCTGCCGTTCATGAGTGGCATGAAGGGCGATTGGGAGATGCTGCTGGGCGTGCGCAGCCTGTTCCGGACCACGGTCGAAGACCGCTCGATCTACGACGAGCTGCTCGTCGTCAGAGCGCCGAAACGCGTGATTGGCGGGCTCCAGCTACGCTTCTGATGCCGCGGCGCTCCCGCGCCGTGTCCACCCGCTTCCGGAAATTGGCGGCTGGGTCCAATGGCTTGGAGTGTGCTCGCGTCCAGTCTTCATTGGTTCCTGTAAACGATTGATTTGTATGGGTTTACCATCGCTTCGATGTTCCGGATCGTGGTATGTCCTTTGCACGACTCCGCACCGCTGACGCCGCAATGTCCCTGGTTCATGCTTCTGCACCGCTGACGCCGGCCTCCGAGTGGAGGCAGCGCGCCCGCACCACGCTTCCGGTCGTGGTAGCGATGGTGCTCCTGTTGGCGGGCCTGGTGAACATCGTGCAGCGCGCCTCGCAGGACGACGTCGAAGACGGCGTGCTGTGGGTGCAGCGCTCTACTGGCGTCGTGGCCGCGGAGGTCGATGCCCGCTCGCCGGCCGGCAAGGCCGGCATCCGTCCCGGCGACGTGCTCCTGGCGGTTGACGGCCAGCCGATCGAGGCGCGCGACGACGTCTACGCCCTGCAGCAGGTGGCGGCCCGCGGCGCGCGCCATACCTACACACTGCTCACGCTCGGCGACCGCCGCGTGACCCAAGTGGCGCTGGCCCCCATTCCCCGCGGTGTGGGTGGCCTCTACTACGTGCTCGCTGCCGTGGGCATCTTCTCGTTGCTCGTCGGCGCCACCGTGCGCACGCGCCGCCCCAACGACCACGCCACGCTGCATTTCTTCTGGCTCACGGTCGCCTTCTACGGCGTCTTCACCTTCTCGTTCTCGGGCCGCCTCGACCGGGTCGACTGGATGTTCTACTGGGCCGACCAGGTGGCCACGCTGCTCCTGCCGCCGCTCTTCGTGCACTTCACGCTCGTGTTCCCAGAGCGTCCGCGCGACCGCGTGCTGGCGGCGCTGGCCGGCACGCGCTGGCCGGTGCTCTACACCCTGCCTGCGCTGCTTGGCCTGGCCCGGGCGGTGGCGATCGTGCGGGCGTCGGAAGATCCCGCCGGGCTCATCGGCACGATTGCCGCGCTCGATCGCGTGGAGCCGCTCTACCTCGCGACCTACCTGCTGTGCGGGCTGGCCATCCTGAGCGCGGCGCTCCGGCGCGTGCGCTCCACGACGGCGCTGCGGCAGTTGCGCTGGATTGTCTGGGGCACGGCCATCGGCGCGGGCCCCTTCGTGCTTGCCTACGCGGTGCCCTTCGCCTTCGGCGCCACGCCGTCGCTCGCCATGGAACTCACCGCCGTGCCGCTCGGCCTCATGCCGCTGGCGTTCGCCTCGGCGATCGTGCGCTACCGGCTGATGGACGTCGAGATCATCCTCAAGCGTCTGCTGGTCTACAGCGCGGCGCTGAGCGCGATTGCCGCCATCTACGTGGCGATCGTGCGCGCCACCGGCGGCTTCTTCGTGTCGACCGAAGACGACCACCGCTGGGTCATCGCGGCGCTGGCCACCGTGGTGGTACTGCTGCTGGCCAAGCCGGTGAAGGACGGCGTGCAGAGCGCCATCGACCGCGTGTTCTACCGTGACCGCTACGACTACCGGCGCGCACTCGTGAGCTTTGCCCGCGATCTGAATACCGACCTCGACCTCGACCGCCTGGCCGAGCGCCTGCTCACGCGGGTGAAGGACACGCTCGTGGTCGATCGCCTGAGCCTGATGTCGGCCACCGGCTACGGCGCGTTCGAGGCCATCCGGCACGACGGCTTCGACAGCTCGCCGCCGGCCATCGTGCGCGGCTCGGCGGTGGCGGCGCGTCTCGCCGAGGGGCACGTGGTGCGCCTCGACGACCCGATGGCGGCGGCCCGTTATCCTGCCGAGGAAGTCGAGTTCTGGCGCGACACCGGCGTGTTCTATTTCGTGCCGTGCGTGTCGAAGGGCTCATCGATTGCGGTGCTGGCGCTGGGCCGGCGCGACACCGGCGAGCCGCTCACGACCGAAGACGTCGTGCTGCTCACCGCCATGGCCGGACAGGTCGCCACCTCCATCGAGAACGCGCGCCTCTATCGCGAACTCCATCTGAAGGCCGCCGAGTTCGACCGCCTGCGGGTCTTCAACGAGCACATCCTCGAATCGCTCGACGACGGGCTGCTGGTCGTGGGCGGCGACGGCGCCGTCGTGCGCTGGAATCACGCACTCGAGCGGATCTACGGCCTGCGCCGCAGTGAGGCCGTGGGGCGGCCGCTCGACGCGCTCTTCGAGCCGGCGGTCGTTGCGGCCGTGCAGGCGGCTCGTTCCGCTTCGCCGAACGGCGGCACCGAGTACCGTGTGGCGCTCGCGGCTCGCGGTAGCCACGCTGGTAGCCGGCTGCTCGTGAACGTCACTACCGTGCCCCTGCTGGCGATGCCGGGTCGCGAATGGGCCGGTACCATCGTGATGTTCGAGGACGTCACCGCTCGCGCCCATCTCGAAGAGCAGTTGCGGGTGTCGGAGCGCATGGCGTCCCTGGGCTTGCTGGCCGCGGGCGTGGCGCACGAGGTGAACACGCCGCTCACCGGCATCTCCAGCTACACGCAGATGCTGCTCGAGAACGCCGATCCCGACGACCCCAAGACCAAGGTGCTCGAGAAGATCGAACGGCAGACGTTCCGCGCCGCTCGCATCGTGAACGGCCTGCTCAACCTGTCGCGGCCGTCAGATGTGGAAGAGGGTGACCGCGCCGTGGTCGATCTCAACACCGTGGCCGGCGATGTGCTGGCGCTGCTCGAGCACCAGTTCGCCAAGGGCCGTGTGCGTGTGCGGCGGGAGCTGGCGGAGACGCCGGTGCTCGTGTCGGCCTACGAGTTCAAGCTGCAGCAGGTGTTCCTGAACCTGTTCCTCAACGCCCGCGACGCCATGCACAGCGGCGGCTGGCTCACCATCGCCACGCGAATCGAGGGCGATCGCGCGATTGCCGAAGTGCGTGACACCGGCATGGGCGTCGCCGCCGAACACCTGCCGCGTATCTACGACCCGTTCTTCACCACCAAGGGCATCGGCCAGGGCACGGGCTTGGGCCTGTCGATCTCCTACGGGATCGTTCAGGAGCACGGCGGCCAGATCCAGTGCGAGAGCATCGTGGGCCAGGGCACGACCTTCCGCCTGTCGTTTGCCGAGGCGCGGGCCGAACAGCCGGGCCGGTCGCGTCAGCAGGGGGCGGGCGTGCAGCCCGGGAAAGCGTGACCGAGATGCGACGTCAGGGCTCGATCCTCGTCATCGATGACGAAGAGATCATGCGCGAGATCCTCGACACCCTGTTGACCCGCGAGGGCTATCAGGTTCGCTTGGCGGCCTCGGGCCGCGAAGGAGTCGACCTGGCGCGGTCGACGCCGTTCGACGCCGTGATTACCGACGTGATGATGCCCGAGATGGACGGCCTGCAGGTGCTCGACGCGCTGCGCAACTTCGACGACGAGCTGCCGGTCATCATGATCACCGCCTTCGCGTCGATGGAGACCGCCGTGAGCGCCATGCGCAAGGGCGCCTTCGACTACATCACCAAGCCGTTCAAGAACGACGAAGTGCTGGTCGTGCTGAACAACGCCGTCGAGCGCCGTCGGCTGGTGGCCGAGAACCTCACGCTCAAGCAGAACCTGCAGGCGCGCTACCACAAGTTTGCCGGCATCATTGGCAGCAGTCCGCTGATGAGGAAAGTGTTCGATCTGGTGATCCAGGCGGCGCCCAGCCGCTCCACCATTCTCATCACGGGCGAGAGCGGCACTGGCAAGGAACTGGTGGCGCGCGCCATCCACAGCAACTCCGCGCGAGCCGACAAGTCGTTCGTCACGGTGAACTCAGGCAACTTGCCGCCGGATCTGCTGGAGTCCACGCTCTTCGGCCACGTGAAGGGCGCGTTCACAGGTGCCGTCTATCCCAAGAAGGGTCTGTTCGACCTGGCCGACAAGGGCAGCATCTTCTTCGACGAGATCGGCAACATCTCGGTGGAGACGCAGGCCAAACTGCTGCGCGCGATGCAGGAGCGCGAGTTCATGCGCCTGGGCGGCATG
>Ga0105046_10000195_pt1 | contig 75748 bp, 72 predicted proteins | sample MAT03_FD_78385 | JGI IMG/M metagenome (GOLD analysis project Ga0105046, IMG submission 78385) | Freshwater microbial communities from Lake Fryxell liftoff mats and glacier meltwater in Antarctica - MAT-03 (megahit assembly) | ecosystem: Environmental > Aquatic > Freshwater > Ice > Liftoff...
CGGAGGCCGGAGCAGGAGCTGAACCAGGAGCCGCCTTGGCAGCCAGAGCGGCCTTCGCGCCATCAGCAATCGCCGCCTGCACGTCCGCCTGCACGATGCGCCCATGCGGGCCGGAGCCTGCGATATCGGCAAGTGCGATGTTGTTCTCGCGCGCGAAGCGGCGGGCGAGAGGTGTGGCGCGGATGTCTCCGTTGGCCCGTCCTTCTACAGGCTCAGGACTAGAGGCGAGCGAGACTGAAAGGGAGGTCGGCGGGACAGCGCTGCCCTCCGTAGGCTCCGCCGATCTCTCCCCCATAGGGGGTGAGATTGGAGCCTTGTCTTGATAAGCCTCGCCTTCGGCATAAATCCACGCGACCGGCGATCCGACGGGAATGTCCACGCCTTCCTTGCCGATGATGTCGCGGATGGTGCCGGAGGCCGGCGAGTCGATCTCCATCGCGGCCTTGTCGGTCTCGATCTCGAACAGCAATTCGCCCTGCTTGACTGTCGCGCCCTCGGCGATGAACCAGCGCGAAATCTGGCCGGTCGCCATGTCCATGTCGACCTTGGGCAGGATGACCTCCACCGGCATCAGCGTTTCCCGCGCACCAGATCGCGAGCCGCAGCGATAATGTCCGGCACCTGCGGCACCGTCGCCTTCTCAAGCTCGGGATTATAGGGGATCGGCGTTTCCGCGCCACCAAGGCGCACGATCGGAGCGTCGAGATAGTCGAACGCTTCGCTCTCGGCGATCGTCGCGCTGACTTCCGCGCCGATGCCAAGCGTCTTGACCGCCTCGTATACGCAGAGCAGCCGCGAGGTCTTCTTGACACTCGCGATGATGGTGGCCCTGTCCATCGGCCGGATCGTGCGAAGATCGACGACTTCGATGTCGATACCTTCGGCAGCCAGCGCCTCGGCGGCATCAAGCGATTTGTGCACCATGATCGAGGTCGCAACGATGGTGAGGTCCTTCCCCTCACGGCGGATATCGGCCTTCCCGATCGGCACTGTGTAATAGCCCTCGGGCACAGGACCCTTCATCTTGTAGAGCAGCTTGTGCTCGAAGATCATCACCGGGTCGGGATCGGCGACCGCTGCAAGCAGCATGCCCTTGGCGTCATGCGGCGTCGCGGGCTGGATGACCTTGAGGCCAGGTACGTGGCCGAGCCAGGCTTCAAGGCTCTGGCTGTGCTGCGCGGCCGCACCCGTGCCCGAGCCGGCGGGAAAGCGCATCACGACCGGCACCGAAACTTCGCCGCCCAGCATGAAGCGCATCTTCGCCGCCTGGTTGACGATCTGCTCCATCGCCAGCGTCGCGAAATCGGAGAATTGGAACTCGAAGATCGGCCGGGAGCCGGTCATGGCGGCGCCGACGGCTACGCCTGCGCCGCCAAGCTCGGAGATCGGCGTATCCATCACGCGGTCGGCGCCGAAGCGCTCGACCAGGTCGCCCGTCACCTGGAAGGCACCGCCATAGACGCCGATGTCCTCGCCCATCAGGAAAACACGTTCGTCGGCTTCCATGGCGATCGCCATGGCTTCCTGGATGGCCTGCGAATAGCTGAGCTCGCGCGGTGTCGCGTCCATTTCTATGCCTGTTCCGTGTAGACAAAGCTTTCGAGGTCGCTGAGTTCGGGCGACGGGCTCGCCTTGGCAAATTCGATGCCTTCCGCGATCTCGACTCGCACGGATTCGCGGATTGCTTCGATACCGCCGTCGTCGATGACGCCGAATTCCTTGAGCTCGCTCTCGAAGAGCGCGATCGGGTCCCGGTTGGAAATCCAGTCCTCGATCTCTTCCTTGGTGCGGTAGCGGTTGCGGTCGCTCTTGGAGTGCCCGCGATAGCGGTAGGTCTTGGATTCGATCAGCGTCGGCCCTTCGCCCGCGCGTGCGCGCTCCACTGCCGCGTGGGAGGCTTCGGCGATCTCGGAAAAGATGTTGCCGTTCACGATGACGCCCGGCATCGAATAGGCTGCGGCGCGCTCGGCGATGTTCTTGACGGCCGTCGAGCGCGCCGTCGAAGTCGACATGCCATAGCCGTTGTTCTCGCACACGAAGATCACCGGAAGCTTCCAGATCGACGCCATGTTGAGCGCCTCGTGGAATGCGCCTTCATTGTTGGCGCCGTCGCCGAAGAAGGAGACCACGACCTTGCCGGTCTTCATGCGCTTGGCTGAAAGGGCGGCTCCGACCGCGATCGGTATGCCGCCGGCCACGATGCCGTTGGCGCCGAGATTGCCCATCGAGACGTCGGCGATGTGCATCGAGCCGCCACGGCCCTTGCAGTAGCCGGTCGTCTTGCCGAAGAATTCGGCGAACATCCGCTTCACGTCCGCGCCCTTGGCGATGCAGTGGCCGTGCCCGCGATGCGTCGAGGTGATCTGGTCCGCGACCGTGAGCGGCATGCAGATGCCCATCGCGCTCGCTTCCTGGCCGATCGACAGATGCATCGTGCCGTGGATCAGGCCGCGCGTGTAGCTGTCCTCCGCACCCTCCTCGAATCGGCGGATCAGGTACATCTTGCGCAGCACGTCCTTGAGCTGGGCCGCGCTGTACTGCCGGTAGGCGAAAGGCAGGTTGGTCTGCGTGTCGTCGGCGGGCTTCCTGGCGGTTGCCATTGTTATGCTCCGTAGACCAGTTTGTCCTGGCGCGCCCTGAGTTCGGCGATCTTCGAGCCCGGGGCCGGGGCGGCGTTCTGGTAGGTGATCAGGTCGCCCTTCCTGATCGGCGCGGTCACCGAGCCGCCCTGCAGCAGGCCGCAGGGGATCGCCTTGGCGGCACGCGCCTCGGGCGTCGTCATGATCCAGGCGCGGTAGCAGAACTCGCCGATCGCATCCAGCTTGTCGCCGGGCTTCAGATCCTTCTTGGCGACGGCGCAGACCTCGGCGACCGGCTTTGCCAGCGGGACCATGTCAGCCTTGCCGTAAAGCACGACGCGCGCGCAGGTCAGCGGCACTTCGAGCGAGGTCAGGTGATATGGGCGGTGGAAGGTGAAGTAGGGCCCCTTGCCCATCTTCAGGTCTTCCATGCGCTCGGAAATGCGGGGATGCGACATGTCGGCGATGACGAAGACGCCGGGGGCTACGCCCTTGCCGATCGAATAGTCGACGACGCCGACCTTCGACAAGACGCCGCCGTCCTTCTCAGGCACCAGCACCTTGGAAAGCTCGCCGAGCGTGGCGGCGGGGCCGTGCATGCCCGGCTTGTCGGGAACGAGGCCCGTCGCGTTGGCGATCGCCGCCATCTCCACCATCGTCTTCGAGCCGTCCACGAACTCAACCAGCATGCGGACGTTCATGTGACGCCGTGCTGCCTCTTCTTCGTAGTCCGGCGGGATGGCGTCGATGTTGAGCGGATTGTTCTTGCCCTTGCCGGCCGCCACTATCGGGTGGCCCATCGCCGACACGAACTCGATCAGTTCCATGCAGGATGAGGGTTCGTCGCCGGCGCCGAGCGAATAGGTCACGCCCAGCCGGTCGGCCTCGCTCTTGAGATAGGCGCCTATGGTGACGTCCGCCTCGACGTTCATCATGACGAGATGTTTGCCGTGTTCCATGGCACGAAGACCGATTTCGGCGCCAACGGCCGGCACACCGGTCGCGTCGATGACGACATCGATGAGGTCGTTGCCGATGACGAGGCCCGCGTCGCCGGTGACGGCGATCTTGCCGGCCTCAATAGCCCTCGTCACGGCATCGTTGGTGCCGGCCTCGGCTGAGTGGCCCGCCTCCTGGTAGGCGATATCCACTGCCCTGACCGCATTGGCGAGCCTGTGCTCGGCGATGGCGCCGATTTCGATGCCGTCCATGTGCGCAACGCGCGTCACGATGTCGGTGCCCATCTCGCCGGAGCCGATCAGGCCGATGCGGATTGGCTTGCCGGTCTTGCCGCGCTCCCTGAGGTCACGTGCCAGGCCAGTCGGTGAAATATTGATGTTCATGCGCGAACTTCTCCTCCGCTCGGGCGGTCAATGACTAATGAACATATGTCTTTCAATCAAGCGAAATGTTCACATTTGTGGAAAAAATGCCTTGCGACAGTCCGCGCGCATTGTGCCCTGTTCCGCGAAGGGTCAAATCGCATACCCTGAAGATGCAAGAGCAGGACAATCGGGGAGAACGTGTAGATGGGTAGCGGCAGGGTGGCAATGATTGTCGGCGGCGGATCGGGCATGGGCGCCGCCTCCGCGCGGAGGCTCGCGGCGGACGGATTTCATGTGGCGATCCTGTCTTCCTCGGGGAAGGGCGAGGCGCTGGCAAAGGAGCTTGGCGGCATCGGCGTGACCGGCTCCAACCAGTCCAGCGACGATCTCAAGCGGCTGGTGGATGCGGCGATCGGCAAATGGGGACGCATCGACGCGCTGGTCAACAGCGCGGGCCACGGCCCCCGCGCGCCCCTGCTCAAGATCACCGAAGAGCAGTGGCACCAGGGCTTCGACGTCTATTTCATGAATGTCGCGCGCGCCGTCAGGCTGGTGGCGCCGCACATGATCGCGCGGAAACAAGGCGCGATCGTCAACATATCGACGGCATGGGTGACCGAGCCGAGTTCGATGTTTCCGACCTCGGCGGTGGCGCGCGCGGGCCTTGCTGCCTACACCAAGCTTTTCGCGGATCAGTATGCGCCGGACAATGTGCGCATGAACAATGTCCTGCCGGGCTGGATCGACAGTCTTCCGGCCACCGAGGAGCGGCGCTCCGCCGTGCCAATGCAGCGCTACGGCACCAGCGAGGAGATCGCGGCGACGGTCGCCTTTCTGGTCTCGGACGGCGCGGGCTACATCACCGGCCAGAGCATCCGCGTCGACGGTGGCCTGATGCGGTCGGTGTAGCCAGCGGCTCGATGCGGGGCTGACATTTCCCGTGCTGCCGGGCAGTATGGCGTCAATGACGGAGAATGAGCATGTCGACTGTGATCAAGGGCGGAACCATCGTCGCCGCCGACCGGAGCTATGACGCGGATATCCTGATCGAAGGCGAGACGATCGCCGCCATCGGCAAGGATCTGAAGGGCGAAATGGTCATCGACGCCCAGGGCAGCTACATCATGCCCGGCGGCATCGACCCTCACACCCATCTCGAAATGCCGTTCATGGGCACTACGGCGGCGGAGACATGGGAGAGCGGCACATTCGCGGCGCTCTCCGGTGGTACGACGATGAACGTCGATTTCGTCATCCCGGGCCCGGCCGGCATGCTGGCGGCGATGGAGGAATGGGAGGGACGCGCGACCCGCCAGGCGTCTGCCGACTATTCCTACCACATGTGCGTCACCGGCTGGTCGGAGCAGGTCTTCAACGAGATGCCGAAGGTGGTCGAGCGCGGCATCAACACCTTCAAGCACTTCATGGCCTACAAGGGCGCGCTGATGGTGAACGACGACGAGATGTTCGCCTCGTTCCAGCGCTGCGCGGCGCTCGGCGCCCTGCCGTTGGTGCATGCCGAGAACGGCGACGTGGTGGCTGCCCTGCAGCAGAAGTATATCGACGCCGGCATTCCGGGACCCGAGGCGCATGCCTATTCGCGGCCGCCGGAAGTCGAGGGCGAGGCGACCAACCGCGCGATCATGATCGCGGATGCGGCCGGCGTGCCGGTCTACATCGTGCATGTCTCCTGCGAGCAGAGCCACGAGGCGATCAGGCGGGCGCGCCAGAAGGGCATGCGCGTCTTCGGCGAGCCGCTGATCCAGCACCTGACGCTCGACGAGGGCGAGTATCAGCACACCGACTGGATGCATGCTGCCCGGCGTGTGATGAGCCCGCCATTCCGCGACAAACTGAATCAGGACAGCCTGTGGGCCGGCCTCGCGTCCGGTTCGCTGCAGGTCGTCGCGACGGACCATGCCGCCTTTACCAGCGAGCAGAAGAAGATGGGCCTGACCGATTTCCGCAAGATCCCCAACGGCACTGGCGGGCTCGAGGACCGCATGCCTGTGCTGTGGACACGCGGTGTGGAGACGGGGCGGCTGACGCTCAACGAATTCGTTGCGGTGACTTCCACCAATATCGCCAGGATTCTCAACATATATCCGCAGAAGGGCGCGATCCTGCCCGGCTCGGATGCCGACCTCGTCGTTTGGGACCCGAAGCTGTCCAAGACGATTTCCGCGGCTACCCAGAAATCCATCATCGACTACAACGTTTTCGAGGGTTTCGAGGTGAACGGCTTGCCGCGCTACACGCTGTCGCGCGGCGAGGTGGTGTGGCAGCACGGGCAGAACTCGCAGCCTCAGCCCGGCCGTGGCAAATTCGTCAAGCGCAAGCCGTTCGCGGCGGTCCACAAGGCACTATCCGCGTGGAAGGAACTGACAGCGCCGCGTGCCGTGACGCGTTCGGCCGAGCATATGCCGATCGGCGTCTGACCCGCCGGTCTAACTAGGACTTTTGCATCTGGAACAGCGTCACGTCCGTCGCGCCGGCTCGAAACCCGACATCGCAATAGGCGAGGTAGTAGTCCCACATGCGGCGGAACCGGTCGTCGAAGCCTAGTGGCTCCAGATTGGGCCATGCGGCGCGGAAGCGCCTGCGCCATTCCGACAGCGTCTTGGAATAGCCTTCGCCGAACGAAAGCTGCGCGGTCACCCGCAGGCCGGCCTGTGCGGCCAGTTCGTGCAGGTGTGTCTTGGTCGGAAGCATGCCGCCCGGAAAGATGTAGCGCTGGATGAAGTCCGGCGATCGGCGATAGTTGTGGAAGCGCTCTTCGGCGATGGTTATGACCTGCAGCACGGCGGTCCCGCCTTCGGCCAGGCGTCTCTTTAACGTGTCGAAATAGGTGGTCCAGTAAGCTTCGCCGACCGCCTCGAACATCTCTATGGATACGATCCGGTCGAAGACGCCCGTGGTGTCGCGATAGTCCTGCAGCCTGATTTCCGCCTTGCCCTCGGCAATCTCCTGCCGCAGCCTTTCGGACGCAAAGGCCAACTGCTCCTGCGACAGCGTCAAGCCGGTCAGGCGGCAGCTGTTGTTGCGCACCAGTCTTTCAGCCAATGCGCCCCAACCGCAACCGATCTCCAGTACCCGCTCGCCACCCTTCAGTTGAAGCATATCGGCGACTCGGTCGATCTTGTTGCGCTGCGCATCTTCGAGCGTCTCGGCGTCGTCAAAGAGCGCGGCGGAATAGGTCATGCCTTCATCCAGCCAAGGCCGATAGAAATCGTTTCCGAGATCGTAGTGCTCTGCGATGTTGCGTCTGCTGCCTTGTCTCGTGTTCCGTCGTGAGCCATGGCGCAGACGTGCAATCAGTCGAGAGAGAATGTTCGTCTCGAGTGGCAGGACGGCTTCGTTGATAAGGGCGAGTTCGAAGAGCCGTACGAGATCGGGTGTCGACCAATCGCCATCAAGATAAGAGCCCGCAAAGCCGACTTCGCCACCGACAGCAAACCGCGTGAGCGCACGCCATCGATGAACGGTGATAGATACCTCAGGACCCGGTGCGGCGCCCACCCGCTCGAAACTGCCACCTGATGGCAGTTCCACGAAGAGCCGGCCGGCGACGATGGGCGGTATCATGCGCCCGACAAACCGGCCCAATAACCCCCTTGCCTCGGTGTCCGCTCCATCTATGCGGGAAAGTTCGGAGTTTCCTGTCATGACTCAAAAGCACTCAAGATAGGGGTGGCGGGTTCGTTCGGCGGTTCGGGTTTAGGTCGGATTCTGATGCCCTTAAGCCAAAGGCGCATCGCGTGCCAGTGTATCGCCGCCGTTACCTTGAAAGTCATCAGTGGATAGAGGAGCAGCCCACGCAGAAGGTTTGCCGAGGTGAAGGGGGCAGCGATTCCTGCAAGAGAGGCATGTATGAGTGTGCCGTCGGCATCCGACCCCCTGATGGCAACAGCTACGCGCTCGTCCGGCAACACGGTCCGGAATTCGTAGCGCATACCGATGTCCATGAAAGGAGAGACGTGGAAACGTTTGCCGCAGGCATGGGCATGCGGGGTTGGCGTTTCCCCTGCATCGAATTGCCTAGCGTCGAAGACATAGCTGTGCCGCTCGCCGAACGTGTTGTGCACTTCGTAGACGATTGCCCCGAGACCCCGATCCTTTCGATAGCAGAAATAGACAGAGATCGGATTGAACGCATAGCCTAAGATGCGCGGCATGCAGAAGAGGCGGATCGGTCCGCCATCGAACGCAATGCCATTGTCCGCAAGCATGCGCTCGACCTGAGAGCGAAGAGGCTCGCCGCTCGCATCGCCATGATCCCGGTCGTGGAAGCTCAAAACATTGGAGCGGTTGTACGAAAACAGTCGACTGCGGCGAGGCAGCTCGGCCATCTCGTCGAGGTCGAACAGCGTCCAGAACAGCCGAAAGCGCAGTTCGTGCGTGCGCGGTCGCATCCTCCTGTGCATCACACTGCCGAAATAGAGCATGGAGGCTGTCATGCAGCGAGCCCACGAGGCGCCGACACGAGGGTCGGCCAGGCAGCGGACCAGGATTCTGGCAGCGCGATGCGAGACGATTCGTGCGCGACGGTCCAAGGCCGCTTCACGCCTCCGAGCGCCTCGGCGACGGCGAGACCGGATTGCAGCCCGTCTTCATGGAAACCCGAGCCGAAATGCGCGCCGCAAAACCATGTTCCCCCTCTGCCCTGCAGCGTCCAGAGGCGTCGCTGCGCCTCGATCGCCGAACGGTCGAAGATCGGATGATAGTATGTCTCGCTGTGCAGGATTTTTTCCTCCCGGAGCCGTCCTTTCGGGTTCAGAGTAACCAGAAGCGGCAGGTCGGTGTCCAGCGTCTGCAGCAGGTTCATCCAGTAGGTGACGCTGACGGTGTCCCCATCGGGCTCGTTGTCCACATGGTTCCAGCTCGACCAGACTGCCCGCCTTTGCGGCATGACTGAAGTGTCCGTGTGCAGAACCGCCTCGTTGCGGCTATATTGAAAGGCGCCGAGAAGCGAGCTTTCCTCGTGTGTCGGATCGGCGAGCAGCGCCAGCGCCTGGTCCGCATGCACTGCGAATACGACGTCATCGAAACGCTCGGAACCGTGTTTCCGGTCGTGGATCATGACCCCTGCGGTCCCACGGCTGATCGGCTGCAGATCCGCGCCAAGGCGCACGCTTCCCGAAAATGCGGCGGCTAGTTTTTCGACATAGGCCTTGCTGCCGCCTTCGACAGTCCGCCACTGAGGCCGGCCGGTCAGCATCAACAACCCGTGGTTCTGGAAAAAGCGGATGAAGGCGCTTGCCGGATAGCCGAGGATTGCCGCGCACGGGGCGGACCAGATGGCGCCGGCCATCGGCAGGAGATGATCGTCCCGGAAGGCGGCGCCATAGCGCCCCGTTTCCAGGTACTCGCCCAGCGTGCGCGACGCGGGCAGCGTTTCGATGTCCTCGGCGGCGGACCTGTAGAAGCGGATGACATCGCGCAGCATCGACCAGAAGCGCGGATTGGCGATGTTGCGTTTCTGCGCAAACAATCCGCCGAGACCGGTGCCCGAATATTCTAGCCGGCCGCTGTCGCGCGACACTGCGAATGACATGGTGGACGGCAGCGTGCCGACGCCGAGATGGGCAAACAGCGCCTTGAGGTTGGGGTATGTTGCCTCATTATAGACAATGAAGCCCGTATCCACGGGTAACGGGCCGCGCGGCTGGTCGACGGTCACCGTGTTGGAGTGGCCGCCTAGTCGGGCCTCGCGTTCGTAGAGCACGACGTCATGTCTTTGATTCAACAGCCAGGCGGCGGACAGGCCGGAAATTCCCGCGCCGATGACCGCGACGCGCCTTCTTTCGCCATTCGAATGCATTCTCAACCCCAAACTGTCACATATGCTGCAATAGAGGAGAGTACGAGTCGAATCCGCAAACGGATCATGTTTCGCCTGAACAAGAAGTGATCCAGTTCGCCCCATCGCGCGTAACCCCGGGCGACATCTAGGTGGAAGGGCGCGTTGCAGAGCGGTCTTGCCAGACGGAGCACGCTTGAACATATACTGCAAAGCGATGGTGGAATTTGACCCGACCCGGCTTATTGCTCTGATAGCGGCGTCGCAGGATCGTGCCGCGTTCGCGGAAATGTTCCAGCATTACGCTCCTCGCGTGAAGGCGATGATGATGCGGCGCGGCGCCAGCGCCGACAGGGCCGAGGACATGGCCCAGGAGACGTTACTGCGCCTCTGGAACAAGGCTGGTCAGTTCGATCCTGCTCGAGCGAGCGCTTCGGCATGGGTCTACTCCATTGCCCGCAACGTCAGCATCGACCTTGGCAGGCGTGAGGGCCGCGCTGCTGCCTGGCGGGAGGAACAAGGACCTGCGGACGACGTGGACCTGAATGAACCTGAAAGCTATCTCCTCATCGCCGAGCGTGAGAATTCCGTCCGGTCGAACCTCTCGCTGCTGCCCGCCGAGCAGATGCGCGTCATCCGGCTGTCATTCTTCGATGGCTTGGCACATGCCGAAATCTCGGAATTGCTCGGTATTCCGCTGGGAACCGTAAAATCACGAATAAGGCTCGCGCTTAGCAGAATGCGCGACGGACTAGGTGAACTGCAATGACCGATCACATTACTCAGCATGCTTCGGAAGAGACGCTCGCGGCCTATGCGGCAGGCACGCTTGATGAGCCTCGGAGCCTGGTCGTCGCCATGCATATCTCCTGTTGCCGGGTCTGCAAGCGGCAGGTTGCCCGGTTCGAGGCCGTGGGCGGCGCGCTGCTGGAAGACGCTCCAGCCGTATCCATGAAGCCGCGCGCGCTGGAATACGCCTTGCGTTTGATCGACAAGGTGGAGGTTGAGCCAGCTTTGGAGGACGATCCGCTCGGCAATTATGCCCTCGGTACCTGGCGCTGGGTCGGCCCGGGCGTTTATCGGCGCGCTGTTTCGCTTCCAGAGATCGAAGGCGTCAAGGTCTTCATGCTGAAGGCGGCGCCGGGAACAAAGCTGCCTCATCACAAGCACCTCGGCTACGAATGGACCTGCGTCCTGGAAGGTGCTTTCGAGCATGAACTCGGGCGCTATGGTCCCGGCGATTTCGACGAGGCCGACGAGACGATGGAGCACAAGCCGACCGTTTGCGATGGTCCGCCTTGCATCTGCATCGTCGCCTTGCAGGGCGGCATCGCGCTGCAAAGTCGGCTTGGCCGCATTCTGCAGCCGTTGATCAGGCTCTGACGGTGAGCGTCGCGGTATTCCTGCTGACCGTCGCCTGCGTCGCAGCCGCGCTGTGCATCTGCATGTCCTTCGCATGGCTCATCTGGCGATCAACACGCAACTCGGGCTGGGTGGACACGATCTGGACCTTCAGCGTCGGTGCGGTCGGGCTTGCAGGCGCCGCCATGCCGCCGACAGGTTCCGCCGCCTCCGGCGCACGTCGAGCTTTGGTTGCTGCCTTCGCCCTGGCATGGGCGCTGCGTCTCGGCTTGCACATCGCGCGACGGACTCAAGGGATAACCGACGACCCTCGCTACGCGAAACTCTTGCGCGGATGGGGTTCGGACGCCTCCCGGCAGATGTTCTTCATGGTGCAGAAGCAGGCGCTGGTCAGCGTGCCGCTCAGCCTTGCCATGGTGCTGGCGGCCGCGAACCCGGAGGCTACGCTGCGACTACAGGATTGGCTTGCGCTGCTGGTGTTCGCGGTCGCGGTGTTCGGCGAGTGGACGGCCGATGCGCAACTGCACCGCTTCGCGGCGGATCCGGCCAATCGCGGCAAGGTCTGCGATGTCGGCCTCTGGCGCTGGTCGCGCCATCCAAACTATTTCTTCGAATGGCTGGGCTGGCTGGCCTATCCGCTGCTCGCCATAGGTGCGTGGGAATGGGGCTGGGTCGCGCTGGCGGCGCCGGCCTGCATGTACTGGCTGCTGGTGCACGTCTCCGGCGTGCCTCCGCTGGAAGCGCACATGCTCGCCACCAGGGGCGACGCATACCGCGACTACCAGGCGCGCACCAACGCCTTTTTCCCTGCCCCGCCGCTGGCGAAGTGAGGACGGCCGGATGGGACTGATCGACCGTACCGCCAAACTGGGCGAGGCCATCGCATGGCCGGATGCGGTCCTGCGGGGCGGCATCGGCCTGCTGGTGGCCCGCACCGACCGCATGCTGAAAAGCGCGGACGCCGGAACCAGCCGTTCCTTCGCGGATACGATGGACAACTATCCGATCGCCATTCACACCGCCGACGCCAACGCGCAGCACTATGAGCTGCCGGAGCGGTTCTTCGGCCTCGTGCTTGGACCGCGACGCAAATATTCGTCCTGCCTGTTTCCAACAGCCAAAACCTCGCTGCAGGAAGCCGAGGAACTCGCTCTTGCCGAGACGGCGGAGAATGCCGACCTCAGCGACGGCCAGGCGATCCTCGAGCTTGGCTGCGGCTGGGGCTCTCTGTCGCTCTGGATGGCGGAGCGCTTCCCACTTTCTCGCGTCACCAGCGTCTCCAACTCGCATTCTCAGCGCGCCTATATCGAAGGCCAGGCACGACGCCGCGGGTTGGCGAACCTGACCGTTGTGACCGCCGACATGAACGACTTCGCCACCGACCGGATTTTCGATCGGGTGGTATCCGTCGAAATGTTCGAGCACATGGCGAACTGGCGGCTGCTTCTTGGACGGGTAAAGGGCTGGCTGGCGCCCGACGGTCGCGCATTCATCCATGTGTTCAGTCATGACCGGACGCCCTATCGCTTCGACCCCGCCAACACGGCTGACTGGATCGCGCAGCACTTCTTCACCGGCGGAATCATGCCGAGCCATGCGCTGATCCACGAGTTTCCCGAGAGTTTTGTCGTCGAGCGAGAGTGGCGGTGGAGTGGGGAGCACTATCGACGTACGGCCGATGCATGGCTTGCCAACTATGACGCCAATGCCGCCGAGATCGATCGCATCCTGCGCGAGGTCTACGGCAAGGACTCTGCTCTTTGGCGGCGGCGCTGGCGGCTTTTCTTCCTGGCGACGTCAGGCCTGTTCGGCCACTCCCACGGCAGTGCCTGGGGAATCAGCCACTACCGGCTCAAGCCATCCTGAGGCTCGGGTCAGCCGACGAACCAGCGAACCGCCTGAAAGGCGGAGAGAGCCATCAGGGACGAAGCCACCGAGCCGTAGACGATGTCGACGACCGCCAGTTTCAGCGTCCATTTGCGCAGCGTCGCATAGTTGGTCAGGACGTAGGTTGCGTAGGCCAGCAGCCCGAACAGCGCGCCGTACGAAAGCGCAATAGCCGCCGATGCGCCTTGCACCGCGGGCATGGCTGCGAAGACGACAATTCCAACGGGATAAAGCAGATAGAAGACCAGGGCCGGCGCAATCCGCAATTTGTCGAGCATCGTGTCACCCAGCGCGGGTCGATAGAGCCGGCTGGCCATGGTCGACAGCCATATCGCGTCGAGGATGCCGAATACGACAAGCGCGGCAATGTAGGCAACGAAGTAGATCATGGCGGCACCTTCCTGGGGTATACCTTGTGTACGCGCGGTCCGGTGACTTGGATCAGAAGGTGCCAGACAGCGAATGCCAAGTCGCAGAGGAGCCCAAGCCCGAAGTCCTCCCTTGATCTGGAAACGATACAGTCGCGCGAGGACCGCGCACCATGCAAATAGAACATATTTTTCAATTATTTGGGGAGACGGTGTCGAGCCGATAGGACTGTGGGGCCGAGTTCCTTGACTCAATTCTCGGAAACGATATTATTTTTCCGAGGAACCGCCATTCGTAAGTCGCTGGCGCGGACGGAGGACAAGCAATGCGAGGCCTGCGAGGAAAGGTGGCAGCGGTTACCGGCGCCGGTTCCGGCATTGGCCAGGCCGCCGCCGAACGGTTGGCCGAGGAAGGCTGCCGCGTCGCGGTGCTCGACTGGAATGGACCCAGCGCCGAGACGACCGTCGACCACATCCTCAAGGCAGGCGGCGAAGCCATCGCAATCGCCACCGACGTCAGCGACGAATCCCAGGTCGAGGCTGCTTTCGCCAAGATCGTCCAGCACTTCGGCAGGCTTGATATCCTGGTCTCCAATGCCGGGATATTTTCCGCCGAACGCGACGGCAAGGTCGATGTACTGCCCAAGGCTGTATGGGACGAAATCGTCGGGGTAAACCTGACCGGCATGTATTTGAGCTGCAAGCACGGCGTCGCCGCGATCAAGGCGACGGCCGGCAAGGGCGCCGTGGTGCTGACGGGGTCGCCAACCGGCATGTCAGGCTGCACGCCAGCCAACATCGCCTATGGGTCGAGCAAAGGCGGCGTGCACGGCCTGTCGCGTGTCATGGCGGTCGATCACGCTCCCGAAGGCATCCGTGTCAACGTCGTGGTGCCGGGGTTCACGCTGACGCCAATCGTGCGCGAACTGGTGGCGGACCCGAAGGTCTACGAATGGCAGGTACAGAACATTCCGCTCAAACGAGGTGCCGAACCGACTGAGATCGCGGGCGCCGTCGCGTTCCTTGCGTCTGACGACGCATCCTACATGACCGGATCCTTCATGTTCGTCGACGGAGGACTGACCGCGATCTGACGGGTCTGGCGGGCGCCTTGAGGAGGGCGTTTCGGGCAACGGAATAGCAACAACCACAGAAACTCACGGGAGGAAATTTTCATGATCAGGACCACAGGGAAACTCGCAATTGGCGCATTCGCGCTGGCGCTCGGCGCATCCACCGCATCGGCTCAGGACGTCACCATCGGCTTCGTCGCCCACGCACAGGGCGATCCTTTCGTCCAGCAGATCCAGGACGGCGCGCAGGCAGCGGCGAACGACCTCGGCGTCAAGCTCGTCGTCGCCCAGCAGGCCGGCGGCGCGCCGGAGGGCCAGTTGAAGCTGGTGCAGAATTTCGCCAACTCCGGCGCCCAGGGCATCGCCACCTCGGTTCCCGGCGAATCGATGGCCAAGGGTCTCAATGAAATCATCGAAAGCGGCGTGCCGATCGTGCAGTTCAACCTGCTGTCGACCGCCGTCAACGCGCCCTATGTCGGCGAAAAGTCAGTCGAGAGCGGCCGGGTGCTGGGCAAGATGATCGTCGACAAGCTCGGCGGCGCAGAGGCCAAGGGCACCGTCATCCTGGGCAACTGCTTCCCCGGCTTCCCGGTCCTCGAAAACCGCGCCAAGGGCGTCCAGGAATCGCTCAAGGCAGCGCCTGGGCTCAATGTCATCGGCCCGTTCGACGTCAAGGTGTCGGCGGTCGACAACTACAATCGCTGGGAGCAGCTCTACGGCGCCAATCCCGACGCGGTTGCGCTGATCGGCCTTTGCGCGCCGGACGTGACGAGCCTCGGCAAGCTGAACGCCGCCAATGGCGACAAGTTCGTGGCCGGCGGATACGACCTCACCGAACTCAACCTGAAGGCGATCAAGGAAGGCCACGCCTATGTGACGATCGGCCAGAGCGCCTTCGTGCAGGGATACTTGCCGGTCGCGCTCCTCGCGAATGCTATCAAGAATGGCTCGAAGCTCGGAGCAGGCTTCCATAATTCAGGAGCGCAGATCGTCACGGCCGAGAGCGTCGACATGGGCAATGGCTTGAAGCCGATCTCCTTCGACGAGGCGCAGAAGCTCGCGGCCGATCCGGCGGCAACCATCGAGTATTACAAGCCCTGGATTCAGACGCTGACCGCCGAGATCCTGTCGGCAACGCCGCAGCCGATCGCGGCCGAAGCCGAATGATGCGACTATCCATCTGAATTTCGCACGGGGGCGACAAGGTTCGCCCCCGTCTCTTGTTGACCCCGTCTTTTTATCGATCCGTTCGCTGGTAAGGCATGCCTGTTCCGCCAATGATCTCGGTGCGCAATCTCGCCAAGCGTTACGGCGGCGTCGTTGCGCTCGACAACATGAGCCTGTCCGTCGAACGCGGCACCATACATGCGGTGGTCGGCGAAAACGGCGCCGGAAAATCCACTTTGATGAAGGTGCTTGCGGGTGTGGTGCGGCCCGACAGTGGCGTCATCGAACTGGATGGCAAAGCCGTTGCCATCGACGGACCCAATGCCGCCCGTGAACTCGGCATAGGCATGGTCTACCAGGAACTCAGCCTGTTTCCGGAACGCTCGGTGCTGGCGAATCTTTTCGTCAACCGCGAACCGGTGCGCCTCGGGCTGATCTCGAACCGCGAGATGGAGGCCCTCAGTGCTGATTTGCTGTACCGGCTCGGCCTCAACGTCGATGTCCATGCCCCGGTAAGCCGTCTCAGCATAGGCGAACGGCAGCTTGTCGAGCTCGCGCGCGTGCTGCTCGAAAAGCCGCAACTCCTGATCCTCGACGAACCGAATTCCGCCCTCAATAGCCGCGAGACCGAACGGCTGTTCGCGGTGCTCAGAGGCCTGCGCAGCAGTGGCATCACGATGCTCTATGTCTCGCATCGGCTGGAGGAAGTGTTCGCGATCTGCGACCGGGTCACGATCACGCGCAACGGAAGCGACGTTCTCACGCGCGATCGATCCGCGCTGACAATCCCCGAGGTCATCGAGGGCATGATTGGCCAGCAGCGCGAGGCGCTGTTTCCGCCCGCGCTTCCGCAGCGAACCGGCATCGCGCCCACCGAGGTAGTCGTGTCTAGCTTGAGCGGAGGCAGGCTCGACGACGCCAGCTTCACCGCCCGTTCGGGAGAGATCGTAGGCTTTGCAGGCCTCGAAGGGTCGGGCGTCTCTGATCTGTTCGACATGCTGTTCGGCATGCGCAGGTCGCGCGGCGGCGAGGTGCGCTTTCCCGACGGGCGCGGCATGCCGGGAAGCGCGACCGAGGCGGCGCGCCGAAAGGTGTGTCTTGTCCCTTCCGATCGCCGGCGCGACGGGCTGATGCTCGACAAGTCGATATTGTTCAACCTGTCGAACGTGGTTGTCGGCGCCCGGCATGGTTCGCCCCTGTACCTGGCGAAAGCCGCGCTCGAACGCGCCCGCCGCCAGATCGATACGCTTCGCATCAAGGGCGCGCCGTTCGCGCTCGCCAACTCGCTATCGGGCGGCAACCAGCAGAAGATCGTCATCGGCAAATGGCTGGAAATCGGACCCCAGGTCTTCCTGCTCGACGACCCGACGCGGGGTGTCGATGTCGGCGCCAAGCGGGAGATCTACACCCTGATCAGGCGGATGTCCGCCGAGGGAGGCATCGTGCTTTTCAGTTCGACCGAACTGCCCGAACTTATCGGTCTCTGCGACCGCATATTGGTCGTCTACCAAGGCCGGATCGCCGGCGAGGTGTCTGGCTCCCTTATGAACGAGCACACCCTGCTCCATCTGACGAATACGGGTGAGATGCCGCAAGCCAAGTTGCGTTTGAAGGCCAGCGAGGGAACCGTTGCATGACCGAAACCGACAGCAAACCGACGCCGCAAACGACGCGCCGCTGGCGCATGCCGGAAGAGATCGGCGTCATTGTCGCGCTGGTGGGCATGATGGTGATCATCGGCATAGCACGGCCGCGCTTCCTCAATCCCATCAATCTGTTTTCGCTGCTGGGCAACACGACATTCCTGGGCATGCTGGCGGTCGGCATGGTGTTTCTGCTCGCCATTCGCGAGATCGATCTCTCCGTCGGCTGGATGTTCAATTTTTCGGCCGTCTTTGCGGCGCTTTTGATGGTGGCGGGGGTCGATCCCTGGCTGGCGGCGTTCGTCGGCATCCTGTTCGGGGCCGGCCTTGGCCTGGTCAACGGGCTGATAGCAGTCACCCTTCGTCTGCCCGCCATCATCGTGACGCTCGGCACCTACTCGATGTTCCAGGGACTTTCGCTTGTCGTCAACAACGGCCGCGCCATCGTTCCGTCCGACCAGAGCAGCAGCTTCTTCACGGTGATTTCGACGAAACTCTTCGGCCTCGTTCCTGTCGCGGCGCTGGTCTTCATCGTGCTGGCGATTGTCATGCACATTGTCCTTCACCGCACGCGTTTCGGCTACCGGGTGCAAGCGGTCGGCAGCAACCCCGAGGCCGCGGCGCATGCCGGCATTCCGACCAACTGGGTGCGTCTGCAGACGTTGGTGCTGATGGGAGCGATCTGCGGCCTGTCGGGTGTGATGTATGTCGGTTTCCGCGGCGCCATCGATCCCAACGAAGGCGGCGATTTCGTGCTGGTGGTGATCGCCGCGGTGATCATCGGCGGCACGCCGCTGTCCGGAGGGCACGGAACCATCATCGGCGCTGTCATCGGCATGATGATCATCCAGGTGATTTCGAGCGGGCTGATCTTCTTCGGCATCGACGCGACATGGAGCACCTTCGTGACCGGCGCCGTCATCGTGCTTGCCGTATCGCTCGACCGGCTTATCAAGTTCCAGCGCACCCGACGCGCCGAGCGAAGTCGCGAAGCGCTTCGCGGCTGAGTTTACCGGTTTGGGTTCGTACTATTTTTGCACGGGCAGGCAGGAACCGCCCATGATCAGATGGGTCGGAAACGCTATCCGCTGCGCCGGCCGGTCGCTCTGTCCGCCAAGCCGCTCAAGCAGCAGCTGCGCCGCCGTTCGCCCAATATCCTCGACCGGCCTGTCGATCAGCGTGATCGGTCCTGGATAGAGCAGCGCAACGTCCGACCTGTCGCAGGCAATCAGCGAGATATCGCCGGGTACGGATACACCCTGCTGCTGGATGGCGCGCAACACCCCGACCAGGATCCGATTGCCCGCCGCGATGATGGCGGTCGGGCGGTCCGGCGCCTGCAGCAGGGCGGTCGCTTCGCGGAAGCCGAAATCGACCGACAGGCTCTGTGAGCGTATCAGGTCTTCGGGAACCGGCAGGCCGGCTTTTTCGAATGCCTCGACAAACCCGCGCACACGCTCGCGCCCGGGCCTGATGTCGCGCCCCGCCGTGATGATCGCGATCCGCCTGTGCCCGAGCCCGATCAGATAGCTGGTCGCCTGGCGCAGGCCGGTCGCATGTTCGGTCAGCACCGCGTCGATCTCGAGCGGGATGTCGCGGTCGAGCAGCACGGATGGGATGCGCAGCTCCTTCAGCCGCTTGATTGTTCGGGGATCCTGCTCGTTGTTGATCGTCATGATCACGCCGTCCGCGCGGCCATGCTGCAGCATGTCGATGGCTGCGGCCTCTTCGCTCGCCCTGCCGTTGGTGCTCATCAGATAAAGCGAGAAGCCGCGCTGGCGCATCTCCGCGTCGACCGCCTTGAAGCAGCTGGCGTGCCAGGGGTTGGCGATATCGTCGATGACGAAGCCGACGGTCATGGTGTTTCGCCGGCGCATGTTCTGCGCGCGAAAATCGGGCTGGAAGCCGAGCGATTCGATCGCTGCCCTGACCTTGCCAAGCGTGCCGGGCCGCACGGTGTCAGGTGCGTTCAAAGACCGTGAAACGGTTCCGACGGAAACCCCCGAAACCCTTGCCACGTCGCGAATGGTCGCGGCCTTTTCGGCGCCCTTGTTCACGCGGTTCCCTTCAGGTGCGCTGTCCGCCCCAACACCATCGAGCTCTCGAAAGCCCTTGTAATCCGCAATCCTATCGTGACAGGCAGGGTTCCATCAAGGGGCGAAGGGGCTACTGCCTCTTGACCGGAAGCTGTTGGCGCAGCTAGATTGGAAACGTTTCTATTTCTAGCTTGTCGCAGGGTCCTAATGTCCAATCATCTGAAGATCGAGCGGATCGAATGTGTGCCGCTTTGCATGCCGTTGCCGCGCACCTTCCGAGGCAGCAACTATTTCATGACGCATCGCTGCACCATCATCACGCGGATCTACACGTCCGCGGGGATCGTCGGCGAGGTCTACAACGGCGATGAGTTCGAGACCCAGGCCGAGGTCGTCAAGATCATTCTCGACGAGATCCAGCCGCTGCTGATCGGCAAGGATGCCTTCAACATCGAAGGCTGCTGGGAAGCGATGCGCAAGCCGAGCTACAACATCCTGCGCGATCGCAAGCTTGCCATGTGCGCGCAGGCCTGCGTCGATAGCGCCTTGTGGGACACCGTCGGCAAGGCCTTGAATACGCCTCTCTACAAGCTGTGGGGTGGCTACCGCGATCGCCTGCCGGTCATCTGCATCGCCGGATACTACGAGGAAAACAAGACGTTGGCGGATTTCGGCCGCGAGATGGAGCAGATCAAGGCGAACGGCTATGCCGGCTGCAAGTTCAAGGTCGGCGGACGCAGTGCCAAGGAAGATTCCGAACGCGTACGGGCCGCGAGAGATGCGGTCGGCGACGATTTCACCCTTCTCGTGGATGCGAACCAGGGGTGGAGCCTGGCGGATGCGGTCGCGTTTTCGCGCCATGCCGCGGACCTCAACATCCGCTGGTTCGAGGAACCGGTGCGCTGGTACAACGACCGCCTCGACCTTGCGGCGGCGCGCAACCAGACCGGCATTCCGATCTGTGCGGGGCAGAGCGAGATCAGCCGCGCCGGCTGTCGCGACCTGATGATGTCGGGAGCCATCGACGTCTGCAACTTCGACGCCAGCTGGGGTGGCGGGCCGACCGAGTGGCGCCGCGTGGCGGCGCTCGCTTCCTGCTTTACCGTCGAAATGGGGCACCACGAGGAGCCGCAGATCTCAACCCACCTGCTCGCGTCGATCCCGAACGGCACGTTCCTGGAAACGTTTCACCCGGACCGCGACCCGCTTTTCTACGAACTTGTGGCTAACCGTTCGAAATTCGACAACGGCTACTACGACGTGCCGCAGGGGCCAGGGTTCGGCCTCGTGCTGGATGAGAGGACCATCCAGAAATACACGGTGTAGAAGCGCTTCAGGCTGCTTCTGGCCGGTGGGACTGTTCGAGCGCCATGACGGCCGTGGCCAATTGCTCGACCTGGCCGAAGCCGGCGACCTCCAGAGAGGGCAGGAGCCGTCCCTGGCTGACCACATGAACCTTGTCGGCCGCCTCGTAGACCTCCAAAACCTCGGTGCAGAAGATGACCACGGAGTTCCCCTGGTCGGCATAGTCGCGCAGCAGGCGATAAATCTCGGCCTTGCTGTGGATATCGACGCCGCGCGTAGGCTCCTCAAGCAACAGCAATCTCGGTGCGCAGTGCAGCGCCTGCGCGATCGCCACCTTCTGCTGGTTGCCTCCCGACAGCGAACGGATCGGCTGGGTGATCGTGCCGGTCTTGACCAGGAAGCGCGTGACGGCGGTCTGCGCGAGCGACTTCATCTGGCGCAATTTCAGCATGTAGCCGGCACCGGCGATCTCCGGATAGCCCAACCGCACCAGCAAATTCTCGCCGACCGAAAAATTGGAATAGAGGCTGAGCTGGCGCGTCGCCGGAACATAAGCGGTCAGCTTGTCCAGCGCCGCCGATCCACTGAGGTCGCCGATCTCGACCGACCCGGCGCATTGCTCAAGTCCAGCCAGAGAGCGCAGCAACTCGCGCGCTCCGGAGCCCTCCACGCCGAACAGCGCGGTAATCTCGCCTGGGCGACCCTCGATATCGATGTTGGAGAAGGCAGTGCGGTGCGTCCAGCCGCGCGTGCGAAACACCGGCTCGAGGGTAGCCAGGCGGCTGCTGTCGCGGTTGGTCGCCGCAACCGTCGCCGCACTTTCCGTAACCAGCTGCCGGGCAATGCCGTCTTCGGTCAGCGCGTCGCCTTCTAGGACGACCCGAACCTTGCCGTCGCGCACGACTGCCACACGACTGCAGTGTGCGACGAAGTCCGCAAGGCGATGGGTCACGAGAACGACGATCCGGCCCGACTGCGCGAGCTTGTGTATTTCGCGGAACAGTTCGTCGGATTCCTCGGCGGTCAACGCGGAGTTCGGTTCATCGAACAGGAACACCTTTGAGTCGCGCGCGACGGCGCGGGCGATCTCGGTCCGCTGTTGTGTCGCCAGCGAACAGTCCTCGAGAGGCTTGTCCTTGAGGTGGCCTATGCCCAGCGCGTCCATCACCGCCGCGTCGGCGGCGCCCAGAACGGGGTGTTTCCGGCCGCTGTTTTCGCGGCCCACCATGACATTCTCAGCGACCGTCAGGTTGGGAAAGAGTTGCGGTTCCTGATGCACGACAGCGACGGCCTGCCACTCGTCGACCGGCGACCAGGGCCTGCCATCGTAGGTGAGTTTCCCGAGCGTCGGGCGTTCCTCGCCGGCGATCATGCGCACCAGCGTCGACTTACCGGCGCCGTTCGGTCCGGCGATGCCCAGAACCTCGCCCGGTCTCAGGTCGAGATCCACCCCGGCAAGCGCCAGCGTGGCGCCATAGGTTTTGACCACGCCGCGAAGCGATATTCCCCGCTCGATGACCTCGTCCGTCATGTAGCACGGCTCTTGCGAAGCTTGGTCAGGAAGAGGTCGAGCGCCACCGCGCCGATCGTGACCGCGCCGAGGAAAATCTGCTGCACGTGAGCGCCGGGCGACAGGATCGACAGGCCTAGCTGCAGTTCGGCCAGCAGCAGCGCGCCGCCAAGCGTTCCGATCACGGTACCCTTGCCGCCGCTCAGGCTGGCGCCGCCGATGATGACGGCCGCGAAGACCGGGAACGTCGCAGAGAGACCTGTGTTGGGCTGGCTGGTCTGGATGAACGAGAAGTCGAGAACGCCGGCGATGGCCGCGAGGCCGCCGCACAAGACGAACGCCATCACCTTGTAGCTGCGCACCGGCAGGCGCGCGAGCGCCGCGGCCGCCGGATTGCCGCCGATCGCCATCAGCCGGAAGCCGAACAGCGAGCGATGGAGCAAAAGCCCGACGACGATCGCGATGCCGATCATCCAGACGACTTCGAGCGACAGGCGGAATGAACCAACGGCCTGGGTCAGCCCGACGAAGAAATCGAGTTCTTCCTTGGGCACGGTCTTGCCGGGAGGCGGGTAGGCCGGGTTGTAGGTGGCTGTGTTCGAAACCCACAGCGTGATGCCGTACAGCAGGTTGTAGCTGCCGAGCGTCACGATGAAGGAGGGGATCTTGAGCTGGGTGACCAGCATGCCATTGAACAGACCGACCAGTGCGCCGATCAGGATGGCGATCGGGATGGCCAGGTAGACCGGCACACCGTTGACCACCCACAACACGGCCAGCGCATTGATGGCCAGACCGTAAATCGCCCCGAACGAAAGGTCGATTTCGCCGACCACGATCACCAGCGTCAGGCCGAGCGCCATAATGGCCACCGAGCTCATGGAGCGCAGCACCGAGCCGGCCATGTTCAGGTTGGCGATGTTGGGATTGATGAAGATGAAGATGAGCGCCACCACGATGATGGCTGCGAACAGTCCACCGAGACGCAGCGCGACATCGACGGTCGCCTTGCCGGCCAAGGCCATGGATGGCCTCGCGGCCGCTGTCTGGGCTGTATCGGTACTGGTCATCGCATCCTCTCGGTCAAAAACGGAAAACGGCGAGCCGCGGGATTTGCGCGGCTCGCCGTTCTAGCAGGTTACTGACCCATCGTGCGGTTCAGTTCCTCGCGCGCCTGGGCGACGCCGTCTTTCGTCACGGCCTTCAGCGTCTGCGTGTTGGGCAGGATCTCGCCGTTCTTCAGGAACGCCGCGCAGGCAACCGCGCCGAAGCCGGCCTGATCGGGCCAGCGCTGGTCGAACTGTGCAACCTGGATACCCTTCTCGATGGCGTCGAGCTGGCCGAGCGACGAATTCCAGCCGACCGTGAAGACCTTGCCCTGCAGGCCGAGGCTCTCGATCGCGCGCGCCGCGTGCTCAGCGCCGATGTCGACGTTCTCGATGAACTGGACGTTCGGGTTGGCGGTCAGGAACGAGCGATAGACGTCGTAGGTCTGGCCGGGTTCGTAGCTGGTGTTCAGGCCATTGGCCGCACCGGTCACGAAGGTGGCGTCGGGGATCGCGGCCTTGATGGTTTCCTCGAAGCTGATCATGCGGCCCTGCGCCCATTCCTGCGTAGGATCGCCGCCCGACACCGCGAAGACCTTGATGTCGGTCTTGTTGTTATCCTTGATCCACTTGAGGACGGCTTCGGCGGCGAAGGCGCCTTCCTTCATCGGGATCTGGGTGAAGCGTGTGAACTCACGGCCGTTGGATGGCACCCCGGCGGTGAATACCGGAATTCCCTCATCCATCAGCTTGTTGGTGACAGCGGTCAGCGAATTCGAGTCCACCGGCTCGATGCCGATGCAGTCGATCTCGCCGGCAGCGAGCTTGGCTTCGATCTGGGCGACCTGCTGGTTGGCGTCGTTCTGCACCGGTGCAATCTCGGTGCAGTTCATCTTGTAGATGCCCTGCGCCATCTCGCAGCCCATCTTGGCGCCAGCCTGGTATTGCGGCGAGAACAGCGGAATGCCGGACGCCTGGTAGGAGAACACGTAGTTGAGCGGTTCGCCTGCCTTGACCTTGGCGGCGATGCGATCGGCAAGCTTGAACGTGCCCCAGTCGCGCTTCACTTCGAAGGGCGCGCCCTCGACCTTTTCACCGGTGAGCGGGATCTGCGTGTCCGTGCTTTGGGCAAGCGCGGCACTCGTTAGCATGGTGCAGCCAAGCGCGGCTGCGAGCGAATATTTCAGGATCGACTTCAAGGTTTCCTCCCATTGAATTATCGTTGCAGGATCAGATTCAAAGTTTGCCGAGTACCTTTTCGCTTCGGTACCCCTCGACGACCTCTTCGATAACCTCGATGCCAAGGCCGGGTCCGGTCGGCGGATAGACCCAGCCGTCGATATGCTCGAAGGGTTTGGTGACGAGATCATGCTGCATCGGGTTGCGCAGCGGCTTGAACTCGAAGAGCTTGCAGGACGGCGAGTTGAAGGAGATCGCTAGGCTTGCCGCCGTGACGATCGCCGACGACCACGCATGGGCGTTGGCCTGGCGGCGATAGAATTCGCAGCGCTCGGTCACCTTCTTGAAGCCGGTGATGCCCTCAGCGCGGCCGGGATCGACGCCGATCACGTCGACCGTGCCGGTTGCAAGCACCCGCTCGAACTGCTCCAGCGTCCATTCGCGTTCGCCATAGGCAATGCGGGTCGTGGTCTTGGAGCGAAGATTTGCGTAGCCTTCGGGATCCCAGGCGCCGAGCGGCTCCTCGATCCAGGCGAGGTTGAACTCCTCCATCGCCTTCGCACGGCGCACCGCGTCGGTGACATCCCACTTGATGTTGATGCCGTTGTCGATCATCAGCATCTTGTCGCCGAGCACCTCGCGCATGGCTTTTACATAGGCCACGTCGCGCTTGTGGTCGTAGCCGAGATTGGCGTTGCCCCGCTTGCCGAAACCGGTCTTCAGACCCTGGAGCCCGGTGGACACCCACTCGGCCGTCTCGGCTGCCATATCCTCGATCGATTCGTAGTGGGCGTGACACGAGGCGATTGCTGGCAGGCGTTCGTGGACGCAGCCGCCAAGGAGGTCTAGCACGCTCCGGCCAAGCGCCTTTCCCTTGAGGTCCCACAGCGCGATATCGATGGCTGCAGTGGCGTAGCTGGCGATGCCGCCATGATAGCCGTACCACCACGCCTGCTGCTTGTTCTGCCGCCACAGCGCCTCGGTCTGCACCGGGTCCTTGCCGATCAGGTTGGGTGCCATGCCCTCGATTATCGCCTTGGTGGCGAAATTCGCCTCCGGAAACTGCGTGATGGATTCGCCCCAGCCGACCTGCCCGTCGTCGGCGGTGATCTTGGCCAGGCAAAGATGCCGCAAAGCGTCGAAGTCGTTGGGCTCCGGATAGCTGACGGGAATGGCTTCGATGCGTGCGATCTTCATGGATTAGTCCTAAGCTATGGCGCCGCGCCAGTGCGGCAGGCCCTCGACACCGAGATCGACCTCGACCAGCCGGCCCGACATCGCCGCGCCCGAGACATCGAAGGGGCCCATGTCGCAGCAGAACAGCCGCCCGCCGGGCGCAAAGCAGCAGTTCAGAATGGTACCGCCCACTTCGAGGAACCCCTTGTGGGTGCCGTCTGCTCCGAGCCAGTCTACACCGCCCGAGGCCACGGTCGTGATCCAGAGATCGCCGTTGATGTCGATCTTGAGCCCGTCGGGGATGTGCCCTTCGGCAAGGGTATGGATCACCTTCTTGCTGCCATCCGGACGGCGGCGGATGACGCGCAGAGTGTAGCTTTCGACCCACACCACGCTGCCATCGGCCTCAACGACCAGGCCATTGGGATAGACACGATCGAGTTCCTCGACGATCTTTGCCGTGCCGTTCTTTTCGATCACTACGATCCGGCCCTTGTGCGGCTTGTTGGCCGGGTCCCAGTCGCCGGAATCAGTGAACCAGAGCCGCCCGTCCGGGCCAAAGCACAGATCGTTCGGCCCATCGAAGGCGATGCCATCGGCATGCGTGACCAGCACCTCGACCCGTCCATCGGGCCACGTGCGCTGGATGGAGGATGGACGCTGTACCGGGGCGATCCAGGCGCCGATCTTGGCATATTGGGTGGAATAGATGGCGCCGTCGCTGCCCAGCATGCAGGCATTGGGTCCGCCGCCGACAAAGGCATAGGTGCCCTGCTTGTCGGTCTTCGGATCCCAGACGCCGATCTCGCTGGCGTAGGAATTGGCATAGACAACGCGCCCATCATCGAGCAGGCACGGGCCCTCGGGGTGACCGAGGCCAGTGGCGCGGGTGATCATCGGCTTTTTCATGGACTTCTCCTCAGTTACCACGTCACCAGTCCGCCGGTGAAATTCACTGCCTGCCCGGTCATGTAAGCGGACTCATCGGAAAGCAGGAACCAGATGGCGCCGGCGCATTCGTCGGCGCTCGCGGCGCGGCCAAGCGGCACTGCGCTGTTGCGGGCTGTTTCGAGCGATTGAACATCGGTCTGCCGCAAACTAGCGACGCCGGCCAGCACATTGTCCTGCATCGGTGTGTCAATGATCCCCGGGCAAATTGCGTTGACGCGCACCGGCCGCTTGGCAAGCGCGTAGGCAAATGAGCGCGTGATCGACAACACGGTCGACTTCGAGGCAGCATAGGGCGCGACCTCTACCGTTGTTGCGAGCTTCGAAGAGCTGGACGAAAGGTTGACGATCGCGCCGCCTGGCCTAAGCCTCGGTCCGATCTGCTGGCAGAGAAAGAACACCGACTCGGCATTCACCGTCTGGATCGACCGCCAGTCGTCGACGGTCACCTCGAAGATCGACTCGACCTTCAGTATGCCGTGCGAGTTGACAAGGTAGTCGGCGCCATCGGCTGCGTCCGCCACCTTCGCCCGGATGGCCGGATCGGAAAGATCGCCGCTCATCGTCGTGCAATTGTCCTGGGGAAGTTCGGCAAGCTTTGCCGGATCGATGTCGATGGCAAGCACACCGACGCCCTCGCGCAGGAGCCTGAGCGCGACGGCCTTCCCGATGCCGCTTCCGGCTCCGGTGACAACGCCGCGACGGTTGCGCGCTGGCGAAATCATCAAGCTCCCTGTCTCCCGACCCATTCGTAAAGGTGGACGGCGCAAAACCTGGCGTTGTGGCAGGTTCTTTGCCGCCGGCGAACACTCCTCCTGAACGGACGCCAACCGTTCACCACTCGACTATATTGAAACGTTATCGAATGACGCAAGCATTTTTTGGCAAGCCGCCGGGCTTCTCGACCTAAGCGTTGATTTGTCTGGTTTACGTGATCCAGGAAGGTCACGGGCCGGCACGGATGGCCGGCGCCGATGGCTCTTGCAATGGTGTTTTTGTGCGCATATGAATTGAAACGATATTTTTCTCGTTCGATCCGAAGCCTATCTCCCGGAGTACTGACTATGGTGGCCGCAACGATCGCGTTGATTGAGGGAGATGGGATCGGCAAGGAAGTGGTGCCGGAAGGGGTCAAGGTCGTCGAAGCGGCCGCGCGCCTGTTCGGGTTCGACCTGACGTGGGATCGTCTCGACTGGAGCTGCGACCACCACGCCCGGCTCGGCCGGATGATGCCCGAGGACGGTCTCGACCGCATTGCCGGGCATGATGCGATCTTTCTCGGCGCGATCGGCTGGCCGACAGTGTCCGATGTTGAATCGTTGTGGACCCTGCTCATGCCGATCCGCCGCAACTTTCAGCAATATGTGAACCTGCGTCCGGTGCGCCTGTTCGAAGGCGTCTCGTCGCCGCTCGCCAATCCCGGCAACATCGACTTCTACATCGTGCGCGAGAACAACGAAGGCGAATATTCGGAAGTCGGTGGACGCATGTTCCCCGGCACCGATCAGGAGATGGTCATCCAGGACACCGTGATGACCCGTTTCGGCTGCGACCGCGTCATGACGTTCGCGTTCGAACTCGCGCGCACGCGCAAGCGCAAGCTCACCTCGGCCACCAAGTCGAACGGCATCATTCACACCATGCCGTATTGGGACGAGCGATTCCGCGCGGTGGCGAAGAAGTTCCCCGATGTCGCGACCGAGCAGTACCATATCGACATCCTCACGGCGCATTTTGTCCATCGGCCCTCCAGCTTCGACGTGGTGGTTGCCGGCAACCTCTTTGGCGACATCCTGTCCGATCTCGGGCCGGCGGTGACGGGAACCATCGGTATCGCGCCATCGGGCAACATCAACCCAGAGCGCAAATTTCCGTCAATGTTCGAGCCCGTGCATGGCTCGGCGCCGGACATCGCCGGCAGGAACATCGCCAATCCGATCGGTCAGATTTGGTCGGGCGCGATGATGCTGGAACATCTCGGCGCGAAGGATGCGGCGCAGGCGATCGTGACGGCGATAGAACGCGTCCTTGCGTCTGGCGAGAACCTGACCCGCGACATGGGCGGCACGGCTTCCACGGTTGCGCTTGGCCAGGCGATTGCCGATGCTGTCTCCATCCATCCTGCGGAGGCCCGACGCCATGGCTGAACTCGCGTTTGTCGACACGCATTTCCACCTCCACGACCTGAAGCATGATGAATTGCGGTACGGCTGGCTGGAACCGGACGCCGTGCACGGCTTTCTCGCCGACACCGATCCGCTGAAGTCGCAGCACTATTTCATCAAGGACTACATCGCCGAGATTCGCTTCGCCAATGTCCCGAAGGCGATCCATGTTCAGGCTGCGGTCAACACTCCCGACCCGGTTGTGGAAACGGCCTGGCTGCAGGCTTTCGCCGACGAGACCGGCTATCCGCACGGCATCGTCGCCGAGTGTCATCTTGCCCGGCCGGACGCCGCAAGCGTGCTCGACCGCCATCTGCGGTTCAAGAATGTGAGGGGCATCCGCAATTTCGGGGAAGGCCGGTATCTCGCGGATCCGGCCTGGCGGCGCGGCTTCGCGGAACTGGCGCCCCGAAACCTGGTGTCGTGCATCGACACCCGCGTCGAACTCGCCGGCGACATCCTCGATCTGGCACGGGCTTTTCCCGGCACCCAGATCTGCATCGACCATTGCGCGATCCCCATGGGTCGGGACCAGCAGAGCTTCAAGAACTGGAGCGCCGCCATGGCGACGATGGCCAGATCGCCGAACGTCACGATGAAGATCTCCGGGCTCGGCATGGGAGACCCGCTGTGGACGGTCGCCTCCATCCGCCCCTATGTGCTGGGCAGCATCGAAGCGTTCGGATCGGATCGCGTTGTGTTCGGCACCAACTGGCCGGTCGACCGGATGTTCAGTTCCTATCCCGATGTGGTGAACGCCTACGCCGACATCATCTCCGGCTTCTCGAGGCCGGAACAGGTTGCCATGTTCTCCGGCAACGCCGAAAGACTGTTCAGGATTTAATCTCCGGAGCACAGGGAAACACAGTCATGTCCGAAGCGCCCGGCGCATCTTCCATGCAGCACCTCCACCATGTGGGCATCACGGTCGCCAGCCTCGATGCTGCGCTGGCCTTCTGGGAAAGCTTCCTGCAGAAGCCGCCGCGCTGGAAGACCGTGCTGGACAGGCCGTATCTTGGCCGCATCACCGGATATCCCGGCGTGAAGATCAAGGCCGCCTTCGTCGATCTGCCGGGCGGTGTCGTGATCGAATTGCTCGACTATCAGCTCGACGGTCGCGTGCCCAACACGGACGTCACCGCCAATCCGGGAAACGTGCATCTGTGCCTCAAGGTGGATGACGCCGCGCAGGCATGGACCCACGCGGTCGCCTGCGGCGCCCGGCCGCTCACCGACGGCCCCGTCGACATCGATGGCGGGCCGAACATCGGCGCACGTGCCGCCTATCTGCGTGCGCATGACGGCGTAACCATCGAACTGTTCCAGTCGCCGCCAAGCTGAGAGGACTCCATGGCATTCGACCTCGGCTCTGGCCTGGAAGGGAAGAGCGTGCTCGTGACGGGAGGGACCGGTGGCATCGGCCGCGAGGTGTGCCTTGCCTTCGCGGCGGCCGGTTCGCGCGTCGCGATTGTCGATCTCGACCAGCCGCGTGTGGACGCGGTCTTGGCCGAGTTGGAGGGCGGTCCTCATCTCGGGATCGCTTATGACTTGAAACCGGTCGGCGGCCATCCAGCCTTGATCGAGAAGGTCGTCGGAGAATTCGGCCGGCTCGACGTTCTTGTCCAGACGGCTGCCGTTTTGATCCGCAGGCCGAGCGTATTCGAGGTGAGCGAAGCCGACTGGGATATGCAGCACGACGTCAATCTCAAGGCCTCGTTCTTCATGTGCCAGGCTGCCGCCCGCACGATGAAGGAGCAGGGCTCGGGCGGCCGCATCGTCAACTTCACGTCGCAGGGCTGGCAGAGCGGAGGCTTCGGCGGGTCGGTCGCCTATGCGGCTTCCAAGGGCGGGATCGTCGCGATGACGCGTGGCCTTGCGCGATCGCTCGCCAAGGACGGCATCACGGTTAATGCGGTTTCGCCCGGCGCCGCGGACACCGCGATGATGCGCTCTGGCATGGACGATGCGGCGCTCAGCGCAACCGTCGCGCAAATTCCGCTTGGCTACATGGCAGCGCCATCCGAGCTTGCCGGCACCGTGCTTTTCCTGGCGTCCAATCACGCCGGCTACATCACCGGCGCAACGATAAATGTCAGCGGCGGCTGGCTGATGTACTGAAGGAGGCGACCATGGCAGGCGAATTCTCAGGCAAGGTCGCTGCGATCACCGGCGCAGGCCGGGGCATCGGCGATGCGATCGCCCTTCGCCTTCTCGACGAGGGCGCCAAGGTATTCTCCTTCGATCTCAACCCGCCCGACGAACCGCGCGACAGCGTCACCTACCTGACGGTCGATGTTGCAAATCCAGGCAGCGTTGCCGAAGCCTTCAGCCGCATCGACCGGGATGCCGGACAGATCGACGTGCTGGTCAACAATGCCGGCGTGCAGCGTGTCGCGCTCGCCGAGAACATGCCGATCGAAGACTGGCATCTGGTGATCAACACCCATCTCACCGGCATGCATCTCTGCTGCGCCGAGGCCATTCGGCGGATGCGCGCGCGTGGCAAGGGCGGCGCCATCGTCAGCATCGCCTCGGCCGCGGGCATTGTCGCCGTACCTGGGCGCGGGCCCTACAGCGCCGCCAAGGCCGGCATCGAAAGCCTGACCCGCGTCTACGCGGTGGAGACGGCTGAGGCAAGAATTCGCGTCAACGCCGTTGCTCCCGGGTCGACCCGCACCAAGCTGATCGATGAGGGACTGAGGAACGGTTCCATCCGGGGCGAATGGCAGATCGAGCGCATTCCGATGGGCCGCCTCGCCCAGCCCTCGGAAATCGCAGATCCGGTCGTCTATCTCGCGAGCGACAGGGCCAGCTACATCACCGGCCAGACGCTGGTGGTGGATGGCGGCTGGACGGTGCAGGGCATGGTGCATATCGCCGATTGGCTGAAGCCGCCGGTTTCATGATTCCTGAGCGACTCAATCTCGCGCGGCATTGCGTCGGCCGGGCCGCGCTTGCCACCCCCGGCAAGACCGCACTCATCGTCGTGAGCGACGCTGCCAGCCCCGAACTGGCGGAACGCTGGACCTATCGCGACCTCGACCGCGCCGTACGCAGCGTGGCAGCCGGACTGCTTGCGGAAGGCCTCGTCGCAGGCGACCGGGTCATGCTGCGGCTGCCCAACACCAGCGACTATGCGCTGCTGTTCCTCGGCGCGATCTCGGCGGGGCTGGTTCCGGTCCCGATCTCGTCTCAATTGACCGAAACCGAAGCGGCTTTCCTGCTCGAGGATTCGGGCGCGTCGGCAATTGTCCAGACAGGATCTCCCCACCTGCCACCGCCCTCCGGCTGCATGACTCTCGACGACAAGGCGATCGCCCGGCTGAAAGCCGCCGCGCCGCAGCCGGACCATTCCGACACTCTGGCCGAAACGCCGGCCTACATGATCTACACCTCCGGCACGACGACTCGGCCCAAGGGTGTGATGCACGCCCACCGGACGGCGCTCGGGCGCATGCCGATGCACCGCGACTGGCAGGGCCTGACCGCCGAGGATGTGATGCTTCACGCAGGCGCGTTCAACTGGAGCTACACGCTTGGCGTCGGCCTGATCGATCCGTGGTCGTGCGGCGCCACCGCCGTCCTCTACAATGGCCCCAAGGACATCGATGCGTGGCCGCGATTGATCGAGGCCGTCGGCGCGACGCTGTTCGCCGCCGTGCCCTCGCTCTTCCGGCAGATGCTGAAGTACTGCGATTTCGACAATGGTCGCCTTGCGACGCTTCGCCATGGTTTGGCTGCCGGCGAAGCGCTGAGCCCTTCGCTTCTCGAGAACTGGCGGGCCGCGACGGGCAAGGAACTTTATGAAGCATTCGGCATGAGCGAATGCTCTACATTCATCTCCAATCGGGCCGGCATGCCGATCAGGCCCGGTAGCCCCGGCAAGCCGCAGCGCGGGCGGCGCGTATCCATACTGCCGCTATCGGGTGAGGGCGAAGAAGTCCCGCCGGGGGAGGTCGGACTGCTCGCCATCCATCGCGAGGAACCGGGCCTGATGCTTGGCTATTGGCGGCGACCGGACGAGGAAAGGCGGGTCTTCCATGGCGACTGGTTCGCCGGCGGCGACCTCGCGGCCTTCGACGAGGATGGCTATGTCTGGTATCACGGACGTGCCGACGACACGATGAATGCTGGCGGCTTCCGCGTGTCGCCGCTCGAAGTCGAAGAAGCGCTTGCGGCCTGCCCCGGCATCGCCGAAATCGCCGTCGCCGAGCGGCGCGTGCGCGAGGATGTCAGCATCGTTGTCGCCTATGTCGTACGCCAGGATGGCGTCCAAATCGATGCAAAGGATATCGCCGCAGTCGCCGAGCAACGTCTGGCTTCCTACAAGCGGCCAAAGCAGGTATTTTTCGTGCCGAGCCTGCCGCGCAGCGCCAACGGCAAGCTTCTGCGCCGCGATCTCGCTCTGCTTGAGGTCGAACCTGCTCCGCGCGCCTGATTGGCCCTGCTACAGCTTTGGCTGCTCGGCGGTCTCGAAGCGGGCCAGCACTTCCTTGGTATCGGCGTCGAATGCCTTGCCCGGGTGGCGCAGGCGCCCGGGTGTCTTGGACATGCGCGCAACCACATCCTGCATGACGACGCCGCCCACCTCCGCGATCATGCCGCGCGCCCGAAAGTGCTCGTCGGCGAAGATGTCCTTCATGTCGAGCACTTTGGTGATTGCCGCATCGACGCGGCGGAATTCGCGCAGCACCTCCTCCGAGGGACGCTCCGCCACCCACGCGGCAACATAGGCCTCAAGCGCCTCGCGGTTTTGGCTTCGCGCCTGGAAGCCCGCGAAACGCTCGTCATCGCCGAGGCCAATCAGCGCCAGCACGCGCCGGGCTACCGAATCGGACGAACTCGAGATCGCGACCCATACCCCGTCGGCGCATTTGTAGGTGCCGCGCGGCACGGTATACGGGATGCCCGCTCCGAGCCGTGGCTGCAAGTATCCCATATGGGCGTAAGCCGAGGGCAGGGGGCCCATGATCTGGAACATCGAATTCAGCAGGCTGACGTCAATCGTCTGACCTTCGCCGGTCCGTTCGGCATGACGAAGGGCGGCGAGCGCCGCGAATGCGCCGACAAGCGCGGTCACCTCGTCGGTCATCGCGATGGGCGGCAGCAGCGGCGGGCCGTCGGCCTCGCCGAGCAGTCCCGAGAAGCCGCTCATGGCTTCGGCGATCGTGGCGAAACCCGGATGCATCGCATAGGGGCCATCCTGCCCGAACCCGGTTACGCGCAGCACGATAAGCTTTGGATTTCGGCGCAGCAGCTCGTCGGGGCCGAAGCCGAGCGCCTCAAGCTTTCCTGGGCGCATATTCTCGATGAGAACGTCGGCGTCGAGCAGCAGCGACCACAGGCTTGTCTTGCCTTCCTCCGTCTTGAGGTCGAGCGTTATGATCTGTTTGTTTCGGTTCACCAGCTTCCAGAAATAGGAATCGGTCTCGCCAGGTCCGGTCCAGCCCATGCGGCGCGTCGGATCGCCGCCCGGACCTTCTACCTTGATGACCTCCGCCCCGAAATCGGCAAGGTAGCGGCCGGCGCCCGGTCCAGCGACCACGGTGGCCAGTTCGACCACGCGGACGCCATCGAGTGCGCCCTTGCCCGTCCCGTCGGACTGCATCGACGAAGCGGACTTGTCCATCATGGGTCCTTCCCCGGGCGCAGCGGAAGAAGCACCGAGCGCGTGAATGTGCAGACCTTCAGGCCATCCTGGTTGAAGCCATCGGTACGCACCGTAAGGATGCCTTCCCCCGGCCGGGTACGAGAGGGCCGCACCTCCAGCACTTCCGTTTCCCCATAGAGGGTGTCGCCATGGAAGAGAGGCGCGATGTGGCGCAGATCGCTGACGCCCAGATTGGCGATCGCGCGCCCCGAAATGTCCGGGACGCTCATGCCGAGCAACAGCGAGTAGATGTAGGTGCCGACGACGATGTTGCGCCCATGCGGCATCTCGGTCTTCGCGAAATGACGGTCGATGTGCAACGGGCTCGCCGCCATCGTAAGCAGGCAGAACAGATGGTCATCCGCCTCGGTGACGGTCTTGCCCGGCCAGTGCTTGAACACCGCGCCAATCTCGAATTCGTCGAGATAGCGTCCGAACCTTTCGTCCCTGGCGGAATGTACCACGGGCATGTCAGACCTCGAGCACCATGGTCGGTGCGCCTGTCCGCACGTCGTCGCCGACCGCGATCTTGATCTCGACGACCGTTCCGGCAAACGGAGCCGGCACCTCGACCTGCGTCTTGTCGGTTTCGACAACGAAGAGCGTCTGGCCCTCGGTCACCGCCGCGCCCAACTGCGCCTGGATTTCGCTGATCACGACTTCATCGACTGCGTCGCCGACCTTGGGCATCTTGAGCGTGGAACGCATTTTCTAGTTCTCCGTCTGAAAGGCAGTGGTTGAGGGAACTCCGCCCTTCGCCAGCCATGCTGCGCAACGAGCGGAAGGGTGTACGATAGACCCCGTCCTTCGATGCCAGATGCCGGACGTTCCGCCAAGGCCGCACGCGCCACGGTTGCCTGAAAATGGCTTTGTCTTCAGGGACATCACAGCGCCTTGCCCGTCACGATGTCGAACAAGTGCGCACGACTGCCGTCGATGATGAGATGCAGCAGGGTATCGCGTTTAGGCACCGCATCTGCATTGACGCGCAGGACCAGCAGCCGCGACTCGGAGCGGACGAGTTCCGTTGGATCGGATATCGCGCCCACCGCGTAGTCGTCGGAGGTCCTGATCCTGACAGAAGCATCGGCCGGCGCGACTGCGATGAAGGATTCGGGCTCCAGCTGTTCGACGAGTTCGACTCGTGCCCTGAACCCGCCGGCCCCGCCATCGTCGGCTGGCTTCCACGAAAGGTGCTCGGGCCGTATTCCGACGACGATCCTGTCGCCGGGCCGCAGGGCAGCCGCGTCCGATTTAGGCATGACGATCACGCGATCGCCGCCGATCTCGACGACCGCTTTGCCGGGATCGGCCTCAACAACGGCCGCTTCGACGAAATTCATCGCTGGACTGCCGATGAAACCCGCCACGAAGATATTCGACGGCGCATGATAGAGCGCGTGCGGGGTGTCGTACTGCTGCAGCGCGCCGCGCGAAAAAACGGCGACGCGGCTGCCGAGCGTCATCGCCTCGATCTGGTCGTGCGTGACGTGGATGGTCGTGACGCCGAGTCGGGCATGCAGCCGGCTCAGTTCGGCGCGCAGTTGCACGCGCAGCTTTGCGTCGAGGTTGGACAGCGGCTCGTCGAGCAGGAACGCCTCGGGATTCCTGACGATTGCGCGGCCCATCGCGACGCGTTGGCGCTGGCCCCCTGAAAGTTGCCGCGGCTTGCGGTCGAGGAGGTCCGTAAGGTCGAGAATACGCGCCGCCTCGCTGACCCGCTGGTCGATCTCGCTCTTCGGGAACTTTCGCAGTTGCAATGCGAAGGCGATATTCTCGCGCACCGTCATCTGCGGGTAGAGGGCGTAGCTCTGGAACACCATGGCGATATCGCGGTCGCGGGGCGACACGTCGTTCATAGGCTTGCCATTGATGCTGATCTCGCCGGACGTGATCGATTCCAGCCCCGCGATCATGCGCAGAAGCGTCGACTTCCCGCATCCGGAGGGCCCAACGAAGACAACGAACTCGCCGTCCTCGATCTCAAGATCGATGGCCTGGACAGCCTGGACGGCGCCGTAGGTCTTGCCGACATTTTTGAGACTGATCGACCCCATCAAACCCTCTTCTAACGGGCCGTTCCCCGCGGCCCTTGCGATACAGGAAAATGCTGTTCGCCAACGTGGCGGCGTGCGATCCTGCGTCAAGATTGCAGATCAGACTAGGCAATCAGGGAAAGCATGTCAATCGTTTGACTAAGATTGATCAATCGGTTGACCAAACGAAAATCGGGGATTATGGTCGAGCTGGTTTCCGGTCGCCTGGGACCCTCTGGAGGAAATGGAATGCCTGGTTCTTCGACCATCACGGACGTCAGCGTAGCCACTATCCAGGCTCAGTTGCCGGCGCCAGTCGTCTTCGGCGATTGGGTCATGAAGATTCGCGAGTTTGCCACCGTGCGGATACGCACATCGTCCGGACACGAGGGTTGGGCGTTCACGCTGACGCGCGACGGCGCAGTCGCCGAGCAGATCCGCAAGAGCATAGCGTCCGTTTACGTCGGCACCGCCATCGCCGACCGCGAGGCGACGTTCAGGACGGCGAAGGGTCGCAGCTACGGCGCGCACAGCGCGGGCGTCGGCCTGCGAGCGCTTTCGATTGTCGATCTCGCCGCATGGGATGCCGCCGCCAAGATCGCCGACAAGTCGATCGCCGAGTTCCTGGGCGGCACGGTAAAGCCGATGCCGGCAACCTGCATCATCGGCTATCCGCCGGCCATCATGCCGCCAGAGAAGACCGGCGCGCAGACCGCCGAGTTCTATGCCAACGGCTGGCGGCGCTTCAAGGCGCCCATGGGCGCGACCTGGGAAATCTCAGCCGCTCGGCTGCGGGCGGCGCGCAAGGCGGCGCCGGATGCCTGGCTTGGCACCGATCTGGTCTGGATGTTCAAGACCGTCGACGAGGCGGCGGCCTACGCCAACAGCATCGCCGATCTCGATATGGGCTGCATCGAGGATATATTTCCGCCGGGCAATGCAGGCATGCTCGCGGCCCTCCGCAAGCGCGTGCCGATGCCGATATGGCAGGGCGACGAACAGGGCGGGCCCTATTTCCCGGAAGCGTTCATCATGGCGGGATCGGTCGACCGCGTCCGCGTCGATCTTACCTGCATGGGCGGCATCACCGGCGGCCGCGCGATCATCGACGAATGCCTTGCTGCTGGTGTGGATTTCGGACCGCACATGTTCCCCCACACCCACAGCCAGGTGTTCAGCGCCTGGGGCTTCGACGACAAGCCGATCGAATGGGGCGTGCCGTGGACGGGCGTTCATCCCTACGACGATGCGCTGGCGCAACCCGAGATCATGGCGGGCGGACTGATGAAGCCGCTGCCACAGGGGCCGGGCTTCGGCAAGATGATCGACAAGGAGTGGTGCCTGAGCCAGCCGCACCATGATCCCGACCACATCCTCGAATGACGCCCGGCAACGAAATAGATCAAGGCACTGCAATGACCGACGAACCGACAGTCCCGGCCAACTATGCAACCACGCTCTTTGATCTCACGGGGCGGGTGGCCGTCGTTACAGGCGGGGGCAGCGGGCTGGGTGCGGCGATTTCGATTGGCTATGCCCAACTGGGTGTGACGGTGGTCGTTGCCGACGTGAACGCGGCCGGCGCCGAGGCTACCCGCGCCACGATCGCCGAGCAGGGCGGCAAGGCGATCGCCGCCGCGCTCGACGTCACCAGCAGGGACCAGTGCTTCGCGCTTGCCGAAACGGTGAAGCGCGACCACGGCAGCGTGGATATCCTGGTCAACAGCGCCGGTTCCGCCTTCCGCTCCCCGGCCGAGGACTTCCCCGAGGACAAGTTCAACTTCATCCTAGATCTCAACCTGAAGGGCACATACTTCTGCTGCCAGGCCTTCGGTGGCGTGATGCTTGGCCAGGGCAAGGGCAGCATCATCAACATTGCGTCCATCGGCTCCTTCGTCGGTTATCCTTGGGCCAGCGCGTATCTGGCATCCAAGGGCGGCGTGCTGCAGATCACGAAGGGGCTGGCGCTCGAGTGGCGCGACCGCGGTGTGCGGGTCAACGGCATCGGTCCGACGCTGATGGAATCGCCTTTGACCAAGGCGGCCGGATCGACCACCTCGATTACCGCCGACTTCATCAAGGCGCGCATGTTGCGTCCGCGCCTCGGCCTGCCCAGGGAGTTGATCGGCACTGCGGTGTTTCTCGCCAGCGACGCATCCGAACTCGTCACCGGACACATCGTGATGTGCGACGACGGGTACCTGACAGCATGACGGACGTGGTTCTCGACTGCAAGGAATAGGCGGAGATCGAATTGGCAAGGATTACCAAGGCCCACCATACCGGCTTCACGGTGCGATCGCTGGATCGCTCGATCGCGTTCTACCGTGACATTCTCGGTTTCGAGCTGGCGTTCCAATGGAACCCGCAGGCTCAATACATCCGGGAACTGGTCGGCTATCCCGATGCCGACATACATGGCGCGATCCTCCGGCTGCCCGGCACCGATGTCTGCCTCGAACTCCTGGAATATCGCAATATCGAGCAGGCGCCCGTCGACATGCGCAACGGCAATGTCGGCAACGGGCACATCGCCTTCAATGTCGACGATCTGATGCCATTCTACGAGAAAATGAAGGCGCTTGGCGTCGAATCGGTGTCGCCGCCGGTGACGCCAACGATCGGTCCCAACAAGGGCGGCAAGGCCGTCTATCTGATCGACCCGGACGGCTTTCGCGTCGAACTCATCGAAAGCGCGCAGGCCTTCGGAAGCTACAAACCGGAATGACGGCGCTGTGAAATAAAAACGTTTCCAAATTTTTCTCCGTGCGGTAGCTTCGCGCTCTGCACCGAATGGCCGGAACTGCGCTTTGGGAGGTCTGAACTTTGGCTAGAATCTGGATAAGACAGGCGGTCCTGAGAGCGCTTGACGACGCGATGACGGACGATCCGACCGTCATCATGATGGGCGAGGACATCGCCGCGGCCGGCGGCCCCTTCAAGGTGACCGAAGGTCTCCTGGAGGCGCATGGTCCCGATCGGGTCATCGACACGCCGATTTCCGAAATGGCCTTCATGGGCGCTGCCGTCGGCGCCGCCGTCTGCGGCATGAAGCCCGTCGTTGAGATGATGTTCATCGAATTCATCGGCGTTGCTCTCGACCAGCTCACGACCCAGGCCGCCACGATGCGGTATCTGTCGCGCGGTCGGCTGACGGCACCGCTGGTGGTGCGCGCCTCCGCCGGCGCGGGGCAGGGCTTCGGCTGCCAGCATTCGCAGATGCTCGATCACTGGTTCAGGGGAACCCCCGGGCTGAAGGTTGTGGTGACCAGCAACGCGCGCACGACCTACGGCCTGTTGCGGTCGGCCATCGAGGATCCTGATCCCGTCGTCGTCCTGGAGCCACGCGTGCTTTACGCCGAACGTGAGGAATATGAGTTCGATCGCAACTACCGCATCCCGCTTGGGCAGGCGGAAATCGTTCGCAAGGGAACGGATGCGACCCTCGTGACATGCGGCTCCATGGTGCGCGTTGCGCTCGCGGCCGCCGAAAGCAGCAAGGCCAACATCGAGGTCATCGATCTGCTGACGCTGTGGCCATGGGATCGCAAGACGGTTGCCGAGTCTGTCGCGCGGACCGGTCGGCTGGTGACGCTCGAGGAAGCGCCGGAAGGCAGCGGCTGGGGGGGCGATGTCGTTTCGCACATCGCAGTTCAGGCGTTCGGCGCGCTCAAGGCACCGCCGCACCGCATCACGCTTCCCGAAGCGCCGGTTCCCTACAATGGAACGCTTGAAGCCCGCTTCCTGCCGAGCCCGGCGTATGTCTCCGAGCAGGTGGACACGCTTGTCTCGACCAACAAATCGCCCGCGCCGTGGTGGAGGAATGCAGCATGACCATCTCGAATTCCAATGCGCCGGTCATGCGGCGCGAAGCGCTCAAGGACAGGCTCGAGCAGCTCACCCGTATGATTGAAATCAGATACGTCGAGGAGCGCATCCAGAAGCTTTTCGCCGAAGGTCACGTCCGGGGCAGCACGCATCTCGCCAACGGCCAGGAGGCCGTTTCGGTTGGCATCGCGCGATCGATCGATCCCGATGACATAGTCACCTGCACCTATCGCGGTCATGGCCACGCACTCGCGCTGGGTGTCACGCCTGCGGCTGTGCTTGGGGAAATCTGCGGCCGTGTCATTGGCTGTGCCGGCGGCCTCGGCGGATCGATGCATCTGGTCGAGCCGTCCGTCGGCCTGCTGCCGACAGCGGCGATCATCGGCGCAGGCCTGCCCATCGCCTGCGGCGCGGCGATGGCTGCGCGCGCACGGGGCAACGATCGCGTCGCCGTCGCGATTTTCGGAGACGGCTCCGCCAACATCGGCGCCTTCCACGAATCGCTCAACTTCGCCGCCATCCGCAAGCTGCCGGTGGTCTTCGTCTGCGAGAACAATCTCTACGGCGAGTACACGCGAATCCAACTGTCCACGCCGATCGAGGACATCGCGGTGCGCGCGGCCAGCTACAACATGCCGGGCGTCATCGTCGACGGGCAGGACGCAGACAAGGTCGCGGAGGCCATGGCGGAGGCGGTGGCAAGGGCGCGGCGCGGCGACGGACCCACGCTGGTCGAGATGAAGACCTACCGTTATTCGGGCCATTCGCGCTCCGACCCCGCGACATACCGTCCGGCCGGCGAACTCGATGCCTGGCTGAAACGTGACCCGATCGACATTTTCGCTGCCCGGATGGTGGAGGAAAATCTCCTTGCCGCCGATGGCCTCGACAAGTTGAAGGCGGACGTGCGTGAAGCGGTGGAGCTTGCCACGACCGAGGTGCTGCAATCGCCCGGACCGGAGCTTGGCGAGATCATGGCGCATGTCGGCGCATATTCGGCCGGAGGAGACCAGCGATGGAATTTCTGGTCGAAATAGAGGTCTGCTTCCCGCCGGATGGCGATCCGAAGCAGAAGGCCGAATTGATCGCCGCCGAAGGGCGCAGGGCAAAGGAACTGGCGGCAGCCGGCACCGTGCGCCGGTTGTGGCGGCAGCCAGGCCGCTGGGCGAATTTCGGCATCTGGGAGGCGCCCGACGCCACCGCGCTGCATGAGGCGATTTCCTCGCTGCCGTTCTATCCGTGGCTGAAGGTCGTGGTGCGGCCGCTCGCAGCACACCCATCCGATCCCGGCAGGACCTGAAGCTTTCGCGGAACGGATCGGCCGGATGTCTGCCACCACAATCGACGTTGACGGGCCATTCTACGATGATCTGAAGGTCGGCGATGTTTTCGACAGCGCTCCAGCGATTCGGTTGACGGACGGGCTTGCGGCGGCCCACCACGCTATCGTCGGCGGCAGGCTGCGGCTTGCCTTTGACGGCGCTCTTTCGGCTGCGGTCACCGGGCGCGCCGGGCAGTTCGCCGCGCCCGCGTTCGTCTGGGACATGGCAATCGGCCAATCGACGCTGGTCACCCAGAGAGCGATCGCCAACCTGTTCTATCGTGGCCTGGTTTTCGGCAGTACGCCGGCAATCGGCGACACGCTGAAAACCGTTACCACCATCGTCGGCCTGCGTCCGGGCAGCTCCAAGCCGGGTCGTCCGGCGCGCGGGCTGGTAACCATGCGCATCGCGACCAGCGATCTGGCGGGACGGCCGGTTCTCGATTTCCATCGCTGTGCTCTGCTGCCGTCACGTCGTGACGTCGGGAACGACGCGCCTCGGGGAGAAACCGAACCGCCGCGCCTGGACATCTCGCCTGCGCAGCTCTCATCGGCGGTGGCCGATTGGGACCTCGGCGCCTACCGGAAGGCAACGCCGGGACCGCATTTCGACGAGTTGCGGGCAGGGGTGAATTATAGGATCGTTGGCGGCGATGTTGTTAGCAGCGCACCGGAACTGGCGCGGCTGACGATGAACCTTGCGATGATCCATCACGACCGCACGATTTCAGGAAAGCGTCTGGTCTATGGTGGCCACACGATCGGCCTGGCTGCGGCGCAAATCACGCGAGCCTTGCCATCCATCGTCACGATCCTCGCCTGGCAGGACTGCGACCATCTTGGCCCCGTGCACGAGGGCGATACGCTGCACTCAATCGTCTCCGTCGAAGGTTGCTATCCGCTGCCCGGCGGCGGCGGCCTCGCCCATCTTCGGTCGCGAGTGCGCGCCACGGACGTGGAGGGCAACGTCTCGGATGTCCTCGACTGGCGGCTGACGGGCTTCTTCGCATGAGCGGCGGCATCCTTGCCGGGCTCAGCGTCGTCGAGGGATCTGCCTTCGTGGCCGCGCCGCTCGGCGGGATGACGCTCGCCCAGCTCGGCGCCGACGTGATCCGCTACGACCAGATAGGCGGCGGCCTCGACTATGGCCGCTGGCCCCTGGCGGACAACGGCCGCAGCCTGTTCTGGGCCGGCATGAACAAGGGCAAGCGTTCGATCCAGGTCGACCTGCGCTCGGCCGAAGGACAGGAACTGGTCGCGGCACTTGTCACCCGGCCGGGTCCAGATCGCGGCATCTTCCTGACGAATTTTCCGGCGCGAGGAAAGCTGTCCTACGATGTCCTGAAAGGCCGCCGCGACGACGTGATCATGGTGGCGCTGACAGGCAATCCCGATGGCACGAGCGAAGTGGACTACACGGTCAACGTCGCCACCGGCTTCCCCGAAATTACCGGGCCGCGCGATGCCGCCGAGCCCGTCAACAGCGTGCTTCCCGCCTGGGACATCGCGATGGGCGAGATGGCGGCGGTCGGCTTGCTCGCGGCGGATCGTCATCGCAGCCGCACGGGCCTCGGATCGCTGGTCAGTCTGGCGCTTTCCGACGTGGCGCTGGCGGCGGTCGCCAATCTCGGACGCCTGTCGCAGGCGGAACTCGGAGCAAGCGCATCCAAGGACGGCAACTATCTCTATGGCGCGTTTGGCCGCGACTTCGTGACGTCCGATGGTAGACGCATTATGGTCATGGCGCTGACGGAGAGGCAGTGGAAGGCGCTGCGTCAGGCAACCGGCATCGATGCGGCGGCACTGGCCGCCGCAACGGGCGTCGACCTCGATACGGAAGGCGGACGCTATACCGCGCGCGATGCCATCGCTCTGGCGCTCGCCCCCTGGTTCGCGGCCCGAAACTTCGCCGAAGTGAAACAGATATTCGCGGCAACCGAAGTCTCGTGGGGTCCCTATCAGACCTTCAGTCAGCTACTGGAGCAGGACCCGAGATGTTCGACTGCGAACCCTCTCTTTGCTACCGTGGATCAGCCGGGCCTCGGGCCGCTGCTCACGCCGGCGTCCCCGCTCTATTCTTCGAGCGCCGAGCGAGTACCGGCCCTGCGGGCGCCCAGGCTTGGCGAGCATACCGATGAGATATTGGCTGAAATCGGCCTGAGCGACAGCGAGGTCGCCGACCTGCACGACCGGGGCATTGTCGCTGGAGTCCGCAATTAGGCTTCCGGTGGAGGCGGGCCGACCGATTCGCGCACGATGAGTTGTGGCGGGATGTCGATCACGACATCCTGAGGCTCGCGGCCGTGGATCATCGCGTCTAGCTCGATCACCGCTCTAGCGCCCATTTCGCTGAGCGGCGTTGCGATCGCAGTGAGGGGTGGCGCGGTGAAGATCGCGTCGTCGCCGTCGAGGGTGACGATCGACAGGTCCTGCGGCACGCGGACACCGCGCACCCGCGCAGCTGCGGCGGCGCCGATCCCGACCAGCATGTTGAATGCGAACACGCCAGTGGGGCGCACCGGTCGGTCGAGCAGGCGGTTAAGAGCATCGAACCCGCCGCGGCGCGAAACGGGTCCGGCCTCGGCGATTACAGGAGGAAGTCCGGCCGCTTCGCATGCCTCGACGAAGCCCGCCCGGCGGCGCTCAGAGGTATCGAGTTCCGGCATCGAGCCGATGAAGGCCAGTCGCTTGTGGCCCGCATCGATCAAAGTGCGTGCGGCAAGACGGCCGGATGCCTGGTCGTCGACTGTGACGCTTCGTCCAACCGTCGAGCGCCGGTTGACGAAGACGTGTGGCAAGGGACTGTTCTTGATCGCGTCGATCATCTCCTTGCTTTCGGCCGTGACCGCGATGATCAGCCCGTCGATGCGCCGCTCGCTGACCAGCTTGAGGTAGGCGGCGGCCGATGTGCGCTCGTCGGTCACTTCCGCGACAAGCATGACGTAGCCTGCCTGCTCGGCCTGCCGCATCGCCCCGCGCACCGTCGCCGCGTACACCGGGTTGGTCAGGTCCGGCAGCAGGATGCCGAGCGCGCCAGTGCGCTGCGTGCGCAGGTTTCGTGCCAGCGCATGTGGCCTGTAGTTGACCCGCGCGGCCTCGTCGATGATCGCCTGGCGGGTACTTTCGCGTACGCTGATGCCGCCGTCGTTCAACACCTTGGAGACCGTCGAAACGTCAAGGCCGACCGCGCGCGCGATATCCTTCAGCGTTGCGCGTCCTGGCGGCGTCGGCTGGATCTGCTTCAAGTCTTGCCTTTCCCGTAGAGGGCCATGAGCTTCGCGTCCGGTTCATAGCGATAGCAGCGCGAAGTCAAGCCTCCGTCAACCGCCAGCGACTGGCCGGTGACGAACGAAGCCTCCGACGAGATGAGCCAAGAAACCGCTGCGGCTATCTCTTCCGGTTCGCCGATGCGTTCAAGCGGATGCTGGATCGACATCTCGCGTTCGGCAACGGCGCTGTCGGGGCTGTCGCGGATCACGCGCTGCACCAGCGCGGTTCGCACAGCCCCCGGCGCCACCGCGTTTGCGCGGATGCCGATCGGCCCATATTCGACCGCGATGTAGCGGGTCAGCGCATCTATTCCGGCCTTGGCCACGTCGTAGGCGGCCCACATGTTGAAAGCCGAGCGGCCATGCACGGACGACACGTTCACGATGGAGCCGGTAACGCGATCCCTGACCCAGGTCTGGATTGCCTCGGACGAACCCCAGAAGTGGGACATCAGGTTGACCGCGAACAGCCGCTCCACTTCCGCGTCATTGGGTTCGTGCAGGTTGCCCATCAGGGCGACGCCCACATTGTTTACCCAGCCGCGCAGCGGGGCGAGTTTTTCCGCCGCCTCGCGGGCAGCCTTGAGCATGGAGCGATCCGACGCATCGCCGCAGATCGCCCGGTGGCCATCGCCCAGCGTTCTGCCGAGCGCCTCGGTGGACTTCGGGTCGAGTTCGAGCCCAACCACGTTCCAGCCGTCCGCGGCCAGGCGAATGGCGATCGCGCGACCGATGCCGTCGCCTGCTCCCGTCACAACAACGCTGCCCAAACTCATCTGGAAAACTCCCCCAATTGTTGTCTGATTCTATGCCCGGATTGCAGTCGCGAGGCATCGCTTCGCGTCGTCCTCGCGTTCGGGGCCGATGGACTGAAGCAGTGGCCTTCGACCATATCTACTCCGACGTCGCACATGCCGATCAGGCACGCGCAACGAATGACTCGCAACTCAGCTATATTCTCGAATATCACACCAAAATTGATTGAGCAATCGATTGACTATTTGATTCTGGCGATGCAATCTTTTCCCAGCCCGATGCAGTCCGTCGGCGGAACCTATAAAATTGGGGAGAGAGAAATGACCGTGAAAGACCGGGCGGATCGTCCGCAAGATGGCGAAATGATTACCCTCGAAGGCGGGTTGACGCGTCGCGACCTGATGCAGCGCGCAAGCATGTTCGGGCTCGCAGCGGCATTCGGCGGCTTCGGCGCGATGCCTGCATTCGCCGCCGACTTCGACATGAAGAAATACGCCGGCACCAAGATCAGCCTGCTGATGACCGGCGACGAGAACGATCACCGTGTTTTGGCGGAGCTTATGCCGCAATTCGTCGAAGAGACGGGCATGGAGCTTGAGGTTACGTCTCCGGCTCTGGGGGCGCTGATCGAAAAGACGCTGCAGAACCTGAAGGCCGAGCGGTCATCCTTCGACCTCATCAACTACCTCGGCTTCCTGACCACCCAGCAGGTCGGCGCCGGTTATTACGAACAACTCAACGCCTACATCGACGATCCGGCCAAGACACCCGCCGACTGGGACATTGGTGACATCATTCCGGCTGCGATGAAGAATGTCGGCGTCTTCGACATGTCGACCGGCACGGTTGGTGAGGGGAGCAACATCTACGGCATTCCCGGCATGCATTCCGGTTCGGTCATCTATTTCTACCGCAAGGACCTGTTCGAAGCCGCCGGTCTGCAGCCGGCCAAGACCTGGGACGAATTCAAGGCGGCGGCGCAGAAGCTTCATACCGCCGACGTGGCTGGCTGTTCCTTCATCGGCGCCAATGACTTCTCGTTGGCCACGGTCGACTGGTACACCCGCTTCATCACCACCGGCGGAGTCCTGATGGCAGGCTCACCCAAGGAGAAGAACTTCAAGCCGCAGGTCAATTCGCCCGAGGGCGTCAATGCGCTGCAGATGTTGATCGACCTGCTTCCCTTCGCGCCTGCCAACGTCACCAAATACGGCTTCGCGGAGAACGTTGACGGCTTCTCGACTGGCAAGATCGCGCAGATGATCTTCTGGGCGACCATCGCCGGACCTGTGCTCAATCCTGAAAACTCGATGGTCGCCGAGACGACCGCGACCACGCCGGTTCCCTCGGGCGACGGTAAGTCGCCACGCGCCATCCAGGGCGGCTGGGGTATCGGGATTCCCAAGAACAGCGACCCTGCCAAGAAGGACGCGGCCTGGCTTGCTTTGACTTGGATCACCAACAAGGCCGTGAACCGCTATTCGGTCGAAAAGTACAACATCGATGCGAACCGGATATCAGCCTTCACCGATCCGGAACTGGTCGCCAAGTTCCCCTATCTCGCGGATTCCCTGAAAGCGATTGAGACCGCCGACACAATCCCGACCTCGCGCATTCCTGAATTCTTCCAGTTGAACGACATCATGAACGTGGAGTTCAATGCCGCCCTGATCGGGCAGCAGGATGCCAAGGCTGCCTGCGACAAGGTGCAGGCCCAATGGGAAGACATCTTGCGCAAAGCAGGCCATCTTGCCTGATTTGAGTGCATGCGGGAGCCGGTTCGCGGGTAACTGTCCATGAGCCTATTGAACACGCCTCCCGCCGGAACGAAATACGTGTTCGGCACGCGCGACGAACCGGGGAGAGCCATCTGGCTTCTCCTCGGCCCGTGCCTGCTCTATCTTATCGTTTTCAGCATCTATCCGCTGTTCCACAGCCTGCGGCTCTCGCTTACCGACCTGACCGCCGCGTCAGGAACCGGCAATTTCATCGGCCTGGAAAACTACCGCGCCCTGCTGGTCGATCCGCAGTTCTGGAACGCCGCCAAGAACAGCGCCATCATGGTGTTCTTCTCGGTGGCGATCCAGGTCGTGCTCGGCGTCGCGCTGGCGCTGTTCTTCAACCTGCATCTGCGCGGTTCCTGGATCGTGCGCGGCATCCTGCTCCTGCCCATGCTGATGACGCCGATCGTTGTCGGCGTCATGTGGCGCGCCCTCCTCAATCCCGACTGGGGGCTCATCAACTGGGCGATCAAGTCCGTGGGTCTCACTCCGCCGGATTGGCTCGGTTCCGTCGGCATGTCGATGGTGACCGTGATCCTGGTCGATTGCTGGCAGTGGACGCCGTTCGTCTTCATTATCGTGTTCGCGCGGCTGCAGGCGTTGTCGCAGGACGTGTTCGAAGCCGCCCTGGTCGACGGCGCGGGACCTTTCGTGACCTTCCGGCGCATCACACTGCCGATGCTGATGCCGGCCATCGTATTTGCCGCGGTGTTCCGGGGCGTCGACGCATTTCGATCGTTCGACCTGATTTACGGTTTGAGCTACGGCGGGCCGGCGCGCAGCACCACGACGCTTTCCTTCTTTTCGTTCCAGAACGGCTTCCAGTTCCAGAACTACGGTTATGCCGCGGCGGTAGCCTACATGATGCTTCTCATCCTTGCGCTAGGCACGACGCTGATGCTGAAATTCGTACAGATCAGACCGGGTACGTCGCGATGAACATCCGCCCGGGCAGGGTCATCGCCTATCTGTTCCTGATCGTGCTCGGCATCGTCGGCTCGGCGCCGTTCCTCTATCTGGCCGTGCTTTCCACCAAGAAGCGCATCGAGATCCTGGCGCAGGTTCCGCCTACGCTGAATTTCAGTTGGGCGCAGGCAGCCAAGAACTACAATGAGGTACTGTTCAGCCAGGGCATGCTCTCGTTCACGTTCAATTCGATCATCGTGGTCGGCATCGCGACGGCCGCCGCGGTCGTCATCGGTACACCTGCGGCCTACGCATTCTCGCGCCTTCGCTTCAGGTACAGCGACCAGCTTGCGAGCACCATTCTGTCGCTGCGTTTCATGCCGCCGATCGCGGTGGCCATTCCGCTGTTCCTGATGGTCAAGGCCGTCGGCCTGCAGGACACCTATCTTGGCCTGATCCTCCCATACATCGCCTTTTCGCTTCCCTTGGTCGTCTGGATCATGATCGGCTTCTTCGACGAGATTCCTGGCGAGATCGACGAGGCCGCTCTTATCGACGGCTGCACGCGCGTCGGTGTGCTCTGGCATGTGATGCTGCCCATCGTGCGGCCCGGACTGGTGACGGCGGCGCTGTTCGGAGCGCTGTTCATCTGGAACGAATTTCTGGTGGCGCTCTACGTTATCGACAGCCGCGCCTTCCAGACCATCTCGCTCGGGGCGGCAACGCTGGTGAGCGCGCAGCGGCCGATCGACTGGAACATCGCCGCGACCGTAGGCGTCGTCACGGTCATCCCGATCCTCCTCTTTTCGCTTTTCGTCCAGCGCTACATCGTGCGCGGACTAACCGCCGGAGCCGTGAAATGAACTACGACCTGACCCCGGAACTCGTCGCATCGGACCTCGGCTGGCCGGAAGGCCCGACCGTGATGCCGGACGGCAGTGTGGTGTTCGTGGAGAGCTACCGCAGCCAGTTGACCGTCGTCGGCAAGGACGCCAAGGCGCGGCAGTTCGCCTATGTGACCGGCGCGCCGAACTCCTGTGTGCTCGGCTCGGACGGTGCGCTTTATGTTTGCCAGAACGGCGGCACGGTCGGGCCATGGCGCGCCGCCGAAATGAGCGTGCCATCGATCCAGCGCGTGCGCCCAGGCGGCAAGCCCGAAATCCTGGTGACGGAGGTGGATGGGATCAAGCTGAACGGCCCGAACGATCTGGTGTTCGCGCCGGACGGCACGTTGGTGTGGACCGATCCCGGCACCTATAATCCGGCCAATCCCGATCCCAGCTTCATCTTCGCGCTGTCGCCGGACGGCAAGGCCACCGTCAAGGTGGCTTTCCCCGAACCGGTGTTCCCGAACGGCGTGGTGGTGGAGGCAGACGGTTCGATCGTCTGGGACGAATCCTACACCGGGCATGTGCGGCGCCTGCGTACCGACGGCAAGATCGAGGACCTCGGCAGGATGCCGGGAAAGAACCCAATCCTCGACGGCATGGCCATCGCCAAGGACGGTTCGCTGCTCATCACTGACCTCGTAGGCGAAGGCTTCCACGTCCTGGCGCGCGACGGCACGCCAAAGGGCTTCGTCAGGACAGGCGGATGCCCGACCAACCTGGCGTTCGACGGTGAAACGCTCTGGGTCACCGACGCCAGCGTGCTGGCCAGCAGCGCCGAGCCCAACTATGCCGGCCGCCTGTGGCGCATGACATTCCCCGGCGGCGGCGCGCCGACCTACAAGGGCACGATCCAGATGAAGGCGAAGCCATGACCGCGCGCGAGACATTCCCCGGCCTTTCCTACAAGGGCAAGGTCGCGTTCGTGACCGGCGGCGGCTCGGGCATCGGCCGCGAGACGGCGCTTACGCTGGCCGATCTCGGGGCAGACGTCGCCATTCTCGACTGGACTGCGGGTGCTGCGGCGCAGACCGTACGCGAGGTCGAAAAGATCGGCCGCAAGGCAGTGGCTTTCGAGGGCGACGCGGGCGACGAGAAGATCGTCGTTGACGCCTTCGCATCCGCGCGCCGCCAACTCGGCGACATAGATGTGGCGGTTGCCTGCGCCGGAGTGCTCGGCAGGGGTGGGCCGGTCTTCGACACATCGGTCGACGATTTCGAGCAGGTCATGGGCGTCAACGTGCGCGGGTCGTTCCTGGTCGTGCGCGAAGCCGCGAAAGAGATGCGCAAGCGCAAGCAGGGCGCCATCGTGCTGCTGTCGAGTCTCGACGGCCTGCAGGCGGAACACGGCATGTTCTCCTACTGCGTGTCGAAGGGGGCGCTCCTGAACCTCGCTCGCGCCGCCGCCCTCGATCTCGCGCGCGACCATGTGACGGTGAACTGCGTCTGCCCGAGCGTGACCTACACGCCGCTGCTTGCCGGTCGGCTGGCGACGTTGCCCAATGGCGCAGAGGTTCTCGCTTCCTACGCCGAGAGGCATCCGCTCGGCCGCGTGCTTACGACGCGCGACATCGCGTCGGCGATCGCTTTTGTCGCTTCGCCGATCGCCAACGGGATCACGGGCGCGGCAATCCCCGTCGATGCCGGCATCGGCGCCACCTGGGACAACTTTCGCGACCCCGCCTGGCTGAAATCCTGATCGGCGGTTGCGCCGATCTCAATCCAGCGCGCGCAGATGACGGACCGGTCGTCCGGCCGCCATGCGGTCTGCCGCTGTCGCGATCGAGTTCGCATCGATGCCGAAGTGGCGGTAGAGATCGTCGATGGTCCCGGACTGTCCGAAATGTTCGACGCCGAGGCTGCGCGTGCGGTGGCCGAAAACCGAGCCCAGCCAGCCCAATGCCGCGGGATGGCCGTCAGCCACGGTCACGATCGCACAATGTGAGGGCAGGTCCGACAGCAGGCGCTCGACATGGCTTCTTGCGTGGGTCAGGCCGCGTTCGCGCGCCCGGCTCGCAGCCGTCCATCCGGCGTTGAGCCGGTCGGCGGATGTTACCGCCAGCAGGCCGACATCGCGTCGGTCCTCGGCCATCAGCCCGACCGCCTCGATCGCTTCCGGGGCAACAGCGCCGGTATAGGCCACGACGATCTCGGCGTTAGGGCCGGGCCGTCTCAGCCAATAGCCGCCATCGATGATGTCTTCGGCGAGTTCTGGCGTGATTTCGCGCGTTATCTGCTCCACCGGGCGTGTCGAGAGACGCAGATAGACTGACCCGCCTGTCTCGTCGCGCAGCCAGCTTCGCTCGGATTGCACGGCATCGCCGTCGCGCTGCATGTAGTCCAGCGCGAAGCGCATGATCACCGCAAGCTCGTCGACGAAGGCCGGCTCGTAGGCAGCGAGGCCGTCCTGAGCCATGCCGATCAGCGGCGTGGCGATTGACTGGTGGGCGCCGCCCTCCGGCGCCAGCGTCACGCCCGACGGCGTCGCCACCAGCAGGAAGCGCGCATCCTGGTAGCAGGCGTAGTTCAGCGCATCGAGACCGCGCTGGATAAACGGGTCGTAGAGCGTTCCGATCGGCAGCAGCCGCCTGCCGAAGATGGAATGCGACAGGCCGAGCGCCGAGAGCAGGATGAACAAATTGTTCTCGGCGATGCCGAGTTCGATGTGCTGCCCGGACGTTCCGAACTCCCACTTCTGCGTGGACGCGATGCGCTCGTTGCGGAACGTGTCGGCAAGCGATTGCCGCGCGAACAGACCGCGCCGGTTCACCCACGGCCCGAGATTCGTCGAAACCGTGACATCGGGCGAGGTTGTGACGATGGCGTCGGCAAGCGGCCCACCGGCCCGCGCGATCTCATCGAGAATCCTGCCGAAGCCGATCTGGGTGGACACGGCGCCCTTCGCTTCTGCGGCCAGCCGGTCGGGAACCGGGACGCGCTGCGCATGTCTGCGACGCTGGCCTTCTGACGCAAAAGGGACGTTCTGCAGGAACTGTCTCAGATCGAGTTCCGGGACGGCCAGCCCCTCGAACGCATCCCATTCGCGGCCTTCGCCGACACTCATCATGTCCTGGAAGGCGGCCAGCTGATCCCTGGTCATGAGCCCGGCGTGATTATCCTTGTGGCCGGCAAGCGGCAGCCCAAAGCCCTTGATCGTGTAGGCGATGAAACAGGTCGGCCGATCGTTGCCGCCCGCCGTTGCGAAGGCGTCGATCAGGCTGGGCAGATCATGGCCGCCCAGATTGGTCATCAGCGCGGCGAGATCCGCATCGGAGCGGCGCGACAGCAGCGCCTCCATGCCGGGCTCGCTGCCCTTCTCGGCCAACAGGCGCTTGCGCCACGCGGCGCCTCCCTGAAAGGTCAGCGCCGAATAGAGCTGGTTGGGACAGGAGTCGATCCAGGCTTTCAGCACGCCGCCGCCTGGCTCGTCGAATGCGGCCTCCTGCAGCGCGCCGTATTTCAACACGACGACGTCCCAGCCGAAATTGCGGAAGATGCTCTCGAAGCGCTCCCACAGCCCCTCGCGGACGACGGCATCAAGGCTCTGGCGATTGTAGTCGACAACCCACCAGCAGTTCCGCACGCCGTGCTTCCAACCTTCGAGCAGCGCCTCGAAGATGTTGCCCTCGTCCATCTCGGCATCGCCGATCAACGCGATCATGCGGCCTTCGGTCAGGGTCTTGTCGCGCGCGCCGAGATAGTCCTGCACCAGCGATGCAAACAGCGTCTGGGCAACGCCAAGCCCGACCGACCCGGTCGAGAAGTCGACGTCGTCGCCATCCTTGGTTCTGGAGGGATAGCTCTGCGCACCGCCGAAGGCGCGGAAATTCTCCAGCTTCTCGCGAGTCTGGTTGCCGAGCAGGTACTGGATTGCGTGGAACACGGGCGAGGCGTGCGGCTTGACCGCCACGCGATCCTCGGGCCGCAAGACATGGAAATACAGCGCCGTCATGATCGTCGCGAGGGAGGCCGACGACGCCTGGTGTCCGCCGACCTTCAGCCCATCGACGTTATCGCGAAGATGGTTGGCGTTGTGGATCATCCATGTCGAAAGCCACAGCACCTTCTTTTCGAGTGCCGAAAGCGCGTCCAGTGTCTGTTGTTCCAACGATGCCTCCCGATTGACGTCGCCGGAATCTTAGGACAGGCTGATGGCACGAAATCACCAATCTCGCTCACTTCGGCTACTTGGATTGGCTGCTTCCATCAAATGGGTGACCGAAAGTGGCGCTTCATGTCAAAACGAAAACTCGACGATATCGACCGAAAAATCATCGCGGCGCTTCAGTCGGACGGGCGCATGACCGCCCAGCAGCTTGCCGATCAGGTCGGCCTGTCGGCATCGCCCTGCGCGCGGCGGGTCCGCCTCATGGAGGACATGGGCGTCATCACCGGCTATTCGGCGGTGATCGACCAGGACCTCGTCAACCTGCCGATTTCGGTGTTCGCGTCGATCAAGCTCGAGCGCCAGCGCGAAAATGAACTGGAGCGTTTCAACGCCGCGATCGCCCGTTGGCCGGAGGTGGTCGACTGCTACCTGATGACGGGCCAGCGCGACTATCTGCTGCGGGTCGTTGTTCGCGACCTGCATGCCTATGAGCGCTTCCTCAAGGAGAAGCTGACGCGGCTCGACGGCGTGTCATCGATCGAGTCGAGCTTCGCACTGGCGCAGATCAAGCGGTCCAACCGACTGCCCATCGAGGCCTGATGCGGTGACGATCAGTTGATGTGGAACATCGATGCGCATCAACGCCCTGCGGGGATCGGCTGATGGCGTCCCGCCAAGCAATGCAGTCCTGGTCATTCGGCCTTCTGACCCGCGGCACATGGCCCGAGATTCTTGGACTGTGCCAATTGCCTCTGTATGACAGAGATTATAATAGCTTGTCTGGGGAGGCGGTTGCCATGCGTTGCGATTTGGGTGGTCAGGTCGCATTCGTCACGGGCGCTGCCGGCGCTATCGGGCGTGTCATCGCAAAGCGTTTTGCCGACAACGGCGCAGCCGTGATCATCGCCGATATCGATCTTGACGGCGCCGAGCGCGTCGCCGATGGCCTGCCCAGTGCATTGGCCTGCCGCGTCGATATACGTTCCGCCGAATCGGTCGAAGGCGCGATTGCCTCCAGCATCGATCGCTTCGGACGCCTCGACATCCTGGTCAACAACGCCGGCGTCAACACGCTGGCGCATCGCGTCAACATCGACGCTTTTCCGCCCGAGGAATGGGACCGCATCACCAGCATCGACCTCGACGGCCTTTACGTCACGAGCCGAGCAGCCCTGCAGCCGATGCTTGCCTCGGGCAGGGGTGGGCGCATCGTCAACATCGCATCGGTGGTTGGGCTCGCCGCCATGCGGCTGCAAAGCCCGTTCGTCGCCGCCAAGGCAGGCATCATCCATTTGACCCGATCCATGGCGCTCGAACTCGGCCCCCAGGGCATCCTCACCAACTGCATCGCGCCGGGCTCGGTCATGACCGAACTGACAGCGAAGCTGTTCTATGGCGAAGATGGCAAGTTTGCCGGGCGCACGGCGGACTTTCTGAAGCATGTGCCGCTCGGCCGGCCCGGCCAGCCCGAGGAGATCGCCGAGGCCGTGCTGTTCTTGGCATCGCCCGGCGCCAGCTACATCAACGGCCAGGTGCTCGCCGTCGATGGCGGCTGGACAGCGGGATACATGATGTGAGGCCTGGCATGGAAATCGACCTGGACAGAGCCGGCGTTGCGCTCGCGGGCGACATGAACCCCATCGCCGAGGCTGCCCTGGCTGCCTTGCTCGCCAGCGGCGGGCGCTCCTCGTCGGCGTCGGACGCAGACGTTCTGCTGATCTCATGCCCCCTGCTGCCGGGTGCGGAGAACATGGACGTCGGCGCGACCCTGCGACGAGCACGGGAGGCCGCGGCAGCGATGGCCATGCGCGGCCGAGGGCGGATCATCTTCCTGATGTCGGCGATTGCCGGCATGCCAATGCGTCGATACCCGGATTTTTCCGCCGAAACGGCGGGACTTCTGGCTGGAATGCGGACGCTGGCGATGGAATTCGGGCCGAAAGTCCTGGTCAATGCCGTGGGTTTCGGTCTGATTGAGGCCAAAAAAGTGGTGGCGGGCGACGTGGCCATGCTCAGCCACGCTCCGACGGGCAGGCCTGGGACGCTCGACGAGGCGGTCGCCGCGGCGCTGTTTCTCTGCGATCCGATGAACAGCTACACCACAGGCCAGATGCTTGTCGTCGACGGCGGCTGGAGCGCCGGCTACGGACGCAACTTCTGATCCATCTGCGCCCAATCTATGGAAACCAAACCCCTGGCCTTCTATGGTGCCGCGTTGCGGGTATGGAGGTGTAGAGATGGCGGGGAAAGCCGGGAGCGGAGACAAGCCGCAGACGCGCCTCGGGGTTCGCGAGATCGCAAGGCGCGTCGGCGTGGCCCCGATGACCGTCTCGCGTGTGCTGTCCAATCCCGACATGGTATCGCCTGAAACGCGGGCAAAGGTTCTCGAAGCCATCGAAAAGGCCGGCTTTGTGCCCAACCGGCTGGCATCGAGCATGCGCGGCGCCGGCCGCATGATCGGCACGGTCGTGCCGCCGCTGATCAACTCTGGTATCGCCGAGCAGGTGCAGGGCATGTCGGACGAGTGCCATGAAAGCGGCTATTCGATGCTGCTCGTGCAGGGCGAATTCACCCGCGAAGCCGAAGAAAAATCGATCCGCACGCTGCTTGGCTGGCGACCGGCGGGCATGATCCTGCAGAGCTTTGTGCAGAGCGACGCGGCACGCGCGCTCCTGAAACGTAGTGGTGCGCCGGTGGTCGAGATTTCGGAGATCAAGGGCCGCAAGCCGCTCGACATGGTGGTCGGCGTCTCCAATTTCGAGACGGCCTACGCCATGACCATCCATCTGGCCGCCAAAGGCTACAAGCGCATCGGCTTCGTCTCGACGCCCATCCATGGCAACGACCGACTGCAGCAACGCCGCACCGGCTACCATGCCGCGCTGTCGGAGCTCGGCATCGCCAACCACGACGACATGGAGGTCGAGGTTCCGATCACCGCGCTGGGCGGAGCCCAAGCGCTGGTCACGCTGACCGACCGGCACAAGGACATCGACGCGATCTTCTTCTCGAGCGACACGCTGGCGGTGGGCGCGATCCAGGAATGCCACCGCCGCCGCTGGGCGGTGCCCGGACGCATCGCCATCGCCGGTTATGGCGACATGGACCTTGCCGCGCAGCTGTTTCCGCCGCTGACCACCGTCCGGGTCAACCGCTACGAGATGGGACGGCGGGCCGTGCGCCAGTTGCTGGCGCGGCTCGGCGGCGACACCAAGTCGCCCACCATCACCAGCCTCGGCTTCGAGATCGTCGACCGCGAAAGCGCCTAGTTCGTCTTGGCCCTATTGGCGGCGTCTGTGCCGAGCCGCTTTTCCCAGCCCTCCGTATGGACGTTGAGATAGGCATGCGGATCGTAGGGATGTTTCTCGATGACATCGATGTTGAGGTCGATTCCGAGCCCAGGCGCATCGGGCAGCGACAGATGGCCATTCTTTGGATCGACGGCTGGATGCCATGTGACGAGATCGCGCGTCCACGGCTCGTTGAAGGCGTCGAAATGTTCCTGGATCAGGAAGTTCGGCACCGCTGCGGCGAGCTGCAGGCAGACGGCCGTCGCCACCGGCCCGCCGCTCTGGTGCGGGGCGATGTAGCTGCCATGCGCGAGCGCCAGGTTTGCGACCTGCATGGAAGGCGCGATGCCGCCGAGCGACATCGGCTCCGGTTGGAAGATATTGACGCCGCCGCCCGCGGCAAGCGCATAGAACTGGCCGACCGCATCGTACATCTCGTCTGTGGCGACCGGGATGGGCGACCGGTGCGCGACCTCGTGCACGGTCTCCTGCCGGTCGCGCGACGTCGGCTCCTCCCACCAGTAGATATCGAGGTCGGCGAATTTCCGGGCCGCCTGAAGCGCCGCGATCTCCGTGAAGCGCGCATGCACGTCGATCAGGATCGACGTGTCCTTCGGCAGCTTGTCGCGCAGCATGCGGCAGATGTCGTAGGAGAGGTCCAGTTCCTCCCTGGAGATGAACCCTTGAGCGGTGCCGAAGGGATCGAGCTTGAACGCTTTGAAGCCCTTGTCGAGAACAGCCCTGGCCGCTTCGAGAAACGCCTCCGGCGTGCGCTCGGTGCGGTACCAGCCGTTGGCGTAGCCGAGCACGCTGTCGCGCACCTGCCCGCCGAGAAGCTGATGGATCGGCACGCCGAGGCTCTTGCCGAGGATGTCCCAGCAGGCGACCTCGACCGCGGCGATGACCGTGCGGTGGATGTGGCCGCCATCGAGCGACACGCTGTCGAGCATGCGCTTGGCGAGCGCGTTGATGCGGCGCGGGTCCTGCCCGACCACCAGGTGTTTCAGTTCGTGGACGCCCGCCTCGGTCGTCTTGATGAAGCCGTTCAGCGTGCCTTCGCCGATGCCGTCGATGCCCTTGTCGGTGTGGACCTTGACGAACAGCCAGTTCTTCCAGCCCGCGCCGATGGCAAAGGTTTCTATCTCGGTGATTTTCATGCCGCGATCCTAACGCAGGGCGCCGATCTTGGCGACGATCGCCTCGGTGGTTATACCGTAGCGCGCCTGCAGCGTCGGCACAGCGCCGCATTCGATGTAGCGGTCCGGCAGACCGACGCGTGTAACCTTCTTGCCGACGCCGGAATCGAACAGCGTCTCCACGACAAGGCTGCCGAGCCCGCCGACAACGACATGATTTTCGGCGGTGACGACGTGGTCGACGTTAGCACAGAAGGACGCGACGGCCTCGGCATCGAACGGCTTTATGGTCGGAACATGAAGCACCGCGACCGAGACTCCGCGCTTGGCCAGGATCTCGGCGGCATCGAGCGCTCGCTCGGTCATCAAGCCGGTCGAGACGATGCCGACATCCTTCCCGTCGCGTAGCTTCACCGCCTTGCCAATCTCGAATGTGTAGCTTGGATCGAGCACGACCGGCACGACGCCGCGCAAGAGCCGCATATAGACCGGCCCCTGGTGGTCGGCGATAGCTGCGGTCGCGGCTTCGATTTCAGTGGCGTCGCATGGGTCGATGATCGTGAGGCCGGGGATCATCCGCATCAGCGCCAGATCCTCGATCGCCTGATGCGTGCCACCGTAGCCGGTGGTCAAACCCGGCAGACCTGCAATGATCTTCACGTTGAGATTGGAATGGGCGCACGCTATGGCGACGAAATCGAAGGCTCGGCGCGTGGCGAAAACGCCGTAGGTCGTGGCGAAGGGAACGAGCCCGGTGCGGGCGAGACCCGCCGCGACCGCGACGAGGTTCTGCTCGGCCATGCCGACATTGAAGAAGCGGTCGGGAAACGCATCGCGGAAAAGATGAATGTCCGTGTACTTACCGAGGTCCGCGGTGAGGCCGATGATCTCCGGCCGTATTTCGCCGAGTTTCGCCAGCGCGCGCCCGAACGGCGCCTCGACGCTCGGTCGGTCTCCGGCGAGCGCCTCGTCCTGCCCCATCGCAAGCGTTTTAGCCGGCGCGTTCATTGCATGGCTCCAACGCTCTGTTCGAAGTCGGCGATGATGCCGTCCCACTCCTTGACGTCAACGCGGAAGAAATGCGCCTTTTCGCTGGTCTCGATGCGTGCGACGCCCTTGCCCGGAAGCGTGCGCAGGATGATCGCCTTGGGCTTGCCGTTTTGCGAACGCGCCAGCAGCAGGGCGCCGACGATGGAATTCATGTCGTTGCCGTCGATCTCGCTGACGTCCCAGCCGAAGGCGCGCCATTTGTCGGCGACCGGCTCCATGTTGAGGACGACAGGGCCGTCCGCCTGGATGCCGTTGCAATCGACGAGCGCGACGAGGCCGTCGAGTTTGAAATGGCTTGCCGACATTGCGGCTTCCCAGGTCGAGCCTTCCTGCATTTCGCCATCCGACAATTCGACGAAGACACGCGCCACCGACTTCCGCAGGCGCAACCCGAGCGCTTGCCCGACGGCCTGGCCGAGGCCATGGCCGAGCGAACCGCCAATCAGTTCGACGCCCGGCGTCGTGTCGAGCGTCGACATCTCCAGGCGGCTGTCATCGGCGCCATAGGTGGACAACTCATCGACCGGCAGGATGCCTGCCTCCGCCAAAACGGCCCATAGCGCGATCGAATAGTGACCGGTCGATAAGAGAAAGCGGTCGCGTTCCGCCCATTTCACATCGGATGGATCGTAGCGCAGTTCGTGGAAGTAGAGCGCGGCAAGCGTGTCGGCGATACCAAGGCCCTGGCCGATGTATCCGGCGCCCTGGCCGCGCGCCATGGTGAGCATATGGCGGCGCAAATTCGTGGCGCGCCCTTCGAGCGCACCGATATCGGCGTCGCCGGGTGGAGAGTTTCTCAGCATCGGTCAGTCCTTGTCGAGCCCGCCGGACATGTTGAGCCGTTCGGCGGTCATGTATCTGGGAGCATCGAGGGCGAGCCAGACGACAGCCTCGGCGACTTCGGAGATTTCGGCGCGGCGTCCCAGCGGAATGCGCCGCGTGCGCTCGTCGAGAAAAGCCTGCAGGTCGTTGCGGTCGTTGGCGCGGGCGAGATCGGCCTCGGTCGAGCGTTGCATCTCGGTGTCCATCATTCCGGGCGCCAGGCTGTTGACCAGCACGCCGTAGGGAGCGAGCGCGACGGACGCCGCGCGCGTGATCGAATCGACGCCAGCCTTGCTCGCCGTATAGGCGGTGTAGTCGGGCAACGCCATGCGCGAGCCCGGGGAGGTGATGTTGACGATGCGGCCCGAGCGCTGGTCGCGCATCACGCGACCCGCCGCCTTGCAGGCCATGGCGAGCGCCGTGACGTTGAGCGCCAAGGTTCGCGTCCAGGATTTGAACGTGGAGTCGAGAAACGGCTCGATCACTCCGTAACCGGCGTTGTTGACGAGGACGTCGATGCCACCCCAGCGATCGACCACCTTCTGCACGGACGCTTCCGGCGCGCCTTCCAGCGTGAAATCGCCAACGATTTCCTCGACTTCCCCGCCTTGAACGCGCACCAGGCGCGCAGTTTCGGCAATCCCGTCAGCGTTGATATCCGTGATCGCGACGGCGCAACCGCGCGCTGCAAGCTGCACCGCCACCTCGCGGCCAAGACCTCCGGCGGCGCCGGTGACCAGTGCCCTTGGCGGCGTACTATTCTTGATTTCGGCAGGCAAAAAGGCGCCCTCCCAGAGGCCAGTCTTGACGCGCTTGATACCGGTACCATAAAATCCTGTCAACGGGATACGGCGCTCGAACCGTGCTACAATTGGTCGAGTGCCGGAACGTCCGACGGGGAGAAAAACAGATGAAGGTAACGGCGGTCGAGACGCTGCAGCTTGCCGAGTTTCCGCACCTGCTCTGGCTGCGCGTTCATACCGACGCCGGCATCGCCGGAACCGGAGAGACCTTCTGGGCGCCCGGCCCGGTTGCCAGCTACATCCACGACAACGTCGCGTCCTATCTGCTCGGCAAGGACCCCCGCAACATCGAACTGCATGACCGTACGCTGGGCAGCGTCTATGTCGGTGCGCGCGATTCCGGGGCCGAGGTGCGCGGAAATTCGGCGGTGAACATCGCGCTTTGGGACATCTACAGCCAAGCGCTCGGCGAACCGCTGTGGCGCTTGCTCGGCGGGCGCACCCATGAGCGCGTGCCCGTCTACAACACCTGCGCCGGCTACAAGCATGTGCGTGCAACCAAGAAGAATGCGCTGTTCGAACGCGGCGAAGACTGGTCGCTCAAGCCGGGCGACTCCAACGAAGGTCCCTACGAGGATCTACTGGCGTGGCGCTACGACGCCGGCGAACTCGCAAAGAGCCTGCTGTCCGAAGGCATCCGCGCCATGAAGATCTGGCCGTTCGATATCGCGGCTGAAGCCTCCAATGGAACCCGCATTTCGCTACCCGACCTCGACAAGGCGCTCGAGCCCTTCGGCAAGATCCGCGCTGCCGTCGGCCGCGACATTGAGGTCATGGTCGAATTGCACGGCCTCTGGACATTGCCGCCGATGCTGCGCATCGCCGACGCGCTGAACGACTATGACGTTGCATGGCTGGAGGAGCCGATTCGCTACAACGAGCTCGACGCCATGGCTGAACTGGCGCGTCACACCTCGATCCCCATCGCCGCCAGCGAAAGGCTGGCATCACGCCAGATGTTCAAGCAACTGATCGACAAGCGCGCCGCGTCTGTGATCATGATAGACTTGGCCTGGTGCGGAGGGCTGTCGGAGGCGCGCAAGATTGCCAACATGGCGGAAGCCAGCGAATTGCCGGTGACGCTGCATGACTGCACCGGCCCCGTCGTCTATGCAGCGAGTTGCGCGCTGTCGGCGACGCTGCCGAACGCCAACTACCAGGAAGCCGTGCGTGCCTACTATACGGGTTGGTACACGGAGATTGTCGCCGACATACCGTCCGTCGTGGAAGGCAGTGTGGCGCCGCTCGGTGGGCCCGGTCTCGGCCTCAGCCTGCGGCCGGAGCTTTTCGAGCGGCCGGATGCCACGGTGCGCACAACGAGGCTGTGAGAGGCGTTCGACAGTAGACATTATGCTATTATAATCTATGATCCTGAATGCGAGCATAGGAACGCTCGCGGCCGCATCATTGCGCGGCACGACGTTGAGGGAGGCTCGGGTGGCGACTTCGGCTGCGCGATCGTATCATTTCAAAGGCGCCGCCAACCTGCCGGACCGCGAGGTCCTGCTGGATCTCTTCAAACGCATGGTGCTGCTCAGGCGTTTTGAGAGCGTGGCGCAAATTGCCTGCCGCAAGGGCGAGACGCCGGGATTCCTGCATCTATACCTCGGCGAGGAGGCCACCGGCGTCGGCGTCTGTGCGCATCTGCGCCAGACGGACTGGGTGACATCCACGCATCGCGGCCACGGACACGCGCTTGCCAAGGGCGCCGATCCCGGCCGCGTCATGGCCGAACTGTTCGGCAAGGTCGACGGCATCTGCGGCGGCCGCGGCGGCACGATGCACCTCTACGACAAGTCCGTCGGGCTGTTTGGTACCAACGGCATCGTGGCGGCAGGAATCGGTCACGCCGTGGGCATCGGCATGAGCGCGCGCCAGAGGGGCACCGACGACATCGGCGTCGCCTTCTTCGGCGATGGCGCAGCCAATCACGGCAATTTCCACGAAGCGCTGAATTTCGCGGCCGTGCAGCGCGCACCGGTCGTCTTCGTCTGCGAGAACAACCTCTACGCAACGGCGACGCCGCTGGACGCGATCACGCTCAATCCCGAGATTGCCACCAAGGCGCAATCCTATGGCATCCCCGGCGTTGCCGTGGATGGCAACGACGTTTTCGCGGTCTGGCTGGCGACGAAGGAAGCCACGGAACGCGCGCGCGCCGGCAAGGGCCCGACCCTGATCGAGGCAAAGACCTACCGAACCGTCGGGCACCACGAGGGCGACCCGGTCATCGGGACCTACCGCACGCAGGAGGAATTCGACTCCTGGCTCAGGCGCGACCCGATCGACATGTTCCGCAAGCGGCTGATCGACGACTACGGCATTGCCGATGACGAGGCGCTTGCCAAGATCGAGGCGCATATCGAGAAGGTGGTCCAGGACGCCCTCGAATTCGCGCGCAACTCGCCCGAGCCCGACCCGGCGACGGTGCGCCTGCATGTCTTCGCCGACCCGATCAATCCACCCGAGGCGCTGCGTCCCCGCGCCGTCGGTGAAACGCGCACCCAGGGCTGGCTCGAGGCCGTGCGGGATGGCATCGCCGAGGAGATGCGGGCCTCCGCGAATATCCTCTATTTCGGCGAGGGCACGGGCGAGCGTGGCGGCAGCTTCGCCCACACCAAGAACCTGTGGCAGGAATTCGGCGCCGGGCGCATGGTGGACACGCCGATATCCGAGCAGGGCTTCACATCGGCCGCCGTGGGAGCCTCGGCAACCGGGGTGAGGACCGTTTCGGACCTGATGTTCGCCGATTTCGCGTTCGAGACGGCCGGCCAGATTTTCCTGCAGGCAGCCAAGCTCCGCTACATGAGCAACGGAGCAATGAGCGCGCCGATGGTCGTGCGCATGGCCGCCGGCGCCCTGCGCAGTTCCGGGCCGCACCACAGCGGCATCTACCATCCGGTTTTCGCGCACATGCCCGGCCTCATCGTCTGCGTGCCGTCAAACCCCGCCGATGCGAAGGGGTTGATGAAGACCGCGCTGCGGGCGTCCGATCCCGTCATCATGCTTGAGCCCAAGGCGCTGTTCGCGTCCAAGGGGGAGGTGCCATCAGGCGAACACTACGTGCCATTCGGTGTCGCCCGCATCGCGCGTTCGGGAAGCGACATCACAATCGTCGCCGCCGGCCAGATGGTGCAGCGCGTGCTGGAAGCGGCGGAGGCCCTGGCTTCGCAGGGCATCGAAGCCGAGGTCATCGATCCCCGCACGATCATGCCGCTCGACATCGAGACCATCGTGACGAGCGTGCGGAAGACGCATCGTCTGCTTGTGGTCGACGAAGCCTGGGCGATGTGCGGACTTGGCGGCGAGATTGCGCAGTCCATCAACGAGCTTGCGTTCGACGAACTCGATGCGCCTCCCGGCCGGCTGCACACTGCGCCGACATCGCATCCGTTCGCACCCGTTCTGGAGCGCGCGATGCTGATCGACGCGGCTCGGATCGAACAGGGTGCGCTCGACGTCATTGCCGGCGTACCGCCCGTTCCCGACCATTGGTACACGGTCGGCATCAAGAGCGCCGAGCCGGTCAGGCCGGTGCAGCCGAAGACCGCGACGGTTGCAGCGACGCCCGCGTCGGCGCCTCTATCGGATGACGAGCCGATCACCATGCCGTTCGGCGATCTGACCGTCAGCGAAGGCAAGATCGTGAAATGGCTGAAGGCTGTCGGCGACCAGGTAGAGGCCGGGGAGCTGATCGCCGAAATCGAAACCGACAAGGCTGTCGTCGAGATCGAAGCGCCGGTCCGCGGAACGCTCGGCCGGATAGACCAGCCCGTCGGCGCGGTCGTGCCGATGGGCGGACGCATCGGTGGAATCAAGAAATAGGCCTCTCCGTATCCAAGGGAACGAAATGAAAATTCTCTGTGCCAACTGGCAGGCGGCAGACGACGCCGAGCTTGAACGCAGGCACTATCCTGACATCGAGTTCGTGCTTGCCAGGTCGACCAACGAGAAGCCTGCAGAGCTGGACCCAGAGGCGTGTAAGACGGTCGACGCGGTGATCAACTATTCCCCGACGCACAACGTTCCGGCGCAGCCGTCCGCCTTTCCGAAAGCGCGCATCGCAGTGCGCTCCGGCGTCGGCTTCGACAACATAGACACTGCCGGGTGGGGAGCACGAAAGATCCCGGCCTGCAACGTCCCCGACTATGGCACCACGGAAGTCGCCGACCATGCGATCGCATTGATGCTGGCGCTGACGCGCGGCACGTTTTCCTACCCCGTGGCGATAGAAGTCGACGGGTCGCAGGGCTGGCATTTCTCGAAAGCGCCGCTGATCCGTCGCCACAAGGGCGCTACGTTCGGCGTCATTGGACTTGGCCGCATTGGCCTTGCCGCAGCGCGTCGGGCGGCTGCGTTCGACATGAAGGTGATCTTCCACGATCCGCACCTTCTCTCCGGCGTCGACCTTTCGACAGGCTACGAACGCGTGCATTCGCTCGCAGAACTGATGGCGCGCTCCGATGTCGCGAGCGTTCACACGCCTCTGACGGACGAAACCCGCAAACTGATCGGCGTGACAGCACTCGCCGCGGCAAAGCCGGGGCTGATCCTCGTCAACACGGCTCGCGGCCCGATTGTCGATCTCGATGCGCTCGAGGAGGCGATGCGCAATGGCGCCGTCGCAGGCGCGGGGCTGGATGTGCTGCCGAGCGAACCCGGCGATCTCGACCATGCGCTGATCAGGGCCTGGCGCCAGGGAGAAGGCTGGATCGCCAACCGCCTGATCGTCACGCCGCATGCGGCATTCTACAGTCCGGCGTCGATGGTGGACCTCAGGCTCAAGTCGATCGAAGTGGTCCATGCCTACTTGGCGGAAGGCCGGCTCACCAATTGCGTCAATGCGGAGTATTTGAAGTAGCGCCGTCTGCAGCGCGACGAATCCGCCACCAGGCCTCACTTGCGGCGCCGTCCGCCTAGCCTGCGGAAGACGAAACGAATATAGATTGGCCACGGGCCAGCGAGTCGCATGAACCAACACGTCGCCAATCTGGGATTGCTTCCAAAGCGCACTCTGGGACGCGCAAGCGGCCCGCTTTACCGCCAACTCGCCGACCTGCTGCGAAAACCCATATCCGACGGAAATTTCGCTGTCGGCAGCGAACTCCCCAAGGAAGCGCATATCGCGGAGCATTTTGGCGTCAGCCTGATAACGGTTAGGCAGGCGCTTCGCGAGCTTGAATCGGAAGGCCTTATCCGCAAGCGGTCGGCCAAGCCGGCAGTCGTCACAGCGCGCACTCCCTCGGTCGATCTCAGCTGGAACTTCAAGAACTTCGCCGACATGGCCGCCTTCACCAAGGATGCCGCGCTCAAGGTGAAATCGTACCGAAAGGAAAAGTCGCCCGTTCTGCAGCGCCATTTCGGACTGGCGGCGGACGAGGCCGGCTATTGCCTTCGCAGCATTCTGTCGGTGGGAAAGCAGCGTAAGGCCCAGATCACGACCTATTTTCCGGCCGATATAGGCGCCGCTTTCAGCAAGGATGATTTCACCGACGTGCTGATCTTTCGCTCTGTGCAGAAGCATCTCGGACTGCGTCTTGTCGTGGCCCACGTCACTGTCCGCGCGGAGATTGCCGACGAGACAGTCGCCTCCGATCTCGGCGTTGCAATCGGCGACCCGATCCTGACCGTCGAGATGCTTTATCAATCCGCCGACCAGCGCAACATCGAGTTTTCGGTCGCCAGGCATCCGGCTGATCTGTTCAGCATCACATACGACGCCCCGAACGATCTCTAGGCCGCCGCGGCCCGTGCAGGCGATATTTGGTCAGCCGCGTAGACATCCTCATAAAATTATAATAGCATCATAGCTGGGATGGACACGCGTTGGAGGACGCGAGGCGACAAATACCAAAGCCGCCAGAAAAGACCCTTCCGGGAACGCTCGCCGCAAATTGACAAGGCCCGGTGGTACCGGTATCAATTTGGGCGGTTCATCCCGCAAGGCGGCGCAAGTCCGTCGAGGCTGAACAGGAAACTTCAGGAGGAGAAACCATGAAATTTGCAACTATGTGTGCCGGATTGGCGGTGGTGGCTGCCACGATGGTATCGGTCGGCGCAACGCCGGCGCTGGCGCAGGACAAGAAGCCCTACGTCATCTATCTGTCCAACAACTTCGTCGGCAATGATTGGCGCCAGCAGATGCAGCGCGTTGCCCAGGTGTCGGTCGACAAGGGGCCGCTCAAGGGCCGCGTCGAACTGCACATCGAGGTGGCGGAAGGCACCGTGCAGGCGCAGATCAATTCGCTGAACAACATCATCCGCCAGAAGCCGGACGCCATCCTCGTCGATGCCGCTTCCGATACGGCCCTCAACCCGACGATCAAGAAAGCCTGCGACGCGGGCATCGTTGTCATCAGCTTCGATCAGGTGGTGACGGAACCATGCGCGCTGACGCTCGCGTCGAACTGGGAACGCATTCCAGCCGTGATGGCCGAATGGATGGCCGTGCAGCTCGGCGGCAAGGGCAACGTGCTTGTCGATCGCGGCCTCGCCGGCGCGCCGATCTCCGCGCAGCTCCAGGAAGGTTACGAGAAGGTCCTCAAGGACTATCCGGACATCAAGATCGTCGGCTACTACAACGGCGAATATGCCCTTGGCCCGGAGCAGTCCGGCGTTGCGGCGCTGCTTGCAGCCAATCCGCAGGTCGACGGCATCCTTACCCAGGGCTACGGTTCGGGTGCGATCCAGGCGCTGAAGGACGCCGGCCGTCCGATGGTTCCTGTTGTCGGCTTCTCCTACAACGTCGCCGCGCTGACATGCGCGGAGACCAAGTCGCCCTGCATCCTCGGCTCCAATCCGGCATACCTCTCGTCGGAAGCCATCAAGCTCGCCGTCGAGATCCTCGACACGGGCAAGCGTCCTGAGCAGCGCTCAATCGAAGTCGAAGGCGACTTCGTCACCACGACGCCGTTCGAGAGCAAGCTCTTCCCGGGCACCAAGATGCAGACCATCGAGGTCGGCGTGAATGCGTTCCCGGATCAGGCTCCCGGGCTTACGCTGCCGATCTCGCCCGACTGGGTCGAAATCACCGCTGCGGAAGCTGCCGGCACCAACTGAGGTCTCCCAAGGCTCTCGCCTTCCGGCTTTCGGCCGGGAGGCATTTTTGTTCACAGGATGTCGATGGACCTCGTCACCGTTTCCGGCCTGTCGAAACGTTACGGCGGTATCGTCGCGCTGAGCGACGCCGAATTCACCGCCCGCGCCGGCGAGGTGCATGCGCTGCTCGGCGAGAACGGCGCCGGCAAGAGCACCTTCATCCAGATATTGTCCGGCGCCGTCCGCCACGACGATGGGACGATCCTCATCGACGGCGAGAATTTTCGCCCCGCCAATCCGGACGACGCCCGCGCGCGCGGCATAGCCGCGGTGTTCCAGGAACTCTCTCTGATCCCGGACTTGACGGTTGAGGAGAACATCTGGTTTCGCCAGGAGCCGATGACCTCGATCAGGACCGTTGACCGCGCCGCCATGCGTCGCCAGACGCTCGAACTGCTCGCCAGAAACGCCTTTCCGCCGCTGCGGCCCGACCAGGAACTGCGGCGGCTGACATTGGCCGAGCGGCAGATCGTCGAGATCGCCAAGGGTCTCGCCAAGGATCCCCGCATTCTCATTCTCGACGAGGCGACATCGGCGCTGCCCGCGCGGGAGGCCGACTGGCTGCTCAAGCTTACGAGGCAGCTTGCGGGGGAAGGCAAGCTCGTCATCTTCATCTCGCACCGGATGGCCGAGGTCCGCGCGATCGCCGACCGGCTGACCATCTTCCGCAACGGCCGGACCGCCGCGGCGCACGAGGCGAATGCGGTGAGCGACGGCGAGATCGTCGCTCAGATGATCGGCCGCAATCTCGACCGGCTCTATCCCGAGCGCTTGGCATCGGCCACCGATCGCATCGCGCTGAAGGTTGATAATCTTGCGAGCGGCAGCCGCCTCCAGGGCGTCAGCTTTGCCATGCGTGAAGGCGAGGTGCTTGGCGTCGGCGGCCTTCAGGGCCACGGACAGCGCGAGCTGTTTCAGGCGCTGTTCGGCGCCGCCAAGGCAAGCGGACGCATCGAGCTATGGGGGAAGCCCACGGTGATCGGCAATCCGCGCGCGGCCTTGATTGGCCGTGACGGCATCGCCCTCGTGCCGGAAGACAGGCGCGGACAAGGCCTGCTGCTGACGAAAAGCGTGCGCGAGAACCTGACGCTTGCAGTGATCAAGCGCTTCAGCGACAGGGGTTTTCTGAACAGCCGCAAGGAAGCGGCGCTGGTGAAGGAAATGGTCGATTTTCTGCGCATCAAGGCGGAAACTCCCGACCAGCTTGCGGGCACGCTCTCCGGCGGCAACCAGCAGAAGGTCATCTTCGGCAAGATGCTTTTGACCGAGGCCCGCGTGCTGCTGCTTTACGATCCGACACGCGGCGTCGACGTCGGCACCAAGGGTGAGATTTTCCAGTTGATGCGCGATCTGGCCGCCAAGGGTTACGCGATACTCTTCCACTCCAGCGACATGCCCGAACTCGTCCATGTCGCGGACCGGGTGCTTGTGATGCGCAACGGTCGCATTGCCGCAACGCTCGATGGCGAGCGCATTACCGAGGAGAACATTCTTGGTGCTGCCATGCTCGAAGTCGAGGCAGCCTGACAGATGCGCGCAACCGTTGCCCCGAGACCCGTCGATAGCGAGCAGCGCCCCGGTGTCGATTGGCGCGTGCGGCTCCTCGACCGCGCGCCGTTTCTCGTCGCTTGCCTGATGCTTGCCGTCATCGTCGCAATCTATGGCTCCTACCAGACAGGCGTTTTCACGCTCGACGAACTCAATCTCGACACCGCCGCGTCGATGACGCTGATGCTGGCAGCGACCGGCCAGACGATCGTTCTCCTGCGCGGTGGCATCGATCTGTCCATCGGCGGGATGATCAGCCTGGGTACGGTAATCGCCGCGACGCAGTTCGGGGAAGGGCCTGGTTCGGTAGCAATCTGGTCGATCGCTATTCTCGCACTCGGATTTTCGGTAGGTGCGCTGAACGGCCTACTGATTTCCATGCTGAAGCTACAGCCCTTTCTCGTCACGCTCGCCACCTGGTCGATCCTGAACGGCATCGCCATGGTGATCCTGCCGACCGACGGCGGCAGCGTGCCGGGCTGGTGGGTCGCCTTCGGCTATGCCCAGTTCCTCGGCCTTTCGAGCCCGGTCTGGATGCTGATCCTGCTGTTTGTCTTCTGGACGTGGTTTCGCGCGACGCGCCTAGGCATCACCATCAAGGCGACCGGTTCGAACGAGAAATCCGCCTTTCTCTCTGGCGTGTCGATCACGCGGATCAATGTCGCGACCTATGGGCTGTCCGGTCTCTTCGCAGCGGGGGCGGCGCTCTTCCTGACGACACAGATCGGCGCGGGCTCGCCGACCATCGGCAAGGACTACATCCTGCCGTCGGTCGCCGCGGCAGTGATTGGCGGCGTCAGCCTCTTTGGCGGGCGCGGCCATCTCGCCGGCACGCTGATCGGCGCGTTCATCCTGACCCTGATCGGCAACCTCGTCTTCGTCCTCAAGGTATCGAGCTACTGGCAGCCGGTGGTTTCGGGCGTCATCCTGTTGCTGTCGGTGCTGGCAAGCTCGGTGGCGGAGAAGGCGGCGAGGGCGCGCGCGCAATGAACACCTTCCTCGCCCGCAACCGGCTGATCCTCCTTGCCTATGCAGGCATGGTAATCCTGCTGCTCGTGACGGCGATGTTCTCGCCGGGCTTCCTGTCGGCGTCGAACCTCAGGTCGACCGTCGTCCTGGCGGCCTTCGTCGGCATCGTCGCGCTCGGCCAGACCTTCGTCATCATCGGCGGCGGCATCGACCTGTCGATCCCCTGGGTGCTGAATTCCGCGGCAATCGTCATGGCGCTGCTTTGCGGCAGCCAGGACGCTCCGCTCGTCTGGGTGGTCCCGCTCGTGCTGGCCGGCGGCGCGGCCGTCGGGTTTGTCAACGGCGCCGGCGTGGCGTGGTTCGGCGTCCCTCCGATTATCATGACGCTGGCCACGAACGTCATTCTCCAGGGCTTGATCCTGGTGCTGACGGGAGGTTCGCCGGCGCCATCGGTCCCGGAACTGATCAGGTTCCTGTCGGTCGGCCGCATCGGCCCGCTCCCGGTCATCGCCTTCATCTGGCTCGCTTTGGCGCTGGTCGCCACGCTGCTTCTGTCGAAGGCGGCGTTTGGCCGGCATCTCTACGCGCTCGGCACCAGCGCGACGGTGGCCGAATTCTCCGGAGTCCCGACCGCGCGCACGACGATCGTCACCTACGTGATCTCTGGACTGACGGCGGCGCTGGCCGGCATGCTGCTCACCGGCTACTCCGGCCAGGCCTATCTCGGCATGGGCGACGCTTATCTCTTCACCTCGATCGCGGCCGTCGCCATTGGCGGAGCGTCGATCCTTGGCGGCAGCGGCCACTATCTAGGCACTGTCGCCGGCGCGCTGGTGCTGACCATCCTCACCGGCTTGCTGCCGGCGCTCAACCTGTCGAGCGGAGCGCTGCTGATCGTCTACGGCGCGGTGATTCTGATAACGGTCTCGATCGGCAGCGAGATCTTTGCCGGCATGGGCAGCCGGCTTCGTGCCGGCAAGGACAAGAGGGAGGCTTCGAATGGTTGAAATCACCTGCGTCGTGGATGCCAGGGCCGAACTTGGTGAGGGGACTTTATGGGACCCCAAGGCGGCCGTGCTCTTGTGGATCGATATCTGGCGGAAGCAGATCCATCGCTTCGATCCCGCGACGGGCAGGGACGAAATATTCGAGGCGCCGGAATATCTCGGCTGCCTTGGTTTGCGCGAGAAGGGTGGGCTGGTGCTCACAATGGCCAGCGGCTTCCATTTCTTCGATCCCGCGACCGGCGTCTTCGAGGCGATCGTTGATCCGGAAGCGCATATGCCGCACACGCGTTTCAACGACGGCAAGCCCGACCGGCAAGGCCGGTTCTGGTCCGGCACCATGTTCGAGGTGCCTGGCAAGCCCATCGAGTTCGTCGGCGCCCTCTACCGGATGGATCCCGACCTTACGGTCCACAGGATGATCGAGGATGTCGGGTGCTGCAACGGATTGGCGTTCAGCCCGGACAGCCGAACCATGTACTTTTCCGATAGCCACTCAGGCCGCGTCGACGCCTACGATTTCGATGCCGCCACGGGCGACATCGAGAACCGCCGCACGTTCATCGACATGACGGTGACGGGCGGCGTCGCCGATGGCGCTACGGTTGATGCGGAGGGCTGCTACTGGGTCACCATCCCCGTCACCAGCAAGGTCTGCCGCTACGATCCCCAGGGCAAGCTGATGCAGACCGTCGTACTGCCGACCGACCTGCCCACCTGCTGCGAGTTCGGTGGCAAGGATCTGGACATTCTCTACGTGACGTCCGCCGTGCTGAAGCGCCCGGCCTCGCATTTCGTGGGCCAGCAGAACCCGGGCGGGCTTTTCGCGATCGATGTCGGCGTCAAGGGGCTGACGCTGCCGGCGTTCAAGGGCTAGTCAGGCGAGAGACAACACCAGCGGCTCGACCTGCGTCAGATACTCAGCGAACCCGCGCTCAAGGTAGATGGCGCAAGGCGAGAGCGGAACGCGAAGTGGATGGACGACATCTTGCCGAATGCCATGAGTGGCTGGAAGTTGGCGGTGTTGGCTTGGGTCGTCGCGCGCCTAGCGGAACGAATTTGACATTCGCATCCCATCTGACATCCCGGCGGCGGTTTAGGTCCTGTCCACTGGCTTCGACCGCATCTTGGTGGCAGTTTCCCTTTCAGCGCGTTTGCATCGAAGAGGCGGCAGGTCGCGATCCATGAGGTCCATATCTTCAAGCACCATGTCGCCCATCCGCTTCATGGCGACGTCGAGCGCTCCGGCACGGTGAGCAGAACGCAAGAAGCCTTTCAGACCCCGGACCGGGTGATCTTTTGGCAGCGGTTCCAGCGGGAAAACATCGCTTGCCGCCAGGATGTGGCCGCTGCGGACTGCTTCCACAAGAGCATCGAAATCCACCACTCCGGCACGGCTGAGAAGAATGAAGGCAGCTCCGGGCTGCATCATGGAAAAGTGGCTGGCACCCAAAAACCCCTCGTTCTCGCCCGTGACCGAGGCCACACAGAAAACAACATGCGAGGTCGCCAGAACCTCCTCCAGCCCCGCGGGTATCACGCGATAGTCGCGAATGACCGATGGTGGTAGCCACGGGTCATAAGCCCTGATCTGCGTTCGGAAGCCTTCCAGCACTCGTGTCACGGCGCGGCCTAGCTCGCCAAAACCGATCAGACCCACATTGGCTCCCGTCAGCAGCCGGGCGCGCCTGTTTCCATCAAACCCCCACAGCTCACGACCTTCGCGAAACGCAAGGTCGGCATCGACTACGTCGCGAAGCAGGTTCAAGGCAAATGCAAGGCCTATTTCCGCGACCGGCTCTGCGAAAACCGCCCCGGTCGTCAGAGTGTAGATGCCGCGCTGAAACAGGATGTCATAGGGCATGTTGGCGTAGAGATTGCTTTCGACGTTCAGCACCGCTTTCAGCTTCGTCATCCGCGCCAGAAGGGCTGCCGGAATCGGGGGCTGCCCCAGGACATAGCGAGCATCGGCAAGCACGTTGTCGGGCAGGGCGGCCAGAGCATCGGTCGCTACCTCGACAATCTGGTAACGTTCGAAAAGCTGCGCCCGGGCGGCCTCCGTGAATATCAGGTCGATGCTTCGGGGATCCGGCGCCGATAGTACGAGTGGTTTCGCTGACATTCAGGCCAAATCCGTCCCTGTGATGATGCCTTCCACTTCGTCTATTGTAGATTTGCGGGGGTCAATATTGCCAGCGACGACGGTTCCGCGCCGCATGACAACGATGCGGTCTACGACCTGGAATACATGGTGAATGTTGTGCGCGATAAAGATGCAGGAATGCCCGGTGTCGCGGGCAGTACGAACGAATTTCAGGACACCTTGGGTTTCGGCCACGCCTAGATTGTTGGTGGGTTCGTCCAGAATGATCAGGTCGCTGTCGAAATGCATGGCGCGGGCGATGGCGACGGCCTGCCTTTCGCCGCCCGACAGTGCGCCGATGGGCGTAGAGGCAGGGATATTCTTCGAAATTCCTACCTGTTTCAACAGATCAGAGGCAACCCGCTCCATCATGGGCAGGTCAAGTCGGTTAAGGAAGACGGGTCGCCGGGTCGGTTCGCGGCCCAGGAACAGGTTTCGGGCGATCGACAGTTGGGTGACGAGGGCCGAATCCTGATAGATCGTCTCGATCCCGTTCCCGATGGCATCCGTCGTGCTTTTCATCTCGACCAACTTGCCGCGTACGTAGATTTGGCCGTCGGTTGCGGGAATGGCACCCGACAGCACTTTGATCAGGGTAGATTTACCGGCACCGTTATCCCCCAAGAGACCGACGACTTCACCCCGGTTTACGGTCAGGTTGACACCTTCCAGCGCCTTTACCCTGCCATAGAACTTGGTGATGTTGACCATTCGGATCAGTTCTTCGGCCACGGTCAGTTCCCTGTCTGGTTGCGGCGGTCGAGCCAGGAATGCAGGGCCATCATGCCAAGAATGATTGCTCCGATGAAAATGTTGTAGGCGAGGCCCGGAACGCCAATCATGACGATGCCATTGCGCATGAGCCGCAGGATGAAGATGCCAAGAATGGTGCCGATGATCGTACCGCGCCCGCCAAGAAGCGAGGTGCCGCCAATGACGACCATGGCAATGACTTCCAGTTCGTAGCCGGTCCCGGAATTAGGATTGGCGGCGGAAGTTCGGATGGAAGAGATGATGCCGGCGAAGGCCGCCATCACGGCGCTGAGCATGAACAGCCCGATCTTGGTGCGCGCGACGTTCACACCCCGCGCGGCGGCTGCATTCGCGTTGCCGCCCGCCGCTTGTATCCAGTTGCCCACCCGCGTGCCTGTCAGCACATAGTGCAAGAGAACGGCAAAGGCGACGAACCAGAACAGGGACATGTAGAGCCGCAGGGGTCCAAGGGTAAAATCGCCGACAAGGACCGAGGCGAGCCATTCTCCGTCAGCGCTCCATGTCCGCTGCGGAAAGCCATTCGTGATGTAGAGGGCCGTGCCCCGGGCGACGAGCAACATGCCAAGCGTGACTAGGAACGACGGGATCTTCAGCGCTGTGACGAACCAGCCATTGGCAAAGCCGATAGACGCGGCCATGGCTATGGCGATGAGGAAGGCCAAGGGCAAGGATGTAGCCCCAGAATTGAACAGCGTCCACATCACCACTGGGGTCAGGCCGAAGACCGCTCCGACCGACAAATCGAATTCGCCAGAAGTCATCAGCAAGGTCATCGCAAGCGCGATCAGGCCAAGCTCGACCGTGAAGGCGAGTGTGTTGGAAACGTTCAGGACGGAAAGGAAGGCGGGGTTGATCGCAGTGAAGACCACGATCTCCAAAAGGAGAAGGATAGCAGGCCCCGCCTCGGGGCGGGCGAAAAGTCGTCTCAGAAGTGCCTGGTTTTCCAACGCTTTCCCTTTGAAGAATGGGCTTTCCCGATAGGGTGAGAAGACTTGGCCCCCGCAATCTGCGTTGCGGGGGCCAAGTGTGCTACTTGCCGCTCAGCACATCGTCGTAGACTTGGGCGGTGTCTTTTTCATACAGAGCGCCGGTGATCACGTCGAAACCCGGAGGGATTCCGCTTGCCGCCATTGCTGCCAAAGACAAGGCTGTGTAGCTCGTCGCCTGCGGATCCTGCCACTGGGCGGCGTTGACGTACCCGGTCAGCACCGACTGCGTGGTATCCAGTGAATTGCCCCAACCGACGACAGGAATTTCGCCGGGCTTGACGCCGACCTGATCGAACACGCGACGCACAGAGCCTGTCACGAGGTCGCCCAGTCCGATGATAGCATCGACCTTGTCGCGGTTCGCTGTGAGGTAGTCGGACATGCGAGTAATGATCTCGGCCTGATCAAGCGTGGCGTCGGTGACTTCCCAGGTGATTTTGAGCGGCGTGAAGACGGACGCGATGCCTTCCTCTTCCTGCACGCCATAGGTGGCGCCCGGCACTTCAACCGGCATCCAGACGAAATCGCCTTCCTTGACCAGACCCTTATCGACAAGATACTGCGCCCATGCACGTCCATAGGCGACCAGATCGCCACCGACATAGGCGTCGAAATCGGCGGTCGGGTCGGGTGTGTTCATGTTGATGATCGGAATGCCTGCAGCCACGGCCTCGGCCGCGACTTCGACCAGCGAGCCCGGATCGGGGCTCGAGGTGACGATGCCATTCGCGCCCGATGCAATGGCCGCGCGCACGGCCTCTTGATGCGAAGGCACGTCGCCCGAATGGAAGGACGTGTTGACGGTATTGCCGGTATCCGCTCCCCATTTGTTGGCTCCGTCCAGGAAATAGGTCCAGACCGGATCTGCCGGGGAGCCGTGCGAAATCCAGTAGTAGGTCTTCCCTTCAGCAAGCGCGACCGCGCCACTTGCCGCCAGCGCGACAAAAGCAGTAGTCAGTCCCAAAAAGACCCTTCTCAGCATGGTTGTCTCCTCCTTTGACCGTTGCGAGA